>Ga0302116_1001686_pt1 | contig 13284 bp, 12 predicted proteins | sample AG5_SCM_MG_FD_203124 | JGI IMG/M metagenome (GOLD analysis project Ga0302116, IMG submission 203124) | Marine microbial communities from Western Arctic Ocean, Canada - AG5_SCM | ecosystem: Environmental > Aquatic > Marine > Oceanic | place: Canada: Western Arctic Ocean | collected 2017-10-01 | reverse complement strand
ACGAGCCGCCGCAGCGGCGGCCGCCGCAACGCAGACCGCGCAGACCGCCCAGGTGGGTCCCCGACCCTCCATCTCCCGTTCCGAGGAAAATGCAACCTGAAAATAACAACAAATGCGCCCCCCACACACGCTCACCCCCGACCCCCGACACTCCATCGCAGGCACCCTCACCGTCCACCGCGGAACGGACCCACGAGGTCAGGGAACGACTCATCCGCGCGGTGACCAACATCCTCAACCCGCTGGTCAACCCACCGCCCCTGCAAGAGCAATGCGTGGTCACCCTCCACACCATGGTAAAAAACGTAGCCGACCACCCCACCGACCCCAAGTACCGACGAGTCAAGGCGTCGTCGAGGTCCATAACACAGAAGGTGGTCGCGTGCCGCGGCGGCGAGGAGTTCCTTACCGCCGCCGGGTGGAGGAAAGTCGCCATCGACTACGAGGCGTACCTCACGTGCGAGAGCACCGTACCGATGGACACGGTGAGATTATTTCAATTCTGATATAGGCAATTAGACTGACGTCGTGTTTTGTTAACAGCTTCGAGCCGCCGAGGATGTCCTCGCGAAGCACTTGACGTTGTGCCGCGAAAAGACGGAGCGGCACACGCGCAACAAGACCAAGGACAAGGACGACGCCGCACGGTGCAAGGAGGAGGCGAAGCGCGCGATCGAGGAGGACAAGGCGAGGCGCCGCGAGGCGGAGGAACGTAAGAAGGCGGCCAAAGCCGCCGCCTCGTGATGATGAAGTTGCGGAAACGGACGGAGGAAAAATACAATTGATAACATCGTGGTAGCGTGAACCTTCATCGTCGTCAGAGCCTCGTATACGACGCCGACCCCGTTCACCGTCGAGCCTCGACGACAACCTCCGCGACGGACCGAGGGTCCTCGTCGGTTGGATGGTACGGCAGGCTCGGCCGCCTCGCCATACCCCCGCCGCGTATCTCCCCTTTCGTTCCCCCTCCCCGCCGCGTCGTCCCCGTCCCTCGCGTCACCTTCTTCCACCACGACTTCGTCGCCTTCTTCGACGAGCCGGAGGCATCGGACTCGGGCGCGGGCGGACGCGGGCGGGCGAACCGGCCCCGACCCCGACCCCGCCCGCGCTCCTCGTCGTCCTCGCTGGATTCGTCAAACTCGAACGCGTCCTCGTCCTCGTCGTCCTCCTCGAAGTGGTCGGTGAGTTCGCCGTCGGAGAAGTCGTCGTCGCTGACCTGATCGTACCCTCGGCGGCGGTGCCGACGACCCCCTCCACCGCCGCCGCCGCCGCCGAACCTGGACGCCCTTCGAGCGGCTTTGTATAAAGCGTTCGATGATATGTTCGACCCACGCCGATCCCGCTGGCGACCGACATTTCCGCCGTTACCGAACATCCGCGTCCTGCCGCGTGCGACGTCGAGGAACGCCGAGGACTTGCGCCGCCCGCGCCGGCCCGTCAGCATCATGTCGTCGATGTCCTCGCCGTCGCCGCCCAGCTCGGTCCTTTCCGCATCCTGTACATAAAACACGCCGTCAGTCTAATCGCCCATACAGAAATAAAAAAATGAACTTACGACACCCGCGAGCGCGTATATCGTCGCGCGCCTCGGCGGCTTCCCGCGCTGCATGTCGGACTCGGCCTCCTCGATGAGGTACTCGCGCTCGAGTGCCAGCTGTCGGAGCCTGATTCGTCGGCGGCGGTACCATCCGGTGAATAACCCGCAGCACGTCGCGACGACGCCGAGTAATATGAAAAATCCAACAGCGGTGGCCGGTGTCTTGGCGTTGTCCCTCGCGGCGGCGACGTACGACGCGAGCAGGTTGTTGTACTCATCCGTCGCGTTCGTCGATGACCCGCCGTCGCCATCGAGCCCCGACCCCGGCGCGTTCACCACCTCGACGCATCGAGTGTTATCCACCGAGCTTCGGCTGCCCAAGTCGCAGGAAACGCAGTCATCCGCCGCGGCCGCGCTGATCGTCCCGTTGGGACACCGCTCGCACGTGCGCACGATGGCGAGCGCGACGAGCATATCCCGCGCGCGCGTCCCGGGGGAGCACGGAACCTGAGTTTTGGCGCCGAACATGCGCTTATCGTTCTCGAAGTCGTCGCCCACGTGCCCGGGCGAGAACGGGGTACACTGCAAACAGAAAACACGACGTCAGTAAAATTGCCCATAGTGGTGATACGCAAATAGGTAAATAAAAAGAAACTCACTGCTTCGGTGCCGTTTTTAGCCGCGTAGCCGTCGCCGCCGCAGAGGTCGCAAAACTTGGAGTCCGGCGCCTCCGCGAACCACCCCGGCGCGCACGGCTCGCACGTGAACGATGACGATGCGGTCTCGACGTGCCCAGGGTCGCACGCGCACCGCGTCTTGCCATCCGCCGGGGATGAATTCATCGGACACTCTTCGCAGACGGCGGCGTTCTCACTCGCCGAGAACGTCTCCGCGGGGCACGTCACGCACTCGGTGCTCTTCACGCCGCTGTGCGTCCCCGCGGGGCACGCGACGCACGCGCTCGCATCGTCGGACGCGGCGAGCGGGTTCTGGGTGCCGGCGGGGCAGTCCACGCAGGAAGCCTTTCCTGTTTTGTCCTGGTACGTGCCGGGTTCGCACGACTCGCACCGCGTGAGGCCGGCGTCCGACGCGAACGTCCCAGGGACGCACGGTGCACACGTCCCGGACCCTTCCGCGTCGTTCGCGCTGCCCTGCGGGCACGCGTCGCAGACGTCCCGCCCGACGACACCTTGGAACGTCCCCGCGACACAAAGCTGTGACCGAATAAACAAAAAGTGGTGCCTCAGTTGTCATTCAAATCGCCCATACGTAAATAAAAGGGAGAGACGCACCGTACACGACGTCGAGCCGGTTTCACCCGCGAAAGACCCGGCGGGACACGACTCACACGACGCCGCGCCGAGCCCCGAGAAGGACCCGGGCTCGCACTCGACGCACCGCGTGGTACCCTCGACGGGCGTATACGTCCCCGCGGCGCACGCGTCGCACGAGCTGGACCCGCTCGCGTTCACGAACTGACCGAGGGGACAAGCAGTACAAGTCGCGGCTCCTGTGAACAAAACATGACGTCATCACCCCAATTGCCCGTACGTAAATAAAATAAACTCACCGCCCGTGGAGTAAAATCCGGCGTCGCATTCCCCGCACTCAACCGCGCCGTGCGCCGCCACGAACGACCCCGCGGCGCACGTGGCGCACGTCTCCGCGCCCACGTCGGGGGTGAACGTCCCGGGAAGGCACGGAACGCACGAGAGCCGCCCGCCGTTTACACCAGCCGCGCCAGGCCCGCACTCGCAGCTCACCTGTGATCAAAGGGTAATTAGAACACGACGTCATACGAATTGCCCTTACGATGATTCAAAGAAACTCACGGTTGAATAAGCTGCATCAGCTCCGGGAACCGGACATTCGAACCTCCCGGCGCCCGTGAAGTCCACCCCCGTCCCGCCCGACGCCTCCTCCTTGGCCAACACGTGCTGCGGAAGATGCGGGAACGTCCCGTCGAAGTCGTTGTCGCGCAGGTACAAGTTCGTCAGCGCGGCGTGCGTGGAAAGACTCGAGGGTATCGGTCCTGTAAAAGAAACATAACGTCAACGTCATACTAATTGCCCATACAATATTAAAATAAACTCACCTGATAACGAGTTACCCGATAGGTCCAGCCGCCTCAGCGCCGGCGCCGATTCGAACAGACTGGCGTTTAGTGTCCCAAAGAGCCCCGCGTTGGGCGCGTGAAACACCGTGAGCTCGGGCAGCAGTGGTAGGCTCGGAAACTCGCCGAAGGACCCGGTGTTGGCGAGGTGTAGGAACTCGAGCGCTGTGAGCTTTTGCAGCCCGGGCCAGTCGCGGCCCGGTCCGTGGACCCCCTGTGAGAGTTGAACAAAACACGCCGTTATTTTAATTGCCCATACGAAGGGTTATAAGAAGGGTTATACACTTACCGGGTTGTCGTCCAGGGTCAACACTCGTAGCTCGCTCACGTCCGCCGCGTCCACGGTGAGCCACTCGTGCACCGCGCCCGTCAGTTGGTTGTTGCCGAGGTACAGGTGGTGCAGCGCGGAGTGCTGGCACAGCCACTGCGGGACGGACCCGGCGACGGAGTTGCGAGTGAGGTCCAGCGTTTTCAACGCGGCCGCTCGGCGAAGGACAGTCGGGAACGCGGTTAACTGGTTATCGGCCAGGTTGAGGGTGTCGATCGCGAGCCAGTCCACGTCCGCGAGCACCGCCGGCTCCTCGACGCCTGTAATCATGTTGTCGCTCACGTCGACGCTCGTGAGCTTCTGCAGGGTGAGCAGCGACAGCGGCACGACTGCCGAGATTTGATTCCCGGCGAGCGATATCTTCCGCAGGTTCGAGAGCGCCCCGACCGGGACCTCCGAGACGGACCCGCTCAGTTTGTTGTGCGAGAGATCCAGTGTCTCCAGCTTCTCCAGCGCGAACACCGACGCCGGTAGCGTGCCCTCCATCCCGAGACCCTGCAAACAAAACACGCCGTCATTTGTCAGTCCAATCGGCCTTACGAAAATAAAAAGAAGAAACTCACAGAGAGCGCCAGCGTCGTCAGCTTGGTCAGCTTCGCGAACGCCGCCGAGGACGGCATCGTCCCGGCGGCGCTTCCATCGTCCACCGACGCCTCGTCCACGGTGAGGTCCAAAACCTCCAGCCCGGGACAATCACCGATGCTCTCGGGTACGCTCCCGCGCCAAGCGTTGTGCCCGAGGTACAGGGTCCTCGAATACGCGCCGCAGAGCGACGTCGGGGGAGCGCCCGTCAATTGATTGCGCTCGGCGTTGAAGTGCTGAAGCTTGGGCGAGCCCCCGAGCCAGTCGCCGTCGAGTGACGTGAGCCCGTTCTCGCTTACGTTCACTTCGTACAGGTCGGTCATGCACGACAAATCGGGGAGCGCGCCGGTGAGCTTGTTCTTGTGCAGGAACAGGTACCTGATCCCCGGGGCGCCGCACATGTCCGGGACTTCGCCGTCGAGACTGTTTCCGCTCACGTCGTAGGTCAAGAGCAGCTGCGGGTGGGTGAACAGGTCAGTATTTGGGTGGTATTTGGGTGGTATTTGGGTGGGGTATGGGTATGGGGTGGGACTCTCACGTTAGCGTTGGTAAACATCGGCGGCGACCCGGTCATCTTGTTATCGGCCAGGTTCATCAGTTTGAGGTACACCCCCGAGGACCCAGCGGGCATCGGGCCGGTGAGGTTGTTGTTGTGCAGGTCGACGTGTTCCAGATCGTCCTCCGCGGTGAGGAGGTTGGGCGGGGCGGGCCCGTGAAAGTCGTTATCGGCGAGCTTGATCGACTTCAGCTTCAGATCCCCGAGGTTACCGACGCCGTTTGGTAACTCCCCGGTGAGAGAACACGAACTAAGGTCCAGTGTCTCCAGCGCGGTCATCCCGTCGGCGGCGAACCACGCGGCCGGTAGGGACGAGGCGGCCAGCTTTGGGTTTCGCGGCGCTTCGAGGATTTTCAAGTTTTTGAGAATCGACCAGTCGTCGGGCAGGGGTCCTCTCAGCTGGTTGTCCGCGAGGTGGATCTCCTCGAGGGCGACGAACCCGCCGAGGTCCAACGCGGTGAGGCCGTTGTCATCTAAGAACAGCGACTCGATCTGCACGGCGGCGGCGGTGGATCTGTGAAGCTCGCCCACGAGGGCGTTGTCGGAGAGGTCGAGCCTGCGCAGCTTCTGGAGCGTTACGAGCGACGCCGCGACGTCGTTGACGTCTAGGTTGGGGCTCCAGGACCCGAAGATGCCGGACATCGCAACCTCGGTGACTTCGGTGAGGTCCTCGAGCTCCGGCGCGATGGGCAGGCCCTTCGGGCACCCCAGGTTGAGATCGTCGGCGTTCGGTGCGAGGTGCCAGACGCGGCCTTCCGCGGTGCATCTAATCTCGGCCGCGCCGTCGGAGCACAGCGCGGTCCACTCGGCTTGCGTCCCATCGAAGAGGAAGACGTCGGTCCATATCGACCCCTTCATCGCGAGGAACATCTGTATGTACGCGTTGCCGCAGTCGCGCCAGAGCGCCTGCAGCGCGCGCACGTCCTTCTGCCACGGCGCCAACGTCGGAGCCGCCGAGGCGCAGCTTTGACTCCCGCAGATGGCGGGCTGATACGTCCATTGCGACGCGGACGCGCCGGGGATCGCGCACAGCTGGACGAGCGCCAGCGCCAAGACATTCGCGGCGTGGAACGCGAACGTTCGGCGAGGAACGGACGAACGCGTTCGGGGCGGCGGCATCGTCGATGGAGCGCGGCCGGTTGTGGCGGGGAAGCCGGCGGGTCCGATGCGTCTCGGCCTTGGCAGACGAACAGTCGCGTCGATGAAAATTTGGTTGATGACAAGCAAAAGTGACAAGGTATAATTTCATCGCAGACGGCTACTTGTTAACTCAACTCAGAGGAGGCCAGCCTTCTCCAGCTCGAGCCCAGGCCGAGCCACCCCGCCGAGGAACGGGTCGTCGAACGTGAAGTCCACCCCGGCCGGCGGAGACACGAACCGCACGCCGCCCTCCCGCGGCGGCGGCTCCATGGCGTCGATGGCAACTTTTTGAGCGTTGAGCAGACGAAAATCGTGCGACGCGGCGCAGGCTTCCACGACGGCGTCGGATGCGCCGGCGTCGATGGAGAAGGGCACGCCGCGCTGCACGCTCCACCTCGCGAGGATCTGCTCCGGCGTCTGCGTCGGCGGCTTACCCTCGCCCGTCGCCGCCGCCGCCTCCGCCATCTTGGGATGATTGATCAATTGATCCGCGCCGTCGCCTAGGGGCGAGTGCGCGGCGGGGACGACTCCGTAGCGCCTGCAGACACCCACGAGCTTGCGATGCGCCATGAGCGGGTGCGTCTCCACCTCGTTTACCGCGGGCTTGATCCGTGCGTTTTTACAAACGGCTTCCACGACGGGAACCGACGCGTTGCACAGCCCGAGCGCGACTACTTTCCCGCCGTCCACCAGCGACTCCATCTTACGCCAGCATTCGTCAACCGCGTCGGGGCCGCCGACGGGCCACTCGATGGACAGGAGGTCCAGCTTGTCGATGCCGAGCTCCTTGAGCACCGCGTGGCACGCGGCGGCCGGGTCCGACATCTCGGAAGGCGCGATCTTCGCGCTGATAAAGACGCCGGCGCGGCCGTGCTTGGCAATCGCGGCGCCTGCGTCGATGAGGTTCTTATCGGTTGAAACCGCGCCGCATCGCACGTGCCTGTATCCGAGCTTGAGTCCCACCGCGGCGTGCGCGGAGTCCACGCCGAGCATGGGCAGGCGGCCCATGTCTTTCCCGACGCCGAGGGGCACGTCGCGCTCTTCTTTCGTCGGATCGTGGATCTGCTCGGGCGGTTTGTTGACGTAGTAAGGTGTGCCCGGGGCGGGTTTGGACGGGTCGCCGCGGGGCGCCGGTCCGTCCCACGCGCCGTGCCCGGAGTAGGACATGCCGTTGCTGGACTCGGTGAGTTTGCTGAAGTCCTGGCCGGGCGGCGGCGGCATCTGCCCCTGCGAGCGCGCGCGTTCGAACTCAACCTGCCGCGACATCATCTCGGATATCTCGCCAGATCGAGCTTGTCCGGTGCTAGGGCCCTGGCGGCCAGTCTTGGCGGCCGCCTCCAGCTGCGCGCGCGTGGGCGGGTACGCCGGGAGCGAGGGGTTGTACCCGTTGACGTACCCGGACACGGAGTACGGGCGCTGTTCGTACGTGCCGCCGCGGCCGCCGTTCGACGGGTAGGCGCCGCCGCCCGCGCCTGATGCGGAGTACCCTGGGTCACGCGACGACGGGCAGAACTGCCAGGACTTCTGCGCGCTGCCGTTCTTGGCGAAGGAGAAGCGCTCCATCGGCTGGCACCCGTCCTGCGCCATGGCGGTGCGTGGGGTGGGGTGAGGTGTGCGGCGGGGAGTGAGGGAACCCGAGCGCGGTGCGTGCGCGGGCGTGTGTGTGACGTCGACGCTCCGCGGAACGTCGCATTTTGACGCGAGCGACGTGGCCTTGATTCGTGGCTGATATTGAGACTGAATAATGCATGCGGGGCGCGACGACGCGCCCCCTATGCGCTAACTACTACCTAATCCGACTCGCTGTCACGTCGAGTCACGCGCCCACCGCCCCATCGGACCATCCCTTCTACTCACATCGTGCCTCGCCCGTACAAGTACCGCAGACGCCGCCCCTTCACTCGACAACACGACCATCTCTACTCACGATCTCGCCTGCTCATCAGAGGTGCCCGCTTCGATCTTCGCTCACCGCGCCTCGGGCCCTCCACCGCGGCACGGCTGCCTACTTGGGCACCGCCTGCGCGAATTCCGCGCGTCTCTGCGCGCACGAGTTCATCGCCAGCTCGCTGTTCAGGAAGAAGAACCCGAAGAAGGGCGTGACGATGAGCCCAGTCTTGGTGCTCGTCGTGAAGCTCGCGAACCTCGGAGACATCCGGTGCGCGAGGTAGACCAGCGGCGCGGATAGCGCGATGCCGAACGCGGCTCCCTTGACGCCGGCGGTGGATGCCTCCTGGATGCATTTGTTCCTGTGGACGTGGTCTATCCCGTCCGGCGCGGCCATCGTAAGACCGTGCACCTGCCGCGGTGTGAGCACAGCTGTGGGCGACTGCGACAGAGATGAGACTCTCCCGTCTGCGCTCGCGGGAAGGACTGTGAAAATAGAAAGCCGGGCCCGACGCGGTTCCGCCGGGCACTCGCTGTCAACACCTGGGATCGCCCCTTGATGTCCATCGTGCGTCAGGAGCGTTTACTGTGGACCTCTCTCGGCCTCGTCACCGGCGCGGTTTCATTCATAGACGTTCGGGTGCGTCCTTCATCCGCGTTCGCCGGGCGCCCGGCGGTCGATCCGTCACCGCTTTAGTGTGAAACTTCACATCCATCCCCGAGCCTCGTTCGCGTCCCCGACTACGACGACGCGACGCTGACCTCGCCCGTGTCCACCTTCCCACCAATCGCAGCGCTCCCTCTGGAGCTCCACGTCGGCGTTAGCGGACAAGTTTCCCTCGCCTCCCCCTCCACCCGCCCCGCTTCCGGTACGCCCCGCCCCAACGCGCTTTTTCAAGTCCCGATCCCTAACAACCAACCGCGATCATCGCCTGGGTTTGCGCGCGTGACCACCCCTCCTAGCGAGACTGACGAGCCCACGCGTCCACCGCACTCTTCGCACCTGCACAGGCGGACGAACCGGTGTTCGGATCAAGAGCGCGTCTCGGGCTCGTTCGCACCTGGAACTCCTCCGTCGACCGAGTCTTCGGCGACATCACGCGCTTCCTCAGTGACCGCAACCTCTGATCGAGATTAGCGTCATGCAGGCTGTCCGCTCCATCCCCGCCGCCGCGCTCGCGCCGCGCGTCAACAACAACAACACCGCCAGGCGTCCCTCAACAGGCATCGTGTCCCTCCGCCGACGCACCGGCGCCGTCGTTCCCGCGGCATCCGCCGAGAAGGATGCCGCCAAGGTGAATTACAGATCAGACGAGTTCACCGTCCTACCCGACGCCCCCGTCAAAGACCTCGTGCCATCCGGCCCGTGGAAAACCATCGAAGGCGGCGTGTGCGCCCCGAAGGGCTTCAAAGCCGCCGCGTTCAAGGCGAAACTCCGCGCGTCCGGCAAGAACCAAGCCGACTGCTGCCTCATCGTCGCCGATAAACCGGCCGTCGTCGGAGGAGTCTTTACCAAGAACCGAGTAGCCGCAGCGCCGGTGCAGTACTGCCGCGAAGTGCTGGGCGATACGGAGACGGTCCGCGCGGTGCTCGCCAACGCAGGGCAGGCTAACGCGGCGACCGGTAAGCTCGGCATGGAAGATGCCGTGCGCTCCGCCGCGACAGTCGCCGAGGCGCTCGGGTGCGAGGCGTCCGATATTTTGCTCCAGTCCACCGGGGTCATCGGCAAGCGGATCAAGATGGACGAGCTCATGGCCGCGGTGCCGTCCCTCGCGGGTAACTTGAAGGCGACCAAGGAGGCTGCGTACGGCGCCGCGACCGCGATCTGCACCACCGACCTCGTCCGCAAGACGCTCGCGGTGGAGGTTGATTTGGGCGGCGGCGGGCTTCTCGGCGGGCGTAAGGTTCGGATCGGCGGCATGGGTAAAGGCAGCGGGATGATCCACCCGAACATGGCCACCATGCTCGGGGTGGTGACGTGCGACGCGAACGTGGAGCCCGAGGCGTGGCGCGCGATGGTCAAGCGCGCGTCCGTCAACTCCTTCAACCAGATCTCCGTCGACGGCGACACCAGCACCAACGATTGCGTCATCGGTCTAGCGTCGGGCGCGGCGGGCGGCGATCCAATCGCCGCCGGGACCCCCGAGGCGGAGAAGCTGGAGGCGGCTTTGACGGCCGTGTGCGTCGGCATCGCCAAGTCCATCGCGTGGGACGGCGAGGGCGCCACGTGCCTCATCGAGTGCAACGTGAACGGTGCGAATTCCCTGGACGACGCTCGGCTCATCGCCAGGTCTGTCGTGTCGTCGTCGTTGGCGAAGTCGGCCATCTTCGGCCACGATCCCAACTGGGGCCGGCTGGCGTGCGCCGCCGGGTACTCCGGCGTGCACTTCGAGCAGGAGGCCCTGTGCATTCGTTTGGGCCCGCACACGCTCATGGAGAACGGCCAGCCGCTCGATTACGACGCGAAGGATGCGAGCGCTTACCTGAAGGACCAATGCGCGGTTCACGGCACGGTGGTGATCGACGTGAGCGTCGGAGCCGGCGCGTTCGAAGGCAGCGCGTGGGGCTGTGATTTGACGTACGATTACGTCAAGATCAACGCCGAGTACACCACCTGATGGGTGTGTCCTGGTGGGCGGAGTGAGAGTCTAGTCGTACCTACCGTTGTCTATCCGCACCTACTGATGTTATCGATACCAAACAGTTGAAAAAACTCGTGTAGCGAGCGTTGAGGGTTGCATTTTCTGTTGGAGGCTTCTGTGCGGCACTCCTCCCCGCGCGCGCGCGTGCGCCCGGGTCGAGGTGTTACGTCGTCGCGATGGCCCCGCGAGTACGCCGCGGTCGCGCATCCGACGCGCCCCGCGCCGGGTTCACGCTCGGGCTGTCCGAGCATGAGCTGCATCGCCGTCGGGCGAACGCGGCTAGATGGGAGCGACGGGCGCCGCCGCTGGTCGCCTGCGTCGGGATGGGTCGCGCGGGCTGGGGCATCGGCAAATCCGCGCAGGAGATTCTCTCCGGGATCGCGTCCGTGCCCGGCGACCTCGGCGTCGACGACCGCGCATCTTCCCCGACGCGCACCGCCGCCGCGTCCACGGCAGAGGCCAACCCCACCGCCGCGTCAGTGACACATACATCCGAGAATACAAACAAACCCAAACGAACGGTGCCGACCTACAACGGCCTTCGTCTGCTGCCGCTGTGGGAGTCCAAGCCCGGCACCGAACCGAGGCAGTACTGCCTCGACCACGGCGTCGTACGCCTCCTACTCCCGGAGGAACAGGACGCAATCGAACACCGCGAAGGGACCGACCAGTCACCGGGTTCCACATCCAAATCGACAAAAGGTAAAGGCCGACCGATATGGAAACCGAAAGTCAACCCGGCGGCGGTGCAATTTCGACGAATGGAACGAACCGCCTCGCGCGCCCGCAACTCGCTCTTCCCGACGCGCGAGTCCGTCACGGAGGACTACTGGGAGTACGCCAAGTTTCGGTTCTTGCAGCGAATGGCGAGCTCGTGCATCACGGTATTCGCCACGCAACAGATGCTAGCCGCCATCGGCATGGGCGCGTCGCGGCGTCTGCCCGCGGCGGCGGCGATCAACTGGGTGCTCAAAGACGGGCTGGGAAGGCTCGGTAAGCTCGGCGTCGCGGCGAACTTTGGCCGTGAGTTCGATTCCGACGTGAAGCGATTTCGTTTCACGTCCTCGGTGGTGTACGACGCCAGTTCGCTCATCGAGATGATCACGCCGTTTTTTCCAAAAAAGTTTCTTCTCCTCGCCACCGTGGCAAACATCGGCAAGAGCGTGGGCATAACCACCGCCAACGTCGTCCGCGCGCCCATACAGAGGTCCTTCGTGCTGGAGGAGAACCTCGCGGAGGTGGCGGCCAAGACGAGCGCGCAGCAAGTCGTCGCTGACAACCTCGGACTCGCAGTCGCCGTACTGGCCACGGGACTCACCGGCAAAGTTGTCAACGAAAGCGCTCGATTGATCATACCGTTCGTCGCGTTCATCCCACTCGCGACGATGGACTTGTACTGCATATACCGCGAGCTCAAGGCTGTGCAGCTCACGACGATCAACAAAGAACGCGCGGAGATCATCGCGGACCACTGGATCAACCACGGGTCGGTGCCCGGAACAAAGTACGTATCCGCCGCGGAGAGACTATTCGGTGAGTTTATTATTGTATTTTCTATATGGGCAATCGGACTGACGTCGTGTTTTTTTAACAGTGCCGGCGAGAATGGACGAATCGACGCTGCCGCTGCGCATCGCGGGTGAGTACATTTTAAGCTTTGCACGGGCAATTAGACTGACTTCAAGTGTATTGTTTACAGGTCTGCACGAGGCGTGCCGCGGGGACCCGGCCGCGCTCGCGAACGCGCTCGGGGTGGCTACAGGGGAGGGCGATAATGTATCAATTGGGGTTAAGCAGCAGCAGCGATACGTCCTTACGTACGTGCCGGGAAAGGCCAAGGCGAACCCGGTGTTGCGAGCCGCACGGGCGGTGGGCGAACCGCTCGGTATGGTTACCGGGGAGGGCGGTAAACGGTCAATCGGGGTTAAGGGTACGGCGTATTTGTCTCTGGGTGCGGGCGCGACGAGCCGGGACGTGCTGCAGGCGATGTTGCAGGTGGCGCACTTAAGGCACTTACCGTTTCGCGCGGATTTGGACGCCGAGGCGGCGCGGCGGTGGGCGTTGGGTGAGAGCCGAACGCGGGCGGAGAGCGGGGTGGATGATTTTTTTACCGAGTTGGGCGGAGTCGGGTGGCAGCGGTCCAAGGTGCTGCTGTCGAGCGCGGAGCGCGCGCCGTTCAGGGTGGAGGGTGGTGAGGAAGGTTGGGAGGATCTTGCGGAGGCGCTCGGCCGCGGAAAGGGCCGCAAGGAGGATTGAGCGATTGAACTCTAAGAGTTACCTTCGTACTAGCTAGCGGTTCGACGCTAAAGTTTGGCTATCTAATAAAAGTTGGTCTATTTATTGTCTCTTACGCCGGCGCTTGCCCCCGCCGCCCTTGTTGTTGACCGTGACCGCGGCAGCCTCCGCGACGGCTTTGCGCGACGCCGCGACCATCGCGCGCTGCTCCGCCTGTTCCAACGCGCGGTCCGCGTACTCCCTCGCGTACGTCGCCATCTCCGG
>Ga0302116_1001679_pt1 | contig 13306 bp, 18 predicted proteins | sample AG5_SCM_MG_FD_203124 | JGI IMG/M metagenome (GOLD analysis project Ga0302116, IMG submission 203124) | Marine microbial communities from Western Arctic Ocean, Canada - AG5_SCM | ecosystem: Environmental > Aquatic > Marine > Oceanic | place: Canada: Western Arctic Ocean | collected 2017-10-01 | reverse complement strand
CCCAACCCCAACCCCAACCCCAACCCCAAAACCCAAAACCCCAAACCCAAAACCCAACCCCAATGCCTCACTCCACTCCACTCCCAATAATCAACCACCCTCCACAACCAAAATTCACGACATGCAAACTGCAGCAGTCCTCATCCACAACACCACTTTTTTCCTCCGAGGACTTCCCAAATCCACTGGAGGAGAACAAACACCTCAACCTCTGGGGCAAGGAAATCTATACGAACCACAGGCGTGACAAGTTCACTCAACCGCCTTTGAAACCCCACCAAGCAGAGATGAACTTCAGGAACAAAATAATAGAACGAAATATGGCGAAGGGTAAGCTTCGAGAGGCAGCAAAGAGGCTCGATTCGAGTAACGTGTTCATGAACTACTCCCCCTACTTTACTGGGCGCCCTGACGAATCAGTGCGGAATCGCGCCTTGCGCAAGTGGACCGAAATGCAATATCTTTACTACCACATTTGCCAGCCCGCGTACCGGTCGGGCTCTATGGAAAACGCAATGTGGCAGGTTTCCAACAAGGAGATTAAGAAGTTTGTGTTTGTGCAGGCCATCGTTTCCGAGTTCAAGTTTGACAGGCGGCTGAGAATGGAGGAGCACTGCGAGCGGTTGTACGATGCTTTCGATGGGGCTCAAACGAGCTCGGTCGATATGCGCCTCATCCTGTGCTCGTACATGAATTTGGTTCTGTTCAAGACCATGAAAGAAAACCCGAAACACCACTTCTTCACATTTTACGAAATCTTCTGCGAGCCGTTTTCGGACGAGGTGAAGCGTTCTGACTTGCTAAATTTGATGTCCATGTGCGCGACGACTGACGACGAGTTTAAAAACACCAGAGTTCGGTTGAACAAGGGATTGACCAATCTCTCAACCGTCCACGGGCTGAAGGACAATTTTAAGTGGGTTGACAAGAAGTTAATTTTGGAGGTGTTTGAGGTGGATCCAGGTTTACTGATTGGGTTCGTTGATCAGTGCTGGGCGCGCTGCAGTGAAGAGCAAAGGCTGCAGGTGCTGGGCAAAAAGGAGGAGGACACAGCGATTAGTTTTCAGTACAGAGATCACAAGTTCAAAGTAAGGCAGGCGTGCCAGCTTTGGGGAAAGGTGAGTGAGTGAAGTGAAGTGAAGTGAAGCGGGTGAGCGAGTGCACAACCAACACACCACAACAGTCGTTAATGGCAAAAAGCTTTAGGAGCTGGGAGCAGTACAAGGAGGAGAGCTTGAGGATTCGGGGACAGCGGCTATGGATGCTGTACAGAGCAGCAAAGCGGAGAATCAAGCAGTGGCGAGAACACACCGAATTCGTCCTGGCTCGCCGAGAAAGGTTGCAAATCGCGAGGGCGATGGGGAAGCTAACCACCAAGCGGGGAATGTTTCTGAGGTGGAAGACTCTCGTCGTGACGACACTTAAGCTGATGCGAGCAAGCAAAAAGTTCGACAAGAAGTTTCAGCGCTACGGGGATGGGCTGGGCCACTTGAGGTGAGCGAGCGAACCGAGCGAGCCTTTGTGGAAGACTCGAGCTAAACTAACCCACTCAAATCGTTTGGCTCGCTCGTTTCGCTCGTGCTTCATTTAAAAATGCGCCTCGCCTCGCTTCGCTCGGCGCAGGTTCGGTTATTATAGGTGGAAAGCTCGATTGTTGCTGTGTCGGTGGGACGACGAGACGAAATACAGCGTCAGGTGGGATCAGGCCATCAGGTGGAACAAGGCAAAGGTGAGGAAGACGAGAATACACTAGATGGATCTCACGAAATGGCTGCAGACATAATGGCTACATCCACTTTCTAAACGAACTTACTCATTTTGTTTTCGCACCTTCTTCGCTCGGTGCGCAGTGGAAAATGACCGTCTGGCTCGCGTTTAAGACCTACATTAAGCAGTGCATAGTTGACAAGAACAAGGAGCTTGACGCGATTGACCGTCAGGAGTGGCTTGCCAAGGTGATGGCAGAAACCGACCAGGATTTAGTAGAAATGAAGAACAAAATGGACGAGGAGTCACTCGCAAATGTTATCAAGAAAGAAGAGGAGGAGGCGAGGGAAAGGTTGCGGCTGAAGAACTTGATGCAGCAGAGGAAGAAGGCCCAGGGGGGTGCGGACGATAGGCTGATAAGGGAAATGCAGAGAGAAGAAAGAAGGAAGCGGGCCGAGGAGCAGAAGAAAGCGGTCGACGACGATTGGAAAACGTTTTGGGACGTAGAGACGGAAAGAATGCTGCTGGACGCGAAGGAAAAGAGGATCAAGTGGATGGACAACAAGAAGGACAAGGAGGCCAGGGAGAAGCTCTTGAAGAACTTTAAGACGATCAAACGAGAGTTTTTTCAGCCGCCAACCATTGAAACGAAGGACCGCGAGGCAAAGTTGGGCTCCGAGGCAATGATCGCGCTCTCAATCATTGACGGGAAAATGTTCGACAAGGGCATTTTGGGACAAGAGCTGTTTGAAACGTTCGACGAGAGTGGTGACGGCTACATAACGTACGACGAGTTCCGGTCAAGGTGAGTGAGTGTAGAACTGAAGCGAGCGCAAGCGAAGCGAAGCGAAGCGAAAAACACGAAAAAAAAGGGCGAATCACTGGATCGAACGTAACTCCAACGTATGGAGGTTTTAGGCGCTCAGATTTGAACACGGCGGCGAGTTTGGCCAAGCGCATCTTTTTGTGCGAGATGGATGTTCAGGGACGATCCAGATCAGGGGCATGGCACCGCCGCCATGTGAGAACTAAAAAAACAAAAAAAAGGCGAATCACTGCATCGGCCGTACCTCCATCGTACGGAGGTTTTAGAATCCCAGATCTGAACACAGCGGCGAGTTGGGCCAGGCGCATCCTTTTGTCAAAGAGGGTTGTTCGGGGATGGTCAAGATCAGGGTCGCGCCAATGTGAAAGCTAAAAAATGGCGAATCGCTGAATCGGCCGTAACTCCAACGCATAACGTCGTTTAATAATCAAAATTGGACACGGTGGCTGGTTCGGCCAGGCGCATCTTTTTGCGCAAAGTGATTGTTCAGGAACGATCCAGCTCAGGGGCATGGCACGCCATTCGCTCAGCACTACGAAAACAGTGTCAAATTCACTCAGCGCAGCGCAACGCAATCAGACCGACTCGCTCAACAAACTCGCACGCCCAGCACCTGTTCACGCAAGCAAACCCACTAATACAACTATTCTAACAACTCTCTATCATAAATGGCGCAGCATCGACAAACTGGACATTGAGATTGAATACTCTTGGGTCCGCTCAATTGTGAGAAAAATCGACGTCGAGGGCGATGGCTACGTATCCGTCGAGGAGCTGTCAACTGCGATGGAGTCCACCTACGAGTACAACGGCGTGCAAGGTTCTCCGTGGAAGATGTACGTGAACATCGCGCACCAGATTTTGCAGTACCACAACGTCGTGACTGGGAAGCAAATCTTCGAGCACGACATGACCGACTCAATTTTGAGGCAAATTGTCCGGGACAACATGATCGCCGAGACGCTCGTTTCCGAGAGGAAGCGAATTCTGAGGAAGAAGAAGAAGAACTACAGGGATCGGGTGGAGGCCCACGCCGCCAAGAAAATGCAGGCAATGTACTTCAAGTGGACGGCCCACAAGGAAATTGCGAAGCAGGTGAGCCTTGCGGAAGACGAGAATATATCGCGAGCCAATAATTAAAGCCCACTAACCCTCTTGGACTCATTAAAAAAATGCCCCTCACCTCATTTTTCTCGGCGCAGCGGTGGAAGTTGGAGCAGGCCCAACTCGCTATCATGAGGAGAAAGGAGAAGGAGGTTGCCTTGATGTGGCAAACCGCGTGGCGAAAAACTCAGGCGAAGAAGCAATCGTGGGCGAAGATCAACTTGCACTACGAGAAGAAGCCGGATTTGGAGTACGATGGTGCGTTATATTACTACAACCACTTGACAGGAGATAGAAGCTGGGAGAAGCCCGGGCTGTTCTTCTTGTTCTTGGGAATGTCGAGAACGTTAGATTTGGACGACCCGCTCCCTTGGAGCTTGCAGTACAGGGAGGACGGTGCGATGTTTTGGTACAATCGGCAAACCCAGGAAGCGATCGAGGGAGACATGTACGGAAACGCGCCAACAAAACCTGGAGGTGAGCGAGCGAAGCGAGCGAGCCTTGAGGCAGACAGACTCCAGCGATGGATCTCGCGAAATGTTACATGATTTTTTTGGTGCTAACCCCCCTACTCGCGCGCAGGCTACCCACTTTGCTTGAACTGCAACATGGAACTAGCCTGGAAGTCGTGCAAGCAGTGCGAGTTTGACTACTGTTTCCAGTGCTTTCGGGGCAGTCACAATTACCTTGGGGCGGATAAGCACAATTGGACAATGGTCCAGCCGTTCAAGTGCGGCTTGTGCGTTAAGCACATCGCAGTAAAGAGAGCCAAGGGAAAGGAGTTTTGCTTGACTTGCTTCACAAGATTGGAAAAAAGTGGGGTGTTCCGAGGTAAATTGGTCAAGGTTGAGGACATTTAGGACAAAAATTGAGTGTACAAAATATGTAAAAATTGATTGTTTAATGGGCTACTCTCGACTAATCGACTACTCGACTACTCGAAGATCTATAGTTATGTTAATTGATGCTGGGAGTTTTGAAGGAAGAATTCTCCTCAGTTTTTACCACACACTGAAACTTGATTTCTCTCGCCAGCTTCAACACATTGAGTGATGAAAGCGTTATGTTCTCGGCACCGAGACGAATGTTGAGGCTGGCCAGGCCCGATTGGAGGAATGCATTTGAGCTGGGCTCTTCAAAGGTGGGTCGCTTTACACTGGCTTTCTTATGCGCATTTTCATTTTCATCCGCTCGGTCGTTCTCTAACACCATTCCACTGTTCAGCAGGGTCGCGTAGTGGGATAGAAGTGCGTCACACTGCACATTGATTGATTGATGCAAGTCCTGGATCTGCTTCTCGTTAAAGATGTTTGGTTGATCTTCATCTTTTTGGGGGGGAAAGGCGGACATCAAAGATGGATGATATTTACTCAGTCGAGAGATGATGTGATAGGGGAGGGTGGCAGTGGAGAAAACTGATTACCATAGGAATGCCCAAAAGCCAAACATAAACGAGAGAAGAATTTTCAACAATTGTTTTGTAAACATATTTCGCAGTACCACCAGTGTGAGCTATTGCAATCTCTCTTCGTGCCCAGTTCGATTCGACACACACTACACACTCACCCTAACACCACTCATCACACAGAGCATGTCGCATAAGAAGAAAGTCCTCCTCAAAGTCATAATCCTTGGGGATTCTGGAGTCGGCAAGACATCATTAATGAACCAGTATGTTAGCAAGAGATTCAGCAACCAGTACAAAGCTACAATAGGGGCTGATTTCCTTACGAAGGAAATTATTCTTGAGGACAAGCTCGTGACCCTGCAGATTTGGGATACTGCCGGACAGGAGAGATTCCAGTCTCTTGGTGTAGCTTTTTACAGGGGTGCTGATGCCTGCATCCTCGTATACGACATTACCAATCCCAAGTCCTTTGAACAGCTGAGTGAGTGGCGGCAAGAATTCCTTGTCCAGGCTGGGCCTAGTAATGAGGACTCTTTCCCGTTTGTTGTGCTTGGCAACAAGGTTGACAAGGAGAACGAACGTCGTGTTTCCAAGAACAAAGCCAGCCAATGGTGCAAGTCTCGATCAACAGACAACCCAATTCCGCACTACGAGACTTCAGCCAAGGAGGCAATTAAGGTTGAGCAGGCGTTTATTGAAGCAGCCCAGCTGGCCCTAGCTCAGGAGTCGACCGACAACGACATCTTCATCCCCGAAACCATCAACCTCAACACAAACACCGCGAGTAGCAAGAGTTCGAGCGGAGGGTGCTGTTAAATAGAACGAGAACGAAAACATAAAACATTAATAGACGGTGTGTTATTGCCAAAAATAATTTGTATCTTATATCTAGGGTGGTGGTGGTAACTGGTTGTTTGCGCTCGCATCGAACCAGCCCGCCGCTGCCTGCTGAGCTGACTGGGTGTCAATCGGTGACCCACCAGAATCATTCAGAAACTGCCGCCCCGTTGCAAAAATAATGAAATGATTAGTTTGTGTGTTGTTGTTTGTTGTGTCTTGTGTGTTGTGTGTTGTGTAATGTGTGATGTGTAATGTGTGATGTGTGATGTGTAATGTATGTGACTATGACAGGCTGTAGCGCAATTCAATTCAACTCAATTTTAAAAATCTTTTGAGGTGTAGAAATCGTCGCAATGGACACAGTTTCGCTCGCTCGCAGCACTCACCTCAGTCTCAAACCCCCTCTGATATATGCCCCCATTCATTATGACAAACGCAAACGCAGCGCCAACCACCGCGAATGCAATAGGAAAAGTCAGGTAGGGCTTGAGAAACCATGGTGTCTTCAAGTCAGCCTTCTGCTTGTCCAGCTTGTCAGCCTCCGAGGGCTCGTCGAGCGACTCAAAGAAACCGAAGAAGTAGGAATCCTGTAGCTTTTTGACAATCTTAATCACCGGGGCAAAGAAACCAAGATCTTCGGGAACAATAAGCGCCTTGTTTGCCATCCTTTTTTCGTAGGCAGACTTGATGTCCGCGGCTGTTCGGGGTTTCTGTGGGTTGAATGAATCCTCATCGCCACCCACCGAGCCGGGGGTGGAGGTGGAGGTGGAGGTTGAGGGTTTGGTGGTTCGCTTTGTCCGGGTAGGCAATGTGGATAGTGGTGGGGAGACTGGCATGGAGGCCGGCATATCCGTTATCGAAGGGAGGGGAGAGTCTGACTGTTCAGAAGGGTCGTTTACTATGAACGAGGAAACATCACTGTCAGGATTGGTGGTGGTGGAGGAGGAAGGAGTGATATTTTGTTCTTGAAGAATGAATGTTTGTCGACGAAGAAAGAGAGGAGGGATTGGAGGTCGAAACGATTCTACACGAGACTTGAAGAGCGAGATGAACGCGATGAAAAGCTGAAGCCTCGCCATTTTTATATTGGGTGGGGTTGGGTGGGGTAAAGTGGGGTTTATTTGCGTTCACATTCATTTCACTTATGACCACCTTACACTTACCACTACCACTTACCACTTACCACTTACGACCGCCTTAACAAAACCCATCGTGCCACCATAAAAACATGTCGCATATTGCGTATCATCAGCTACCATCGACTGAGCTTGCATCTCTAATCTCTTCACAAACTTCGACAAGTGAACATATCATCTCCTACTTCATCGATCGAATAGAACGCCTTGACGGCGCAATAAATGCAGTGGTGGTTCGTGATTTCGGCCGTGCCCTAGTGAAAGCAAAGCATTGCGACGAGACGATAGCTTCTCACATCTCAAAAGGCACATTAGAATCCTTCCTCGCTTCGCGTCCCCTGTTTGGGGTTCCAATGACGGTCAAGGAGTCGAACGATGTTGCGGGCTTGCCCACCACTCGAGGCTACGTAGCTCTCAAAGGCAGTATTGCTACAAAGAATGAGAATGCAGTGAACGCTTTAATCCTTGCCGGGGCCATCATAATAGGCAAAACGAATGTTCCTCAGAACTGTGCCGACCACCAGTCTTACAACGATGTCTATGGGCGCACCACAAACCCCTACTCGGCCCTACACACTCCAGGAGGGTCAAGCGGTGGGAGTGCAGCCGCCCTTGCAGCGGGATTCACGGTAATAGAACTTGGCTCGGACATCGGCGGAAGTATTCGTCTGCCGGCCGCTTTTTGCGGTGTGTACGGACACAAACCCACCCATTCACTCATTCAGCGAGGTGAGCGAGCGACGAGCTACACTAAGCTAAGCTTAGATTATGCTTAGTACTGATTCCACTCATTCGTAATACAAATTCGTAGCTTCACCCTACGACCTCGGTTGCATAGGGCCGATGACGAAGCACGTGTCCGATCTGAAGCTGCTCATGGATTTGTGGGTTTTGGACGAGCAGATGTCCGACGATAACAGCGGAGTTCGTGCGGACCTTAATTTGGGCGAGTTTCGGCTAAAAAAAGCCCTCCACGAACATCTGCCTCGCTTTAAAAAGAGTACACAACTCTCTGACTTGCGGATTAAAGTGTGGAGCGACGAAGCAAATTTCCCCGTTGACAAAGTAACGAAGGAGAGCCTGAAGTCCTTGTGCGAAAAGTTAAAAAAGGCTAATTGCGGAGTGGTAGATGACTCATGTGTAAGTGGGCTCCCAGAAATTGGTTTCACAGCCGACGAAATCTTCGAAACGTACTTGACGATCCTCTGCGGAGTTTACTCTGGGCGGCTGAGTGACAGCGAGATTTCGTTTTGTAATGGGCCGTTCGATGATGACGAGAAGGAGAAGGACCTCATGCTCAGCAAAATCCACCACATCTCGCACCGACAGGTGAAGCTTGCGGAGGCGAAACGAGAAAAGATTTGCAATGCGTTCAACGACGAAATTTTTGGAGATTTCGATTTCGTTCTCGCACCAGTGGCAATGACAAGGGCGTTCCAGCATCAAAACTCGCCCGCATTCATGCCTTTCTTCGTAAATAACAAACGAACATTGAACGATGTAGGTTACGAGCGAAATGTTTTCTGGACTGGATGCCTTGGAAATCTCACAAAGTTTCCCGCTACAGCCTTTCCAGTTGCGCTTAACGACGACGACTACCTTCCGATGGGGTTTCAGTTAATTGGGAAAAGATTTGATGACTTCAAGGTGATTGAGGGTGTAAGGTTGATTTCAGAGGCACTCCAAAACAGGATGTTCGAGCCGGGAATATATTGAAATAGCTTTAGCGAATTGTTTCTAATTTATCTCGTTTTCTTGGCCCCTCCCCCCTCTCCCCCAAATTTATATCGATAATCGTTACATTGCGAATATCTCTGGGTGCTTTGGCACAAATTCGAACGAAGGTTCTCCTCTCGCGCAGTTCGACGAATCGCGTAGCTCGATTGGCACCGGCGGGAGGGCTGGCTGCTCTTCATGTGGATATCGGTTCTTCTTCTTATTATTCTTCTTCTTCTTGGGATTTGTGTTGATGGGCTTCTTCTTTTTGCTGGGTTTAAAAATGGTTGTCGACTTTTTGTTTGCGTTTGCGTTTGTGTTTGTGTTTGTGTTTGTGTTTGTCAAGGCATTCAGCGCAGGCCGTGTTTGGGACTCTTCAGAAATGAGCACCCAATCATCATCACCCGGGTTGTTGTTGTCTATGGTAGTTACAAATGAGGATAAATATGATTAGCAATCAATATAAATGATGAAGCTGGAAATGCAAACAGTGCAAATGTCCCCCCAACACGCCTATGTATTCTTAAGGACCAAATGTATACAAAGGAGGTAGGTAAATATGAATCTTTTGGAATCTTCCATTTTTTCTTCGAACGAAGACAAGTTTTCTCAGCTGTTCTTGCTCGAGAGCTTACAAATTGACTTACCAGTACCAGTCATGACTGTCTTTTCGGTTCGTAATCAAGTTAAGGGTAAATTAAATTCAAATCTTTAAGTTCTCAAATTCTCATTCAAATTTTATTTTTAAGACAGTTGTTTATTTTATTGAAGCATGGCCGATTCAAATACTAAATATCGCCGCCCCCTCCCTAAGGAGCCTGCTCCAAACACACCCAAAAAGCAAAAGTACCAAACATTGGCAAAAATTCCCCCTCCTTTAACAAAAGACGACATCATGAGTTCCCTTCATGCTCCTACTGCCGCCAAATCGATGGAGCAAGCAGAAGAGATTTACCAGCAGCAAGCTGAAATAGCCTCTGCAAAGAAGAGGCGGCTCCTCAATCCATATCCGGCCATTCTTCCCGCGAGGGAGGTTTGCAGCAAGGACCAGATGAAAGCAACAACACCCAGTATCTCTAGCAGCTCGCCCAAAGACAACAACAACAACAACAACAACAACAACAACAACAACAACAACAACAACAACAACAACAACAACGGCAACGGCAACGACGGTTGGCAATCCCAATCCCAATTCCAATCCCAATTGACTCAAGCGCAGCCCAAAACATTGCTGAACTCTTCCTCCGCCCCTTTTATTCCCGGGCCCGCCGTTGCGCCAATGACCCGAGGCTACGAGCACCAGCGGCGTGTTTTTAACCCAATGATGTCAACCATGCCAGCTCAGATGACCTCCCCGCCCCCAAATAACAACATGAACATGATGAGCAGCAATCCTCAAATGATGGCCCCCCGGGGTGGTGTTGATGTTTCAAGCAAAATACGGCACGTGCCGCTGCAGGGACCAGCGCAAAATAGATCTCGCCCCCCCCCCTCCCAGATGTTCAGTCCTCCTAGGCCCGTTCACCCATCCAAGAACAACACTCCCGCAAAAATAAACCCGAGCACTCTCGGACCGAACGCGAGGGGGTTGCCTGGTCGGCAGCTCTTCGGGTCGGAGCTTCAGAAGAAGCAAGAAGCCCAAGCGCGGGAGGTGGATATAGAGAAAGAGAAAGAGAAAAAAGAGAAGGAGAAAGAGATAGACAAGGACAAGGACAAGGACAAGGAGAACGACAGCACAAACATCATGATGACAATTGGTTCGAGCGGACCAAAACCAAAAAGGAAATTTCAGCCTCCAAAAGGATTTCGACCTCCTCCCCCCCCTGGCAAGCCGGAGCCGCCTAGACCCGGACAGCTACGGGTGTCGGCAATGAGCACGGCGAAAGGCAACGCATTGAGGAAGAGTGAGGGGATGCAAAAGGTGAGTTTCATTCGAGCGAGCCTTTCGTTTTGTTCTGTATTTTGGACCACCCCCTGAGCAATCGCCCGCGCAAAAATATGTGCTTGGCCGAACTCGCCACCTTGTCCAAAATTCTGAGTGTCTAAAGTCGTTATACTTCGGAGTTGTGGTTGGTTTAGTGATTCGCCTTTTTTTTGCGATTTTTTGTTTGTTTTCACATTGGCAGCTAGCATATGGCGTGTTTCGGACCGTCCCTGAACAGTTACGGCCGATACAGTGATTCGCCTCGTCTCCGCTGGCCGCTCGCTCCTAACCCACTTTTGCTCGCTTCATTTATTTTACTTTTATTTATTTTACTTTTATTTTGCTTTCTGCAGCTGCACGCTGGCTCTATAAACAAGATGAACGACGTGAATTCCGCGCCGGAGCAGCCGGACTGTGAAGCGTTTATGCTCACGGCGAAGAGGAACGAGGTGCAGAAGTGTGTGGAGGTTCTTCCGAATAAGTGGCAGAAGTTCATCGACCACGAATCAAACTGGCCCTACTTTTATAATGTTGAAACGCAAGAGGTGAGCGAGCATCCATCCACCCACATCCAAATCCTTCCACTACTAAACTAACATTATCAAACTCAATAATTCGTAGTCAACTTACGAACGGCCAGACAACTTCGAAACCAACCAGAACCCCTTCAACCACCCGGCAATGTCCTCCAACTCCTTCACCTCGGAGATGCTTGCTGCTCGACGAAAAGAAACCCAAAAGCCAATTGACACGAACCAGGGGTGGAAGAAGTACAAGGTGAGCGAGCGAAGCGGACGGACGGCTTCATCTAAATATCTAAACTAACCCACACAATTTACTTCGCACCTTCTTCGCTCGGCGCAGGACGAGGTCACTGGCTTCGACTACTGGTGGTCGGACGAATTGCAAGAATCCACCTACGATCGTCCGGCTTTCTTCCAGACCAAGGTCAACGCTTTTGCGGGCATCAACAACAATGTGGACTTGAGCGAGGACGTCGGGTTGACGGCGGCCATGCTAACTGCGAGGAGGAAGGGGAAGGCAGGAGCAGGACAAAAACCGTTCGAGAAAACAGAGGGGGGGTGGGAGAAATTTCAAGACGGCGAATCTGGCTATTGGTACTACTACAATTCGATTACTGATATCTCAACGTACGATCGACCCGAGAACTTCCAAACGAACATGAATCCGTTTGGAAATATAAAATCAAATGCGAAAATTCCGGCGAGTGTGCTCACGGCGAGGAGAGATGCGAACGAGAAGCCTGTGTCCGTACTCAACAACGGTTTCGTCAAGTACTATGACGAAGAAACTGGCTACCATTACTACTACAACGAAACAATTGACGAGTCGACTTACGATCGTCCCGAAAATTTCTCAACAAATGCAAATCCGTTTGGCAAAAAACAAAATACTCCCGCTGTGCCTGCTAGCGTGCTTACGGCGAGGAGGGATGCAGGTGAAAAGCCAACAGAAGTGTTGAACAACGGATTTGTGAAGGTGAGCGAGCGGAGCGCGGGGGGGGGTTGAGGAAGACGAGCATAATCGCGATGAATCAACACCCGCGAAATGGCAACAGATATAATATAATGGCTAACATCCACTACTAAACTAACATTATTCCACTCAATTCTTTTGACTCGCTTCGCTCGGCGCAGTATTTCGACGAAGAAACTCAGTTTCACTACTACTGGAACGAAACCACGCAAGTTTCCACGTATGAAAGGCCTGAGAATTTTCAGACGAACATCAATCCATTCGGTGGGATGGATGACGGGACGAATGGGGTGCCGGCCGCCGTGCTCACGGCCAGGCGAAAGCCGGACCAGAAGGCGGCAGAAATTCTCAACGAGGGTTGGCAGAAGTTCAAGGACCCCGAGTCGGGCTACTTTTACTATTGGCACGAAGAAACACAGGAAAGCTCCTACGACAGACCCGCGAATTTCGACACAAACGCAAACCCCTTCGTGAGCATCATGGGCACGAACAAGTCCATGGTCCCGGCGCAGCTGCTAACGGCGAGGAGGAAAGAAACGCAACAGCCGGTGGAAAGATTGAACGGGGGGTGGTGCAAATATTACGACGAGGGGAGGTGAGCGAGCGAAGCGAAGCGAAGCGAAGCAAAGCGAGCCTTGATGATGACGAGCATACTCGCGATGAAGTGCGCGAAAATATGGCTACAGACATAATGGCTACATAACAACTAAGCTATTCGTTTGGCTCACTTTACTCGGCGCAGCAAGTGCGATTATTATTACAACGAGGAGCAGAACAGCAGCCTGTATGAAAGGCCGAGCGATTTCCTGGCAACTGTGGTTAATCCGTTTAGCAGTGTTGGTGGTGCTGTGCCGAGCGGAGTTTTGTCGTGTCGGCGAGAGGACGATCAGAAGCCAGTCGAAATCCTCAACTTTGGATTCGTCAAATACGTTGACCCTCCAACTGGCGCCGAGTACTACTACAACGAGAAGGAGGACTATAGCACTTACGATCGGCCGGAGGGCTTCAAGACCCAGCTCGACCCATTCAGCACCGCCCGGTTCCGCCGGTCTAAGATCCCGATGCAGCAGACCGTCCACGAGAACCTGGCGAGTGACGACGATGTAATGGGCACGGGGGGGGGGGACGAGTTGAGCATCATGATG
>Ga0302116_1001676_pt1 | contig 13310 bp, 8 predicted proteins | sample AG5_SCM_MG_FD_203124 | JGI IMG/M metagenome (GOLD analysis project Ga0302116, IMG submission 203124) | Marine microbial communities from Western Arctic Ocean, Canada - AG5_SCM | ecosystem: Environmental > Aquatic > Marine > Oceanic | place: Canada: Western Arctic Ocean | collected 2017-10-01 | reverse complement strand
CAAATCCTCTTCCAGCCAAATTCAACCCCAATCCAAACTCCCCAAATCTACACTCTCCTATCTAAAATCGTTAGACTCCTCTCCCTCGGACCGTTCTAAGCTCGCCCTCGACTCCCTTTTTCTCTTTCGATCCGTTTTGACCAACGTATTCGACGACAGCAATTATGACCTCTTCCTTGGCGAGCTGGATTTAAGTTTTCTAACTTTCCTCTCGCTGGAGTGCTGGGGGTCGTTCGACAGATGGAAGAGCTTGGTTGTCCTTGCGGCTAGGGCCTTGTTTGAGAGCAGCGAGGCGGACAATAGAAACAGTGTGCACAACGAAAAGGAGCAAACTTTCTTCGAACTTTTCGGCAAAGTACTCACCAAGCAATTGGCACACGTCGACGAGGATTTCTTTAGCTTTTTCGACCAGCCATTTGGCGGCGACCAAGACGAAGAGGCAGAGATCAGCAGCAATTTTCTCTTGACAACGTTGGAGTGGGCTGCGATCGGACTGCAGGCTTTACACCTTGGCGAGACCTCCCTCGAGCTGTGCAACTTTGTTCGCGGAAAGTTCGGCGTTACGCTCACCGCGAATGCCAATGTCAATGTTAATGCGGAAAAAGATAATGACATGGATGACGGCGACGGCGACGGCGACGATGGTTACGACGACGACGGTTACAACGACGAGCCGTCAAAAAAGAAGGCTTTCCATTTGTTCTCGCTCATGAGCGATATCAACACCTTGGGAACGACAGATGATGAAAATCTACCGACCCTTGTAAATCCAACTTCCCCGTTTGATCTGCTGAGCAACGGAGGGAGGACACGGTCCGAGTCCAATGTGAGCGATTCCGAGCACATGAGTCGCTCCCGCTCAAATTCCATCGCGAGTTACGGATCACCGGAGACCGAAGAAATGAAAAAACAAAACCTGGAGCAGAATGAGCAAAACTTGAAGAAGAATTTGAACGAATCCGCGCGCGTGCTACAAGTAAAGTACAAGCGCCTCTTCAGAGAACTAGAAAAGTCAAAGGGGAGAGAGGACGTTCACATGATATGCAGCAGACTAATGGACGATGACGAAACGTCTGCCGAGTTGCTAGTGGAGGTCGAGGAGTTTTTGCTGGAACTTGAATAAAATAAAATATTGAATTTTTGGCATTTTTTTATGTGTTATATTGATCGTAAACCTTAATAAAGAACGGGTTTGTTGTGAGAGTGACCCACAACCGTTCGAGAGTTACTTTTTGTCCAGTTGTGCTTCTGGTGTTTTTCGGCGCCATTGACTCTGTGTTGCTGTTGCCGGTTGTTTCATGAATGGCATCAGAGGCAGCATCGGCATCGTCAGCAATATTACCATCTACAACGCAAACAGGATCATTGTCATTGTCATTGTCATTGCCGTCGTCGTCGTCTTCGTCGTTGTCATTATCACCGTCGATTGGTTGCCCCCCCTCAACATTCATATCCTCCTCATTTTCATTTTCACTTTCACTTCCATTTCCCTCCCCCTTGTTGCTAAAAATGCTAGTCGGCATTGTCGGCAAACCAATGGCGTTGCAACCATTTTCAATTCGAGTAAGCGCCACCACGACGTGAGAGATTTCCACGCTGCACCCAAATGCTCGCTTCCAACTCGCTCTGATGCGCTCGCCCGTTTCTGGGTTTGTTTTGCTCTCGTTGCTAAAACACTCGGCGAGCTCCCTCAACGGCGACTGCACAGCGTCGCACAAAAGAGGTGGCATGATGATTGATTTACTACTGCTGCTGTTCCCCTCACCATTACCACTTCCACTTCCACTTTCACTAACACTTCCACATCCATTTCCATTTCCATTTCCGTTGCCAGACGCCCCGTCGTAAGCGGATGCGAAGAATATCTGAACCTGCAGAAAGTATTCTAGATTGTAGAAGTAGAAGAAAAACGCTCGTGTCAGCACGGCGAACTTGTGCTTGTGATACGAAGCTGCCGAAGAGCCGCCGTGGGCCAGCCAAGCAACACTGTGCACAACGCTTCGGGGGAAATCGGGACAAATTGTCACCAAAAGCTGGTGAAAATCATCTGGTGTCACAACCTCGTTTTGAAACGGCTTTGTAAACTGCATCAATGCCTTGAGGAAGGAAAGGCGATTGTAGTGGGTTGACACAATAAAATTAAAGGGCTTGTTCACTACATGGGAGGAAGAATGCTGCTGCTGCTGCAGCTGTTGCTGTTGCTGCTGCATAGTCACATTTTCAAAGTAATTCGACAGAAACCGAAAAGGGCGACTGTGAACACTATCCTGGCTGAAGTTGATCGTCTGCGTCTCTGCCACTGCAAGAATCGATAAGAGACTGTCTTGTATATAAATCTTCATCTTTGTTTGCTCAAGGTACTTTTTCCCTGTCAACGTTGCAAAATTGGATTCTTTCGCGGCCTGGTTCATTGTACGTGTATTAAAACTTAATAAAGACGTTTCCAAAACCACGTATGCTAAAGGAACCTAATATGCATAAATAAATACAAACTTAAAACTGAAAAATGATCGAAAATCAAAATTCCAAAATTTTACAAAATTACTTGAGTTAACGAATACTATTGTGTAAAACCCAACGACTTACAGCTGCCCCCCACCCCCACCCACTCAATAATATTTCCCCCCCCCTCCCCCCCTCCTCATGCTTTCCCAGGTGGAAACTCGCAACGAGCTCCTCCTTCTTTCAGATTCGTATCTTATTTGCGTTTCTGTCTTCCTCCTTATATTCTCAGCTGCTTGGTACTTTCTTGAGATTGTAAGCTCTGGACCACCATCAACAACCAATCTCCCCCTCCAAGAATTTCAAGATTGCTAACCCAATAAACATTATTTTATCTTCAGTCCGATCATCCTGGAGAAGATGGAATTTTCATCCTTGCCTACTTCCAAGCGCTGGTTTCAGTATTGTTTGTACTTGAACAGCTCATTGTCGTTCACATAGAAGGGCTTGCCTACATTTCTGAGAACATTTCAACCGCAACCGACTTCCACATGGTGTTTACATATCCTCTCCTTCTTTTCACATTGGATGATGTTTTTCACTACGAATTTCCAATTATAATTTCCAGAGTAATCCCGCTGCTTGGTCGTTCGCAGTTCGCACGATCTATTTGTGCGGGTTTCCTATCTTCCTCTTTCTCCTCCTCCTCCCTTAAACTACTGGGCTCCTCCTCCTCATCCTCCTCAAAAAACAACACCAAAAATAAAAACAATGACCTTGAAATTGCAATTCTGGGCAAACGAAAATCCCACGCGCCGTCCGATGTCCCGTCCATCCGCCTCGCGCAGCTCATGCGGCGAGCGCTGGACGGACGGCGGAACATCAAGTACGACTCTTCCGAACTAACCGAGCTCAAGGAGCTCCTCCTCCTGGTTTGCCACCACAAGCTGTACAGCCACGTGGAGCTTGCGAAGACGCACCACAGCAAGACGAAGGAGCAGCACGAGGAATTCCAACAGATGCAGAATGCTTGGGTGCTTGAGAAATGGCAATCCAAGAGGCAGGGCAAGAGGGGAAAGAGGCAGAGTGCCGGGGATGCGGCCTTCGGCCGTGGATCAATTTCGCTTCAGAACATCCGCTCTCACGGACACGAGCCGAGAGACCAACGAATTAACACTGCGCCCGATAGATCAAGCGTGATTGGATTGAACCAGAAGTTGGCCACGAATCAGTTTAAAATTGACAGCTTCTTAATTGAGAAGATGGAAGACTGGGATTTCGACGTCTTCCTGTTTGACAAGGTTAGCATGAGGAAGCCCCTCACCAGCATCTGTGCGTACATGTTTAGCGACTCGCGGTACGACTGGGAGACCTTGCTGAACACGAAAGAGCTGCAGTGGACAAACTACGTTTCGGAGGTTGAGAAAACCTATGGGCACAACATCTACCACACCAACCTGCACGCTACAGATGTGGTGCAGAGTGCCCATTTCATGGTTCACATGGCTGGGTTGAGTAGCAAGTTGAGCGAGTTGGAGGTATTCAGCTTGATGCTGGCAGCATTGATCCACGACTTCAAGCATCCTGGCTTGAACAACAGCTTCTTGGTGAAAACAGGTCACGAGTTAGCCATCTTGCACAACGACGTTTCGTGCTTGGAGAACCACCACGTCAGCAGCGCTTTCATGCTGATGAAGCAGGAGAAGCTGAACCCGCTAAAGAACTTGAACAAGCTTGACACCGCCAAGGTGAGAGAGCTGGCTATTACTCTCGTCTTGGCAACCGATTTGAAGCACCACTTTGATATCGTTGCCGACTTCAAATCCGAGCTAGCCTCCCTCTCCATCTCCAACTCTTCCGCCGTGGGCACCGACGAGAAGAAGCACACCACCACCATAATAAATACGTTGAACCAGCGCAACGACGACGACGAGCAAATGGGCATGCTAGCCATGAAGTTTTGCATCAAGGTGTCGGACATCGGCCACCCTACGAAATCTAAACCAATCCACCTTGCGTGGTCGCGGCTCATCATGCGCGAGTTCTACGCGCAGGGAGACGAGGAGAAGAAGCGAAATTTCTCCTCCATAACTCCACTTTGCGACAGGGAGGACAGCAAGACAATCCCGCAGAGCCAGAAGGGTTTCATCAGGTGAGCCTTGATGAAGACGAGCATACTCGCGATGAAATCCCGCGAAAGGTTACAGACAGACAAAATGATGGCTTCACCGAAAATAAACTAACATTACTCCACTCAATTAACATTCGTTTTGCTCACTCGTTCCCCCCCTGCTTCATTAAAAATGCGCCTCGCTTCGCTCGGCGCAGCTTTTTGGTTGAGCCGATTTACGCCATTTGGGTGCAGTATCTGGAGGAATTCACTCACACGAATTCAACCATGCTGGAGGTCTTCAAGGTGAACATTAAGTTAAATCTAGAGTACTGGGGGGAGAAAGCGGAGGAGAAGAACTTTGATGCAATGGTCATTAGCGACGTCGAGAGGGCATACAACCACACGAACAAGATTTCAGAGGCTAAGAAGCGGTTGACAAGCCTGAGCACGGACACCAGCAGTTACCGGGAACGGGCCACGACAACCAGCCTAGCAGAAGATTTGAGCGTCATAATGGACGAGGATGGGGGGGGGGACAAGGGAGGTGGCGAGCGAGGGGTATCGTTCGAAGAACGGATTAATTATAGTCCCGAGCAGATAAGAAAGAAGAAGTCAATAGAGACAAGCTTCAAAGAGCTTCCGCAGCCTCCCCATGTCGAAGTCAGCAATAAAAATTACTTTCACAGGTCCAGCACAACGGACATGAGAGAAAAGAAAACGGGGGCCGAGTTTGAGCTTGGGGGAAACGAGGAAAATAAAAAGAAAGAGGAGGGGGAAAGGGGAATCGGCGGGTTGCCGCGGAAATTGAGCGGGGAGCTATAAAAGAAATTTAGAATTTTTGAAAATATCAAGGTCACCGATTTGGATTTGTTATGAGGTTCGCCAGTTGTGGCAGCAGCGTTGCAGCTATTTCCGCCAGCTCAGGGTCGTCTTTAAGATCATTTTTGAAGAAGGTCATCGGGTCTCGCAAGCAGGTCGGGTTTTGCATAATTTTGGCCATTATCGGGCGCAGCTTCGGGTTCTGGAACTGACTTGCTATTGCCGGATCTTTCATCGCGCGTGCTAGAATTTGCGTGTACTTGGCAACGCTATCCACTTTCTCCACTGTCTCCTCTGTCTCCACTGTCTCCATTACCGCTTCGTCAATTGATGGCGGTGGGTCAATTTCCTCCTCCTCTATATTTTCCGTTCCCTCTCCCGCTCCTTCCAACCCCCCAGGCTCCTGATTCAATACAATTTCTTCGACAACTGACTGAATAGCTTCATTCACAACGCTTTTGACAAATTCCCGTGTTTTCTGCTCGTGTTGGTGCTCCACTATATTTACTGCTTCAACCACAACTGCTTTCATCTCCACTTTATCCACCGTATCTTTGAGAACTGATGCAATTTCCACTCTGTCGACAGCCTCCTCGGCGACAACCTGCTCGACGTGTGCAATTCTTTCTTCCTCTTCCTTCTTCTTGGACGGCGGCACCAACAACGCGCTCAGCTTTGGCAGCAACACCATTGCCATCGCCGCCAGCTCTGGGCTGGCCGCCAGTTGCGTTTTGAAATGTTCGAGCGGGTTTTGCAAGCACTTTCCGTTCGTTTTCATTATTTCGTTCACGATCGGCTGTAACACAGGGTTGCCAAGCGCGTTTGCAAGGTCGGGATCTCGCATGGCGCTCGCCATAATTTGTCTCATGTTCGGTTCGGGTTCAGTTTTCTGCTCCTTCTTTTCCTCTTCTTCTTCTCCCTCCTGCTCTTCCTCCTTGCCCTCGATGATCTTCTTCACAGCCTTCATACTCTCAAAAATGCAATCCATGAACTTTTCGCAGTCGACCCCCTCGAATCCGCAAACGACGAACTTGACGCGGTCGGCAAAGGTAGAGTACGGGCACATGTACTTCGCCAGCTCTTCTTTCTCTTTCCCACCATCGTTGGTGAAATCGCTAAACGCGGGATTGACCATCATGGCTTCTATGAAATCCACGTTCAAGTTCGTCGAGCACATTGTGTCTGTCATCAAAGTCGTGAAAGCCTTGTTGGTGAATATGTCCTCGAGCTCCCCTCCCCTCTGCTCGGCCAGCTTGTACAAACAGTAAAGGTGCCTGTCAATGCCTCGCCCCATCGAGCACATTTGGCTCAAACCGCTGTGCCTCTGAGTGGCTTTCTTCAGCAGCATCTTCGTCTGTTTGAGATTGTGCTTTGTCTCCCCCTCCCCCCCCATGACTGCATCCACAAATGCCTTGCACTCAGGGGTGTTGCTGCGTATTCTGTCGTTCCTCCCAGCCTTGAACGCCATTGTTGCCGCGACGCTGTACTGGGACACGCTCACGGTGTGCATCTTCCTGTATGCAAGCTGCAACACCTGCTGAAGCGTTGCGTCTGGCGAGAAGCCGTTCGCTTTCAAGTACGAGCTTCCAAATTCGGTGAACTCGCGGTTAGCGCAGACCCACTTTTTCGCAAGGAGGTCGGCCTCCCTCCCCGCACTTTCGATTGCGCGAAGCAACTTCTCGTTCGTGTCCCACTCAATCAACTCAACCGCGCAAGGCTCTCCGCCCGTCAAGTTGTAGGTAGGGGTCTTGATCTCCTTGACGAGCTCCTCCCCCCACCTTGCCATGCAGATCCCGTCCCCCCAAGAGTGCTCCGCGTTGGAGCAGAGTTTGCCCTCGGCGGTAACGATCAGCTGGACCGGCTTGTCGAACCACCGGTGGCGAGGGTTCCCGTGCATCGCCGCGCGCATTGCGGTTGAGAGGCTTTCCTGAGAGGCTTCTAGGGGGGGGTCGAGGCAGATCACGAAGAGCGCCTCGTCAATGTCCTTGAGGGAATTCCTGTTTTTATTTGATTGGTTGAGGAGAGTTTCGCGGTTCGTCGCCCACAGATCGCGATTGTCGCAAGTAAGAACGCCCACGCTTGGTTGAGAGAGGGTTTCATCAGAGTTGACGATTGAGTTCAGCGCAGATTTGATCTGTTCACAACTTTTGTTTTTCACCGCGATTTTATAGAAATTGGAGCCCCTAGTGACGATGATGTGTGCAATCTTCGACGGATCCTCCGCTTTGGCGTAAACATCCCTATTCTGCTTGGGTATACGGGTCGCCGCTACCATACGCGAGTACTGGAGCATGTCGAGAGGGAACCCTTTGAACACGTCTGGCTCTAAAGTCTCGTTGATGACGGAATCCATGAAGACAATCGTGGCCGCTATGAGGTGGGCGGCAAGATCGATCTGGCCTGAAATTCCCGAGGATGCGAGAACTTCCGTCTTGAGAACGCCGGCGGGGTTCTTGTAAATGTAGGTGGGGAAGCGAGCTTCCATGTACATGTCGTTGTGAAAGTTATGGAACCAAGATGTTTGGAGGTTGGCGGGGTCGTTGTCAATTGCCACGAGCGATTCATGGAGTGTCGGACCTGTGGTTGAGAGGAAAGAAGCAACGGCGGATTTGTTCTTTTGTTGTTCCAAAGGCGAGACAAGTGTTTGGGTGGATTCAAGGAAAAGCTCCAGTGTGGCTTCGAGTGATGGGAGAGGTAGTCGAGGGAGGGTTGCTTGGTTCTTGTACATGTTGTTGATTTTTGGGGAGGGGGGTGCCATAATTTGTATGGATGATGGTTTTGGCTCTACCGGTTTGTATTCAACTTCGGGTTCTGTGTCTGTTTGTTCTCGAGGTGTTTTCTTTGGAGGAAATTCTGATTCTGACTTTAAAGGAGATTCTGGTTGTGATGTATTGTTGTTATTGTCGCGGAGAGACATGATCGCCCTTGCACCGGTGCCGACCGCGTACTTAGAAGAAGGCTTGGAGGAGGGAACGAAAACTAACAACCTCCCGTGCCATGAATAGCTTTGGGGGTTGTTGTAGCCCAAATTCGAAGGTTTCTTCTTCCACTTCGAAGAGCGGGCCTGGTGGGCTCGAGCTATATAAGCGTCCATAAATGTGTTCTAAAGTGCAGAAACAAATTGCTCTTAGCAGTTTTGTGATTTTAATAACTGTTGACTAACTTGCAAAATTGAAGAAAAAAAAAAATTAATTTTCTTTGCTTTTTTGCTTCTTATCTCTTCAACTCATCTCGAGAATTCAGCTTTTGCATAGCACGTCGTATGAAATTCGTAGGTTTTTTTGGCGGCTCCTTGACGTTCAATTTCCTGGCAAGAGCTGCAACCATCTGTTTAAAGTCCAACAAACTTTCTCGAACTGACACTTCGAGCGGTTTTTCTTTTTCTTTTTCCTTTTCCTTTGGTTTGGGGAATTTCTTTTCCTTGGAGAGGATTGTTGGTGTTGTTGGTGTTGTTGGTGTTGTGTCGCTCCCGGACTTGAGCATGTTCAAAAGTTGCTTTTCCCCTTCCCGTCTTTTATTAGCATTTATAGCCTCAACAGCCTTCTCCTCCTCCTCCTCCTCTTTCTCCTCCTCCTCCTCCTCCTCCTCCTCCTCCTTCTCCTCATCCTCCTCCGCCTCCACCACATCCTTCTTGTCGTCCCAAGCCGACGTACCATCATCTCCAAAAAACGGAGTCAGCTCCGCATCCTCATCCCCAATCTTTGGAGGATTCACATTTCCTCCGGCCTTCATGATTGTTGCCTCGCTCCTCTCGCTCCTACTATTGCTGTTGCTGTTGCTGTTGTTATTGCTATTGCTATTGCTATTCATAAAGGCCCCCCCCACAACGTGAAACGCGTGCGGGTCCTTTACAACCTTGTGCTCGCCGAACTCATGCGGGTTGCCCGTGTACTGGATCTTCTTCCCAGAGAACTTCTCGTTTGCCTTGAACATGTCTTCCGCGGTCCAGCCGTGTTCGTCGTCACCCCCGAAGGCGTAGTCATCGAAAACACCTCCATCGTCTGTCGGCATTGGTGTCGGGCAAGGAGTGGGCGTTTTGTTCCCGCGCTTGTTGCTCGAGTCCCTCTTCTTCTTGTTGCTCGAGTCCCTCTTCTCCTCTTTGCCATCTTTGCCAACGGTAAACGCCTTCTTGAAGAGTTTGGGGTGGTTGGCCTTGACCCACCGCCGCAAACCTGGGAAAAATGGCAGCACGGCAAAGGTCTTTATGCTGTTTTTGCTCACTTTGTTCTGAACGTCGGCGAGCTGCGAATAAAAATAAAAATAAAGGTTAGTTAGGATCTGGCGAGTTTCCCCCCGCTCCGCTCCGCTCGCTCACTCGCTCACTCATTCACTCGCTCACTCATTCACTCGCTCACTCGCTCACTCACTCACCTTGTGGAACTTCACCTCGGAGACTTCCTTCCGGGCCACGGGCTCGAAAGGGAAGTTGGTCGGCACCCCGTGCATCACGAAGAGCGTTCTCGTTTTGCCCGCATCGTTGAACGAGATTTCGTTGTCGGGGTTCAATGGCGATGTCCATGTCTGCTCATTATTGCCATTCGCCAAGTAATCCACAACAAGACCTTCCGCAAGGTTCGGGTCGAAGCCGGTCTGTGCCGAGAGCGAAGAGAGGCGCATTTTTAATGATCAGGGGGAAGCGAGAGAGTAAAAAAAACGAGAATAATTTTGGTTAGTGGCACATATATTATATTATTGTCTTCATTCAAGGCACGCTCGCTTCGCTCGCTCACCTCCTCGTAGGTTTCTCGAGCAGCAGAGACGATGCCCTCCTCGTCCTGGTTCACTTTGCCCTGGGGAAACGTCCAGACCTTACCCTCCCAAGTGCGGCACAGAGCAATCTCCGAACAATCGCTCGAAAGGAGAATCACACCAAAGGTCGAAATTGTACGCTTATACTTGGCAAACGTGTTCCAGAGGTTCTTGAAGTTGGGTAACAGCGGGGAGAGAAGGGGAGAAAAGGTGAACATTACCCTGCTAAACGATTGCAGCGTCTTGTAAGACGGGAGAGAAGGGTCCTGTTCAAGGGTGAAGTCAAGGTAGAACCAATATGCCTGCTCAAGCTGGAAGAAAATACGATCGGCCTTTGTAAGTTCATCTGTAGGCAGGTTAAGAATGAAGCGTGTGTGCAGGTCTTCTAGGTGATCGTCGCTCATGGCGGTATAATTTCTGCTTTTTATCTTTATTGGAAATCGAGAAGATTGGAATCGACAAAAAACCATCAACACATCAACAGAAATTAATCATATATTTTACTCAAAGCTATACGTTAGTTACTTTGTGTTTACTTTATTCACGGCAATATAGTTATCACAGCATTTCAAAGGTCTTTTTTGCTCCAACTTGCAGCAAAGGCTAACTAGCGAACACATGGATTATTCCAACACAACTATGCTCATAGAGACGGTTCGGCACATGAATGCATCTGCTTCAACTGCCACATTGCTGACCTTACCACCATCTTTACATCCGAAATCTTTCAATTTCTACTCCAGCGATCAAATAAGAGCCAACCAAAATAGTCTTAACAACATCAAGTACGACCTGTCCCAGGTGAAGCGATCCGCCCGTCGAGACTTCCTTTTTCGCACCATTTGCAAGACCAAGTCACAGAATATAAAGGACAGGCAGCAACGGCTTCTCCTTGACAAGCCGGCGCACCACGAGTCCAAGTGGCAGAGCTCAACACACCTCTCCAACGTTTTGCTTAAGCAGCTCAACGCACCGGCTGACGTTGACGCTTCGGGGAATATCTACTCTCCTTCACGAGACTTACCCAGAACGAAGGAGGGGCAGAAAATTCTTGAGAGTGAGAAAGAAGAAAATTTCAAGCCAGGGGAAGTTGGAAAAATATTCGGGGAGCCCCCAATTGACAGTTGCAGTGAGAGTTGCATGAACATGCTTGAGAGGCACCTGGTCAGCGCTGTTGAGCGCGTTGAGCGAGAGTATGAGGCAATGGAGTGGGGCACGGTAAGGCACAGTGAGCTAAAGGGCAACGCGGGTCGCGACCTTGCCGAGTTAAAGGAAAGGCTGCTGCATTGTGTGAAGTTTAAGGAGAAATTACTTGACAATGGGGCGTGAATAAGTATAGAATGGAATATAATATGATTAGGCAATTTTCGTTATGACAACACAAACGCTTTTATACCCGTGGCGATTCGCCGCCCCCCCAGTCCCACGCAGGTCTACTTCAACTGCATCAGATTGGGGCGCGTGATACGCTAGGACTTCCCAGAACACCCCAAATGCAGACAGTTCCAACAAAGCCTTGTATTCTCCGTTTTCCCAATCTGTGTAATTCCAAAATTCATCAAAAACAATCACGGTGCCAACAACTATCATTCGGTTGCTCATGAGTGCCGTCAAAAAGCACGCCGTTGAGCTGTACAGATCGGCGTCTGCGTGAATGAAGGCTGACGGCTTCCCTCCAAATTCGGACACAAAAGTTGGCACAGTGTCTTCGAACCAGCCCTTGTGGAAGACAACGCGGTCGTCGCCTGCCAACATTTGTGGCAACGCACCTCCACAAGTGAAATGACCTTCTTCGTACCCGCTCCACACTTCCGGCAGGCCCACAAACGAGTCGAATCCGTGAACTCGTGCGGCACATTTACGCTTCTGCAATGAATCTGCTATGAAGGAGAGGTCTACGCCTTCGAAAACACCGAACTCGAGAAACAGTGCATCTGAATGACGCTTATGGAAACTGCAAGCCTTGTCAAGAGCATAGTTCAGGACGCCGCGACGTGTTCTCACACGTCGACAAGTGGCATGATGGAAGATACTGGATATATAAAGAGAAGTTGCGGAGGGATGTAGCCATGCAACTGGATGTGGCCGTGGCCGTGGCCATGGCTGGTTGCTCAGAGTAGTAACCGAGTCGATTCTCAAAAAATCTAAGACCACACTTGTGGGTCCGTCTCCAGCTCCAGGCTCCTGGATGCACCTGTTCAGTAGCAGCATGCCCTCGTGCAAAACCCGCAATTCTGCCTCACTCGCAAGAGGGGTGGTTGGGGGCTTGCACGTCTTCTTGTGCTTCTTCCACGCCGACTTCTGGCACTCGGCGGAGCAAAAGTAACTCTTTTTGCACCGGGCGCACGCTTTCGTTGTGTTGGTCTTGCAGACATCGCACTGGCGAGTCGGTTTCTTCACCACGTCCTCAACCTCGACCAGCTCGGCCTTGTCGTACTTCATGTGCTTAATGAACGTGCAAGCCGTGTTGTAGGTGCCAAAGACCTCCTCGTCGACGAACTGCTTGGGGAGGTGTTGCCGGAGGAGGGTGGGGAAGGGGGTGGAGGAGATGTACTTGGGGGTGAGGCGGAGGACGTTTTGGATCTCTCTGCACGCATTGAATTGGGTAGACTCGGCAAACTCGAGCATTGTGTGGTCTGTCGGGTCGGTATCGGTGAGGGAAGGTGGGTGCCGATGGATCATTCGAAGAGCAAGAAACACGAGGGAGTCGCTGTATGCCTGGCTATTGCAGGCAATACGTCGAAGAAGTTGAGAATTCCTGAATTTGAGCACTTCACGCACCAACTCGTCGTCATGCTCATTGATGAACTTGTGGCAGTCTGCATACGATCGTGATCTGATCGACCCAGCCATCTCACTCATCCAATAAGCCAATGGTGCGTACAAGCGGTACATCTCCTTACCACCCAACGAACGAGCTTCCTCGGGAGTGAGGGAGAGCAAGCTGATGATCTCAGCACAGGCTCCACTCCTACGGGCAATATCGAGGGGAGTTTTGCCTTCCTTGTCTCGTGTGGTGAGGGCCTCGTAATTCAACCTAATCGACGTCACGCCCACATAGGCAAGAGTATGTGTGTGTGTCTGAGCTTTCTCTGCCATCCAATGATGTGGCAGTCGTCCATGCTCATCTCTCTCCTTGTACTTTCTCATGAGCAAATCTGAGTTCCGATCATGGGCAAGCATTGCA
>Ga0302116_1001674_pt1 | contig 13328 bp, 7 predicted proteins | sample AG5_SCM_MG_FD_203124 | JGI IMG/M metagenome (GOLD analysis project Ga0302116, IMG submission 203124) | Marine microbial communities from Western Arctic Ocean, Canada - AG5_SCM | ecosystem: Environmental > Aquatic > Marine > Oceanic | place: Canada: Western Arctic Ocean | collected 2017-10-01 | reverse complement strand
AACACACCGATAGGAAATGATACGATGAAGGTAACTGCCAGTTTCGCTACGGTCGAGCGCAGCCACCTTTGTCCCGGGCCGAGCCACAATGATTGGAAGTTGACATCGTCCGGTGCTGGAGCCGCGGTAACGTTCCATGCGCGTTCACCACCAGGATCCTGTAAAAGCGTCTGAGCGGCTATCGCAGCGGAAGCTTGCGATCTGAACAAGATGATGTACGAAAAACCACTTCGCGGATCTGTCTTTGAATCTGCCTGCGCCTTCTTCACGTCAGAAAATAGGGAAGTTATCTTCTCTGAAAGAGAGTCTCGTCTCGATAGCATCTTGTTCATGCGCTTCGACTCAGGGTTCCGAGAAGTGGTGATACGCTCCTCCAGACGTAAGAGGCATAGCTGTGTATGGTCGAGCTTTTCTAAAAGGGCATCGACGATTGCATGATGCAGCACGGGGACCGCTGCGATCACATCAGGAAACATGGAGCGGAACGAGTTTGAGACCTCCACACCCGTAGATTCAGTGACGTTGGTGACTATCACAGCATACTGCTGAGCCTTCACAGTCCATGTCGATGATGCAAACGAGCCAACCATACCACTTCCGGGGACGAACACGTGCTGTCTTTGATAGATTGACATCTCCGAATGGATCTCCGAGACCTCGAGATTATCTGACTTTTCGACGCTGCTCTCCTCATGCAGCTCGTGCTCACCTGCCGAGCATTCAGCCGCCTGGATATGACTTGAGAGTTGTCGACTGAGAAGCGACGCTATTCTTCCAGATCCAACTTTTTCGGATGCGGGCTGACTAGCCACAGAAGAGGTTGTGCTTCGGTTAGTCTCCTCGTCTTCAAAGTGTCGCTCCTGGAGGGAATGTCCGAGCCACGCGTGGCGATCTGCTCTGAAATCGTTTGCATAGACGTAGAGCAAAGCGCAAACGAATAAGGTCGTCAGCACGACCACTGCGGCGTGAATCCACATCAGAGGGGACCCGACAGGGATGTTTGTCATCGACAATTTGTCAGTGGACGACATATCTCCAATGATAATCGCCTCTTGCGATATGACCTTCCCAAGATAAAAGTTCACCGGCATAACGACTCCGCAGTTGATGACTGCTACGAACGTAATGATAGTCAACACGAGAACATTCGACCTGTCGAAGTAAAGTGCGTCGAGTCCCGCGGTGTCGTAGAGCGTACGCTGATTCATATTCACGACGTCAAGCACCCAGCCAAACAGGTTCCAGGGGTGCGTTCGCAGGGGAGGTGGTTTGTTGATAGCTGCTATCCTGGGGTGAAAGAGCCGCGTTCGATACACCTTACAGTGATGTCTTACCAAGCTAAAGAGTATCAGGCACGCGAGACCGATGGATGCACTCATGATCATCGCGTTGCGAGTATCTTTCCAAGATCGCTTGGTGTTCACACAGTACCACTCTGTACACGCTGCACGGCGAGGGGTCGGCGGGTGAAAACCAAGAGGAAGGAGTTGTTCTGAAGAGCTCACCTGTGAGAGTGATGTTCGTGTCCATCACGACGCCAGGCGTCAGGGCGATGTCCAGCGCATTTTGTGATGTCGTATCCTGTGTATCTGAGTCATTCATGTCGGCTTGAGCGCGAGTGAGAGTGAGGCGAGCGAGGTTCTTTAAGCCCACACCAAAAACACAAACACTTCTTCCGAGGCGAAACCCGGCAGCTTTTCGTTTGATTTCCCGAAGCGACGCGAGGAAAGTGCCCACGAGTACTTGATGAGTGGACAACGGCAGAAGACGCGCACGTGAGAACGCCGTCAAGTGGTGGGTAGCTTGTCGCCACAGCGGCGACGATGGCGGACTACGGGCAGTGGTTCTCGCTCGCCGACACGGATGGCGACGGCAGAGTGAGTGGTGGCGAGGCGATACCTTTCTTCCAGCGGTCCGGACTGCCTCAGGAAAAGTTGGGATTGGTGTGGCAACTCGCGGACCAACCGCCTCGGGGTTACCTCGAGAGAGTACAGTTCGACGCCGCGATGCAGCTCATATCTGTCGCACAGGTGCTCCTCTTTCCTTCTCATGCGATATTCTCCAGGATGACCCCCCCCGAACACCCCCAATTACCCTCCCGACGTGCGCCAATTCTGAAACAACGTTCCCTAACCAAACTGCAGAGCGGCGGTGAGCTCGACTCCGCGCTTTTGAACAAGATTGCCGGCGGTTTCGCATCATTTTCGGCTCCGATGATGCAAGGTTTGACAGATAGCTCACAGCAGCAGGCGCCTTCGATGATGATGGGTGGTGGCCTACCTGTGCAAGGCCAAGCAGCACCATCGGCACAGCCACAATTAACAACGGGGCCCAGCGCTCAGATGGGGATGGGAGGCATGGGAATGGGCGAGATGGACACCAAGAGTCTGGCGTCGGGGGAGTGGCCACCTGTCACCTCCGCGGACATGGTGAGATACCAGCAGGTATTCCAACAGACGGATGCGGACCACGACGGCAAACTCACCGGCGGTGAACTGGTGCCTGTGCTCATGTCCCTGAACGCGCCAAATGAGCTGCTCAAGGACATCTGGGCGCTCGCCGACACAGATAAAGACGGAGTGCTCAACTTCCAGGAGTTCATCATCGCGATTTATCTCACCGAAAGAGCTCGCGAAGGTCGCCAACCGCCGTCGAGCCTGCCTCCCGGGCAGTTCCCACCCATGGCGCAGGGGCAGCAGCCACAGCCTCAGCAACCACAAGCCACGCAGGTTCCTCAGAGCAGAGGAGCGTTGGACGCCGATCTATTCAGTGGTGGCATAGACCTGTCGTTACCATCAATCTCCGGCACGGGGATGGGACTTGGAGCTCAACGTGGTGACATGATGAGCGGCGGTGCTATACCCCCTGCGGTTATGCCACCGGCTGCGTCAATGCCGCCAGCAGCAAACATGCCACCAGCTTCAAACATGCCTGTCATGCCGGTGACATCGGGAATGAGCGCGCCGATCAGTCAGACAACGGCTGGGACTGGTGGAGCTGTGGAAGCGGGATACAGTTTTCGAGGTCCCGCAGATTTGGATCTCTCGGGTACCACAGGCCCAGAGGTTGACAGGTTAAAAAGTGCGAGGGTAGACGCGGAGGCATCAGACAGGCAGCTCTATGAGAAGGAGCAAATATCGACGCAGGCCAAGGTGGACTCCGCGACTTTATCTCAGAAGCTACAAGAGCTCGTGTTGTTTCAGCGTAGATGTGATGCGAATCTGGTGGAGGCTGCAGACAGGGCTGAGAGGGCTGAGAGGGAGGTGAACGAACTTCGGCAACGGGTGGAGCAGGTGACGGCAGCCGTGGAACAGGTGTCAGGGAACCTGGACGGGTCCAACTCGCGCACAGCAAACGCAGAGGCGGAGAAGGCCAAACTAATGCAGCGACTGCAGCAGCTTCAGGCGGAACAAGCGAATTTAGCGAGTGGCGGCGTCTCTCACGCGCAGGCAGCTTTGGAATCTGAGTTGCAAGCAATGCGAGCGCAGGTCGCAGCCGCCGAGGCAGCTTTGGGTCCGTATCTTGATGCATCGAGTCGGGCTTCTCAACAGCGTATGCAGCTTGACGCCAAATTGGCGGAACTTCGCCTATACGCAGAGGGAGCATCAGGAAATCAGGTCCCCAAGCTGCCCACGTGGAGAGACTGGACCGATCTCGAGGATGAGGGATTCGACGCCGTCAAGCTCGCATGGGGGAGTTGGGCACGCGAAAAGGCATCTAATCCACCTCTGCCTGACTTTCAGCAACAGCAACAGCAGCCACAGCATCTAACAGTAGCGTCTCCGACGACAAATGTTTCGACGCCTCCGCCTGTGATGCAACCGACTCCGACAACGGTGCCTGTTGGAAATAATGCGAACCCAGCGAATGGAGCTTGGGCCGCATTCTAGCTAGAGAATTACAATAGAACAACATCTAAGAAACCGTCTCAAGTATCGGCTGAGTACGAAGGTCCTTTAGGGTCAACGTCCCCCTCAGCTCGTCCCGAATGCTACTCAAAAACGCGTTGGGGTTCTCCGTGCCGCTGACTTCAAATGAAAAATAGAACAGCACCCGCCGCTTATCTGAAGAGTTACCCCCACCACAGTGCAGCAGACGAGAGTCAAACATGGACACGTCCCCGGTTCGAAGAGTCGCCACACAGTTAGGTGCCGTCAATGCCGGACCCCCCACCTCGTCAGCCTCCTTGAACGCGAGATGTGCGCTCGCAGTGTGACTGCCGGGAATGAAAACAGTGGGGCCCATGTCCGACTCAACATCCTGCAGGGCCACAAACGTGGTCACCACGCACCTGTCCCGGCGGTAATTCGTGTCCGGGTGCACGGGTTGCCTCATCGACCCTGGGTCTGACACCAACGCGGCGAATTCGCACAGCTTGGCGTTATTTCCTCCCGCCACCTTCTCGAGCACTGGACCCAAGTTCAACGCAGCCTCCCTGAGAGCCGCCTCCGCAACCCCGCGAAGGGGGAGCTTCAGGTCGTACCGGTTCCCTTTGCAGTACACATTACCGAAAGAATCGGAAGGTAGCGAATCCTTCCCTGCGCGCGACAGCTCTCGGTCGAGCGTAGCATTCACCTCGTCCAGGAGTGCCGCGGCGGTGACCGGGGAGAGCACACCGTCGACGCGAAGCAACCCATCTGTGTCGAGCGAAGACGCAGCCCCGGACGCCGCCGTAAGGTCCTTCACCTCGCCCACGGGTACACCTGCCACGGGGGTTGTATCCGCCGCCTGCATAGCGGCCACCTGTTTGGCGACTCTCTCCATGATTGCGTCCTGCGAGGCTGCCTGCTCACCGTCGAAGCTCACTTTCATCCCCACCAACCCGCACACAGCCGTGACCATCAGCACCACGAACTGCGCCCAGCCATCGCCCGAGTCCATGGCGGAGGGTACGTACGTTGTCGTCGTGGATAGAGTATCCACCGAGTCCATGGCGTTCGCGGCGAAAGCCGACACTGCTGGCAGAGCGGCCAGGAACGGCAGGAGAGAGGTCGCCGCATCCGCTGCCTCACCCTCACCACGGCACCTCGCTCGGCACCCCTTCCGTGTCGACGGGTGTGTACACCTCGGAGCGGACCGCCTCGCTATACGATGTGATCCAAATGTCTGGATCACCCTCAAAGAGCTCTGCGCGGCTGTGCTCATCATGACGACCGCCGCGCTGTCGAGTGTGGGCTCTGGCGTCACCACCTTCCCTTTCCGATTTGACGCCTTTAACCCTGAGGCCAAAACCCGAAACGTGACGTGGAAATTGCCGGTGCCACTTGGTTCCGCGCCGGCGGACCACGATAGGGCTGCCACGACGATAGCTGGCGTGTGCGTATCCCCAGGACTTGGAAGTCCAAGGGTGATTGGACGTTGCTCAGGTGGTCGCGCGGCATTGAGGTCGCTCCTCCCCGGCCGTCGACGGAATAGGGCGAAATCCTGCGTTGTTGCGTCAGCACCCTCGGGAGACGGCAGCATGAACGTCTCATCGAGCACCGGGCGTGCACTCACCATCCAATCGCACGTGGTGTCAGGCTACGTCGGTAATAAGTGTGCCGTGTTTCCCCTTCAACTCCACGGGTTCGACGTGGACCCCATCTTCTCGGTGCAGTTCTCCAACCACACCGGGTACGGCTGTTGGAAAGGCGAGGTCATGACGGGGGAGCAGCTCCAGAGTCTGGTGGAGGGCCTAGAGCAGAACGGCTTGCTGGAGGGATACACGCACCTGCTCACGGGATACATCGGGTCGGCATCCATGCTCAGGACGGTCGCCAGGCTGGTTCGAAAGCTGCGCACCTACAACCCCGACCTCGTGTACGTCTGCGACCCGGTGCTCGGTGATAACGGGCGGTTGTACGTCCCGGCGGAGCTGACCACCATATACAGGGAGGAGATCGTGCCGCTCGCCACGCTCCTGACTCCCAACCAGTTTGAGGCGGAACTATTGACGGGGATGACCATCGGGAGCGAGGAGGATGCCCTGGCTGCGTGCGCATCTCTCCATCAGGCGGGACCGCCCAGCGTGGTGCTGACGAGCCTGGACCTCGACCACAGCGCTTCATCCTCCTCAACCATCACACTCCTTGGCAGCACGAGCCAGCCCCAGGCTGAGAGGTGCGGCCAGCGATTCCGCATCGTCGTGCCGCGTATTCCGAGTTACTTCACCGGGACGGGAGACCTATGCGCGGCTCTGCTGCTGGCTTGGACGGCGAAGATGCCCGATAAACTCGGGTGCGCCGCGGAGATGGCCGTGGCGAGCTTACAGGGGGTGTTGAGAAGAACCGCGGCGGCACAGGCGGTCGCAGAGGCGGCGGGGAAGACGGGTATTGGGTGCAGGGAGTTGCGTCTCGTCAACAGCGTTGACGAACTCCTACATCCAAAGGTGTCGGAGGAGGTGACTTGGCTCTAGACGAGTTGTTATAGAAGCTCTGAACGACCGGAGCTAATAAACGTTCCGAACGACCGCCACTTTCGTCAGCACACGGCGGACACTGAGCTCGCGGATGGCTCGTGCGAGCAAGGCGGTATCAACGTCAAATTCGTTCGCAGCAAGTCATCGGGTGTATCGCCGTCCTCTGCGGGCCGCGAGAGGTCCAACGCGTGCCGAAGCTTCGAAGAAGTCGATGATATTCGATGCGGGCGTGAGAATCCAGGACCTACCCTGGGGGGCTGAGGGTTCTGGAGAGGTGAAGGCCCGAACGCTCTCGTATCGAGATGGAGATGTCACCCTAGAGGCATATATGGCTTGGGACCCCGCAAAGGTTGCCGCTGAGGGCCCTCGGCCGGGCATTCTAGTTGCGCATACAGCGATCGGACCGCAAGAAGTTTTTGTCCAAAGTGCTGTCGAAGCTCTGGCTAAACTTGGTTACACCGCCATGGCCCTTGATTTGTTCGGCACGGGTCAGTGCGTGTTCGACAAGGAGGTGCGTAATGACATACTGCAACCCCTACGCGAAGATAGACGGAGGCTCGCTAAGCGGATGCAGGCGGCATATGACGCGCTGGTGAGCGAGGGAACGGTTGTGAAAGAGACCTCGGGTGTGGCCGCCGTGGGGTTCTGTCTCGGTGGGCAGGCTGTGCTGGATCTTGCGAGGGCAAACACGGCGAAGGAACTGCGAGGCGTGGTTTCATTTCACGGGGTCCTCGACCATCCCTCAGTTTTCACGAAGAGTGATGAAAGAGAACCCCCGAACGCGCTCATCCTTCACGGCGAAGATGACCCGTTTACTCCCGATGAAAAGTTGAAGGAGTGCCTGGACGGCTTGACGTCACTCGGAGTGACTTGGGACTTGCAAATCTATTCTGGGGCCAAGCACGCGTTCACGAGGCCAGAGAAGGTCACGGACGATGATTTCAACGCGGGCTTCCAATTCGACGCGAGGAGCGCTCGACGGAGTTGGAGCGCCTGTAAAACATTCATCGAGAGCCTGGTGGGTTAAAAAGCTCCCTGTTAGTTTTTCAAAAGTACACACATCCAAACCAACGAAGCGCCGTAGGGGTGAACATGGCGGATCAAAACGCGATCGACGCGATGATGACGCCTCCTCGTAGCAGGCCCGGAGGGGGTGGCGGCTCGGTCGACGAGTCGCTCGCCTCGCCGGTCGTGATGGCGACGCCCGGTTCGAACGCGATCCACGGTGCCGAGGATGTGATCCCCGGGACGCCGGAGGAGCCCGTGGTACCCGCGAAGCACGTCCCCGCGCAGGTACGACACCCTCCGAAGCCGCTGCACGATCCCGATGATCCAGGAGCGTTCGTGCTGTGCACAGCGGCTGAGGCTGAGGCCCTATCGGGAGACGGGAGCCCCGGTGTCGCCGTGGTTGTCGATCCTTTCATCGCGGGAAAGCTGCGCCCCCACCAGCGCGAGGGCGTCAGGTGGATGTATCGCGTCCTACACGGGCTGGAACCCGACGCCGGAGCACACACGGGGTGCTTATTGGCGGACGATATGGGACTCGGTAAGTCCTTGCAGTCGATCGCGCTGGTGTGGACCATGCTGAAGCAGGGACCTCGCGGGGTGCCAACCGCGAAGCGGGTGCTGGTGGTGTGCCCAGCATCGCTGGTGGGGTCGTGGGGAGCGGAGTTCAACAAATGGCTCGGGGGTGTCCGCGCGCAGGCTGCGCTGGCAGAAGGCGGTGGGGTTGATGCGGCGGATGCGTACGAGAAATGGAGGCGGGGGGCGCCACCGGGCACGCAGAGCGCCTTCGATTGCTGGCCCGTGCTGGTGACGTCCTACGAGACCCTGCGCCGACTCTCGCCAATCGCCGCGAGAGCCGAGCCCGACCTCCTCATCTGCGACGAGGCGCACAGGCTGCGTAACGCCCAGCAGGGATCACAGACCCTTGCCGCGTTGCGCGCCGTGGACGTGCCGCGCCGCGTCCTCCTGACCGGCACGCCCATCCAGAACAACCTAGACGAGTACGCCGCGGTGATGGACTTTGCGTGCCCGGGGCTGTTGGGACCGGTTGCGGAGTTCCATCGCAGGTTCACGGCACCGGTCCAGCGTGGTAGCGAGCCGAACGCCACTTCGGCTGACGTGGCGGCGGCGCAGCGTGCGGCGAAGGAACTGGCGAGGCTAACCGCGGGGCGGGTGCTGCGCCGTGAGGCGTCCATCAACGCCGCGCACCTTCCGGCGAAGACGGAGATGGTCGTCTTCTGCAGGCCCACGACGACGCAGCGTGCGATGTACGAGCAAGGGGCGAACATCGTACAAGGATGGACGGAAGGAAAGGCTGGTGCTGGGTCGACCGCTGCAGCCCTGTGTGCGATTGGCCTACTCAGGCAGTTGGCAAACTCTGTCGACCAGGCTGTCAAGAAGAAGTCGGCCAAGGTGAAGAAAGGGAGGAAAGGCGGCGGTGATGACGGATCCCCACCGAGCAAGCAGGCCCGCATTGAGAAGGAGGGTGACATCGGAGGACTCAGTGACGGAGATGAAAGCGATGAGGGCGATATTCCGGTGGGCGGCTCTACCAAAGACGCGGATGATCTGCGTGCAAAGCTGTCCTCGAGTGTCCCGTCAGGATACGGCGGTGGTGTCGAGGGTTCAGGCAAGCTGGCGACCCTCAGGACGCTTCTCCGAGGGTTGGCGTCGAACTCTTCCGGCGATGTTGAGCGCATGGTGGTTGTCTCCGGGTTCTCAGCCGCCCTGGATCTCGCCGGGGGTGTGTGCGCTGAGCTCGGACTGGCCACCGACAGGTTGGACGGTCGCGTCCCCCCGGATGCGAGGTCCGGACTGGTTCGAAACTTCAACGCCGGCCGAGGGGGACGAGTGATGCTGCTGTCGTGCGTGGCGGGAGGTGCCGGGCTGAACCTCGTAGGCGCGTGCAGGCTCGTGCTGTTCGACACCAGCTGGAACCCCGCGCACGATAACCAGGCCATGGCACGCGTTTGGCGCGACGGCCAAACCCGCCCGGTTACCATATATCGCCTGCTGGCGGCGGGCACGGTGGAAGAGAAGGTGTTCCAGCGACAGCTCCTGAAACACCGTGAGGCGGCTGCGGCGGGTTACGGCGGTGATTCCGTCGGAGCGGACGGGGGTAAGACCGACGTCGGACGTTTCACCAGGGATGAGCTGAGCGAGCTCGTCAGGTTCTCGTCGCCGGCGAAGCCAGCCACGCTCACGGCGGTTGGGTGGCGGGACTCCAGAGACGAGGTGGAGGATCCTCTGCTTCGCGCCGCCATCGACGATGACGATAGTACAGTGACGGCCGTCGTGCGCCTCGCGGACGATGGGGGGCGAGCCAAGGCTATCGCGGCGGCCAAGGAGGAGATTGCGGCGGCTAAGCCCAAAGCTTCAAAGGGTGGGAATAAGAAGCGGTTGGCTTTCAGCGAGCTCTTATCCAAGTCGCGTAACCAGAGCGGACCCGGGTGTGACGTCTTCTACGATGTTCTCGATTCCGACGATGACGAATAGGTGATAGCAGTAGACGTAGTCGACAAGATACTAGTATTAGGTCTCTACACTTGCGCGGCGGCGCGCTTCTTGAGCAGCGCATCACACTCTTGCACGAGCCACATGGCATTTGGGAGGCTCTTGTTGTATGAATTGCGGTTCATCGAGTCAAAGTTGGCTGCCAACGTTTCTGGCGAGGCCTTGACTCGGACCCACTGGTAGCCGAAAACAACGCGGCACATGTCCATGACGGCAGCCTCGTATTGCTTTTGGACCTCCTCTCTGGTCCACGTTGCCGCTGCCTCTTCGACCGATGCCGCAGCCCCGTTTGCGGCGAGAGCCGTGCAGAGTTCCGAGTAGTAGTGATCGATGAGAGCCGGGGCTGCGCCGGGGTCAACCATCTTGCCAGTCTCGTCGTAACCCAAGGCCTCCGGGTCACAAGATGCGCACAAGACATGCGCGGCGTCGACTGCACCCAGACCGAACCCCATCCACTGAAAATCAATCAGGCCGACCTCCCAGCCGTCCTTCTCCTCAGAGTTCTCGCGAAGGAAGATGTTCGCCGACTTTGCATCCCCGTGAATCACTGTTCTCCACCTGGCTGCCCAGCCTTCCGACTCACCACCTGACGGGGCGTCCAGTCCAAAAGGGTGCGACTCACCCCCAACGGATACGGCCACCTCCTGAAGCCTGTCCCCGAGGGAAGCGTACTCCACGTCTTTCGGGAGTTCGGTGGCGAATGCTTTCTCAAAGTTGGGCAGGTGAATGTCTCGCCAAATTTGGGAAAGTTCCGTCATCTGCTCGGGAGGCTGCATATCGGGTTGCCAGTACGCCCCTGACGGCCAGATCGCCGCGGCTGCACCTGCGAGGAGTGAGTCGTCACCTGGTTCGCCCTTGGTCCTCGCCGCAGCGGCGGCGGGCATGAAGGTGGCGTGGAGCCGAGCGAGGGCCGTGAGCGAGGCGCGGGCCTGGGACGGCGAGAGAAGCCGTTCCGAGCGCCATCCCTGTCCCGGCGCGAAATCCTCGAGCAACAGCGCGAACGCGGACTCGATCGGATCATCCTCCCGCGGACGAAGATCCGCGTTGAAACAGCGTGGAACCCTGACTCCGGCGGCGGCCAACGCGGAAGCGACGGGCTCGCAGGCGAGGAATGCCGCCTCCACCCCCGCGGACTTGACGTCGCGTGCAATTTTCATGGGCTGCGTCACCGCCTTTGTCCTCGCGTACTCGAGGTCACCGAGGGTTACTTTCTTGTAGAACACCGTCGAGGGCATTCCAGCTGACGATGCATCGCCGTCCCATATGAGCTCGAGCCTGCATGCGTCGGACATCAATCCACGGATGGCTGAAGATTCCGGCGCCGCGTACCCCTTGAGCTTAAAGTCGTTTTCTCCACCGCAGAGTGTCTCTGCGATGCGCTCGCCAACCCACGATGCGTCGAGCGGAGCACCCTCGAGCGAGCGGGCAATGTCCGTCGCTTGAGCATCCTTCGCGCCGGGTGCGTCAGATGCCTCCCCGGCGAACCGCTTGAGGAGCGCTTCCCTGAGTCCTTCGTCCGCCCTCATCGCCGCAGCCATCGCCTCGTGATCGCGACCCCTGGAGTCGACAGAGGCAATATCGTGACCCGTGGCGAGGACTCCGAGGTCGTTTATCAGACCTCCGGGCCGCGCCGGGTCGTGCACGAGCGGCGCGCCGAACAGATCGGTCACCTTACCTCCAGCAGCGCGGAGCACAGCCTCAGGGGCACACGTGTCCCAAAGGGATGTGCCAAAGTGCATTAAGGCCACCTCCGCGCGACCCTCAGCAACGGCGAGGATCTTGTTACCTGCGCCACCAATCGTGGCTTTTCCAGCGGAATCCACTGCACCTTTAGCCGCGGCGAGACTGGCGTTGTTAGAGTCGCCGGTGACGCACACGATCCCGCCCTTTGTCTCCGGGGAGAGCCTGGGCCGCTTGGGCGCCTCGCCCGTGGCGCTCATTACGCCCGACGCCGCCCCGGGTGCCGCGATACCCCAGACCACGGACGTGGGCTCGGCTAGGGAACCTCCTGGGAACGGTAATCCGATCGCTCCCGCGACGGAACGTCCCCTGCACGCCACACCGATGAGGCACTGCACCGCGTCGAGCCTTCCCTCGACAAACTCTCTGGTTCCATCCACCGGGTCCACGAAGACGGTGAGGACCTCGATGGGCTCCGACCACCCCACGAGCGAAGGAGACTGGGAGACATCGCAGAGATCGCGGCGGAGCTGAAGCGCGGGATCCGAGACGTCGACTTCGTTCGACTCATCCTCGTCCTCCTCGCCGACGATCCTCAGGTTCGGCCAGGTCGCTTTTATCCGATCGACGATCGCCTTTTGCGCTGCGAGGTCAGCCTCCGTGAGCGCCGACCTTGGGTCGTCGATGTCTTTCATCGTGCTCGCGAGCTGACCACTGGAGGCACGGCGCGCCTGAACTGCCCTGATCTCCTCGCATCCCTTCTGCGCCGCATCGACGCACGTGCTCAGGAGGTCGACGAGCGAGACCTTCTCGCCCGTGCCGGAGACGAGCGCACCGACGGTAGGCATGGCAAGCGAACCACGGACGATGCGGTGATGAGACTGCGCGCGATTGGGGCGGGAAATGCGACACAGGCGAGAGAGTGCTCGAGTCGATGTGGTCAGTACTCCGTTCGCGCTCATGGGCCACCAGACTCGTGACGCTCCCCGTTGTGGTTGTCGAGTCTTCTGCATGGAGGCAGTTTCCTCAACCTCGGGCTGAGTGGGGATCGGGTCGACCGGGGTCGGGTCGACCACCGCGGGCAGGCGGGCACTTTTGTTCGACTATGTGACGATTTGCAACTACAACTCCTACTCCGTCTAGGCGAGCACACCCTGCGACTCACCTCCCCCGCCACCGCCACCGTCGCCGGGCCCTTCCTCTCCCTTGACGCGGATGTTGTACTTCTTCTGTAGCTCTTCGACCTTCTCGATCTTGGTGTCGCGCTGCTCGGTGAGCTTCTCCATGACGTTGGCGAGCTTCTCCATGTGCTCAGTCACCGCGGGAAGCGTATCCTGCACCGTGCGCTCCACCAGCACCCCTCCGATCAGCCTAAAGCACTTACGCTTGGGGTCGAGATCTTTGATCGCGTCGATGACCAGCTTGTGCTCCGCCTTTTGGTTCTCCAGGTCGTTGAGCTTGGTGAACAGCTGCGACACCTCCTGGCGCAGCATCTGGTAGGTGTTGATGACCTCCTGCTCGGAGAGGGTCTCCGTTTCCTTGATCTCGGTCGACATCTCGAGTACAACCGGCGCGATCTGCTCTGTGATGGAGTCAGCGCCCTAAATTCAAACAGAACGCCTCTTCATTTTCGCAGACCCGGCCCAACACTTGTCCGTGCACTATGGGGGCACGGGGCTTGGTCGCGTGGTTGGTGCTGGTCAATCTGGCCATGGGGGTCTCGGCCGCATTC
>Ga0302116_1001673_pt1 | contig 13333 bp, 15 predicted proteins | sample AG5_SCM_MG_FD_203124 | JGI IMG/M metagenome (GOLD analysis project Ga0302116, IMG submission 203124) | Marine microbial communities from Western Arctic Ocean, Canada - AG5_SCM | ecosystem: Environmental > Aquatic > Marine > Oceanic | place: Canada: Western Arctic Ocean | collected 2017-10-01 | reverse complement strand
TGTACTGGCAGGGGACGGGAGTACAAAGGTAATGGGGGGGTGGGTTAGTGGAGACGCTAGAGTCAATAGCTCTCACAGCGATGGGGGAACCTTTGGCTAAAGATAACAGGAGAGTGTTAATTATTCAAAGCGAAGGTATCTGGGCATCTGGGGGAGCGACAGGTAGAGGACTGGAAAGTATCTATTACCATCCAGACCGGCGGCTTTCGTATTACAAAAGATGAAATATGTCGAGGAAGTGGTTGAGGCTGCTCCGCGACTGGACTCGGTGGATGAGGTGCGGGAGAAGGGGAAGAAGGGCGTGGATGTAAAAGTTGCAAATGAACGCCCAGCAAGACTCTGTCAGCTACAGGGACGAGCTCACTCAGGAGGGGAACGAGGGAGATGGCGCAAGTGATCAAGCCGGGGTTTGTCAATGGAGACGAAGTGGATAATAAAATAATATCTACGTTCGTTTCAGTTACGGAGGGGGAAAAAGGGGAACACAAGAGGACGATGGAGGCTTTGGGACAGGCGAAAGCAGACTACGAAAACCAAGATCGTTACATGGAGGGACAGGAGCAACGGGGGCATTGGAGTCATGAACAGCGTCCAGGATTTGATGAGGATTTTGGCGCGAGAGACTTCAGGAAAGGACAAAAGGGCAACGGGTGTTTGAGGAGTTTTACGCGGACGACTATCACAAGGGTGGAGCAGCATTGACAACGGAAATGAAAAACCGAGGTCACCTGGAAGAGGAAAACGTTCAGAACTTTGTGATGACCGAGTTCTTCAATTCCAAACCTCAGAATTCACATTCCTCGCCACCTAGCAGGATGTGGGGGAAGTGGAGTAAGGCGAACGCCGGAATGGGAACGGAAGTAGCCCAGAAGGCGAAGAAGGCAGTGAGAGAGAGGATTAAACACAGGGAGATGCGGATGCTTGTTCCGCATTTGCAGATGTTGAAACATGGATCGCTAGAATGGGGACATCGATATACGATCGAGCATCCCGAAGGTAGCGACCTATGGGAAGAACGTCAAATGGTTTCATTCCTCGAGGCTACAGAGGGCAGGAAGTTTATCATACATGGGTGTTCGGAGCTTATTGGGGGGCCTCGCAAGAGACCAACAATAATTGCGACGAATATTGATCCAGCGGTTTTGACTCTCACAGGGTTTGGTGTCCGCACAAGAACGACAAACACGAGACTCCTCTTCAAGGAGTTTCAGGTACGTCGGCGACGCCAAATCAACCGGAGGGATTCGTAAAACTGCTGGTGATGTATGAGGATAAATCTTCAAATGTCAAATCGTCATTGACTAGCGCGGAAGAAGGTCATAGGACGGGGGGGGGGGGTTGAGTTAAACCTTGAAAACGATTGGGGGATGGACGTTCTGATCGGTGACGACGAAAACGACCGTCGGGAGATCAGTTGCTTCGCAGCGGAAATCTCAGGGAAGACTGGGGACGACGGTCTCCGAAGGGAGCCAATCGTTGCTCTGTCAACAAACCTGGAGGAGGTCAAAATGTCGGAGGAGCTGATAAATAGAACACAACGCGAATTACGTGAGCCAAAATACCTGCCAAGGGACAAAGCTAAATCGATCGCGGAGAGGAAGGAAGAATTTAAAAACTCACCACAAGGCATTCGCGATAGCATGCAGTACTCGCACACTCAATCGAATGAGGGGGGCGACTACGCGAACTATTTAAAGGCGTGGGAACAGGCTCAGAAGGAGGCTGAGTTGTTGATGGACAAAGACGACCGTGGGGAGGATCGTAGCGACGAAATTGAAAAAATACTGGAACAGGAAAAATTTTATGCAGCAGGAAAAAGTCAAATGGCTCAGGAAGCTGACGATAAGGAATGCAAGGAGATCATGTCACAAGGCACGTTTCGTCAATTAGATGGAGCTGAGTGGCAGAAGGAACAGGAAGAACATCCGCAAATTAAACCGTATAGCACTCTGGTTGTGCGTACGGCTAAACAACGAGGGATGAAGGGGGGAAACTACGAGGCAACAGACTGGATGCTCAAAGCTAGGATGGTGGTGTGCGATAATGCAGGCGTCCCTCACAGAGCGAGAGCAAATGAAACGGGGAAGGACAGGTATTTCAGGCCACACCTCGAAGCCCCGACGTCGTCGGAATTCATAAGAGAATCTTTTATCCAAAAATGGCGAGCGCCCTTGGGATTGAAATTCTGAACGCTGAAGTGGATACCAGGGCTCATATTTACGTCCGGCCGCACCCGGCGTTAAAAACGCATTTAAAGGGGTCAACGACCATGTTGAAGGTCCTCAAGTACCTATATGGAATGCGAGAGGCACCCGCAATGTGGTTTCGACACGTGACAGGAAATATGAAAAAGATGGGGTTTAAAACGCTGTGCAAAGCGTTCGACTGCTGCCTCATGTACAAACGCGAGCCCCCAGGGGCGGACGGAAAGCAACGAGTGGTGTTCTGAATAATTCACGTTGATGACATGATGTGGGCGGACACTACTGGGAGCTCCATGATCAAGGGGGCCGTGAAAGAGCTCGAGGGGCATTACAAAGGAAAAGTGAAGCACAATGTAATAGATGTCAAGATCAAGGACGAGAAAACGGGAATACTACGGATACCATAACGTGTTCGGGTGGGACGCTAAAAGTAACGCAACGGGGGGGGGGTCAATTGCCATGGGCTCTTACATTAAGAAACTTCTGAAGAAGAACAATATGACCGGGGTGAGGATGGAAGGAAGAAGCCGAGGGCGACAATTTCCCAACAAGGGAGCTTTGTTTCGGTCAAAACATGAGGCAAGTTGCCCGTCGGAATTGAGGGAGCTCACAGAAGAATTCGGATTAGTGGGGGTGGCTTCTTCAACGGGAAGAACCATAAAATAATCTCTTAAAATTATCACTCCATTTTTCTCAAAATTTTCAGTTAACAAATACCCACTCAAATTTTATCAATTTTACGAAACTCCCCCCCCCCCAAACTACTCTGCATCCTCTCCTTCTCCTTATTAATATCCTTATCTTCTCCTTTCGTCATGTTTTTAATCATATTTTTATATGATAATTTTTTTTTTTTTTTGACAAGTGTGGGGGAGGGCGTGCCGTCCGGTATTAAGACCTGTTCGTAGGAAACATCCGAAGAAGTCGAGTCTACAGAGTCAGAACGGTCAGGCCGAACGTCAAGTATTGTGGAGAGAGGGACAGTTGGTTGTGAGGAGGGGGGCAAGGGAGGATGTGGAACTGTTACTGAGTTGGTTGTTGTTGTTTCAATAGCCACAACGTTATCAATTTCTAACATGTTGTCGTTTTTGTTGTTGTTGTCGTTGTTGTTGTCGTTGTTGTTGTTGTTGTTGTTGTTGTTGTTGTTCTCATTTCCTACAAACAAAGTGTTTGGGTGAATTGCACTGGTTTCAACACTGCTGTCAGCCGCTGCATCATTGGAACCATTTGTGGATGAGAATTCGTTACTCAGACATTGCTCTCGCCAGCACTTGCTGCAGCACCCTCCAGTTGATGATGAAGCGCTGAGCGAAGAGAACAAGAGTCAAAAGTTTGTCGTGGAATAAACTATATATGATATTGACTTACAAGAACCCGCATGCGCATAGGTGATCATGTTGTTGAGAATTCATCGATAGACCGTGTTTGCCGTGTTTACGTGATTTGGCGAACAATTGTACAATTCCCATTCTGATTCCCAACTGAAATTAGAAATTTATCTTCATTTTGTAGCATGCATCGTTATCCATTGGCCCCATCATCTCCATCCCTCCCAGTAGATACAGAAGCCGATTACAAAAAATCTTTCAAAACGCAAAACAAAAGCAAGTTTGCTCTATTCTATAGCATAGTTGTGCTTGTAACTTTAGTTGGAATGTTGGTTAGAGCAAAGACTCCACCCATCCATCGCTCAACTAGCCACATCGCGACTCTGCTGTTAGCGTCACCAGCATTGATGTCGGGCCCGAAGCAGATAATGTATGTAGTTTCTCTGCAGGGTGTTGAGGGTGCTGATTCGAACAATGAGGGGCGATTAGATTTGGTGAGTGAAGTGAAAAGACTTTTTGTAAATTTGTTTCCTGCCTCACCATTTTTCAAAAAGTTTCGCAAAGATTGGGTCGAGCTGTGTGGCAACAGAACTCAGTTTGAGCTAAAATTTTGCCCTGGCGTGATTGATGATCGGCGAGGTTACGGTCTCACTCGGTCGTACGTGCAGTGCTTGGAACAAGCGCTCGTAGACGGGGCTCCCAATCCAATATTCTTTGAAGATGATGCGCGATTTTTTACCGACGAATTTTGCACCAACAACAGCTGGCAGAATAACATTCCGAACGATGCAATGTTAGTGATGTTGGGAGGGCACCACTGGGAACACGGTTCGAAGAGCCCTTCGGGTTTCCGTGAGACCACCTACTCGCTCGGGACATACGGTTTCCTGGTACCCCGATCCAGTTTGAAATTGCTAATTGACGGATACCTCGCCGATCTCAGTTCCCGTGCTAGGGTGCTGAGTCCGGATATCTCCTGGTATGAGCACTCGAGACAAGCCAAAAAGACTATCTACGCTGTCGACCCACTTCTCGTGAAGCACATGGCGGGGTATTCTAACACGTGGAAGGCGCAACGAGGCGCGAAGGCAGCGCGCTTTCCGGTAGAAAAGGAAACGATCGTGGTTCGAATTCCGGCAAAAATTGAATTTTCTGGCCTTCGTCTTCCTCGTCGAAATTTCGAAGCTTTCGCTGTTTTGATTCGGGCAACTCTGATCGAGGTGATGGACATGGACATTTCAACGGCTTTTGCTTCGTTGATGGGTTCATCCTTGAACAAAAATGTAGAATCTGTGAATGGAGCCGAAATTTGCGACATAGAGATAACAACAACGACGGCAACGGCAATGGCAACAGCAACAGCAACAGCAACAGCAACAGCAACAGCAACGGCAACAGCAACAGCAACAACAACATTATTCGAATTGATAAAATTCGATTTCATCATTACCAAATCATGCGAGGGCGAGTGTGTCGACATTGATATCATCTTGAATATTCTTACGCACTTAATTACGGATAGGTTCAAGAAATTGAAACGCGCAACCTCGAATTTGGATTTTTACAATTCACTGGTTACCATTGTCAAGACAAAGGCTGACCTAAATAACGTAAAAGTAAAGTCGTTTGTGATTCCAACGGTTGACGCAATTAAAAGTGCAATCAACTCAGCCAAGGTAGTTGAACATCTATCTGACGGTAGTATGATGAATTTTAGAATTTTAGACATTACATGAGAGTGATACAGACATTACCTGAGTTTATACAAATAGTTAAACACAATAATTATTTCAAGTCGATCTGTAATTGTTAAAAATGGTAAGGGGGTGAAGTTTTTTTATATTTAAAATTTCATATTGTGGACTCGATCGCTATTGGTGAGACTGAACTTAGCGTTCAAGTATTGCTTGAGCATAGGCTGACCGGCCACAACCTTCAACAAGGCGTTATCAACTGTGGCTTGGTCCTTTTTTCTCTGATCCGAAACGATGGCAGGGGTGCCGTTCGTTTGGAAGAATTCTTCCTCCTTTCCGGAGGTGGCAACAGTGTTCTGCTCCGAGGATTTGGCAAAGTAATTGTCATCAATATGACCGGGAACTTTTACTGACTTCAGGTCAACTTTAGTGGAGGTGGCAATTACATATGCCTGGTTCACACGCTTGAGGGGCACACCGTTAACCTTGAAAGGTCCGGATACAAGAATGAGACCAGATGCGAGACTCTTAAGGCACACACACCTCTTCCCTCGGAAACGGCCCGATAAAAGGATGAGAACAGTTCCAGGAGTGATCGTGGAACGCACCTTGGGGGCTTTCTTGGATTTCTTCCTTGATGCCACAGGGGCAGGGACGCTATCAGCCGGATAGTACCGAGGGGCCTTGCCACTCTTGGTGGTGATGGCCTTCTTTGGGCCAGTTCCGGCAGCAACACGTGAGCCTCCAACAACCATAGTTTTATTTACTACAGGAGGTTGGAAAAAGGTTTAGGATGGGGGGGGGGGCGGCAGGCCGGGATTGGAGAGGGAAAAGGAGAGGGAAGAGGGGTTAGAGAAAGTGTTATTGCTAGAGATTTGGCCGATCGATCGACGGCAACATCGAGATGAATGTGAGTACAAAAGCTCGGTTCGGGGGGTGTATGGGGCAGACGGAGACCTGGGACATGACAAAAGGGGATCACTACCACTAACCTTGATGAATTATACAAAATTAATTTCGTTTGGTGGTCGGGATGTGACGTGCCGGCGTCAACAATTAATAAAATGAAAAGATTACCCTTCTCGCAACCCATACCCCGGCCCCCGCCCCCGCCTCCGCACCCCTCAAAAAAACAAAATTCCTCCCCAGGTCGTTCAATTTTCGAGTTTATCAAAATGTCTCATTTTGTCACCTCCATTCTCTTTCTTTTCCGGGCTACCATGCGTTGTTGTCCAACTAAATTCAAGGTTTGCAAAATTGTAGGGATTCTTCTCGTCTTGTTGGTTTATTATGTGCTTTCTCGTTTGGCCAATTTAGAAACGAATTCCTCTCGCTATACAACTACAACCCAAATCAATAAGATTGTGCTGAGAGATTGGTGGAGGTCTCACCCTGATGCGCCCATTGGGTTGTCGTGTCACGTCAAAACTTCCGGCACCAATAGTCTCTACCACCAAAGAACAAAAAATGAGAATAACATTTTTGAGGGGCGCACGCCGATTGTGTCTCTCTCATCAACAACGAAACGTCGGCTTGCCTTTGTGGTCCCCTTTGTTGAGTTTCAGACTACCAAGCTAAGAATTACCCTGCGCAAACATTGGGCGGTCCATGCTCCTTGCAGCAGCACCGGGAACAAGCAGCAGCAGCAGCTGGATGCAGACCTTATACTAGTCACACCGTTGGAACTCTCGCAATCGAGCAAGGAAGAAATTAGAGCAACTTTCCGTATGCTGGCACCTCAAACCACTGGGTGCTTCGCAAACGGCAAAGAGGATGGGAGTGAGCTCAAATTTGTTCACACTGGCTCAGTCGAGAAAGAGGACACTTTTAGTCATCTTGAAGGCGCTGCCAATTCCTTCTACACGCTATTTCCGCTCTTGGAGCAGAACTACAACGTTTTCTTCATCGCCGAGCCCGATGTCGTACCCGTGCAGGACAACTGGTTGGAGGCCTTGGTGGAGGCCAGCACCAGTGTGAATTGCGAAGACGACGGCTTGTGGCAGCTGGGGAGCGCACCTCTCGACATTGACGTCGACGTTGGTTCGCAGAGGAAGCGCGTCGATTTTCATCTAAACGGCAATGCGCTCTACGCTCTTGGTTGCAGTTTGTACGAAGATTACAAATGTCGAGTACAAACATTCTACGCTCCCAAGGGCGAGTGCAGCTTGGTGGGAGGATGCTCCACCTACCGCACTCATGAGGGCGGCTACGATCACGCAATGTACAGGTTCCGAATGCACCCGGACAATTACGAGTACTCTCGGAACATTCTGCATCATTTTGCCTACACAAAAATTATCCAGAATCGGGGAGAGGGCGCTTACGATGCGCTCCAACTGGTTGAGGAATCCCCCAGTACATTTTTGGTGCACAGCAAGAGCGTCTTCTTGAACAGCGCAGCAACAATGCTCAAAGAGGCCTTTGCAACAGTAATTTCAGCTCCGGTTTGCCACTGGTACTTCCAAAACAGCGCCAAACGAATATACCAATACCTCCGAACAGGCGAGATTGACAAGGGCGAGGCTACGAAAATGCTCTGCAACACGTTTCCAATTCAGATTAAACTGACAAAAATGCAAAGTCTGTGCAGCTCGTACGAGGCCCCCAGCGAACAAAAATGGGAGGACAGAATGCCGGGCAAGACGTACCTGTGGAGCATGGATTTTCACGGCGGGCCAGTCAACTGCGACATACCGGTTATAACGGCTGCAGGTGGTGTCATTCATGCCGAAATCGACGGAATTTGCGAGCACTTTGGGCTTTGCAAGGACCGATTGAAGGTTATCAAGGCAAACAAATGGCAAGAATTTGATCCCACTGATGTCGAGATTGAAAAGTTTAAAATCGCCTACGAGAACGATGATGAGTTCAAAAGGGTGGACGCCTTCATTTGTCACCACCCCGCTGCAAACTGCGAGCTCTTTTTGCCCTTTGACAAACCAATTATTATACATGCCACCACGAGAATTGAATTTGGAAGGCACGACGCGGGAATTGATTGGAGGTTGGGAGCGGGATACGAGGAAGAAAAGGCAAAAAGGAAATGGCGAAGTTGGATCAGCACAATTATGAAGCTCGACAAGGACAAGCGAAACATAATTGCCGCCAACAATGCGTATGACGCGGAGTATATCAAGCATTTCACCGGGGTCGATGCAATGCTTCTGCCGAGCTGGTGTGGAAGGGACGTTGGGATAAAATTCTGCGATGATGGCTGGGAGAGCAGTATTCCAAAAGAATACAAACCGACGCGAAGGGAGGTGATGATCGTTCCCTACAGGAGTAATCTGGGAAGAAGCCGCTTCGAAAAGAATTTGAGGAATCCGAAAGATCACCCCGTCATAAAAAGTATCGACAGCGCGACAAGCGAAGTGGGCACCCAAATCAACCTAATTAGCGACATCTACGAGGATAGTAATCCCCTCCACATGACCAACCACCCAGCAATTGTTATCATGCCCTACCAAATCTCCACCATCAACCTGGTCGAACTGTACAGGCTGAACATCCCCTCGTTCTGCCCAAGTCTGAAGCTGCTGAAACAATGGTGCAAGGATCATGATCTTATGTGGGAGGTTCACTATGGTTGGCCTGAGAGACTGGACGATTTGCTCGGGGGAGCCACTGACATTCCCGACCCTAACGGAAAGCTGGGAATGGATAAAAATTCGGACGAGTGGGAACGGCAATTTGACTACTGGGTGCCGCTCGCAGACTTTTACAAGTTCGAGCATATTGTTTATTTCGACTCGTGGCAGGATTTTTATGACAAATTTGACGCCATGACCCAGGCAGATTTGCATAACTTGAGCGAAAATATGAGAAAAGTCAACGCTTTGGTAGAGTTAAAGCTTGTGGACCAGTGGAAGGAAATATTTGCCCGACTACAAAACGGTTGAGTTGGAAAAAATATTCTCCTGGTTTGCTTTGTGTTCTATAGACAATTTCTTTATTACAAGTCCAATTCAACAACTTCTTTAATAACCAGGTTTTGGTATTTTAGGTTTTGGAATTTTGACTGAATTTGCTGTACGAGGCGTCTACCCAGTAGACTGTTGGTTGATTGTTTGTTGGATTGATGAGGAGTCCTTCCTCTACTGTGTGGATTTGTTGTAGTAATGGGTGTCGACTGGATTAGAATATTCTAAGCCTGTTAATTTTGCTAACCTTCTGATGAAGTTGGTGTTGGTGATGTGCCATCCCTGGTGTGGGATTTGTTGATATTCGTTGCCTAAGAAGGATCCGTTGTGCAAGTCTCCTTCCTGTTTTATGCCGCATTCGTCAGTGAGTAGTGGCTGGACTAGAGCGCGCCTGTCCACTTCGTTGCTCGTGGCCAATAAAACGTCGTCGACGTAAACGCACAGGAAAATTGTTCTTTCCATGTTGTAGTAGAGGCACGGGACTGGATTGGATGAGTTTGTTCTTCTTCAGGAACCTAGTGAGGTGAAGTTGTCTGCCCAGAGGCGACCAGAATTTCTACTGCCGTATAGTTAATGTTGTAGGAGCATGTATATTTCCTCGCCGTTTTCGTCTTTGACGATGTGGCTGGGTGTTGATGGATAATGATTGCTTTTTCGGCGAAGGTGATTAGGTAGGCTAGTGGGTAGTTGACTGTTTTCGAATCTGCTGTAACGCCTGAGAGGAGTGGGTTGTCCTTGTAGTCGTCCTCCTTGTCCCGTGGGTCAGCTATTTCTTCAACTCTGATCGCTGCGATTGTTGAAGTTCGTTTGTAGCTATGAGCGTTTTTGCATCTTCGGCGTTTGATTGCTGCTTGTAGTTGTGTGGAAGTGGAAATCTACCATTTTTGCCTGGGTCAGTTAGTTTCCGAGTGGAAGCTGAGGGATTGTTTCGATGTGGATAAAGACCAGGTAGCAACTTTGCCTCGTAGTTTAGCATGTCGATCCCTTCAAAATAAACCTGGCACCGCTCTCGGTACTGATTTGCTGAGTGGGATTTTGGACAAGTAGCCAGGGGGGGGGGTTGAGAGGTGACAGATATGGTGGTGTTTGGTGAATGGGCAACGTGTTAACTGGCTATAGACACGTCGAAGATCGGCTTCATTGTTGATTACGAGGGATCCGCAAGACTCCTCCAAACTCAACTTGTGATTTGGTAAAGAGTTCTACGGAGTATGAGGCGTGTTCTAAGAATTTAGTCGGACGAGAAGGGGATGTGTTCAATGTCAGTTTGGGAAGGTCGAATGTCCGAGAGTGTGGTTGGGGTGCTGGTGCTGTCGTTTAGCGCTTGTATTTTCAATGGCTGCGAGGAGAAGTTGCTGAATGTCGAACATGCTGCAAATTTGATCCTTGGTTTTCAATGTCGTGGGTGGATCGGAGCCACTACCTCAATGATTTTTCCCACGAATTTGTTCCATGCTGGCACCTCTTCATGTCTCGAGAGTTTGCCGGTGTTGCTAACAATAACTTCATATTTTCCAGTGTGGGATGAGATTAACTGTCTGTATGATTCTCGTACCCACGATGTTGGGTTCACCCTGCTGATGTCATCCTAGGGAGGAGATTGTGGAATGAGGTGAGAGGTTTGTGGGGATCGAATTCGAATTTGATTTGAATGTGGATAACCTTTATGTCGGGGGTGATGGTGTGCTAGTGGTCTAGCTAAGTGATGGTTGGGGGTTGATATCTAATCCTACTTTACGCCAATCTTCCACCTCTTCCATCTTTAGAATCAGCGGGTCGCCAAGCTGCCCCCCCTCCCCTTTCCACATGGCGACAAAACTATCGAATGTTGCATCACTTTGGACCAGTAGCTTCCCTCCATCTGTTTCAAGAGCTACGTGAACGTGGTAATTTTCTCCAATCTCCTTATGGTTGATTGCAAAGTATCGCTGACTTCGGTCACTCTCGAAAAAGTCGCTGAAGTGAGTGACGCAGTGGAGGTGGTAAACAAGGGTTCTCTTCCGCTTTTGTAAAATGTAGCGCAAGACCCACACTGACTGTAAGTCTTTTCCCTCGAGCATCCACTTATTGTGCTCACGGTATTTTTCATCCAGCGGAAGCCAAGGCATTTCTCCCTCGAAGCTAAAATCGTGGACGAAATTAAGCATGTCCGCGTACTCTTGCGCCTTCCACACTGGGCCCCAGCTGCAAGTGAACTGCGTTTCGTAAAAAATCTGACCCTTCTCGCTGGATGAGCAGTCAAACTCTGCACTGGGTTTCAATATTGTGCTTGGACACAAGCAAAAACTCGCAACGTCTTCGTTCAAATAATTGCTCACGTGAATGTAGTTGATGAAGTTGTAGAATTGCGGCGAAACTTCCATGTCGTCCTCAAATATTGCAACATAATCGTACGACGAGACATCGTAAATTCCCTCAAGCCAATTCATGCGAAGGCCAGCGCTGTGGATGCGTCGGAGGATAATTTTTCTGCCAAAGGGCCAGTTGAAGCTGGAAGAAATTTCAAATACTTTCTCCTGGCTAACCTTTGGATACTTCTCAAAGTTCAAAGAAAAATCTATCGTTATCTGAAGATCCACAGAAGAGCAAGGGCCGTAGTCAGCCGCGCGCAAGCTTCTCAGCAACCGAGAGAACGATTCATAACGAACAAAGGTTATCACCTTTATCAGTAGGTCGGGGTCCGAACATTCATTGTCCTTGTTGTGGAAGTTTTCGCTTCTTGCAACTATATTTGCAACCGTGGGCATCTGTTGCACTGCCAGCAGTGACGAAGCGTTGTCATAAAGTACTAATTGGAAAAGAAGAACGAAACATGCTGTCAGTGTAAGAAAGAGTTGAAACTTAAATAACATTTCGTTTTGGTCTTGGTTGTGTATGGGGAGTATTTTGTGATAAATATTTCTTTACTACTCAGCGTCAATAATCCAATTAACTGGTAGTTGTATTGCTTTGACTGGTAAACAAGAAAAAAAGATTGAAAATTTAAATTATAATATCTTTTCATCATTTCATGAAGATCAACTGAATATTTCAACATATGCCATTGCCATATTGCCCCAGTGAGCACACACCTGTGTGGTAGAATACGATCCTCCCAACCACGACGACGACGAAGAAGAAGAGGAGCTGTAAGAGAAGGTGGCGCTTGGTTTCGGAGGGGGAGTGGGAAGACAAGCCTCGTCACCGAACCTTTAACCTTCTGTCTTTGGTTCTTGCTCCGTATCGTCGCTCGTCGAGTCGACGTGCTTCCCACAGGATTGGGTTTGGTGGACTGGTGGTTGCCGAGGTTGGCAATGAAGGAGTTGGCAATGAAGGAGAGAATGCCAAGCCGGGGGGAAAAAAGAATGATGACAACAAACGTAATTCACCTAGAAAAGCCCCCCCTTCCTCATGCAATCATAAAAAAATTGTCCTGCCGGCTCACTCAAGCGTATATGGTCCCGCCGCAAAGTTATTGGTATTGCAGTACCCTCCCCCTTTCTCCCACGCCACTTGGCAAATTTAAAAACAAAAACTTTGAGGCCACACCAGATCCACTCACGACCCTTCTGCTGCTCACCAAGCCTCAAAACGATCCAGCACACCTACCTACCCAGGCCTGTACCGCACGCACCGGATTGGAGCATATGGTGAAAAATCCAAAACGTCCCTTCCTCACACACACCCTGATGGACGACTACACCCTGGTGAGCTTGCAGAAGAAGGGACTGTCCTTACCGCACCCTCACCAACATCAAGGACAAAACCTGTACAAAATATCAATGCTTCAAACTCCACCCTCATGACTCAGTTGTCCTCCTCCATCTCGAGCGTTATAAGGCCAAGGCCTTGTCAAGTGGCAGCATGAGAAATCTCAGAAATCTCCGATGCGAAGGATTTCGCGCAGGAGGAGGGCGGGGGGCGGAAGAGTAAGATGAAGAGTTGACTGGATGGGGGAGCTGATTTGGTTTATGTTGACGAGTCACCAAAAACGCGACAGCTTCACAGGTGTTTACCACAACAAGAGCGGGGAAGGCGTGGAGGTGTTGATAGTTGCAAATGGCGATGTATTAGATAGCTGCTATAAGTTATTATAAGTAAACGGCAATGTTTTGAAAGCGAAATTCCCCCCCAGTTTCTCTAATCTTTGCGTACAGTGATCATTAAATTGTTTGTGGGTGAGCGGTATATCGAGGAATCGGAATAAT
>Ga0302116_1001670_pt1 | contig 13348 bp, 14 predicted proteins | sample AG5_SCM_MG_FD_203124 | JGI IMG/M metagenome (GOLD analysis project Ga0302116, IMG submission 203124) | Marine microbial communities from Western Arctic Ocean, Canada - AG5_SCM | ecosystem: Environmental > Aquatic > Marine > Oceanic | place: Canada: Western Arctic Ocean | collected 2017-10-01 | reverse complement strand
ATTGGGGGGGGGGAGGGAGGTGGAGGGATCGGCGGTGGACACTGATACAGCAGATGACGAGGGGGGGGGGAGGGAGGCAGCTTCGTAGCCAATGGCTATATAGCTGTCCAGAGCGGCCATCGTGAGCATTTCGGTCTTCGCCTCCTTCCGAAGCATTTTAAGTGTTTTCATCTGCTTTTGATAAATCTTGATGTTTGATTTGAGAAGATTGATTTCGGCTTCCAACGCGGTTTGGACTTGGTTTGGTGGGGGGGCTGCATCAGCAAGGAGTAAGAGGATCAGCAATGCAGCTAACTTCAGCATGTTGCACACTTAAAAATTTTAAACACTTTTTAAAATAAAAAATTTTAAATTAAATTTTAACAAGAATCATTTTTAAATATCACGATGAGCGAGCCTCAAGTGTACTGGAGCAAGTTCATAGACAATTTCGAAGCTTCAAATCAAGATTACGCTGAGTGGAAGGATGGAGACAAGGTGCAGGCCATCTGCGATCGATACTCGATCAGTTTGCCCAAAGAAATCCCTACCAGTCCTGATTATGGTTTAATTACGAACGAAAAGTTCCTCACAAAGTTACTGGATTACATATACCGCAAATAGACACCTAAAAAACACTCGGCTTTATTATTATAATTGCCTCAACCTTAACAGGACTGGAGTCTGATGCGCCACCACGATGCTCACGTTCACAATTTCCCCTCCACCAAAGGTTCCTAGCTCAACAACCCCCCCCTCGAAGTCAATTAGACTCGCCGCAACCTCGTCCCCGGCCAAGAATCCAAGCACCTCCATGTCCAAGTTGACGGATTGCGATTCCTCCTCCTCCTTGTCTTCAATACTCTTAACGAGTATAATACCAACTTCGCCAGTCTCTTCTCTCAACCAACTTGCATGCGAGATTTTCCTGTAGTGGTTTCGAGCGGAATTAACTCCAACGCTCTCGTCGTTCTGTGCATAGGCGGGATTGTTCAGCACCTCAACTCCTGATACAACTCTACCCTGAAGAATGAAGTCCTTGAACTGGTCGCGAGCCAAAACCATTTTGACGATCCACTCGTTGACGTCTTTGTTTCCCTCATCGATGAACAGCTCGTACAATCTCATTGTACCGCAATCCGGGTCATCCTTTATTCCTCCGAGGCCAAACCACCCCAGAGATATTCCGTAGACGAGCTCGGTCGCAAGTTTTGCCTTTAGCCAGGACTTGTCTGCAAAATCAGACGCGTACCACTCGGCGCCGAAGCCGATGAACTGCCCTCCGTAGACACTCGCAAATGCTGCGCCGAGCGAAGCGAGGCGCATTTTTAATGAAGCGCGAGCCAAACGTAGTGAAGCGCGAGCCAAACGAGCGAGCCAAAAGAATTGAGTGGGTTAGTTTAGTAGCGTGTTGGAATTTCGAAATTGCTGGCTTGCTTCGTTCACAGCTCGCTTCGCTCACTCACCAGGCGTCATGACGCTACTTGTCTCCCCCTCAACTTCGGCAAAATCCGAATTGAAAGGAACCAGCGTCAGGAAGCCTTCGACTTGGTTCAAATACACCTCCGCGTTGTCCTCAGTAACAATTGGCGAATTGTCTCCCGAATCATGCACCTTTTCAAGCATACTTTCGTACCCGGCCACCCACCAATTACCGTTCCCCAAGTCGTGGCCGTGTTGCGGGTCAAAACATAACTGAATCGGGGCTGCTCCGATTTGATCAACGTAGACCCCAAACACGCCCTCTTGGTGGACCAGCTGCGCCGAGCGAAATATATATTTTTTCCCAAAAACAAAAAAAAAATGTCAAAAAAATGTGAAAAATCGCGAAAGAGTCCGCCTCTCGTCTTCCACAAGGCTCGCTTAGCTCGCGGCTCGCTTAGCTCGCGGCTCGCTCGCTCACCTGGTCAACGATCGACGCAGTCTTGTCTTGCCACCACACACTTTGTGGGTTCATCACGGCAAAGTTAATCCCGTTGCCATAATTCTCAACATGAGTCACAACATCGTATTCGCCCTCCAGGGCAACTTTAGAAATTCCTTTTGTGGCATACACCTCCCCGTCCTCGCCGACGTACGTGTTGCTGTCCATGTCCACGCACCTCCCGTTGATGTAAGGGAAGGTCAGTACCCCGTACTCCTCAAACATTTCCCTCGTCACACTCGAAAATGTGTCACTGCCGTTAACTCTTGCTGGGAAATAGTCCGGGTAGTGAGTGTCAAATTTGTACCGTCCCTCAGCACTCGCATCAGGTCCCTGCTGCCACTCGTAGTAGTGCAACGCCACATTCCCGTCTTCCGGAAGGCCCAACCCCCTCCACATTTCCATCAGCGCCGACACTCTCTCCATCACCACGCTTGGGTCGCCCTGCGTCTCGTCAAAGACGTCGTGGCACTGCCAACCACTGTTGATCCACAAATGCGTGTTCGCGTAGGTTTCGCTAACGCGGTCGAGGATCTTACCAGCTTTGACCGACCAGGGGGATTTCTTCGCAAATTTCTTTCGGTAAAGGTCCGAGGAAATTTGCCAAAGAGGGTTTGTCGCCGTGGTTGAGGGGAGAGAGGCCAACACGAAGTCAAACGAGAAAACGCTGCCACCGAACATCGGCCTCGTCGCGTTTGGCAGAACGTGAGTGAACTGCAGCGCCGCATTGACTTTTGCTGTGGCATTTGAGTTGCAATAAGAAATTGTTTTTTGCGTTCCTCCATTGTCGTGCGCGGCAAAGTAGAGGGAGGAAGACGCGCCCTCGGAATCTCCGACAGCCATATACTGCATCGTAGTCCCGGACGGGTAGTTTCCTGACCATGAAGGTTGCGAAAGTCCAGTGGCCACGTTGCCGTAGCCGGCAGGGAAAAATATCTGGTTGGTTTTTAATATGTTAAAGGGGAACCGAATTGTCGCGTCATAGATTGAGAGGTCTGACGCTGAAGCATCGAACTCGTAATTCATGGAGACGGCAATAGAAGAACTCTGGGGTGCTGCTGTGAACGTGACGGAGCAATTGAACCGAAGATAGGGGGGCAAGTTGGTTGGCATTGAAAATTTCAACGTGATTGAATTGTCATCAACATTTGAGGAGTAGGAGGTGAATTGGGTCGTAGAGGAAGCTACTGTAATTGGGTCAGTCTTAGGGATCAATAAAGTCAACGCAAAAATATCCATTGGAGTTGTAGGGTATTCGTTGAACTCCCGGGAGCCAGAGTTCATGGAAAGAAGTCGGTTTGATTTATCATCGAATGAGAGGGAAAGTTCCCCGGACTTTATTTTTATTGCTTCCGCTGTATTTAATAAGCCTAATATTGTGGTTGCTAGTACATTCAAGCCAATCATCGTAAGTAGAAGTGAAAAGTCAAGTGCAAAAGTGCAAAACAAAACAAAAAAAACAACAACCCACACAACACAACCACACAACACAGAATCCTTTTCCTTGGCAATTTCACATCCACACCATACCAAAATCATGTCAAAAGACAATTCCAAAACAATTGTCAATCTGTGGAGGGGGTAATGGAGCCCATTGCTCGGCAGGTTATATAGCCTCCAAAGGGTATAAAGTGAATGTCTTCACGAGAAGGCCAGATGACTGGGGTAAAACAATCAAGGTGACCACTGCCACCTCATCTTGGGCGCACAAGGGCGATATTATTGGCAACTTGAATGTTGTTTCATCAAACGCGCGCGATACGATCCCAAACAGCGACATAATTGTAGTATGCAGTCCGGCAAATTCACACTCCCAAATTTTGATCCAGTGTGCCCCGTACATAAAATCTGGAGCGCTAGTGGGGACGATTTTCGCCCAGGGCGGTTTCGATTGGATAGCGAGGGATAGCCTGGGGGACAGGTTGATGGCGAAGATAGTTATTTTTGGCATGCAGAACATTCCGTGGATTTGCAAGACGACAACCTACGGGCACGAGAGTAGAATCTTGGGCCCGAAGCAGTTCTTGAACTGCTGCACGTACCCCGTCGAGAAAGTGAAGAGCGTTGCCGACGTGTTGACCGATTTGTACGATATCCCGTGCAAAACGTTGCCCAACTTTTTGACAGTAACCCTGACACCGAGCAATCAGATTATTCACCCAGCTAGATACTATTCAATTTTCCAGGACTACGACGGCATCAAGACGTACACCAAGGAGGAGTTGGAGGAGAGAAAAGGCTTCACGCTGTACGAAGACTTCAATCCGCTGAGCGCGGAGATTTTGGCCAAGGTGAGCGAGCGAGCTTTGAGGAAGACGAGAATACGAGCCACAACTAAACTAACGTTATTCCACTCAATTCGTATTCGTATTCGTATTCGTATTCGTATTCGTATTCGTATTCGCACCTTCTTCGCTCGGCGCAGCTGGACAACGAGATGCAGACAATTAGGATGGCTCTGGTAATGAGATTTCCCCAGTTGAACCTGTCGCAGTTGCCTCCCATCAAGGAGAGGATTTGCGAGGCGTACGGGAAGGATGTGGCGGACAGTAGCAGCCTGCTGGCCGTAATGAGAACGAACAAGGGGTATGTTGGGTGCGCCACGCCGCTGAAAGTTGCGGCGAACGGGAACTACACACCCAACGTGGATTCCCGGCTGTTCTGGGAGGATATTCCCTACGGTTTGGTCATCATCAAGAATCTTGCAGAGCTAATGGGGGACATGCCAGTTCCGACGGTGTGCCATATGATTCGATGGCACCAACAGTACATGGGGAAGGAGTATTTGACGGCGGACGGGGTGAGCGAGCCTTTGTGACAGATAGAGAGTGCGAGGCGAGGCGACTAACCCACACAATGCCGCAGGTTTTGAATCCACTGATGATGATGGAAACCGGTGCGCCTGGACGGTATGGGTTTCACAACATCGAGGACATTGTGAAGCTGTGCCTCCCTCTGAACATGATCGAATATAATAGGCCGGTTTTCAGTGGGTGGGGGCACAACATTGCGGCGATTTCGAAGTTGTGAGGGGTTTGGTGGAGGTGCTAACTACAAAAACATAAATTTTTGGTTGTTGGTACCTTCCTTCACTTCGCCAAATTTTTTCGAATCTTTATTAACTCCGACTGCAGAGTCTTGGCACTCGGCCTCTTCCCTGGGTCGCTATTGAGCGTCCTTCGCAGCAACTCGGCAACAACAGGATCACTCTTGTCAAGCCGTTTCAAACAGTCGATTCTTGACTTTTTCATTTCTGCCTCGTCGTCTTTACCAACCACCCACAGCTGTCCCATCCAAACCTCCAGGATGCACATGCCCGCAGCAAAGATATCGCTCTTGTAAGAGCACTGTCCGTGGTCAATGACCTCGGGTGCCATGTACCCCGCCGTGCCAACGCTATAGCCTTGGCAGTCCTTCGGCACCCCCCCCATGCCAAAATCGATCAGCTTGATCCGGCACCTCGCAGGTTCTGGCTCGTTTCTCCTCTTTCTCTTTTTCTTCGTGGGAGTGGACGCCTTGTTGGACTTGGAGGCGACTTCCCCCCGCTTCGACAGCAGCAATATATTTTCAGGCTTGATGTCATTGTGCAAAACCTTTGCGTCTCGGCACTCCCTCAGCGACCTTGCAATCTGCGTCGCTATGCTGATCTTCATTTCTCGACTCATGGTGTAGAGCATATAGTCGCCCTCGTGATCGATGCAAGCGTATGTCTGGGGATGCGATGCGGATGCGATGCGAGCAACAAGATTATTAATATAAATGTGATGGGTGGAGGGAGAGTGATTGTTGCTTGATTTTCGCCGTCTCATCTCACCTTGGGCCGAATTCTAGACGGTTTGAACTCCCAGTGCTCTTCGAGGTGAATTACATCGTGCAGATCGCCTTCACACTCAAGGTTTTCCATCACGATGTGGAGTTTTATTTTGGTTTTTATTTTTGTTGTCTTTGAGTCATGGCTTATTCCCAAGGTCCTGCAAATGGTACTCTCAAATTCCTCCTCGTTTACCTCCTTATCACGCGTGATGGACGACGCAACAAAGGCAGCATTCGCCTCTTGTAAGAAATCTTTGAGAGTTTCTTCGTCTCCGGAATCTAGAGTGACAGTCTTAATTGCAACTTTTTTACTTTGAATTAAACTATCGTTGTCTAAAATTCCGTCGTAAACTGTGCCAAAACCACCAGCGGCAATTTTGTTCTTAAAAGTAAGTGAGGAGAGGGGGAAGATTGGAATATCAGTGTTTATGAATTTTAAGGATATCTTATTTGAAAACGAAGACATTAATGGTGTTGATGTTTTGGTTTTTTTTGCATCAACTGTATGGACAGAACCGCGTTTTTTCTGATGTGTGCGTACACTGGTGTGTTAAAATTTGAAAATCATAAAGGGAAATTACCGATTTTTGAAAATTGAAAAAAAATTTTAGTTTTTTTTAAAAGTTTTCAGAGCTTACCTTCCGGCGGAAACAAAGTTAAGGGCCTCAGTACTGGTACTAAAAAAAATCAAAATGTTTTATTATTCTCAAATTTGCTTATCAAATCTGATACGCTGCTTGCCCTTCCTCCCCTCGGGGTGCTGCTCCCAGCATTTGATTGCTTCGATGGCGTGGACGTGGGCGTGTCAGGCAACGAGTAAGCAGTCCGCCCCCCCCGGATCTCATGCTTGTCCAAATCGTCATTCTCTCTATTCTCAGTCACCAAAGTCGGCGTTATTTCTGGATTTTCCTCCTCCTCCTCCTTTGGCGGCGATTTCTGATCTATCTTCTCCAAAATTTTCTCCTCGATGAGCTTTTCAATTTTTCTCGGCTTCTGCTTCTGTTTCTGCTTCTTCTTCCCTCCCTTATCGAAACTTCCCGAGTTCAGCTCCCACTTTTTCTTCAGTGCTTCACAGGTTCCCTCCACAACTCGATTGAATACCTGAAAAGTAAGCTCAATCTTGTCCTCCCCCCCGTTACCAAAATTGCCGTAGACGTCATTGCTCAACCCTTGCACCAGCTTCTCGAGCTCTCTTCCGCTGCACCCCTTCGTCATGACGTCCAAGCTCAAGTGGCTCATCGCGGCCGGGAGTATTGTCAAGAATTTATTACTGATGGGAATTCTTGTATCTTTTTTGCTCCACCAATGTTTTCTGTTGGTGTTGTGTTTGTGTTTGTGTTTGTGTTTGTGTGTGTGTGTGTGTACTCGCACACCGTTTTCGTACTCCTCGTCGTGCTTGAACTTCATGTTAAAACGTTTCCAAAGGATGCGCTCCCTCTCTCTCTTTTCCGGCAGCTCGAGGAAAATAAGCTCGTCCATTCGGTCCAGAACGGCCTCGTCCAAAAACTCCGGATTAGTGGTCGTTAGGACGAGCATCAAGTTGGTGTTTTCGCTCCCTGTTATACTCAGCAAGACGTTCAGAGCATCCCTCGCGAAGCTCTCGCTACCACCGGGTTGCTCCCCTCCCCCCTCATCGCCAAATGTTGTCCTAAGCGAGCCAAACGATTTGAGTGGGTAAGTTTAGTAGTGGATGTGGGTGGCCACAAGGCTAGCTCGCTCACCTCCTCAACCTGCTTCCCAATGCAGCTTCAGCCTCGTCTATAATCAGGACCGCCCCGTTCCGCTGCTTGCAGGCCCAGGTCAGTATTGACCTAAGCTCGCCCGGCCCGTGGCGCCCGAGAGGAGCTAAATCGCTGCGCCGAGCGAAGCGAGGCGCATTTTTAATGGAGCAGGTGGGAGCGAGCGAGCCAAACGAATTGTGTGGAATAATGTTAGTTTATTATATTGGATGGATGTAGCCTTCTACAGCCATCTCGCGAGATCCATCGCGAGTATGATTGTCTTCCTCAAGACTCGCTCGCTTCGCTCACTCACCTCCCGGACATTAGAGCGAAGGGCATGCCTTGGATCCCAAGGCCGATTTGCCGCGCGATGATTGATTTCCCCGTTCCTGGTGCCCCGTATATCATGACGTGCTTCAGGGGGGCGCCGCGGGACTTGGCTAAGGCAGTTCCCGCACAAATTGTTTCCAAACTTCTTTCCAAATCCGGGGTTATGCAAACTCGCTGATTGAATATTTCTCCTTCCACAACGCTTCTGTTCCACTTGCTACCATACTCACGGAACGAGCTTCGGCGTTGTCATAAGTTTCTTCAATAGTACGAATCCCAAAGATGTCATTTCTCGATCACCGTTAAGCAGAAAACTGTTAGGGCGCAAGCTGCGCCGAGAGAAGCGAGGCGCATTTTAATGAAGGACGAGCGAAACGAGCGAGCCAAAGAAATTGGATGGGTTAGCGTTGTAGTGGATGTGGGTGGCTGTAGCCATTTCCCGCTCGTTCGCTCGCTCACCTCCGACGAATAAAATGAACTGTTTTTGCCCGTCGCGTGTTCTGAACGTGTGCTCAATGAGGTTAGCGAAGTTCAAAAAGGTAACCTTAATGATCTCTAAAATTGCCTTCGTGGCTTCTTCCCCAATAACGGCAATGCGGATGATGGCGGCTCCTGCGCGAGTGAAGTCGGGAGTCGAGTCGAGTCGAGGGTTAGTTTTTTTGTTTAGTTAAAAAGGCAAAAAAAGGTGAATCACTGAATCGGCCGCAACTCCAGCGTATGGAAGTTTAAGACGCTGCTAATTGGACACGGTAGCGGGTTCGGCCAGGCGCATCTTTTTGTGCGAGGGTGTTGTTCAGGGACGGTCCAAAAACACACCATGTGCACGTCACCACTTCGCTCACAGCTCGCAAGACTACTATTGTAGTTCGTGTGAAGAGTCTCACCTTCAGTCTCTCTCTCCAGCTCGGCCTCAGCCATGACTTCGTCTCTCGCTCTCTCAACCTCCCCAACAATTGCCTCGCTCAACCTCACCAGCTCCCTCCTCGCGTCATTCTTCATACTAATAATCTTGCCCCTCGTGATGGCGCTATCGAGCGCAATGTCCAGGCTCGCCTCAGCGTCAATGAGGTCGTGGTCCCTCTTTTGCTCGATCCTGTTCGTCGCTTCGATTTTTCGGATGTCGGCCATGTCGCTCTCGTCGAGGAGAAAGTCCTTCATGTCGTCCTTCGTTCTTAATATTGCAATCTTTGAAGTTGATTTTGTTTTCTGGCTCAGCAAAACCATCTGCGAAACGGAAGCTTCCGCCTCCAGAGCTGCAACTTCGCTGGCTAGTTGTGCCGAACTTTTCCATTTCATGTCGTTATTGGTGTTGTTGTTGTTGTTGGTGGTGGTGGTGGTACTGGTCACGTTCAAAATCTTATTTAATTTTTCCAAACGCTGCTTCACCTTACCCTGCTTCTTCTGCTCCTGCGCCAGGGCAACTAGCTTCGCGTTCAGGTTCTCAATTTCATCTGCCAGCGCGCTAATCGCGTTGAGATTATAGGCGAAAATGGTCGACGGGTCGATCGAACCGGCGTCGTCGGCCTCCGGAATAACTTTTACCGCCTCCGGATCAATCACTCCCACGTGCCTCCTGGTCCGCCGACTCTCGAACAGGTTGTTATAGTTCACGACGTTCGCCTTGCTGTCTTCCATCAGCGAGTAGGTCGTGAGGGGGAGGGCCCTAATCGCCTTCAAACCCGTTTGTTTTGGAACGGGGTTGTTCAAAGACAAATCGAACCCGGCCTTTATCCAACTTTCCTACAAATACAGAGAAAGGGGAGGGTCAGCGAGGTAGTAGGAGTGGCGGGGAGTGGCGCGGCGGGGCGGGGCACGGCACTCACCTTGTCCAACAGCGTCTTCAGCTCCTCCTTGAGCTTCTCGTTGCTGCTCTGGGTCTCAATGAGCTTTTCCATTCTGAGCTTGTTCGCACTCGTTCTCGCTTCGACAAACATTGCAACAGAAGAGTTCATCGTTTTTGACAGGCTTGTCCACATGTTTCGGATCGATTCCTCCCTGCGCTCTTCGGAGGAGGCTATGAGGCTGTTTAAGTTTTCGATTGCTTGCTGGGTGAGATGTTCGGCGAACTGGCGAGGCGAGGCGAGCCGCGAGCGAAGCGAGTTAGTCACAACTAGTGTATGGTTTTGCAGGCGAGCGAGCGGTCACCTTCTCAGCCTCTTCTATGCTCTCTATTTCCTCCTTAATCTCCTCCAAGACCAAACTTTGCTTATTGGTCATGCTCGAAATTCTTTCGTTCTTGCTCTTCGTCTCGAGCACCCGCTGCTTCACCAAGTCGTCCTTCAGCGGCGTCGTTATCTCGTAGACGTGGGACTTGGTTAGGGCGATGAGGACGGAAGAGTTGTCAGAGTTGTAGGTTACGTTCGATATTATCTCGTTGGCAAGGTTCATGAGGAGAGTTTTTTCATACTCGAGGGACGAAGTTTCGTTCATGTGCGCTAGCAGCTCGTCCAGGGAGTCGGACGCGGGGGTGGTGACGTTTGAGTTTGAGTCCGAGTTTGATTCTGAGTTTGTGTTTGAATTTGAGCTTGATTCTGAGTTTTCGGCCACATCAAATAATGTGGATTCAACATCAACATGATGATCGTGAGGAGGAGGAGAACTTTCCAGATGAACTTCCTCTTCTTCCTCCGCTTTTACCAAATCCTCCTCCACCTTCTCCTCATCCTTCTTCTCCACGGCGGCAACCGGCTCACCCGGAAAACTCCCAACAAATGTCGCTGCATCATGAATCGACTTAACTTCATTGTACAGGTGAAGAGTCTCAGTGATCTCGGCGGGCTCAACGGTTCCATCCTGCTTGAGCCTGAGGGTTCGGGCAGTTTGGGATTTTACGAAGACGTCCTCCCCTGTGCTACCGGCTAAGGGCAGGAGCAGCAGAAGAGCGACGGCAAACATTTTTAGCTAATTATGTTAAAATTTTTAAAAATTTAAATTTTATTTTTGGGAATTATTGGGAACTGACTACTCATAGCGTACTTCGATCATACACTGAACTGGACTAAAGGAAAAACCTGACAACTCTTTAGTACCAAATCAAGCAAATTCAAAAGTTTAGATATATTGTACACAAAGAAAATAAGCAAAAGATATTGTACAGCATGAACAAAACTTGCGCCTTCACGCTTGATTTCCTCCCTTTAGCACTGGACTTGATCCCAAAAGTATCCCACCCCTCCGACGTCCTCCTCATACTGTCTCTATCTGGCTTCCCTCCAATCCAACTCCGCGGTGTAGAAGGAGAAGGCGAGAGGGGCACTCTCGGCGGGTCCCTGGTCCTCTTCCCCCCGAACGTGACAAGCTCCACGTTCGACTTTAACTCATTGGAACTAAGTCGATTGCTGTCAAAGTCCGACAAGGCCCTCGAGGTCCTCCTTCTCAACGACCCCCTTTGCAATCCACCAACGCCGAATAAAACCGCCAATAACACCACCAAGCCCTACCTAGTCGCCTCCGCAACAGTCGACCTGTCGAGTTTCTCCGCAGGGCCAAGCTTATGCTCCGTCTGGGGTTCCTTGACAAGGCACGTCGTCCTCTTTTCCCCCCGCTGCTCAAACTCCGTCGTCGGCAGCCTCGAGCTTCGCGTGAGGCTCGCGTGCCACGGTCCGATGCTGAGGTCCCTGCCCGCGACGACGACGGCCAAAGCTCCCAACGACGACAGCGGCGACGACGACAAGGTCGCATTCTGCCTAGAAGTTTCAGTTGAGGAAGTTTCCCTCCACCACCCCGGGTGGGGAGGCCCTCTTCCCTCTGTGTCTTTTCATGTTTCGGAGTTTTTGCCGCTTGTTCACGTTCCGCCTCCTCCCGCTGGGGGTGGAACGGAGCTGGAGGGTGAGGGGTCCGAAGGGGTGGGTGCCAGTGCGGTGCAATACAACTCCTGTCTCCTCCAATCCTTTATCGTCCCCTCTTCTAGCATAACCTCATTCATAACCTCCTTCTCCGCCACCAACAATAATAACAATAGTGCCGCCGGAGCTAGCGTCCTTCTCCTCCAACCAACAACCCCAGAGGTTTCAGCTAGAGCTCCACTAACTCGTAGAGAAGGAAGCAACTACGCGCTCCTTCGTGGAAAGAGCCGCCCAGGGGGTGTTGACCTAAGTGGCCTCGTGTCTAGCGCTCCGACGGAGACCGCAGGAGTCGGAGGAGGGGGGCACGTTTTTGGTGAAATCCGCACAACCGTCGACGTTTACGCTTCTGGAGGGAGAGAAGGCGGCGGTGAAACTAAAGTCGGATCCGTTCGGTTCGGTGCCAGGTTGTGGAGCGGGGGATCGAGCGTCGCGACAATCGGCAGCAGCGAAGGAGGGGGAGGGGGAGAGACGACGGCAGTAAGGACAATGACAATGACAATGACAAAGACTACGAAGATGGTAAAGGAGAAGAAGAAGGAGAAGGAGAAGGGAACCATCACCCCCCCCCCTCTCCCCACCGTTATCGGCTCCGGATCCTTCCCCCCTCGAACCCCTCTCCCACCGAGCGGCTCTCAACCGAGCGGCTCTCAACCCGCTGTAACCGGATCTGGAACGGGATCTGGAACGGGAACGGCCCCTTTCGTTTGGAGCGATTCAGGAATCGGACAACGCAGGACCGTCGAACCCTCGCAAGGAGCCGACGCTCCTCCCACTAAATCGCCCCCTAAATCGCTGCTGGCCTTAAAAGGTGACGGGAGCACCTCCATTGCTAGCGCCTCCATTGCTAGCGCCTCCATTGCTAGCGCCTCCCTCCTCCGGGGAAAGAAGCCTGCGAGCAGCAGCCGCCTTGTTGCGGTTCTTAGCCTTTATTTGGCGGGAGACGTTCGGGACGTTGCAGAGGGGACGGAGGCGAGGGGGAGGTACTGCAAGCAGGTTGTTGAGGACGTTTGGGGGGCGCTAGCGCAAGCGGTGAAGGGAGACCCGGAGAGGGAGAGCCACAAGGAGAGGATTTTCGTTGAGGGCGTTAGGGGTGGAGAGGAGGACAGAGTTTCAGGGAGTAGGAGTATCGTTGTCGATTTCAGGATCGTCGATTTCAGGATCTCGTCGGACTCGGGGGGAGACTCAACCGGCTCCTCCGTCCTTCATCTCGTCTCGGAGCTGAAGCGGCAGCTCCTCACCCCCACGAGTAAGCTCCTACAGGGGGCGGTCACGAGGGACTCGTTGAAGCTCGTTAGTGAGGTCGAGGTGATCGAGGAGGAGGAGGAGGAGGGGGAAGGGGACAAGAACGTTGAAGAGATTAGAGTCAGCAGAAGCGGTACTTTCCTGTTCTCGAATCCTCATACGGAGGAGGAGGGGGCAATGAGTCGAGTGCCTGGTGGTGCCACCAGAGATACGAGGGTTAGGATGACGGAGATGGTCACGAATGAGCTCCCCGTGCCTCTTGTTGGAGGAGCGGGTGGTGTCGCGCGGGCACCAAGAGGGGGAGGGGCGCCCAGGGGAAGTCGAAGCAGGTTCGGAGAACGGGATTTTCCACAGGTGCTGTACTACTATCCTGGGAGCAGCGAGGAGGAGAAGGTTAGGGAGAAGGTAAGGGAGAGGGTGGTGGGTGGTGGGGGGAATAGCAGCCGGGTAGAGGGGGAGGGGGAGGGGGAGGGGGAGGGGGAGGGGGGGAATAC
>Ga0302116_1001669_pt1 | contig 13352 bp, 11 predicted proteins | sample AG5_SCM_MG_FD_203124 | JGI IMG/M metagenome (GOLD analysis project Ga0302116, IMG submission 203124) | Marine microbial communities from Western Arctic Ocean, Canada - AG5_SCM | ecosystem: Environmental > Aquatic > Marine > Oceanic | place: Canada: Western Arctic Ocean | collected 2017-10-01 | reverse complement strand
GATCGCATCAGCTTCAGCTTGGGGAAGGGTGGAGATTTGGGGAGGTACGAAAAGGCTAATCTGCTGGTTGTTGAGTGAGTCATCATTGGCAGGATGATTGTTTTGATATTTGGTTGTACGTGCTGTTCCAAGCAGCTCGCCGGGATCGGGGGAGTTGGGAATTTTGGTTGCATGATCTCGGTCAGAGGACATGGAAGGAATGGAGTTATAATTTATTGTGGGGGTGGGCTTCGTGACCGATGCAGTCACTCTAAGTTCTTTTATAGTGAGCTTGTTCCCGACCCGGATATTAGGAATGACACTTTCCAACAGATGTCAAAGCATGTAAAATTAATAAATTATTTCATTCCCTTTTTTTTGCTTGCTATTTTTTGCGCACCTCTTCACCTCTTGCACCCTTGGCAAGTTAAAAATTGATGCACCTTGGCAAGTTCGTAACAGCGGCTACATTTGCTGTAAGCAGTAGTTTAGAGTTCGATGCGACCCCTCAAACCCTCAAATCTGTGTTGGACAATGTTCGCGAAGTCCTGAAAACTGAGCAGAGTGAAGATATCTTAATAAAGTTGTCACCGGACATCTTCGAACCCCTCACAATTACAACAGACCTTTCAGGCCAGTCCTCCTCCTCACGCGTCATATTTACCAGCCAGGACAATGAGTCCAAAGCGGAATTCAACAGTGCAACCCCAATCCCCCCCTCAGCCTTCTCCCTTTCGTCATATAAAAACCGGACGTTCCAGACCGCTGATCTCTCCTCTACAGATGTAGGTTCAATCTCAAGTGGCATGCTGGGAGCCTGTGGCAACGTCAAGCACGCGGACGTCTTCCTGAACGGAGAGCCTCTATGGCTGTCCCGCTACCCAAACGTTGAACCAAAGAACGACAAGGGTCTCGAGCTGTTCAACTGGATGTCTTTGTCCAAGGCGTGCGACCCGAGTATTTACAACGAGTCGAGCCCCTGTTTCGACATAGAGGTTTCGTCGGATGACACTCCGCGCCTGAACGCTTGGGAAGACGAGATTGATCACCTCTGGCTGCATGGGTTCTGGGAATTTGATTGGGCCGACAACAAGGTCAAAATCGACTCGTTGACCCACCAATCCGGAAACACAACATTTCATATCAACCAAGATACTCCAACGGTGTACTCGGCTAGAGAGCAAGCTCGCTTCCTGGCGTTGAATCTGCTTGTGGAGTTGGATACTGTAAACGAATTCTTCATCGATAGAGTGAACTCCAAACTTTACCTGCACGAAGACGCCGACGTGTCGAACGTTGTGATTAGCAATGCGGATAACGTCATCGAAATAGAAGACGGCGTCCAAAACGTTGTCATAAACAACCTTGTAGTGCGCTACAGCCAGGGTGATCTCATTACCTGCACAGGCTCATCGAACTCCGTCCACATCACCAACAACATTCTGAAGAACGCGGGAGCGAACGCAATTACACTCGCCGACGGAATGAAGAATATGATCCACGGAAACGAGATCAAATCGCTCGGATGCAGGGGAATAAACATTGCCGGGGGCAACAGAACAACTTTGACGCCGAGCGAAAGTGTTGTTTCGAATAATAACATCAGCGACTATGCAAGGTGGACCAGGACGTACAACCCCGCTGTGAGCTTCAACGGGGTGGGAATTTCTATAATCGAGAATGAGTTCAGCCTGGCGCCGCACCAGGGGATTAGCGGGGGGGGGAACAACCACAACATCAGCGGGAACGATTTCCACGACCTGTGTTTTGAGGCAAGTGACAGTGGGGCATTCTACGTTGGGAGGAGCTGGAGCATGCGAGGAAACAGCTTGAGCAACAACACATTAACGAGGATCCGAGCGCTGGAGGAGACATACCTGGGCTACATGACAGTTATGGGGGTGTACTTGGACGATGAAATGAGCGGGTGGGAAGTGATCAACAACACCTTTGTGGACGTCCAGCAAGCAATTTTAGCCGGTGGAGGAAGAGACAACGAAATTAGTGGTAACGTTTTCGAGAACTGCGACGTGAGCATTAATTTGGACGACAGGGGGTTGAACTGGGATTCAGCGAACTGCGTGAAGGGGGGTACTTTTGATTTAGACTTGCAGCAGATGAAAGTGGATCAGGAGCCCTGGGTGAGCGCTTATCCGGACCTGCAGCACATCTTCGAGGATGATGCGAACAAGCCTTGCACTCCATTCCACAACAAGATTGTCAATAATGTGTATAAATGTGGAGAAGGGGAGGAGATGGACGATGACACGGCTTGGCAGCTATTTGTTGGGGAGGAGGGAGATAATGTTGAGTTGAATAATTTGGTTATTGGTTATTAAATGAATGGCACCCCTTAGGAATGGTATGGCTTAAAAATAAATTAATTGGCCAAGAAACCGGCAACGCTGAGGACCGCCATGAGCAACTCGGGAAAGTAGTGCATAGGGTACTTGGGCTTGAGATCGCCGTTAATCTTGGCGTTCCAAGGGTAAAGAATCCCGATACCCAACACCCAGGTCAGAGCAGCCTTGTGCGCAAGCTCAGTGCTGCTAGTCTGGAAGAGAACATAGAGGAGCGGGATCATGGTGGCAGCATGGCCTCGGATCCAGAATTCCATCATCTTGTCTGGCTGGGCATCGAAGTGATCGGTAACTATCTTGGCCGGGGTGACAAGAAACTGGAGGGCGTACAGGCCGAACGCAGCAGTGACCATCTTGACGTATCTCTCCTTGGTAGGAATGATACCCCCTCCTCTGAGGGTCAGGACAGACTTCAATGATGCCTCTGAGGATTCAGTGCCAAATGTTTGAACACTGGTAGTAGACCTGACAGATGGGCGGAACGCCTTGCCATCGATTGTAACAACAGCCATGCACAGGAGAGCAGAGAAAAGCTTCATGAATGTGGTTTTTAGCTTTCTTTTAGTTTGTTAAGTAAACAAGATTTCGAGAATTTTGTGAATTTCCTTTATTCGTCTATTTTTCTCCCCAAGGAATACACCCCTCGGCCCTCATTGTCAACTGGATGATTTCGCTCAAGCCGAAGACTTCAACATTTAGAACTCTTTTTTGCTCCACTTTAAACTCCTTCTCCACTTCAATATCCTCCTCTCCCCCCCACAGCCAACGCCCGAAGGTGTCATTCGCTTCGAGCCTAATTAATAAGTTTCACGGCAAGACGATTGGAGGTGCCTTTCCTATTGAACCCCATGCAGTCAGTCCTATGAAACTAGTCAATGAGCAAAGTCACCCACATATCAATCTCCCACCCTACGCAAAAACCGGCGTTGTACCCGAGTCGAAAGACTTCATTGTGCTTGCGGACAACCCCCTCCGAGATAAAATGCGCGCAAGTTGCAAGCTGGCCCGTCAAATCCTTGATATTGCCTGCGACAGTGCAGAAGTTGGAGGTGAGTCTCACTCAGTCTCCGCTCTCCGCTCGCCATGAGGAAGGCGAGCATACTTGCGATGCTTTCCTCCGTGAAATGGCGACAGAAATTAGCCACTACTGAACTAACCCACTCGATTCGTTTGGCTCGCTCGGCGACAGTTTCAACCAACGAGATTGACGAGATTGTCCACGAAGCCATCCTTAAAGCTGGTGCTTACCCCTCCCCCCTGAACTACTCCAAGTTCCCCAAATCTGTTTGTTCCTCCGTGAACGAAGTAATTTGCCACGGCATTCCTGACGCGCGGAAATTGCAAGATGGCGACATTGTATCCTTCGATGTAAGCAACTACTTACTCGGCGTGCACGGGGACAACTGTGGGACGATTGCGATTGGCAACGTTGACGAGGGTGGTAAGCAGCTCATAGCCGCTACTCAGCAAGCCCTCGACGAGGCAATAGCGGTGTGCGCCCCTGGACAGTGCTTGTCCAAGATTGGCGAAATAATTCACGAGATTGCCGACGCGAACGGCCTGAGCTCGGTGCAGAAGTACTGCGGTCACGGCGTGGGAGAGGACTTCCACGGACTGCCGTACGTGAAGCATTTCAGAAATAACGACTTCCTGACCCTCCGGGAGGGAATGATTTTCACGATCGAGCCGATGCTCGTGGAGGGTCACCATGCCTCCACGACCTGGAACGACAATTGGACGGTTACCACTTTGGATGGTGGCCGAGCAGCTCAGTTCGAGCACACGATTTTAATTACCGCCAACGGGCATGAGATACTGACGGTGGCCTAAATTGATCGGAGGAGGAAGAAAGTTAAAGGTAGATTTTTTCGTGTTTTTTATTTATTTTCTACTCGCAATTAGGATTTGGTTCTATAAAAATGCCCCCCCCCTCCGATTCAATAACCCCACCTCCTCATCATCATCGTCACTATCGCCATTCCCATGGCCATTTTCTCCCAGCGCAAGGGCCTCGGTGATGCTCATTCCGTCGCCTGTATCTTTCCTACTACGAAAATCCAACCCTCCCGGCAAAACATCTGCCACATTCACGCCTGTTGCAACCGCAAACCTCCTGAAAACATCAGTCTTCACGAACTTGTCCCAGCAGAACACCAACCCCCCAATCATCAGTGCAACAACCGTGTTCAACGCCAGGTGGATCAGAATTGTCATAGTGTACAGGAAGGCGCACTGCGCCGAGCGAAGCGAGATTGTGCGCATTGTTAGTAAAGGACGAGCGAAACGAATGAAGCGAACCAAACGAATTGGGTGGGATAATGTTAGTTCAGTGGTTGATGTAGCCATTATGTCTGTAGCCATTTCGCGGGATTCATCGCGAGTATGCTCGTCTTCCAAAAGGGGGCATGTGGAGGTAGGTGGATGTGAAATTAAAAAAAAACAAAAAGGCGAATCACGCAATCGGCCGTATTCAAACCGCGTAGCTTTAGACGCTCAATTTTTTTGACGCGGTCGCAGGTTTGACCAGGCGCATCGTTTTGTGCAGAGGGTTGTTCAGGGACGGTCCGAAACACGCCAAGTGCACGCCAATTGTGAAAACAAAACAAAAAAAATCAAAATTAGGCGATTCACTGAATCAATCCATTTCGCGCACTTCATCGCAAGTATGCTCGTCTTTCAAAAGGCTCACTCGCTTCGCTCGCTCACCTGGGCGTTGAGACCTCCCTTAAGAACAATGTTTCTGAACCTCTGCCCGGTGGGCCCTCCTGGTCTGGTCGGATCCAAGTGCGTCGTCCACTTTGGAGTCACGTACATTGTGTTCTCAAAGTTCAGCGTGTCCTTGTCGTCGTCCGGCCACAGCTCCTCGTCGATAACCATGAAATTGAATCCAATGTGCTCGCACCGCTGCCCGTCCGAGCCGTCGTCGTACCTAGCCCCAGTTTTTCGAATTTGCTTCAGGGGGTAAATGGTCGCCCCGTGGAAGCTGCTTGCGACTGGAAAAGGCTCCGATAAATACTCCGTGTCCAACGCGAACATGTGCATCTGGTTGAACGGCGACATAACGTCGCAGTTGTTGCGCCACCTCGTTCCTGGGGGTGCAAGCTCGCAGAACCAATCGTGCCAACTTCGCAGGTATCTGTTATCGTCGTTGATTATCGGCCGAAACGCGGAGAAGTCGTAGGGCGTGTACAGAGTGCCGAGCGCCCCGGGAACCATCATCAGACCCCTGGTGATGGTTGGTGCGTGGGGCTTGCTCCCCAGCGAGTATAGCAGTCCCAACGGCGCCAAGCTTATGGCCAAATCTAGATCCAACACCAACATGTGCGAGAACTCACTGTCGGAGTAGTTCTTCAGTATGTAGTCCATAATCATGTTCCTGTACCTTGCCATTCTTCCAATTGCGCTCTCCTTGTCGCCCTGCTTGTCGTACCTGTGAACGTGGCCTAGCCTGCAGTCTACGGACCCTTCCTCCTCGCAAGTCATTAGATCTACTGTGTACCCGTCCGCCGATTGCTTCCAGTCTTGAAACATCCCTCGCGTGCCGTCCACGCTATCGTTTTCAAACACCACCACGCTCATGAGCGGGAAGAAATGTTTCAGCGCCTCGACGTTGTCAATCAGGGAAGGGATCGCGTCGGCCACATCCCTAGCCATGACGTTTACTATCAAACCGCCCTGCGCACCTACTGACACACCGTGCGCAACCACCCTCATGTCTCTTTCGTTGTACTTGGACAGCAGACCGTTCGACAGAACCCTCCAGTCGTCGTTCGAGAGGCACAGGTCGTCCTGCTGGAGCGGGCACACATTCACTAGCGCTTTGTTAAGCTGCGAAGTTGGCGGGACTGCAAAGCGCCGAGCGAAGCGAGATTCGTGCGCATTTTCAACGAAGCATGGGAGCAAGAGTGGGTTAGGAGCGAGTGGCCAGCGGAGACGGAATGATACTCACCTGCGTAAAAGAATAACGAGGCAAAGTGCCAGCCCCGGGAAGGAAGCATCGAGGCCAGCAAGGCAATTACCATAACGACCACGACAATGAGAACTGTATGGATAGCCACTACGTGCGGAACACTGTGAAACCATTTTTTGCAAGCAACCGGAGTGCAGCAGGAGGCGACGAGATGCTGCATTTGGTTATTCTCCTCATCCTCATCGCTGAAGTAGTTGTTATTGTCGGGACTGTCATTGCCATTGTCGGGATTGTTATTGCCGTCCATATCGGTTTCCTCGTCAAAGGCAGGCAAGCAGTGGGAAAAGTAACTTGCTTCCACTTGGCTTAGGGGGGCCTGCTTCGCTGAGGTCTCGTTCATGCTTTTATGCTTTGCATAGAAAGACAACGAGATGGAGCACATTGATAATAATGCAGCACAGGCGGGATTTATTCGGCAAAATCCACACATAAAACCCCAAACCCAAGAGAACCGGTGCAAAGAACCGTCCTCGTGCGGTTCCACTATTTCATCTGCACCATCTATCATGAACCGTACCGAACCAGAACAAACAAACAGACCCAAAGTTGAAATTATCAAGTAAATCGGAAACAGACGATCAGATGTTGCAGCTCTCAGGTACAGCGGAACTTCAGCTTCCTCATGCGACACAAACTTTTGTGATTTCATGTTGGTTTATGCTTGGAGTTGTTTATAGAGTTTGATTGGATAAGAGTTGGTTGAATGAATTTATCGAAGGTTTCAAGGGGGGGTTTAGATTTATTCTTGCCCATGTAGCATTGGTTTAATTGACAATGTTGAAGGGCAATGGGACTCAGGTCAACTGTTTTTTTAAAACCAACCAAATGTGCAAAAACTTTTTTTAAGGGAAATCGAGCAAAATTTAACTTTCTGAGTGTTTACACAGACACAATTTGTTAACGACAGCCAAACAACAAGTACCACCCACTATCAGTACCACTACGAACCACAACAACCTCACCGTCCCGTTCTCGATGTCTGGCACATCTCACAGATCTTTTGGTTCTGTGGAAGAGTATGTGAATTTGCTTGGTGGCTCCAAGCGAAGGGTGATCCGGAAAATATTGATTGCCAACAATGGTATTGGTGCAGTGAAGTGCATTCGTTCGATTCACAAGTTCTGCTTTGATTCGTTTGGTGATGACAAGGTGAGCGAGCGAAGCGAGAAAGCCTTTTTGGAAGATGAGAATACTCGCGATGGAGTGCGCGAAATGGCTACATTCATAATGGCTACATCCACCACTTAAGTTAACCCGCCCAATCCGTTTGGCTCACCTTTACTTGTTTCGCTCGTGTTTGCTTTGTTGAAAATGCGCCTCACTTCGCCACCCAGCAAATTTCTTTCGTTGTGATGGCAACTCCGGAGGATTTGCGGTCGAATGCTGAATATATTCGAATGGCCGATGAGATTGTGGATGTACCTGGCGGTTCGAACAACAACAACTACGCCAACGTGAGCCTGATTGTTGACCTTGCCCGACAGCACCGTTGCGATGCTGTTTGGGCAGGGTGGGGGCACGCAAGTGAGAATCCGAGTCTTCCGAATTCTCTTGATGCTTGCAACCCTCCGATCAAGTTCATCGGCCCGTTTGGTTCTGCGATGCACGCTCTTGGCGACAAGATCGGCTCTACGATTATCGCTCAGACTGCAGGTGTTCCTTGCATTTCTTGGAATGGCAACAATGTCAGTGCCGAGTACGACAAGGTAACTGGCTCCCTTCCGGCGGAAGCTTACTCTGCAGCCACCATTAAAAATGCGGACGACGCCGTTAGAGCGTCCAACGAGATTGGCTACCCTGTGATGATCAAGGCATCAGAGGGTGGGGGTGGCAAAGGAATTCGCATGGTGAGTGACTTAGATTACTCAATGTGCCCCGCCCCGCTCGCTCCCTGGCCCATGCTAACTTTTCATATAATATTCATTTTCATAACCGTTTTGCAGGTCGATTCAGCCGAAAATGTCCGGAATTGCTTTCGTCAAGTTTGCGGAGAAGTTCCTGGGTCCCCAATTTTCATCATGAAGCTTTCGTCCAAGTCTCGTCACCTGGAGGTGCAGTTAATTGCTGATGAGTATGGCGAGGCCATTGCGTTGAACGGCAGGTGAGTGAATGAGTGACCGACCGACCGACCGACCGATCGACCGATCGACCGTGTGTACTTGTCTAATTTAAAATGCGCCTCGCTTCGCTCGGCATAAAAAAATCCAGAGACTGCTCGGTGCAGCGCCGGCACCAGAAGATCATCGAGGAGGGTCCGCCCGTGGCAGCCGCTCCCAACGTCTGGCTCGAGATGGAGCGAGCAGCCGTTCAGCTCGCCAAGGCTGTTAATTACGTCAACGCGGGTACGGTAGAGTACCTGTACTCCGAGCCCGACAAGAAGTTTTACTTCCTCGAGCTCAACCCTCGCCTCCAGGTCGAGCACCCCGTCACCGAGATGATTACGAGAGTCAACCTCCCCGCCACACAGCTCCAGGTGGCCATGGGCATCCCCCTCAGCAACATTCCCGACATCAGGCAGCTCTACGGTCGCAATCGTTTCGAGCCTTCTGCCTCCTCTCAAAAAATTAAGGCGATTGATTTCGAGAACGAGTCTCGCGTGGACGCCAACGGTCACTGCATCGCCGTTCGCATCACCGCCGAGAACGCCGAGGCCGGCTTCAAGCCCACGTCGGGTGGCATCCAGGAGCTCAACTTCAGGTCAACGCCTGACGTGTGGGGCTACTTCTCCATGGACAGCTCTGGCTCAGTCCACGAGTTCGCCGACTCTCAGTTCGGCCACCTCTTCGCCAACGGTGTTGATAGGGAGCAGGCTCGCAAGAACATGGTCCTCGCTCTCAAGGAGCTATCCATCCGCGGTGACATTTGCACCACCGTCGACTACATAAGCAACCTCATCCAGATGGAGGTGAGCGAGCGAGCCTTGAAGAAGACGAGCATACTCGCGATGAAGTCCGCGAAATGGCTATAGACGGCTACATCCACTACTAAACTAACCCACTTAATTCTTTTGACTCGCTCGCCTCCCCCCTGCTTCATTAAAATTGCGCCTCGCTTCGCTCGGCGCAGGATTTCGTCGAGAACAACATTGACACCGGCTGGCTTGACAAGCTCATCAAGCTCAAGCAGGATGGAGGTTCCTTTGAGGAACGCGACAACCTGAAGAAGCAAAAAATCAACCTCACCCCGCAGCTCTGCGTGACGATTGCCGCGTCAATCGTCGCGTTCGAAAAGTGCAACGACGGCGAGGCCCAGTTTGTTGACTCCCTGGCGAAGGGACAGGTGAGCGAGCGAAGCGAGCGAGCATTTTGGAAGACGAGCATACTCGCGATGAAGTGCGCGAAATAGCTACAGACGGCTACACATCCACTACTAAGCAAACAAACCCACCCAAATTCGTTTTGGCGCCTTCTTCGCTCGGCGCAGCTCCCATCCCAGAATCTCCTCAAGCCAATCCACGACGTTGAACTTATCCACGATTCGATCAAGTATCTTCTCTCCTGTAGCCGCAGTGGAGATTCGTCTTACACAGTCACAAACACTACCCACTCCAACGACTACACCATCACCAACGTCCGCTCTCTCTCGGACGGCGGTTACTTGATAAAAATCAACAACAAGTCGCACGTCGCTTACGTCACCTCTCCCAAGGACTCCCCGTCGGGAATGAGGTGAGCAGCGATATATATATCGATCGATACGGATACGGCTGAAACTAACAAAAATCATGCGCCTCGCTTCGCTCGGCGCCGACGCAGGATGGCAATTGCTGGCTCCAATGTAGTCTTCACGCCCGACTATGACCCCACGTGCTTGCGCACGGACGTCGCGGGAAAGCTCGTGAAGCGCCTCGTTCCCGACGGGTCTCATTTGAACAAGGGCGACGACTACGCCGAAATTGAAGTGATGAAAATGTTCATGCCCCTCAAGGTGGAGGAGAGCGGAACAATCACGTGGAATGCCAACGAGGGTGCAGCCCTTTCCCCAGGTCAAATCTTGGCCTCCTTCACCCTTGACAATCCTGACATGGTCAAGACTGCCACGATCTTCAGCGACAACCTCTCCGCCCACTTTGACAAGCCGAAGGAAGCCTCCAGGTCAGATTCATTCCTTCTCCGCCTCGCCTTGCCTTGCCTTGCCTTGCGGAAGAAGCCCACTAACCCACTTTTTTGCTTTCGCTTTCGCTTCGCTCGGCGCAGCTCGTCGTCCAGGCAGCGCAGTTTCTCAACCGACAGCACCGATGGCGGTGGGAAGAAGAGGGTCGGAGCGCACGTCCACTTGAGACAGAGCGTGCTGAAGCTCAAGGAGATCATGTCCGGGTTCGTCAAGCCGCCCAGCTCAATTTCCTCCGCCTTGGAAACTTTGGCCGAGGCAGTTTGCGACCTAGCCCTTCCCGCCTTCGAGGTGGAGGAGCAGCTCTCCGTCAACACCGGCCGGATGGATGCAGCGTTGTTCTCCAAGATTGAGGACTTGGTGAACGAATACAAGAGCACAAACTCAAATGTGGAGGTGAGTGAGCGAGCGAACCTAGTGGAAGACGAGATCACATCCACTACTTAGCTAACCCACTCCCACTCCCAACTCGGCGGCGCAGTCCAACACCAACTTTCCCGCTGTGGCCATTCTCAGGCTGCTGGACGAGCACACAGCAACAATCGACGCCACCGAACGTGTTGCGTTTGTGACGCTCACCTCCAGCCTACGACTCGTTTTGGAGCCGTACGCCAAGAACAGCAACCCGGCGAATCTCGGGTCGGAGCGCGCCTTAATTGAGTTCTTGGCCCTCCTTCGCGAATGGATATCCATCGAGCGAAATTTTTGCGACTCGGCGTCCTTCGCCGACGCGATTGAGAACTTGCGCCAGCTTCACAAGAACGAGCCCGAGACTGTGCTCAAGATCTGTCGTGCGCACTCTCAGCTAAAGGAGACCAGCAACGTTGTGTTGCTGTTGATCGATATGATTGGCGGTGCTGCCATCAGCGCCAAGATCACCCCCCCCACTCCTCCCACCCAACACAGGTCGACCAACAACAGCAACAACAACAACAACAACAACCTCCCAACCAGAAACCGAAAGAAGTCAGTGGTTGACGGCGCAGCGTCGCTCTCTGCCGCCGTCCCCTGCCTGTCCGAGATTGGCAACATGAGCGGCAATGCCATTTACGACAAGTTGGCGAGCAGGTGTGGAAGGTTTCACAACAATACGAAGCACAACCGCAACCGCAACCGCAACGCAACCGCAACTCAACGCAATGCAACACATTCTAACCCTCCCCACCTTCTTTCTCTCTCAGGGCTCGCAATCTCCTGATGCAGGAGTCATCTCCGTCTGTGAACCAGCGCATAGAGAAAATTGCGCTATCAATCAAGAGTGGCAGTTTTGATACAATGGAAGGAACCAAGGAGTTCTTGAAGGACGAAAACGTCCCAATCGGAGACATTTTTCTCCCGATGCTGTCCTCCATTGATACGAGCTGCAAAAAGGCGCTCCTTAATTTGTACGTTCACGCCGTGTACCAAACGTACCAAATCCAAACTTTCGACTACGCGGAATCAACCAATTCCGCCTTCTTCACCTTTATGAACGCCTTCGAAGATTCGGTCGTTAGCATGGGGACGGGTGCGTCGATGAACTCGATGAACGACCTCACGAGCTTGGTTTCCAAAGCTAGCGTGCTCAACACTAGCGCGGATTTCACGGAGAGCGACACGGAAGCAAACAGCGTCAGCAGCTCTGCGCAAGCTGTGTCGAGGAGGATCCCATCCAAAACGCCTCGGTTTGGGGCCATTTTGGAGATTTCGAGCCTGGAGCAAGTTGAGAGTGCGCTGGGGAAAGAGAAGTTGCTCAAGTTGCTTGAAAAGTTCCCCACCGCGGGCAGCAACCTGTGCGGGCCCGTTAATGCCGTTCACATTGTGGTGACGAAGACGATTAGCAACACCGATGGCAATAGCGATGACGAAGTTTCCGAGCGGTGCCAGAAGGCCCTTGCTGCTGTAAGCGAGGAGTTGCTCAAGGCTGACGTCAGAAGGGTTAGTTTCATCATGGCGTGTATCGACGGCGGTAGCGGCTTCGACAGTGGCGAGGAGCTCTCGTTCCCGTCCATCTTCACCTACCGAGCGCGAATCATGTACCAGGAGGACAAGCTGTTCCGCCACATTGAACCCGCGAACAACTTTCACCTGTTTTTGGACAGGATTTCACCCAACTTCAACGTCAAACACCTCGACGTGTCGCAGACTCGGACGGGCAAGGTTCATGTGTACCTCGCCTCGCCCCGCAAGGCGGCTCTCCAGAAGGACTCCAGTGCGAAGACAGACTCGCGAATATTTGTGCGTGCCATATCGTTGATTAACGAGTACACGAAGGAAGTGTTCGAGAGAATTTTCGTCGACTCGATGAATGCGCTGGATGTTGCCAAGAACAGCAGCGGCAGCAGCGGCAGCGGCAGCAGCAACAACAACAACAACAAAAACAACAACAACAACAACAACAACAACAACAACAACCACATCTTCATCAACTTGATCACACTGGAAGAGGGAGGGTTGACGATGGACCCTGCCCTAATCGAGCAGTTCGTTAAGATGATCTGCGACAGGTACGAGGACAGGATCAAGCAGCTCGGCATTGCCGAAATTGAAACCAAGGCCGCGTGCAAAATCAGCTCCTCGTCTGGCCCTTCAATTATCAACCTGCGGATCGTCAGCTCGAACCCCACAGGCATGTTCCGCCAGACTTCAACGTATGTTGAGGCGCAGGCGCAGGATGACGACGTTGGGCCCGTGTTCCGGCTGATCGAGGGGGAGTCTGACCACCACAGCAGCACCACCGGCAACGCGAACTTGGAGGGTTTGAGCGTCCTCTCTCCTTACCCGCTTAGCAAGCCCTTCGAGGCGAAGCGAAACGCCGCGGCGAGGTCCTCCGACACGCCCTACGTCTACGACATTCCCGCCTTGTTCAGTTTCGGCTCGGAGCTGTGCTGGAACGAGTGGATCAGCATGAAGAAAGCGGGGGGGGGGGGGGGGGGGGGGGGGGTCAAGAACCG
>Ga0302116_1001668_pt1 | contig 13358 bp, 17 predicted proteins | sample AG5_SCM_MG_FD_203124 | JGI IMG/M metagenome (GOLD analysis project Ga0302116, IMG submission 203124) | Marine microbial communities from Western Arctic Ocean, Canada - AG5_SCM | ecosystem: Environmental > Aquatic > Marine > Oceanic | place: Canada: Western Arctic Ocean | collected 2017-10-01 | reverse complement strand
AGGGGAAGATTTGTGGGACTTATTGTGGGGGGGAGGCAGGAGGTTGTTCTTCTTGGAGAGCTGCATCATTCGTTGCTGGGGGGTTTGTTGGGGGCGAGGCATTGTCCACTACGTGTCTATATGAGTTGAGTAATGATGCTTAATTTTGGTTCCAAATTTGAAATTTGGAATTCACTCCAACTTGACGTGTCCATCTTGAGAGGCCAAATTAAAGCTTGTTATTGATCCAAATATCGAGGTTTCTCCATACACCCCACAGCCCTCCCTCGTCCCATTTCCCTGTCAATCTCAATTAAATCTGTGAAGATGGACGAACAGCTCCTCCACGGGCATAATGATGAAGTGCGTTGCGTGGCGTTGCGGAGTAACGGTCATGTGGCATCGGGTAGTGATCACGGGTCAATCATCATCCACTCGACCAGCTCCAACAAGGTAGAATATCGAGCTGACAATGTTTTTGCTTTAGGTGTCAGAGGTCTTTGCTATCTTCTGGATGGCTCACTTGTGGCTTGTGGCTATGATGATGAGAACGAATCTAACGGCTTGAAGGTATTCAGCCCTTCCCTCGAGTTGGTCCATTCCTTGGTGGGACACGATGGGGATGTTGAATGGTGGGCGAGAGTGCAAGTGCTAGAGGATCACACGGATTGGATTCGTGCAGTGTGCTTCTCCCCCGACGGCAAGCAGCTGGCTACTGGAAGCTTCGACAAGTCCATCAAGACCTACAGCTTCAACGAGGGAAATGCCATCTTAGCGCACACGTTGGAGGGCCACACCAAGTACGTCAAGTCCCTCTCGTTCTCTCCCGACTGCAAACTCCTTTGCTCGGGAAGTAGCGATCATTCCATCAAATTTTGGAACCCTGCCGATGGAAGCTTGGTGAACAGCATCGACCAGGCTCACACCTCTACCGTCCGTAGCGTCTCATACTCCCCCAACGGGCGTATTCTTGTGAGTGCCGGTGGCTACGACAATACGATGAAGATCTGGGATGCTGAGACTTTCGAGCTCAAGCACACTTTCGAGCAGGAATACTCCACCTTCCAGCTCACCATCACGGCCGATTCCAACTTCATTGTTTCGGCCAACACAGACCACACAGTTAGAATCACCCCCTGCCGAGAGTACCACCTCACAGCCCTCACCCCCATTCTCAACCTCATTCTCCACATCGTCTACAAGTGGGAATTTGTGTCGTTTTTGGAGCCAAACGAAAACACCTCACCCCTCGAGAAAGTCATGAGGCTACTCGGCGAGTGCGTGTACAACGGCGGCTACAACGTCACATCCGAGATCCTCTCCTTCCTCTCCCCAGCCCACCTCCCAATCCAAATCACCCCTACTAGATGGCGCCCAACTAAGAGCAAATAAATTGATTTTCTTTCCCTCAAAGTAAGCCCTTTTTTGCCCTTTTAATCCCCCTTATCACCTTATGTCCCCCCTCCTTTATCTCCATTCTCCACCACCACCCCCACCCCAGTGTAACTCTTCAACACCCCCACAATGAAGTAAATGTTACTCGCAAAAAGTAACACACTACCGGCAAACACTCCTCCCCCAACGGGCGTTTTTGTGTGCCGGTTACTGGGACTAAACGATGAAAATCTGGGATGCTGAGACTTTCGAGCTCAAGCACACGTTCGAGCAGGAATTCCGCAGCGCTCAGCTCGCTCTCCGGTTCCAACTTCATTGTTTCGGCCAACAGCGACAAGACGGTTAGATTCACCTACTGCCGAGAGTACCACCTCACGCGGCTAGTAAGATGGAAAATGTTTCGTTTATTTCATTAATGATTTGATTATTTTTATACTGGCAAACACCGCGTCTCAAAGATCCTGTTGCTGCAATGCATTATTCTGTGCATCGACAGGTTCAAGCAGACTTGCTGGAGACGAAGTGCCAGCTCTGGTTTCTCCTTAACCATTAATTTCCAATTTACCTCGCTCAGTTTCCAAAACAGCCCGTTGCTCGTGCAGGTGACGGTAGATATCCTGCTCCGGATCATCTCACCCAAACACAAATCGTGTAAGCCTATTATGTCCCCGCCTTCTATTTCTTCTGTCGTGCCTGCCTCGCTCTCCAGCACACTTTTGTACTTGCCCAGAATTGTGAGCGCTGCGAACACATCATTCGCCTCCCCTTGCCTCCACAGAACCTCGTTCTCTTCAACCATCACGCACTCGAAGTAGCTGAATATCTTTTCCGCTGCCCTCTCAACCCCGCCTCTGCCTCCTCCGTCAACTTCCGATCCGGCCATATAAGCATTCAGGCAAGAAATTGCAATCGTCGCGTTGTCATTCTCCTCCTCGAACACTTCGCCACTTCCGCCACCTCCCCCCACGCCCACGACCATAAGCCTGCTCCGATGAGCATAGTCCACGAAATTTTCCTTCTCCAGGCCTGGTGCTTGGAGCGCGATCAACCCGTCCTCGACGAACGCCAAAGCTGAATCTAAATCAGAACTCACAACAGCGTCTGTTCGCAGACTCTCGGTGAGCTCGAACGTGCAGGGGAACCCGGCTTCCCCCCCCCTGCCCGTCACGAAGACGCAGAAGAGGATGCCGCTTTTAACGAAGAAGTCTCTGAGTTTGACCAGCGACTGAGCTGCAGAGCTGCGCCGAGTCGAGCGAAGCGAGCGAATTAGAGATTTCTTTTCTTTTTCCCTTTTTCGAGTCTCCCACAAAGCTGGCTCGCTTCGCTCGCTCGCTCACTCACTCACTCACCTGTCTATTCCATTCACCAGACTGAAATCCAATATTATCCCTGCAATTCCTCTATTCGTAATTCCCTCGTTAACGACGCGCTTGATCTCATCGTTGAACCTCGCCAGGTTGCCAAAGTATAAATGAGACTGCAGCTGAATGATGGTGATTTTACTGCGTCCGTGTTCCTCGCTCTCCAGAATTTCTCTCGCCGCTCTCGTTCGGAACCGCTGGCTCCTCAGCGTCGTTGCGACCATGCTACCTCTGATCGGATTCAAATGAATGCTGGCATTTACCACAAAGCCAATTGCCGCACTGATCACTCCGACGGTTAGTCCAAACGTCATGCCGCCCAAAGACATCGTAATCACGATTCCCCATATTGTCAAATACTCCAAAAAGTCGAAGCCGGTGTTGTAGCTAAAATACACGCCTTCCAAAAACAAATCCAACCCAACATGCACCAAAAGCGTGCCCGCCATGCACCTCGGCACAAACGCTGTGATGCTCTGTCCGAAGAAGAAGAAGAATAAAGACATTGCGGTGATGCATAGACTTGAAGTTTTCCCCCCGCCTCCGGCTTTCCAGTAGGCCACGCTGTTGCTATAGCACATATAATTTTGGCACCCTCCGCCCAGCCCGCTCAGCAAGTTGCTAATCCCGTGGCCAATTAGCTCCTTGTTCATGTTGCTTTCGACGCCGGTGCTCATGGACAGCGAGGGAATGTTGATGGGTACGTGCATGATGCTGAAAACTGTCAGTCCAATGATTGTCGGAATGCAAAGTCGAATTGCCTCCCAATCGCATTTTTTGAAATCTATAAGCGTAAACATTTCGAAATTATTGCTGTTTGCAAGTTCCTCGGGGGTTGGTGCGGGGAAAAAGAAGGTTGAGCTGCGGGCTTCCTCCGCACTGATTCCAGCTACCTTGCAGAGGATAAACGTCATTGGAGTAATTGATATAAAGAACAGGGGGGAAAGGAGAGGGAATGCTTTGTCCTTGCGCTCCATGACCAAAAGCATGATACGCAGGATCACAACCAAGATAACCACCACAAGCCAGAGTTTTGCAACAGCGAAGTCAAAAAATTGCTCAACACTGGCTATTGTGGCCTCAAAGTGTAGTCCCGTTGAAACCTCCAGCCCCGTGGTAACAACAAATACTCCAATTCCGCCAATGCACCCAACTATAACGTGCTTGGGGAACAAGTAAACGATAGAGCCAAGGTTAAAGTAACCGAGGGCAAAAAATGTAAACCCCACCACAATGGTACTGATCCCAAAAGCAATGATCGTCGTAGACAACGCAGACATAGTCGTTCCTTGGTGGCTCGTTATAATTTCCGCAATTGCGTGCATGAAGGGAATGTTCTCGACCATCATCATTCCCATTGCGCAGTCAAACTCTGATGTGAAGGTGAACGTCAGTTGACTAATGGCCGTTGAAAAGAACCACATCTTCAATCCAATCGCACGAGAAGTTGGGAAAGGCTCCCACGATATGGGGAAGAAGGCAGATCCAAAGGGAACGCAAAGCATGAGATTGAGCATGCTCGCCAGCACAACTGACGGGGTGGAGCTGACCAGTTTTTTTATTAGTTTGGCGGTGGTGCTTCTCTGCTCGAATTCATCAAAGTCAAAGTTGTGTGAAGGTTTTTTTTTTGGCTTCCTCTGAGGCGATTTTGCTGTTGCTGCAGTTGACAGGCTATCGACTATGATGTTCTTGGTCGATCGAGGAGAGGGACGCGTTCGAAAATCTCCTCGGCCTCTAATGAGTGGAATAGCCCCCCAGACACTGTTTGGCATTTCGACCTGTTCGCTATCTGAGGGGTAAAATTCAATTGCGATGAAGTTGGAGGAGGAGTTGGAGTCAGAGTCAGAGTCAGCAAATATTGCATCAGATCCAAGTGTCAGTGATAACGGCTCGTCGTCGCTGTGTATCGCCCCGTACTTCGTTGGGGATGGGGAGAGGACAGCCAGGGTTGAATCCAATATCCTTTCCAGTCTCCTTCGAGACTTCTCAGTTATGTTCTCTCTCGGTGTGTGAAAGTTGTCATTGTCCTGCGGACTAGCCAGGAGGCTGTCGTTCTCTCCGGGCATGATCTTTGTTCTCATCCAATGGTCTGAAAACTCTCAAGTGTGCTTCATTAAACTCAGCTTAAAACACTCACTAGTAGCAATGGGGGTCGGGCACGGACAGGAAAGTAAAATTTTAAGCCCAGGTGAACGTGTCTCTATTAATAGTATAAATGATATGCAAAAAATTTCAAATAATATCAAATAATATTGAACAAATTCCTTTCACGATTTTCCAAAGTGTACTACAACATGATCCGTCCGCGCATCGACCCCAGCGAGTACGCTAGACAAAAAAAGGAGAAAGCTGAAGCTGCCAAAAAAAGAAGGGAGGAGATTAAGAGAAAATCTCGTGGAGAGGACTATGAGGAACCTCCCTCTGACTCCAACAATCAATCATCATCGTCACAATCCGAAGCAAAGCAGCAGCACAGTGGTTCTGGTGGTTTTGACGAGGATGCGCCTCTCAACTCCCAGTACTCGCAGCAACCCTCCCAGCAGCAATCCCAGCAAAAAGCCCAAAGTTCACAAATACAGCAATTCCAACCCTTCACCTCTTTCACGAATCCCCCTCAAAACCCGCAAGGTTACGAGTTCTCGCCTGCCTTCTTTGAGAAAAATAGAGTCCAGTCCGGCGACACCAGCGACTCTGATCGCCCCACCTCCTGCCTGGCACTTTCTCCCAACCAACAGGAGGGTTGCGTCGGATCGTCCGATCACGCGCTGTACACTTTCCAGCTATCGTCTGGCACCGGTCTGCGGCGGCTGTACTCCCGCCACGGGGGGCACAGTGACTGGGTTTCCACTGTGACTTATCTGGAAGATGGTCGGGTTCTTTCGGGGGGTATGGACGGTAAATTGTGTTTGTGGCGACGCGGCGGCGGAGCGCAGGCTTCTGCCGAGGATTTGATCGGCGAGCAGGGCAGTATTAGCAAAGTTAGCGTCGTGCCGGCAAAGTCGAACATTGCCGCGAGCAGCGGTTACGACGGGAGCATATGCGTTTGGGATTTGAGCAAGGTGAGCGTGCGAGCCGATCCTTGTGGCAGTCGAGAAGGCGAGAATAATACCTCTTAACATGAGAAATTATGTCCCCCCACCACTGCAGCACACGTCGAAGGTGGTAAAAATCGTGAATGAGCGAAAACAGCTCCCCCCGATTTTGAATTTCGACATATCCCCCAGTGGGAGCAAGCTCCTGTCCGGCACGAACAACGGCTTGGTCAGCCTTTGGGACTTGGGCTCCGAGAAGGTCGTCAAGGCCGCAGCTGGAAAGCACCAGTCCCAGTGCTCTCAGGTTGTCGCGCACCCGACGGAGGAGGGGTCGTTCTTCACGGCGTCTGTGGACGGCACGGTTGCCTTCTGGGACACGCGCGGGCCGTTGGGCAGCGCCAATGGGAACGAGGTTGGCGCCACTGATATCACCAAGGTTTTTGGAAAACGTGACCCGCGAACGGGCGCAACGAACAGCTCCATCAGCGATCTCAAGTTCGTGCCAAACAGCACTTACGTTGTTTGCTCCGGCGGGGGCGGGACACTGTGCATGCTAGACACGCGAATGAACATGAATGTGGTCGGCGATTTGGAGATGGAGGGGCACACGAAAAGCGTCACGAGCGTCTGCGTTGACCCCACCGGCAGGTGAGTGAGTGAGTGAGTGAGTGAGTGAGTGAGTGAGTGAGTGAGTGAGTGAGTGAGTGAGTGAGTGAGTGAGTGAGTGAGTGAGTGAGTGTGCGGAAGAAGAGGAAAGGCCAAACTAACCAAAAAAATAAATCGCAGTGTCAGCTTCAGTGGAGGGGCCGATGGGATGGTCATCGCTCACGATTTGAAAACACTGAAGCCTATCTACGGCATGGGAGCGAACAAGAAGGAGGCGAACTTCATCACCACGACGAATGATAAGCTCGTGGTCAGTGGCGGAGACGGTCACGTTTTGATTTATCAATTCTGATTCTATCAATGTGTATGCTCAAGTGTAGATATAAAAATGAATATAGATTTCTTCTTGACATTGTTGAATTGTTGGTTGTTTGTTCAAAGACAAAGACTCACGTCCCCGCTTGGAGTTCTCTCGACCTTATTTAATTGCTGGAGCGTTCGCAAAACGTTCGAGCCAGTTAGCCCTGTCACCTTGAGTCCCGCTGCATTCATCTGGAGAATAGACGAAGAGGTTTTTGATACGGAACTCAGTGAGGAAGAGAGGTCGGATATGGTTGACGTGCCCGTGTTGCTATTGCTGTCGGAATTGCGTGGAAAAATAATTTTAGTTTAGTAGTGAATGTAGCCGTAGTATAAGCTATTGAAACAGCTAAACAGGTCAGGGACGTCCAGATCAGGGTCATGTGCACAACAACGCTATGTAAACTCAAAATAAGGCAAAAATGTTCGCGCTCACCTGTTGCTGTTGCTGTTGCTGAGGCAGCTCAACGAGGGTCGGGGAACCGCCTTCGTGGTGTCGTTATAAACCCCAAAAAGGTACCGAAGGACGTTGTTGCAGTCATCCAGCTTGCAGCGACCCTTGGTGGAATCGCTGAGATTGGTGAACTCCTCAATTGTTATTGGTGTGAACTGATGCTTCTTCGATTTCTTTGAGTTGTTGTTATTCGGAAATTTGGAGGAGAGGGAGAAGGAGGTGCTATTTAGCTTGTCGAGAAGGCTGCCAATCTGGTGGCTGGGCTGCTCCTCCGATTCGTTTGACATTTCTAGCTGAGAGATTAACACCAATATGCACTCCTTGATTTCTTCATCAGAGTTGGTATTGGCAAGAACTTTGGATGCAAATGGGTTGCGGGCGGTTGTGGAGTCAAACCCGACTTGCTGGGACAGAAGCTCTAATGTGTGGTTGTTTTCGAGAAGAAGGGCAGCCGTGGTTGTAACAAGGTGGGGGGAAGTGGATTTGAGATCGTTTATTTTGGTCGAGAGGGATTCAAATGTGGCTGTGAGGGCGTTCAAACGATGAACAAGTTTTTGGGGGTTAGGAATGTCGTTGGCATCGCATTGCTGGTGTAGCACGTTCTCAATTTGGTGGGATGATTGGGCCAAGGAATTTGTGATCCTCTTTAGCTCTATCGTGAGTGAGGAAGAAGCTGTTTCCATATATATATGAAAGGTTTTAGGAGGGGGGGAGATCAGAACGAAGTAGCTTGGATGGCATAAATGGCGTGGAATTTTAAAACCAAAGAAATTTTGAAAATATTCATCAAAAGTATCGAAGCGACAGCAATAGCAACAACAACAGCAACAGCAACAGCAACAGCAACAGCAACAGCAACAGCAACAGCAACAGCATTAGGAACAGCAACAGCAACAGCAACCACCTGTTGAACGAAAGGTCAAAATCCAATCGAACCAACTCGAATGCGACGAACAATCATCGGATTTCTGCTGCTGTGCGTCCTTAGCGGCGCCTTATTCGTGCCGGTTCAAAGAAATCGGTTTACTGTTCGTTATGCCGGCTCAGCCACAACATCATCCACCTCCTCGACTTCGTCAACTACTAAGACCACCACCTCTTCCACAGCCTCGAAGAACTTCAAATCGTCTGGGGCTGCCCTGCTCATTTCGAATTTGAATGTGATTGTTCCAGGCATGACTCAGCCCCTCCTTACTGACATTAACTTTCGTGTCGATCCGCTGGAGAAGTGGGCCATAGTTGGTGCGAACGGCGCTGGGAAGTCGACGCTGTTGAAGACAATTACAGGGAATCTAGCCACTGCCGTTGTCACCGACTTCTCAAAGCCTGGGGCTGGCAGCGCCAGTGGGATTGCGTTGGGGGTTAACCAGCGCTACGGCTACCTTGAGCAGACTGCCGTGAGCGGCAAGACAACAACCGTTTTTGAGGAGTGTCAGACTGGGATGGAGACCCTCGAAAAAACAAAGCTTGACATTGCCACATTCACAACGGCGATTGAGAACGGTGACTACAGCGACAAAACGCTGCAAGGATTGGCCGACGCTGAGGAAATTTTCACGGCCCTGGGCGGCTACAATCAGGAGGCGGAAATCGATTTTGTGCTGAAGGGGTTGGGCTTTTCTCCTTCCGACACCGATAAGCTCTGCAGCGAATTCTCGGGCGGATACCAGATGAAGATCGCTCTTGCCCGATTGCTTCTGTCGAAACCTTCGATTTTGCTCCTCGACGAACCCACAAATCACCTGGACGCGAGGGCGAAGAGCTGGCTCGCAAAGTATTTGAAAAATTACGATGGGACAATCATCATTGTGACCCACGACACTGACCTGATAGCTGTTGCGTGTAATAGCATCGCCAATATCAACTTGGGTAAACTGCAGGTGAGCGAGCGAAGCGAGCGAGCCTTGACGAAGACGAGAATACTCGCGATGAATCCGGCGAAATGGCTACAGACATTATGGCTACATTACTAAACTAACCCACTCAATTCTTGTGACTCGCTTGTTTTGCTCTTAATTCATAAATATGCGCCTCGCTTCGCTCGGGCAGACGTACAAAAGCATGACCTACGACCAATTCTTGGGTGAGAGGAAGAGGAGGGCGGAGGCTGCCCTGGCGGCCTACAACAACAATTTGGCCGAGGCAAAGCGACTGCAGGATTTTGTTGACAAGTGGGGAGCTTCAGCGACGAAGAAGACGATGGCTCAGGACCGCGTCAAGAAACTGGAGAAGATGCAGAAGCTTGGAATGCTCACTCCACCGGACATTTCCGTGGTGAGCGGGGAGAAGAAGCCGATCGTGAACTTCTCCCCGGCGGTGAAGATCATCGGCGAGCCGTCGATCGTCCGACTTTGCAACGCGGACATCAGCTACGACAAGGACGTTGCTCCAATTTTGGAGAACGTGAACTTTGACGTGCTGCCGGGGATGCGACTCGTCATCAGAGGAGTCAACGGAGCTGGCAAAACCACTCTGTTCAATGCTTTGCGAAACGGCGAGGGCATGGTGGCAGGAATCAGAATTGAAAATAGTCAGCTGGCCGTCAACACTTTTAGCCAGGACTTGGCGCAAATCCTCGACCCAACAATCACCCCTATCGAAACGATAGTGCGCAGCGTGCGAAGTGGGAAAGGTGAGCGAGCGATGAAGTGTGCGAAATGGCTAGAGACGGCTACATCCATCCACTACGAAGCTAACCCACCCAATTTGTTTGGCTATAAAAATGCGCCTCGCCTCGCTTCGCTCGGCGCAGGTGGTGACATCTCCATCTCCAACCAGCGCATCCAATCCGTTCTAGGAATACTTGGGCTGAGCAACGAGGCTCAGAACAAGTTGATCAGCCAGCTGAGTGGCGGACAGAAGGCTCGGGTCGCACTCGCGTCGTTCATGATTCGACCGGCCAACTTGCTGTTGCTGGACGAGCCAAGCAACCATCTCGACCGCGAATGCATAGCGGCGCTCGTGGAGGGGTTGAGCAATTTTGAGAAGGTTTCGAAGCAAAAGCACGCAGCGGTCGTTTTCATCAGTCACGACCAGCACTTTTGCAAAGCAGTTGACATCACCCACGTTGCGACAGTGTCCAGCGGAGGCGTGAAGATCGTAGAGCGTGGACTTTTAGAGTCTGATTTTGAGATTAACGAAGAGGTGAAGAGGAATGGAAGAGTTGCTGATGGTATAGTTGTTGAAAAAGTTGTTGTAGGTGAAGTAGATGCGGCCACTCGAAAGAAGTTGATGAACGCACCCAAGAGGCTCGTGCGGCTGGAAAAGGACATCATTCTTATCGAAGAGAAAATTGGCCAGCTTGACGTCGAGATGTTGGAGAAGGGAGACGATTACGATGCGCTTCAAAATCTTCAGGGGAAAAAGGAATTCGAGCAGTCCAAGCTGGACAAGTTATACGCTGAGATGGAAGAACTCGATACAATTTGTTGAATCCCATTAAAAAACTCTCTACCCAACATATTACGCTATATACCACTTCTGTCTAATCCTGCTGACTCATGATGTGGAAAAATTCCTCCTCGTTGATTTCTCCATCCTGGTCGCGATCAAACTCGTCGATCATCGCCTGCAATTCCTCCTCGCTCAAATTCTCTCCAAGCTCCCGAGCTATTCTTCGCATGTTCTTCATTCCAATCCTCCCCGATTTGTCGTCGTCGAACAAAGCGAAAGCCTTTTGTATTTCCTCCTGGGGGTCCCGCTCCGCGTAGAAGTCAGTCATAATGTCCAAGAAGATGTTGTAGTCGACCTTGCCCTCGTTCGCCGGGTCGACATCGTGCACCAATTTCACGACCTGTTTCTTCTTCACCTCAAAGCCAAGCGCTCTGATGAGCACCTTCAGTTCATGGAGGTCGATCTTCCCCGTCTTGTCCGCATCAAAGAGGTCATACGCCTCCTTCAGCTCCTGCATTTGATCAGTTGTGAGCTCCCTGGGCCTTCGGTTGGGCCTTTTTGACAGGGAAAGAGGATTCTTCAGCATCCTGTTGAACTGCTAACAAAACAAATCTTTAGAGGGATACTTGCAATACTCTTACGGTGTGCTCAACTGGATTATATTTCGGGGCTTACCTTATCACCGTGTCTTATATTTATTTAAATTTATTAAATTTTCATAAATATCTTCACTTTTACTAACTAACATAGGTACCATGGGTGTCGTTGGGAAACTAGTTGGGGCTCTGTCGTTTCTGAGACCACGACGGTGCTACCAGAGGCTTCGTAGACTTACAGATAGGAAGCTCCTTATCATTTGCAATATTTTAATTTTGCTCTGCTCTGTTTTTCACACATCAGTTGGGGTCCTCATCGTTGGGCTGTTTACCTATGATTTCTCCAAGGTGGTGACAGATCTTGCAAAAACTGAAGAGAGAACCACCGGCCTCTCGACCTACCTGACTCAGGCTGTGTTGGGGGTGTATTGCTTCGTGACAGGAGGTGAGTTTTCATTACACTTTCATTAGAGCAAAGCTAACCGAAGCACGCGCAGTTTGTGGTCTGCACTCGGCCCGCAAGGTGGACATCCGACTCCTGATCGTGTACTACTGGATGGCTCTGGTGGCTGTTGGGCCCTTGTTCCTATTTGGTATCGCGTGCATTGACCTGAAGGAGGTTCTGCGCGGTTGGATCGACCACCGTTGGAACACGCAGGAATTCGGCTGGATGCGTCAGTTTTGCTGCGAAGAGGGGACGTGGGATACCAAGTGCACGGTGCCGGTTAACGGGGGGATTGAGGAAGACTCCGAGGCGTCTTGGTGCGCAACTCACTACGAGGGCGACTCGGACTGCGGCGCAATTAGGGAGGCGGCCGAGAGCAAGTTGAACATTTACATGACTTGGTTGCTCAATTTCAACGGAATCGTGGGTCTGACTCAGGTGAGCGAGCGAGCCTTGATGAAGATACTCGCGATGAATCCGCGAAATGGCTACAGATGGATGCAGACGCTACAGACGCTATAGACGAAAATATTACTAACTCAACTAACCAACTCAACTCAATTCGTGTGTGTGGCACCTTCGTTCGCTCGGCAAAGATGGTTATCATCATCATCTCACTCAAATTCGTTGAGCGAACACTGACGCTCCAGGTGATTATGAGCAGCATGTTGGATGCGATCAACTACTTGCTGCTGCTGCCGGCCGTTGCGTGCTTCAGCGTGGGCGTGTTTCTGAAGCAGCACCAAGATTTGCAGGTCGAAGATATTTGGCTTAACTATTTGTTCATCGCATCTAGCGCGAGCTTGCTGGTGCTCGCAATTTTTGGGGCGTTTGCGAGCCTCAAGAAGATCCGATCGGCGCTGAAACTGTATGCAGCCGCGATGATCGTGGTGGTTGGGGCGCTGTCGGTGGCAGGGGCAACGAGCTTCTTCTATGTTTTGAAGGTGGAAAGTCTGTACGAGGTGAAAAGTGTTGTGTCGGTGCAGGAGGTGGCGTGCAACGGAAACATGTTCGGCTGCTGCTGCTGTGACGAGGACGAGGCGGAGGGAACAGAGCGGTGTCCGGAGTGGAGCAGGGAGGAGATTGTGAGTATCATTGAAACAGATTTTAAGCTGGCGGCTCTGATCGCATTCGTTAGTGCAGGGTTCGCCACAAGAGCGGTGAGGGCTGCCTACTTGATGATTAATTCGTTGAAGGACTACAAGTGCACGTACGTTTAGCTGGAGCCACGTTGCCGTGGACTCGCAGCACTCCAGGGGATGTTAGAATCACGAGGGGGGCTCGGGGAGCAGGGTTGCAGCGGGGGGCAGCATGCTGCGGAGGATTTTTTACCTTTCCAGGCCGTCGTTCGATACCGGTGATGATCGAGCCAAGCTGGAAGGAAGCCAGCGGAGGGTGTTGGCACTCGGCGCATTTAAAAGCCTGCCGCCACAGTTTTCTGGCTTGAGGGGGGCGTGGTGGAGCACGGCAAGGTGACTTGATGAGAAATCTGCGATGAAGAATGCCAAAGAATCGGACTCAAAACCACTTTACAACCAGTGATAAATTGGTCGTCGTAGGAAGGTGATGCAAAGCAGACGTGGTCGCCGACATGACGCTTTTTCGGACGCGCAGGCAGGTCTACTCTATATACATATTCGCGAAAATCGCATCAGAAAAACTAAATATGTATAAACTAAACTATATCTTTATAACACATACCTTTGATATCAACCCCCTAAAAACAAGCTCAAGCTA
>Ga0302116_1001653_pt1 | contig 13415 bp, 15 predicted proteins | sample AG5_SCM_MG_FD_203124 | JGI IMG/M metagenome (GOLD analysis project Ga0302116, IMG submission 203124) | Marine microbial communities from Western Arctic Ocean, Canada - AG5_SCM | ecosystem: Environmental > Aquatic > Marine > Oceanic | place: Canada: Western Arctic Ocean | collected 2017-10-01 | reverse complement strand
CTCCAAAAAACGCCCCATCTTCAGCCCCGGTGCCGGCCCTACACCCCTTGAAGCCTACTAAACCATCAAAACCTGCGAAGCCTAAATCCACCCCCTCCGCCATCACTTCAACTAACCACAATGCGAACGTCATTGAAGCAGGGCGCTACGACTGGTCCTCGACCACCCCAACCCCAACCCCAACCCCAACCCCTACCCCAAACCAAACCCCAAACCCAACTTCTGCGTTCAAACTTCTAAAAAAATCTTACTCCTCCCTAGGAAATCGAAGAGACTCCAACTCCACCCAATCATCCCAATCAGATCCCAGAACGAGGAATTTCTCCTCCCTCACGTTGTCCTCCGTGAACGCTTCATTATCTTCTATTTCCACCTCAATAGCCCAAAACACCGCCCCAAGCATGAAAATCAAGGATCTGAATTTTATAGACTCTTCGCAATCACAATCACAATCACAATCACAATCACAACCACAATCACATTCCACAGTCTTGTCCGACAAATCATTTCTGCGTGCCGGGGAATATGCTCAGAACGTTCCGGCAGAATCCGTACACATTTTTCAAGATGTTTCCATTCTCAGAGAGGGCTCTTTCACAAAGTTCAACCGGGCAGGTGGCACGGACACCGTGCATTTAGTCATCACGAACAAACACTTGGTTCAGTGCGACGTGAAAATGCTCTCAAAATACATAAACATTCGGCAGTGTTTTGACCTGATCGATGTGCGGGTGACACTGACTGCCGGGAACAAGATCCAGATAGAGGTGAGCGAGCGAAGCGAGTGAGCCTTGTGACAGAAAAAATAGTGCGAAGCAACTAACTCACTCCTAACCCACTCTTGCTCTCGTGCTTCGTTGAAAATGCGCCTCGCACCATCTTCGCTCGGCACAGACCAAATTGAAAAGTTTCAAGGTGACGCCTTTGAGTATAAGGGAAACAGCCGATTGGGCGAACGATCTGCTGAGCAGCATCGACAAGGCTAGAATTTCCTCCAACCTACCTCCCACTTATGCCGCCTCCCTCTTCTTCGCACCAATGTGGGAAGAAAATACACTCAGCTGCGAGGAGTGCTCTCGATCATTCACAATTGTGGTAAGACGGCACCATTGCAGACGGTGCGGGAAGTGCCTTTGCGGAACGTGCTGCTTTGAAAAAGTGCGTCTCGACGAAATCGACGAAAACAAACTACACAAAGTCTGCTCCCCCTGCGCCTCTGAGGTGAAATCCAAGCGCACAAGAGGAACTGGTGGCTACGGAGCCGCACCCGTAATCGGCCGCACGCAGAGTTACAAGTCAATGTGACAATCACCGCACACACTCAAACAATTTTGAAATTTTCTGGAATTTTTTAAATTTATAATTCCGCCTGCTCCTCCAAAAACTTTTTGGCTCTCTCTTCTCTATCAGCTTTCCCCTTTTTAAACTCGTTCTCCAATAAGTCCACCCTTTCCAGCATTTCTTGGTAATCCTCATCGTGAGCCGCCAGCCACTGCGGATCGTAGCCTCCGGTCATTTTGTACCTGTTCACCAATTCTTTCAGAGCGTGGTACGTCCCAACACTGTCCTGAGACGGGCTCGGGACGTGCTCGCCGACAAATGGATCCAAATAGCCGGACGGAGGATCGTCTGTGATATCCAACAGCTCAACGTCGAAAATTAGCGTGGCGTTTGGATGAATCTGTTTACCATGGTCAATCGTAGCAAGCTGGCCAAATACGTATTTTGCCGGTGCTGCGCGAGCAAAAGCGAGGCGCATTTTCAACGAAGAATGAGAGCAGTGAGCGACAGAAATTAGTTGAGTAGGTTATTTCAGTAGTGGATGTAGCCAAATAGTAATTTCGCACGGAGGTTCGCACTTTTCTGTCACAAAGCTAGTTCGACTTAACTCGCTCACTCACTCACTCGCTCACTCACTCGCTCACTCACTCACTCACACATTTTCACTCACCTGTGATACGCCTCTTCTCACCCCTGCACATCTTCTTCATCCCCATGTTCAGCGCCTTCATCCACAACTTTCCCATGCCGAATTGAAACGTGAGGAGGCTGTTCTCACTTGTGGATGGATCGAGTGGGTCCCTGTCTGTGGAGTGAATTTCTGTGCAATCTTTATAAAGCTTGGATTTCAATCGCACCAGCAAGTAGTCGCCAAACTTGCTCTTCTGGAAGTGCTCGCACTCTTTCTTCTCGCCAACATTGCCAATCTTCACATCAGCATCAAATGGCAGGTCAAAACCCGTGCAGGCCTTGATTCTTGTTCGCTTTGTGGGAGGGTTAGACTCCTCGGTATTAGTTTCTTCAGCCATGAGCAAAGCAAAAACGGAAAAAAGGACCAGGAAAAGGGTGTACGTGGGGAACATCATGCCGTGCTGTTGGGTACCGCAAGGTTAGCCTCTGAAATCGCCAAAAATAATAAAAAATAAAACATCATGTGATCATAATCATATCACCATATCCAAGCACTTGCCCAAGATTATTTTTACACCTCAAACCCACACACACACATCGTATTGGCTTTAAATGAAATTTCTTTAATCAACCACCTCAACCACAACAATAAATCATGTATCAAGCCATTGTTGAGGGAGACTTGGATATTTTGAACGACCTCCATTCGTCTGGGGATTGCTCCGACCTGACAAAAGGGGACGATCTAGGCAACACACCAACTTACCTGGCTTGTGCCTTTGATCAGCCCGAGGTTTTGCGATATCTGCACAAGAAGAAGGTTGACTTATCGAGACCGTGCGATGCAAACAGATTTGGCAACGCGGCTTTCTTCGCAATGCACTACGGGAAAACAGCAATCCTCACGGACTTGTGGGAAATGGGATACGACGTTTCCGCTCCATGCGAGAAGTTTGGTTTCCCCCCCATCTACTATGCAAAGTTGAAGAAAGATACAATAATGGTTGATCATCTAGAAATGTTGCAGAACCGAGGAACTCTCCAGGACGTCAAGGCCACGATTATAGCCCGCTGTACGAGAGGTATGTTCGCAAGAACCATATATCGGGCGGAAATTGAGTTGAGAACCCGCAAGGCCTTCTCCCAGGTCACGATCGCTGCGCCGTGGCGAGGTGGCGTTTTTCGAATGCGGAACACGAGGCAGGAGCTAGCGCAAGAGAAGGAGGCAACAGGATGAATAAGAAAAGATTAGTATAAATACGTAAAATGTAGACCTACGAAATTTTTTTTTTCACCTCCCCCACTCACACTCCCTTCTCCTTATTACTCTGAATGATCTGCAAACCCAACTCGAAGATGCTCGAGCTGAGCAATTTTTCTTCCCTTTTTTGCACAATTTTCTCGCTCTCTAGCAACTCAATTCTTTCGCTCTTCTCCTTCAATTTCTGCTTGAGTCCCTGCAGCGCTACCAAAAATTTGTTCTGGAATTTGTGCAAGCTCTGCTTGGCGTACAGTTCCAGTTTCGTTTTGTCTGCGGATAATTTTTCTATCGTGCCCTTTTGGTTGCCACAGATGCTTGTTAATTTAGTGACGTTCGCCTCCAGCGACGCCCTGTCTCCCGTGAGCTTAAGCTTGTTCTTCTCGCTGACCAACAAATTGTTGCTTATTTCGTCGATTTTGGATGTCTTTTCCTTCACCATGGCGTTCAAATCATCCACGCTGCTCGCGAGATTGAGGATCGTGGATTTCTGCTCTTCTCCAAACTCCTTGGAGAGCAGATCCCGCTCATTCAGCTTTTTGATTTCAAGCTCGAGCTGTTCGCATGTACATGACGCTACTTTCAATTTCTCCTCCAATACCTTAAGATTTTCCTTGCTCGTAGCCTCACTCGCCTCACTCACGTCACTGCTCTCCGCCAGGGCTGTTTGTGTCTTGTTCAACAATTGCTCCAAGTTGGCAGCAGCCTTTCCCTGTTTCTCTTGCTCTTCTACCTTGCCATTAATTTCCTTCCGATGCTCGTCCCCCATTCGTTTAACTTGTTTCTCCAACATGTTGCATCGTGCTTTGGCTTCCCTGACGGCCTCCCCACTGTCACCACTCCCACTCCAACTCCCACTCTCCCGCAGTGCAACATTCTCGCGTTCCAACCTCGCCAACTTTTCCTTCAATTCCAAAACTTGCTTCCCCCCCCCGTTGTAGCTCAAATCAACATCCATATCCCCACCCACAATGTCCTCCCCCCCCCCCCCCACACTCCCCACACTCGCCACACTCTTTGCCTCCTTCAACTCATCTTCGAACATCTTTCTCGCTCCGTTGGCCGCCTCCAGCTCGCTCTTTATCCGTCTGTTCTCATTCTCGCTCACCTCGAATTTGCTCTCCAGCTCGAACAGAGCCTTGTCGCTGTTTCCACTTTTCTCCCTCAGCTCATCAAACTTCCGCTGCAACCCGCCCATTAATTTCACCTTCTCTTCGAGACCAAGGATCTGGTCCAAGAACTTGCTGCTCTGCGCCTCAACCTCCCCCATGTGGGCCTTCAACGCAGTCGCTTCCTCCAATTTTTTCTTGTACTTGCCAATCGTGATCTCAGCCCTGCCAAGCTCCTCTTTTTTGGTGTTCAGAATGTCATTCTCATCAGCCATAATTCTCAGATCGCTCTCCGCCTTCTTGAATTTGCTCTTGTTCTCAACATTCTCGCTAATGGTTGTCTTTAATTTGGACTTCATTTGCTCCAAGTCGCTCTCCCGATCTTCGAGCCGCTTGTGCAAATCGTCCACGAGCCCCTCGACCATGCTCATTTGGCTCGAAGACGCCGAAAGCTCTGCAACCTCCTGCGCCGTGCGACGCGAGGCGCATTTATAAAGGACGAGCGAAATGAGCGAGCCAAACGAGCGAGCCAAACCATTTTTGTGGGTTAGCTTAGTAGTGGATGTAGCCATTATGTTCCAAAGGCTCGCTCGCTTCGCTCGCTCACCTGCTGGCAGGCAAACAGCTTCTCTTGAAGTTCAATCTTCTGAAACTCAACAACGTCTTTCTCCTTCGCTAATTTTTCTAACTTCTTGTTTAAGTCGTTCATTCCGCTCTGATCCATTCCCATTCCCATTCCTGTGGTGAAATCATCCCCAAAGCTAATCTCAGACTCTTCCGCCATATCGGCGCTGGACAATCTCCTCCGAAGGTCGTCATCACGATCATGGACCTTCGATGTGCTTTCCACAGATTGCATCACCTTCTCAATCATTTCCTTCATCACCGCTTGAGACTCAGTGGTCAGCGTCATGATAAAGCCAATGTACATGTCCCGGTCCTCACACTGGACCGCGCATCCCATGACCTGCTCCACAAGTTTGACAATCTCACTGGTTGTGTTTTGCTTGGCTAGTTTGGTCAGATCTACGTTAGAGTTTTCAGAACTGGTGAACTGTTGCTCAAGGACTGAGCTGTAGTAGTCGTGAAGGTTGCTCGACAGTTTCTTCAGGTTGGAAAGCTTGAGAGGCCAGTTGTCTTGGACCGAAAGAGTGATGGTGGAGTTGTCAAAGTGGAGCGGGGCTATTTGGCTCAAAAGGTTGAATAAGGCTACACCATCAGAGAGTGAAGAGATATCCACGACCGTATCATCAAGTTTGGTGAGGTTTAAAAATTCAAGGATGGCTTGGATGGTCGATTGTGGTATGCAATCCACATCCTCATGTTGGTCCATTACAACTTATATTAATAACCTTTTTTTGAAACCTTTTTAAAAAGATTTAATGCAAAAAAAGAACTCCACCACCTCAAATTTGCTCTAAAATACACCTCACTGCTCCAAATTGCAGTACAAAAAAGTTACAGAGAGCTAGGTTTTTTTCTAAAACCCTCAATCGCCACAGAAAAAATTTAATTTCCACATGTCTGAAGTTACAAATATCCGAGTGGCAGTTCGCTGTAGACCTCTCTCCAAGAAAGAGCTAGGGAACAAAGAAAAGTCGATCTTTCGCCTGAACAACGGCAATGTATGTCTTACAAACCCCGGTGATGGAAAAGAATCGACTTTCAATTTTGACAAAATTTTCCTCGACGATTCGGTGCAAACTGAAGTTTGGGACTACCTTGGAGAACCGCTTCTCAACAAGTGTATTGAGGGGTTTAACGGAACAGTCTTTGCTTACGGTCAAACAGGTTCGGGCAAAACTTTCTCAATGCAAGGAGTTCAACAAGATCCAATCCTCAAGGGCCTCATCCCTCGCTTCACCACCGCCCTTTTTGACCGTGTGAAGCTCGAGAAGGAGAAGGACGCGAATAAGCTCTTCTTGGTGACTTGCTCGTACTTCGAAATTTACAACGAGGTCATATCCGACCTTCTTGATCCTAGCGCCAAGAAGAAAGGAACTGCTGCCGGGCTCGACGTAAAGGAGCACCCGGTGTTGGGCGTGTACGTCAAAGGCCTGCAGGAGATTGTGGTGGAGGTGGCTCAAAAGATGGACGACTTGATCCAGCAGGGCATGGCGTGTCGTCACGTTGCCGCCACGGCAATGAACGAGGAAAGGTGAGTCTCACTCAGTCTCCGCTCGCCTTTTGGAAGACGAGCATACTCGCGATGAAGTGCGCGAAATGGCTACAGACATAGTGGCTACATCCACTACTACTACTAAGCTAATCCACCCAATCATACTCGTTTGGCTCACTTCACTCGTTTCGCTCGTCCTTCATTAAAAATGCGCCTCTCTTCGCTCGGCGCAGTTCTCGCTCTCACTCTGTTTTTACCATAAAAATTCACCAGAAGGATGCTACAGACGACAGCAAGAGCATGTTCGCTAAGGTTAACTTGGTCGATTTGGCCGGTAGCGAGAGAGCGAAATCAACCGGAGCGAGCGGAGCGACGCTGAAGGAAGGAGCAAACATCAACAAGAGTTTGTCGGCCTTGGGAAACGTCATCAACGCGCTGGTCGAGTCAGCCAAAAACACCAAAAAGAAGCAGATTTTCATACCTTACAGGAACAGCAAGCTCACTCGCGTGCTGCAAGAATCTCTCGGAGGAAACTCCATCACGGCCATGCTTGCCGCTCTCTCCCCCGCGGCTGTCAACCATGACGAGACGCTATCAACATTGAACTATGCCGCGAGAGCAAAATCCATCAAGCTCTCGGCCAAAAAGAATGAGGAGGCGTCCCAAGTCAGCAAGCTCAACGACGAGATCGCGGCGCTGAAGAAGAAGTTGGCGGATCAATTGACGGGCGCAGGGGGGGGAGGGGGGGGGGGGAGGGGATGCTTCGGGGAGCGCCACAGCAGGTGAGCGGCGAGCGAGGCGAAATAGTCACTTTCAGAAACTAACATTACTTCATTTTCCTCGACACAGGAGGAGAAATTCAGTTTGTTGCGAATCCCGAAGCAGAGGAGAAGTTCAAGAATCAAATCAAGGAGCTGGAGGCTGCAATGCACGACACGTGGGAGCAGAAGCAGAAGCTAAGTCTGGAGAAAGAGTCCGAGCGAAAGGAGCTGATGGTCGAGCAACGCGAGGCTATATTGAAGGCCCAGGAGGAGCGAGAGAAACGCTGGCAAATGATAGAGGAGAAGGACGACGTGGAGCTCTCCGTTCGAAACGTTTGCGACACGGTTGTTGAGCTGCCGACCAACGACTGGCTCAGGAAAGTGCGACAAATGCTGAGTTTGGAGCAAGAAACCAGAGAGGAAACGACCGTGACAAGCGTCTACAGAAACGCCTTCGTTGTGGATAACGCCTTGCTGAGTTTGGTTAGCAAGGTTGACAAGCACATGGCGCCCATCGACGAGACCAGCACGATGCTCGATTCTTCGTCCATCAGGTGAGCGAGCGAAGCGAGCGAGCCTTTGAGGAAGACGAGCATACGAGCCACAACTAAACCAACGCACTCAATTCGTTTTCGCACCTGATTCGCTCGGCGCAGCTCGTTTTCGCTGCGCCAGCTTGTGTCGAAGCTGGCGCACTTGCAAACCACGGGAAAAAAGTTGCTGACCACCCAGGGCGAGCTGATCAACTTCACCACAGACTTTGTGCGAGAAATCAGGAGCAGCTGCGAAAGGTGGGAAGAGGTGCCGATCGAGGAGAAAGAAGCTGCAAGGCAAGACGAGGAGGACAACGTCAAGGGCACTCAAATGAGCGAGGATCAAATCAAGGAAAAGGTGAGCGAGCGGAGCGGGGGGGAGTTGAGGAAGACGAGAATATGAGCCGAGCCACTACTAAACTAACATTATTATTCCACTCAATTCAATTCATTCGCACCTTCTTCGCTCGGCGCAGGCTGTCCGGGAGGCAAACGCCCAAATGAGGGAGGACGCAGCGAGAGGGTTGCGCATGATAGTGAGACAGCTGAACAAAAAGAGAATCGAAGTTAACAGTGTTATTGCGGAGGAGAGGGAAAAACTTTTTGCCGTTATGGAGCAGGGTAAAGTTATTATGAAATTCGTCGACATGGAAATCAGCAAGTGTGGAGGGTTGTCAACCGAGGACAAAGTTTTCGAGCAGGGGGAAATCGATGACATGGGGAGCGTTTTGAAGAGCGCGTTCAGCAAGATGGACGATTTCTTCGAGGCGCAGAAGGAGTTAAGATTGGGAATGGAGGATGAGGAGGGGGGGAAGAAGGAGGACAATTTGGAGGAGAGTATGGACATCAGTGAGAGTGATATGAATACTGCGCGAGTATTGGGAGTTGGGTCGGGCAAAATTTTGAACAAGCAAATGACCGCAAGCAACGACGGCGAGGGAACTTCCAGCTCAGCAAGGTTGAACTGCAGGACGAAGGCAGGCGGGTGGATTGGGGAGGAGGAGGAGGAGGGAAAAGAACAGTATTTGCAAATTGACATGAAACGCCACGCCATTGTCACGAGTGTGATGACGCAGGGCTTGTTTGTTGACGACGGGCACGTTAAAAGAGTCAGTTTGAGTATTACTGGCCGCGGCGGCGACAAAAAGTTCAAGACGGAGACTCGAAAAGTAAAAAGGCAGATAAAGAAGCAAAAGTCGATCAACAAGGTTGAAATGGTACCGCCGCACAGCGTTTTTAACGTCACGGTGAAGCAAATCAACGACGACTTGACCCAAACGAAGGAGATGCTGGGGACAATGATCAGCTGGCCAACGCTGCTAAAATCCACTCCGCCAGAGAAACTTTTGGGACGGCCTCCGGTCCGATTTTTGTTCGATTTGATTCACTTGCTGTCAAGAACGAGCAAGTTCGGGCAGGACCAACCTTGGAGCAAGGTGGAGTGGGGCAACATCCAGAACAAGCACGAGAAGATCGAGTTCATGGACGGTGTGATTCGCAGCTGCGTAACCGCGTGCGGGGGAGAAGCGAACGGGGTCAACATTCCAGCTAGGGGTGCCGACATTGTTACAGGGCAGGAAGGAGGCAACACAAACACGTTCTTGCAGCTGATGGGGATTGCAAGTAGCGCCACAATGAATAACATTGGGCCGGATACGGTTTGCCTGGGAGGCGAGAACAAGTACGTGGAGGTGGTCGAGGAAATGGTCGAGGAGACGGTCGAGGAGGAAGTGGAGATTGAGGTAGTGGAGGAAGTGAAAGAGGAGGTGGAGGGTGGAGGCGAGGGCGGACCGAAATTCGTGAAGGAATTCAAAATCATGTTCAGCTTGGACGGAAAAGTGTTCGAGGAGGCGGGAGAGTTCTCTGACGGAATTAATGAGGCCAAAACCTTTACCTTAACCCCACCAATCCCAAACGTGAGGTTCCTGCGGTTCGTGCCAAAGAAATGGACGGGAGCGAAGCCCTGCATGAGGGTTGACATCGTTGGTCTGTACAGGGACGAGAGGGAGAACGCAAAGGTGAGCCAGCGGAGCGCGGGGGGGGTTGAAGAAACGAGCTAAACTAACATAATTTGATTCGCTCGGCGCAGGCGCTAGTTAGTCCAAGGATGAACTACTCGAGCGTTGCGAGTGGATTAAGCCTTACAGGCGTTGAGTTTGCCGAGAGGGTAAACGTGCTAATCAGCAGCATGCACGAGTGCGTGAACGCGCTGCTGGGGGTGAGCGAGAAGCAAGAGACGGGGGAGAAGAAGCGAGCGAAAATGAAGAAGGACAGCATGCTAGGCGCCATGACGAATCTCGCCGAGGAGAAGGAGGAGCTTGGGAAGCAACTGGAGAAAGCGAACGAGTGGGGGAGGGGACTGGAAGCGCAAGTGGCAGAGCTGATGGCCAAGGCGCAGGTGGCAGAGTTTGGGATTATAAAGCTGCAGGCCGAGAAGGAAAAGGACGTGGCGAGCATCGAAAATTTGAAAAAGGTCGAGAACAGCTGGAAGGGCGAGAAGAAGGAGCTGGAGCGGGTAGTGGTGGAATTAGAGGGGAAAGTGGAGGGTGTGGAGGTGGAGTTGGGGGAGAAAGTGGGAGAGGGAGTGGTTTTAACCGAAGAGAGGGACTTAGCCAGGGAAAGGGAGGAAATTTTGTTCGAAAAAGTGGCCGACGTGGTGATGGAGCTGGAGGCGCTGCAGGAGAGCTACGTGTACATGACCGAGAGGTGCAACGGGTACCAGGACGACATCATGGATTTGGAGGAGAAAGCCGAAGGGTACCAAGAATTGATCAAAAAGATGGCCATCAACCAGCCGGTTGTTTTGAAGAGTAGTGGGAAGACGCCCCCACAGCCGGTTGTTGCGGAGGAGGAGAAGAAAGTGGAGGAGAAGAAAGTGGAGGAGAAGAAGGTGGAGGAGGAGGCTCTTAAAGTGGAGACAGAGGCCGAGGCGGAGGCGGATGAAGTGGCGAACGCAACCATCACTCCATCAACCTCCCTCAGCGCGCTGCATGACAAGGAGGAGGAGGAGGAAGGCGCGAGCGAAACGTCAGAAGACGGACCGCGAAAAAAAACAGAGTCCGAAATAGAGGCAGAGGAGCTAGCAGAAATGTACGGAGGGGACACAGAGGTGGTTGAAACGAAGGTGACGGGAGAAATCGCAGTCAAGAAGAAAAAGAAGACGAAAAAACAATTGGAGGAGGAGGAAATGAACGCAATGTACGGAGAGACCGGGGAGGAGGAGGGGGGAGGAGGAAGAGGAGGTGGAGGAGGTGGTGGAGGAGGTGGAGAGGGAAGGGAGGCCGCGTTCGATGGAACAGGTGAACTGAGGGGAAAATTCGAATACAACGGACTGAATAATTACGAGGACGAGGAAGCGAATGAAAAGTTCGAGCTGCCAACGGTCAGCGGCGTTGGGGGGGGACTGTTCGCAGACCCCGACCCACGGAATAACAGCTTTCAGGTACCTGGAGAGGGAGAGGGAGAGGGGGAGGGAGAGGGGGGAGATTTCATAGCAGACTACGGAGGGGGAGATTACGGCGAGGACTTCGAGGAAGACTTCGAAATAGCAAGCACGTTCGAGCAGAAGAAAAAGGCGAGGCCAGGATCCGCTAATAGGAAAACCAAAAGGCCAAAAAAGGATGGAGCACGGGGCTTCACCGGAATTTAAATGTTGAATGGGTGATGTATTTGCAAATTTTCCATGGATTTTCTCAAACGTTATCAATACACTGAACCGGGCACCAGGAAAATCCACCACAACGGACATTGGTCCATCCCCAGCCCCAGGCCTCTGTATGCACATATTTAGGAGGGCAACGCCCTTTTGAAGGGTGCGCATCTCCAGGGGGAATAGGACCAAAGCTGAGCATTCGGTACACCAGAATTGAGGGACTTGCAGCCCCATTCTCCTGGATGCACCGGTTCAGAAGCAGCATGCCCTCATGCAAAACCCGCAATTCTGCCTCACTCGCTGGAAGGGGTGGTCGGCGCTTTCGTTGTGGCGGTCTTGCAGACCTCGCACTGGCTGGTCGGTTTCTTCAGCACGTCCTCAACCTCGTTCAGTTCAGCCTTGTCGTACTTCATGTGCTTGATGAAGGTGCAAGCGGTGTTGTAGGTGCCGAAGACCTCCTCGTCGACAAACTGTTTGGGGAGGTGTTGTCGGAGGAGGGTGGGGAAGGGGGTGGAGGAGATGTGGACGGGGGTGAGGCGGAGGACGTTTCGGATTTCTCTGCACGCATTGGTTATTAAACTCACGAACTACATCAGGAGTTTGGGAGAGCAAGCATGAGTTGTGTGTCTGAGCTTTCGCTGCCATCCAATCGTCCATGTTTATCAATTTTTGAGCAAATTTGGATTCGAGTGGGTGAAGTTCTTCTACCGCGGGCCCACGCTTCAATTTAGCCACCCACTTGTGGTGCGCAATTGGATAAGATATACTCATGAAAACCTCAACTCATGAAAACCTCAACGAGGGAGAAATAAACAAAATAAAAAACACAAAAAGATCAAGATTTTGGCACAGTTTCCTGCAATTCAAGGTGAGCGCACCCACAACAATAGTTTCAGCCTCTAGGGGAAGCAGGCTTGGCACAAAGCCGTATTGAAAATACTTGCCGAAAAATGTATTTGTCATTTTGTCTCACACCGTTTGTCCTATCCCTATCCACCTATCCACCTATCCCACCACACAATCTGCTCACAAATCAGCTCCCTCATAGCCACAACAAAGTTTCATCAATATAACACAATGTCTACTGATTGTGTCGGCACTTATTGCAATGCTGGGTGGGGAGAAGTGTTAACTCACATGTCCCCCTATGGCTACGGCTCGTTCGGCATAGCTTTCGGGTTGGGACTCTCAGTGGTGGGAGCAGCTTGGGGAATTTGGTTAACAGGGTCGTCCTTGGTGGGTGCTGCGGTTAAGGCTCCTCGAATTAGATCAAAAAATCTCATTTCGGTCATCTTTTGCGAGGCCACAGCAATTTACGGTGTGATTATGGCAATCGTGTTGGTTAACATGGTGAAGAAGCCGGAGGACAATGCGATTGAGAATGGAAGTTTCAAGGAAGGCTGGGATTGGGGGTCAATGTACTACGCTGGGTATGGCGTTTTTTCTGCCGGCTTGTCGGTGGGATTAACGAATATTGCTAGTGGAATTTCGGTGGGGATTGCAGGGTCCAGTTGCGCTCTGGCAGACGCCCAGGATCCCACTCTATTTGTGAAGATTTTGATTGTTGAGGTGAGTTGAAAAGAGTTGCGTGAGTTGCGTGAGTTGTGCAAACACGCAAACACGCACACAAACACAAAACGACGGATGAGGAGAGGATGAGGAATATGACACTAAACACACATTTTAACTTTCTAACAAGTAACAACAACTACAACACTCAACCTTGCTCTAAACATTGTTCTTGATGTTGCAGATCTTTGCTTCTGCACTTGGTATTTTCGGGATTATCGTTGGGATCATCCAGAGTAATTCATGCACATTCCCAGTAACTTTTGATGGGGCTGCAGATATTTAATAAAACTAGGAATAAGAATTGGGAATAGCAAAATAAGAATATGCATATATGCTATAGCATAGCATAGCAAATTTTAAATTTTTTTTGGCTGGCCGATCGCACGAGCTTTAAACGTAAAACATCGGTTCACATGATTTTTGTCTCATAAATTATAGACCATCAAACACTATAACTTACAATGAAGCTTTTCCTTGCCTCCGCACTTATGGCGGCTTCC
>Ga0302116_1001652_pt1 | contig 13417 bp, 14 predicted proteins | sample AG5_SCM_MG_FD_203124 | JGI IMG/M metagenome (GOLD analysis project Ga0302116, IMG submission 203124) | Marine microbial communities from Western Arctic Ocean, Canada - AG5_SCM | ecosystem: Environmental > Aquatic > Marine > Oceanic | place: Canada: Western Arctic Ocean | collected 2017-10-01 | reverse complement strand
GCGAGCTAGCCTTGCAGCGAGCTAGTCACAACTAGAGTGTTGTGCAGCTGGCGAGCAAGCCTTGAAGCGAGCTAGTCACAACTAGAGTGTTGTGCAGCTGGCGAGCAAGCCTTGAAGCGAGCTAGTCACAACTAGAGTGTTGTGCAGCTGGCGAGCAAGCCTTGCAGCGAGCTAGTCACAACTAGAGTGTTGTGCAGCTGGCGAGCAAGTCTTGAAGCGAGCTAGTCACAACTAGAGTGTGGTGTTACTGGCTCGCTTCGCTCGCGGCTCGCTTCGCTCGCGGCTCGAATATATAATAGCCATATACTAAACCAAACCAAACAAAACAAAACAAAACAAAACACACACTCGTTTCGCTCGGCGCAGCGCTGATCAGGTGCAGACTCGAATTCAACAGAATGAACAAGATGAAGCGGGCCGCAAAGTTGATGCAGGGATTCAGCAGAATGAGCAGCCAGCAGCGCGCGTACAAGCTCCAGCAGGAGAAGCTGGCAGTCATGCAGCGTGCAATGCGCGCCAAGCAAGCAAGGAAAAACGCGCTGATCGAACGAGAGAAGATATTGTTGGAGCGGAAGCAGAAATTCATGGCAACAAAAATTCAAAGCATTTACAGGGGGAAAGAGGCAATAATGGAGGTAAAAACTCTCCGCTCCGCCATTCTCGCCCAGAAGTACTCGCGCCGGTTGCTTGCCAAACTCAACTACAACAGAACTAGGGCGGCGATCAAGGTTCAAAAATCCATCCGAATGAAGGCCAAACAGAAGGAGTTCAAGCAGCAAAAAGAGATGAACATCAAGATCCAAAATAAGTGGAGGGAGAAGGAGGCCAAGAAGGAGTTGGCGAAGCGGAAGGTGGTGAAGGTGAGCCTTGAGTGCGACAGACAGAAGAGTGCGAAGCGACTAACCCACTCATTAATTTCATTTCATTTCATTTTGCTCGGCGCAGCAAGAAAATCTCGCCTCCACCAGAATTTCTGCCCAGGTGCGGATGAACAAGGCGAAGAAGGAGAAAGAGAGGAGCATCAAGGCTGCGGTTTCAATGCAGTGCATGGCACGCACGCTACAGGCGAGGAAAATCATGTTTTCCGAGAAGACCAAGGAGCGCCTCCGCGTGGAGGCCGAGAGGAGAAAGGCGGCTGCGAGAATGCAGGCGGGATGGCGCGGCGTGCAGGCCAAGGAGACGGTGAAGCTCCTGCGCCACTACCGGGACATGAGAGTTGCCACCTTGGTCCAGTCGTTCATCCGCATGTTGAAAACGAGGAGGGAGTTCAAAAAGTACAAGAGGGGCGTCGTGAACATCCAGAACAGGCAGCGCACCAACATGGCCAAAAAGCAGCTCAAGCAAAAGGTAGATTTGCGGGACAACGAGAAGGCTGTGGTGATGCAGGCTCAGTTCAGGAGGTTGCAGCAGAAGAAGGAGTTTGCGAAGAAGAAGGAGGCGACGGTGTTGCTCCAGAGTAAAATGCGAGAGAAGAGCGCAAAGAGCGAATTTGCCAAGAACAAGAAGTCCTGCACGCTGCTCCAGTCGCGCGCGAGGACGTGGAAGGCAAAGAAGGACTACTACAACGACCAAAATGCCGTCAAGCTGGCACAAAGTATGTGCAGACGTAACATCTGCCAGAGAGAATACAAAACGGTCAAGGAAAAAACAATCCACGTTCAGAGGTTGGTGAAACGTTTCGTCCGGAACATTCAGCTCCAGAGTAGGATCCTGGCATTGCACCAGGCTGCCAAGAAGGGCAAGTTGACCGTTGTGGTTGAGCTGCTGGACAAGGACAGGGATTTGAGAAACGTGAGGAACCGCTACGACCACGGGAAGACGCTGTTGCACAGTGCGAGCATGAGCAACTCGGTGGAGTTGATTGCTCTGTTGTGCAGTGACAAGAAGGAAGTGTTTGCACTGGACAGGTGAGAAATGGTGGGGGGGGAGTTAGTGTGAAGTGAAACCGCCACCACTAACCACAATAATTAAATTTTTGCAGCTCCGGAGACACGCCATTTCACACAGCTGCAAAATGCGCAGCCTTCGCCGTGATGAAATTCTACGCCGACACGGCGCTGAACGCAATCAGGGAAGACGTTTCGGACGACGGGGACGGAATCAAAATGGAAAGTGGCGGAAGGACAAAATCCGGAAGCATGAACTCGCGGTTCGGCGAAACTAAGGTTTTGAAGGTGGGCGTGCTGAAGAAGCGCAAGGAGTGGAGGGGCTGGGACAAGCGGTGGGTGGTACTGCACACCGACAGAATCAGCTATTTCAAGAGGAAGGACGACGACTTCCCCCAGAAGGAGGTGTTTTTGAAGGATAGCATGATCAAGAAGAGCGAATCGGAAAAGTTCGCCTTCGAAATCCACTCTCCTCACCTGCTGGACTCCAAGAACAAGGAAGGCAGGATGTACTTCTGCGCCGACAGCGAGATCGAGCTCCAGCAGTGGTACACGGCGCTCAGATGTAGCGACGGGCGCAGCATGAACTTCAGGGAGCGGCGCACTAGCCCGAGAAGCTACTTGAGCGTCATGAAGAGGATGGAGCTGAGCCAAATGCGGAACGAGCGGGGGGAGAGTGCTGTGCACATGGTTGTGAGGGCGAGTGATGGGGCGGGGGGAGGGGAGGCGGTGCGAAGGATGGACAGTGCGGCGAGTGCGGCGAGTGACGGCAGGGGGGGGAGGAGGAAGAGTGTCGTGGCGAGGCAGAACGCCGTCTTAACAATCGAGATTGCATTGTGGCTGGCAGAAAACGGGTGCGACTTGGACTACGTGAACGTTGACGGGCAGACTGCGCTTCACTTGGCCGTTCTGGACGGAAGCATAAGCATGGCGGCAGCCTTGGTGAGAAAGGGGGCGGATATGGGGATAAAGGACATGGGGGGGAAAACCGCCATGGACCTGTTAAGCTCCACGGCGGACATTGAAAGAATCTGCATGATTGGAAACGTTGGCATGAGCGAGAAGAAGGTGAGCGAGCAGCAAGCGAAGCGAGCAGCGAGCGAAGCGAGCAGCGAGCGAATTTAGCTAGTCACAACTAGTGTACAGACGAGAAATAATGCGAGCCACTACTAACTTACCCCTTCGCACCTTCTTCGCTCGGCGCAGGTTTTGGCTCCGCCACCGGCAAAGATGTCGGGGTGCAGTTATTTAAGTTTGATGGTTGAGAAAATTGCGCTCAGCGGAGCTGCGGATCTTGAGGCGCCGCACGTTTCGGTCAGCTTGGTCAACGGAGCTGGGGAGTTGATCGAGGAGAGGCAGGACATTAGCAGGTGAGAATATATGAGAATATATGTATATGGGTGGGTGGGGGATATTGTGAATGATCTAACACGACGCAGGTTCGTCCACAAGAACGAAACGTGCCTGTGGTGGAGCACGACCTACCACGTTCAGACACCGCTGGAGAACCTGGGGACCGGAAACGCATACATTGTGATCGAACTGAAGGACGAGGGGCACAAGGGCCTGATTAAGAAGGCCACGAGCAGGACGATTTGCTGGAGCTACGTGGCGTTGAACAACGACAATATAAACACCAAGGCTCACTCGTTGGAGTGCTTCGAAGGCCCGGTGGCCAAGAAGATCGACGACAAAGGCGGGGGAAATTTGAAAATTGCCCAGTGCGGCGGGTTCTTCTCGGTTGACGCCTATTTGAGTCAGTTGGATGAGTGAGTGAGTGAGTGAGCGAGCGAGTGAGTGAGTGAGCGAGTGAGTGAGCGAGTGAGTGAGTGAGCGAGTGAGCGAGCGGGTGGAATAGAATGTTTGTACGAGTGTGATGTTAAATTTAATATCGAACGCCTACACTTTTAAAACCTCACTTTCCTTCTTTGCCACAAGATCATCAATCTCCTTGTTGGACTTCTTCGTCATCTCCTCGATAACATCAATTCCATCCAACGCAGTGTCCTTTCCAATCTTCTTGCCCTTTTCGAGCGCCTTCATCTCCGCAACGCTGCGCCGAGCGAAGCGAGGCGCATTTATGAAGAAGGACGAGCGAAACGAGCGAGTCAAACGAATTGGGTGGGTTAGTTTAGTAGTGGATGTAGCCATTATGACTGTAGCCATTTCGCGGGATTCATCGCGAGAATGCATGTCTTCCAAAAGGTTTACGAGCCAAGCGAGCTGTGAGCGAAGCGAGCAAATGAGCATTATGACTGTAGCCATTTCGCGGGATTCATCGCGAGAATGCATGTCTTCCCTTCCAAAAGGCTCGCTCGCTTCGCTCGCTCACCTGTCCCTTCGCGCATTGCGAACGCCAGTTTTGCCCTCCTCGCCCAAGGCCTTGGACTGTTTGACCATCTCCTTTCGCCGGTCTTCCGTGAGGGAGGGAATGTTGAGCCTAATGACGTTGCCGTCGTTGTTGGGAACGAGGCCAAGGTTCGCCTCAATGATGCCCTTCTCAACATCTTTCAAGGCAGACTTGTCAAATACGTCAACTTGGAGCTGCTGGGCGGACGGGACAGAGATAGAAGAAACCTGGGACAGAGGGGTCAGGGTGTCGTAGTACATTACCATCACACGGTCAAGCATATTGGGAGATGCTCGCCCAGTTCGGACGGAAGTTAGGGAGGTTTGCACCGAATCAACTGCCGCGAGCGAAGAAGGTGCGAAACGAAGTTAGTGGAATAATGGTCGCTTAGAAGTGGATGTAGTGGATGTAGCCATGAGCCATGCGAGCTGTGAGCGAAGCGAGTATTCTCGTCTACAAAAGAAGAGGAGACTGAGTGAGACTCACCTGCTCGTTTCATTTTCTCTTGATTGTCGGTTGTGACTTGCTCGGTAAGGGCGGCCTCTCCATCATCGGGGGGGGCGGTGGATGCACCGCCGCCGCCTTTTTTCTTCCCAAAGAGGGGGAATCGTCTTGGATGATTTGAATGGGGGGAAGAAATTCTCATGTTCATTCTCATTCGCGGAATGTGTACATAGGAGGACGCGGCAACCAAGGTGGCTAGAAGGACTAGGAACAGAAGCATTTAAGAGTGAGTATACTATGATTATGGAAATTTGGTTTAAACTTCGTGTCAAGAAGCAAAATTGAGTTTCTATATCGGTATGCGACCCACCAGCATCGTCGCCCTATTAGGGTGTCTCTACTACAATTCTGCAAGCGCAGCAAGCCCATTTGAGGCTCGTGGTAGCTTATTGAGGCAATACAAGTTAACATCGGTTTCCCCCCTTGACCGTGACCATGACATTGATGCTATTGAGACAGGTGTTTTGAAGACGCTGGCGGTCGCACCGGCTGGAGCTGTTGCCACCACCAGCAGCGCACCCGAGGCTGTCTCGACGCTAGTTGGCGGCTTCACAACGATGCTCACTCTGGGTTCTGTTTATTGTTGGGGCAATTTCATCTCGTACCTTCCCCCTTATCTGCAGTATTTCTCCAGCACGACCACGACTGGACCGTCAGACGCCCTTTTGGTGGTTCCTCTTTCCATGTGCTTCCAGTTTATCGGGATGCTCCTCTCTCCCAAGATCCAAGCTTCTTTTGGCCTGCAGAACACGATGCTGATTGGATCCCTTACAATGTCCTTGGGCTGCTACTTGGCGTCCTACCAAACTACCCTAGCGCCCTTCCTGTTCTTCTACAGCATTTTGTTCGGGACAGGGATCGGCATGGCTTACACTTCTCCCCTGATCATGGGGTTCAACTGGTTCCCCACAAGGAAGGGCATGGTTTCCGGCGTTGTTCTGGCCGGGTTCGGCCTTGGCGGTTTTTTCTTCAACAAGATTGGGAGCGGATTCGGTAACCCTCTCGGGCTTGAGGCGGGGAGCAAGGCGTTCGAGGGGGTCTACGACGCCTTCCCGACGATGCTCAGGAAGTTGAGCATGGTGTACGTGGGCATGCAGGTGGTCGGGTGGGCGCTGTGCAAGGTCCCAAAGGGCAGCAAGGTTGGGGCGAGTCCAACGGTGAACGGCAAGGGGACGACCGTGGGAGCCGCGTTGAAGACGAAGGAGTTCTGGATCATCTGGTCGTGCATAGTGCTGTCCGCCACGGCTGGCATGAACACGGTGTCAACCTACAAACTCTTCGGGATGACCAACTCGGCATTAAGGAACGACGCCTACCTTGGCTTGGTTGGAGGTGAGCGAGCGGAGCGGCGGAGCGGGGGGGGGCTGAGGAAGACGAGCATACGAGCCGAGCGACTACTGCCACTACTAAACTAACATTTATATTATTCCAATTCAATTACATTCGTTTTGCGCAGGCTTGGGAGCCTGTGCCAACGGCTTCGGTCGCACCGGGTGGGGCATTGGCCTGGACAAGGTGAGCGAGCGAAATACTGCGAGCGAGCCTTTTGGAAGAGGAGACGAGAATGCGAGCCACTACCAATTACATTACATTACATTTCGTTTTGCTCATGAGCGAGCGAAATACTGCGAGCGAGCCTTTTGGAAGACGAGACGAGAATGCGAGCCACTACCAATTACATTAAATTTCTTTTTACACTCACTCGCTCCCCCCTGCTCCATTAAAAATGCGCCTCGCTTCGCTCGGCGCAGCTGGGATTCAAGAAGCTGTTTGTGATCCTCACCTTCGCCCAGTCGCTCATCATGCTCACGATGGGACAGTACACGGGCAACCGCGTGGCGTACGGAGCCGCCTGCATGGCTCTGTTCGGCTGCTTCGGGGGAAACTTCGCCATGGCTCCGGGTGTGTGCAGCAGGGTCTTCGGCGAGATTGGACCTAGAGTATACGGCTACATGTTCAGTGCGTTCGGAGTTGCTGCAATTGGGGGAAATGCGTTAAACAAAATTTTGCTCGACGCGTTCGGCTACAAGTTTGTGTTCAACTTGATGGCATTGATGAGTGCGTTGGGAGGTTTGCTGGTCACTCAATTGAAATTGGTGTGAGGGAATCTTTGAGTGGATAACAAAGACTTTTCCATTTTTGCCCTAACTTCTATCTAATAATATACTTATCCCTATCGAAACCGAGAGAACTACAACGAGGAACGAAGAGAAATGCCAAAAAGGAAATTTTGATTTTGCGTCTGGTTCCTCAATTTCAACCACACTGCACGGACTTTCTGCCTCTTTTTTCACGCCCGCCATCCCCATCTTTCTACCCATCTCCTTCTTCTTCTGCCTGTACGCCAGCTTTCGCCTCTTCAGCACGTTCAGAGCTCGCACCGCCTCAACATTGGGATTGGACTCGTCAAACTTCAATACCTCGTTAAGAGCAATTTGAGCCTCCGAGTAGTCCGCCATTTCAATGCAGCACAAGGCAGCTCGAACTATTGCCTTGACATTGTTGGGGTCAATTGTTATCGTCTCCACGCAGGCGTCCTTGCTCTTTCTATAGTCTCCGAGCTTGAACTGGCATAGGGCTATGTTGTTCATGCACGAGATCAAAATTGTTGTGATATTTTGATTAGCGGTTTCGTCTGTAACTTCAGCTTCAGCTTCAGCTTCAGCTTCAGCTTCAGCGAGGGTCGAGTTGGCGAGCTCAGCCCCCCCTCCGTACAGTTTCAGGGCTCGCTGGTATTCTGAACACCCAAACTCCCAGTTCCCCAAAGTTTTCTTTGTTGTCATTTTGGCTATTTTGTCAGAGAGAGTGAGCTGGTCTTTTTTTATCAGGGAATGGGGGAGCATGGGGGAAGGGTGGATGGTAAACTGGAAAGAGGCGTTCGGGGGAATTTGAGGACGGGTAGTAGAAGACCCAAACGCGTACTTGGGGTCGCTCCTCAAAGTCAGGGGTTGCGCATCTGCCGAACGAACAAACCTCATTGCGAGTTCCAGTGAAGGGGGGACCTCAGAATCGCCGATTGTTATGGCAATGTCGGTCATGGTCAGGCATGGTTCCGTGGTGGGAATCATTGACGCCAGTGAGGAGGTTGAGGGGGATAAGCAATATCCCATTATTGTGCAATGAATGAGGTCTCCAACTTCCCCATCGCCGTACTCTGGCTCGTCAGCTGTTGTTGCTGTTGCTGTTGATGTTGTTGTTGATGTCGAGGTAGCTTGAGCTTGTGCTTGAGGATTTTGGTAGTGTCGTGACAAGATGACAGCGCCCTCGTCCAAAATTGAAAACCAAGAAGCGGTGGGGGGAGATGCCATTGGCTAGGAGCAAAGGGGGTGAACAAGTCAACTCTTAGGACGCTGCAAGTGAGATGCGTGGTATTAACTTAACTCCTGGGTGGTAGCGTTGTTATTATTTTTCATTTTATTGGTTGTGCTAAGTGAATTTTAAGCACATAAGGTGATAGGAATTGTCATTCCTAGGTGCCTAGTTCAATATTAGCACAGGAATGTATTTGATATGCTATTAATAACCACAATGATGATCCGAGCCGTCCAAAGATCTCGGCCAGTGTATTATCAGCAACTTCGTTTGGCTAAACTTCCTGCCTCGGTTGCTTCATGTTCACTTACTACATTTTCGTTATGCCCCCAAGCAGCTATTCTCCCCCCTCCTGGAATTGTGGCAGTTTCAGCAGCGCAACAACACCATACTACCAATTTCATTTCGAAACAGCTCAGCAGAGCAAAAAAAATCCTTCGAGGTGATTGAGCGAAGCGAGCGTCCGAGTTGAACGAGGTGGAGGACGTGCTGAAGAAACCGGCTCGCCAGTGCGACGTGTGCAAGACTTCCACGACGAAAGCGTGCGCCCGGTGCAAAACCAGCTACTTCTGCAGCGCCGACCACCCCTCCCGCGAGTGATGCAGATTTGCGAGCCCTCCACAAGAGCATGCTCCTCCTCAACCGATGCATCCAGCCTGGAGCTGGAGATGCCTTGTCAAAAGAAGAGTGCGAAGCTCTGTGCGAAAAATTGCTATACATGTTTACATCCACTATTGAACTAACCTGAAAATGCGCCTCGCTTCTCTCGGCGCAGCATTATGCCGATTAGCTTTTCTCATGTCTGTTGCAACACCAGTAGCTTTCACTTATCCCTTGAGCTCGATTGGCCCAGAAGCCAAGAAGCTCTGGCTGTCCATGTGCGTGTACGCAGCCGAACGATCGGGCGCTGCAGTGGTCAAGATTTTCCAATGGGCGTCGTCTCGTCCCGATTTGTTTGGCAATGAGTTCTGCTCGACCTTTCGGAAATTGCAAGATGAAACGACCCCGCACCAGTTCAAACACACTGAAAAGTTGCTGGAGGAAGCCTTCGGGCCTGATTGGAAGGGTTTGATAGAGTTGACCGAGGACTCGCCGATTCTTGGCAGTGGCTGCATTGGGCAGGTTTATAAAGCTCACATGAACTCCACCCCTGTGGCTCTCAAAATACTTCACCCCAACGTGCAAAACGGTATCGAAGCGGATCTTGACATTTTGTACACAATCGCAAAGATGATGAACATCTCGGAGAGAATAAGGTACCTCAACTTGCCTGGCATGGTCGACGAATTTTCCGGCCTCCTCTCAGATCAGCTCGACCTCAACAACGAAGCCAAGAACCTGCTGCTGTTTCGAGACAATTTTGACAACGACGAAGACATCTACTTCCCGAAGCTCCACCTGGCTAGCAAAAATGCCATGGTGATGGAGTTCATCGATGCGCTGAGCCTCCGCGACTTTGTGGAGAAGCACAAGCACAATAAGCAATTGTTGGACGCAATGTGCGACAAGGGCATTCGGGCGATTTGCAGAATGATCTTTGACCACAACTTGGTCCACGGCGACATCCACCCTGGTAACATTTTGTTCAAGGACGATCGGATGATTCTGTTGGATTGCGGAATTGCCAAGAAGTTGACCCGGGCGGACCACAAGCTTCTGACGGATGTCTTGGCGGGATTCATTACAGGTGACGGGGCGAGCGCGGGCAAGGCGCTGATTAGAGACAGCGAGAACAAAACGAGCATCAAGCCCGTAAACGAGGACGCGTTCGTGGACGTGCTGAACGAAATGTGCGAGCAGGCCAAGAGGGACCGGAGCTTCTTTGACAAAATTGGCAATTACGTTAAGAAAATTTGTGATGCTGCAAGCGAGAACAAAATAATGATGAACCAGGGTTTCGTCAGCATCGCGCTAACGGTAAGGGTCATGGAAGGGGTAGCGTTCGCGCTGAACCCAGAGGCTAAAATCATTCGAATTTCGAATGGGATCATCATGAAAGTGAGGGCAGAAGAAATGTTGGGGGTGGTGAACGATAAGCGTTTTAGTCGGGAGGATTTGAGCGTGGGGTACAAGGCGGTGTCCAGGCGGTTTCCAGGCGGTTAACCAGATAAATAAACTAGAAACTCTTTCTTTGTTTTTATTTTCTCGATAACTTTTATTTTCTCGATAACTTCTCGGGAAGGGGGTACAAAGTTCGAGGGCGTGAGGGAAAAATCTTTGCCTAGGCGGTGGGGACGGCCTTGCTCGTTATTCAGAAAGTCATAAGGAGAATTCCACCGGATGAACTTTCTAAGTGGGGCAGAGTGGAACGCCGGGGTGTTGTATATTGCCTCTGGAAAGTTGAGGAACTTTCGAGAGTTGTGAAGGAGCTGGACACAAGCAAGGGTTGAGATGTCGATGAAATCGGTCTTGTGTCGATCGGCCGTTCTAGGTGATGACATTGTGATGGTCTCTTGGAGCGGAAATCGAGCGGTCGTGAAGTTGAAGGTTGTGGCTCGATGATAGGAGGAGCCGGATTTGTCGGTGTGGTCAACGAGACCACCAATGATGTACACGTCGTGATTTGTAAAGGTTGAGGGCGATAGCGTGTTCTTTGAATCCGCAGTGAGGTAGATTATATTGCTGCTGCTGGGGTCGAAGTGGTCCCAAGGTGTTTTGGAATCTATTGTTGTCACTGAAGGCCAAGAATCCATCTTCTGAGCCTTCATTATGGAGAAGAGGGAATCCGGGTTGGGATTAGGGTATGTTGGGGAGAAGGAACCACCAAAGAAGAATTTGAACGGGTGGGTGGCTCGCTTGTTGGCTGCATAAGAGAGTGTGAGCTGCCTTGCAAGGGATTTGCATTCGGTTTCGTTCATCTGATCATTGTAGTTCAGATCGAAGAGAATTGCGGGTTGTTGTTGTTGTTGTTGATGTTGTTGTTGATGTTGCTGCTCCATTTAAAAAAGGGCGTGGAGGAGGTGGAAGGCAAAATACGAGCACTTACAATTGACTACGCACGTGCTACGTGTTTACAATCGACAAACACACAAAAATCTCTCAGGGCGGCAATGACCGTCCTTATCCTCTATTCCACCGTGACTGGAAAATCCCTGGCTCTCTCCCGCCGCCTCTCCCGAATCCTCCGGGACAGGAACATCCCGAATTTCACCGCCCGGTTTGGCGACTGGCCGTCTTCTTTCTCTCTCTCCCCCCCCTCCTCCGGGGAAGGGGGAGGGGAAGCGGAAGGGGAAGCGGAAGCCCCAACCCCAGCAACATTCCTCCTCCACCCCCTCGCCTCCTCCCCCCTGACCCTCGTGGTCCTCCTCCTCTCAACGAGCGGGTCCGGGTCCATTAACCCGGACCTCCTCCCCCTGTACACCTCCCTCCTCTCCCCTTCCCTCCCCCCCCTTCTCCTCGCCCCCTCCCTGTCCTTCACCCTCTTCGCCCTCGGGGACAGGAACTACGGGGGGAACTTCGCCCTGGCGGGGAGGAAGCTCGCCGGGAGGCTCCTGCAGCTCGGGGGGGGGAAGGCGGCGGAGTTCGGGTTCGGGGACGAGAGGACGGAGGGGGGGGGGGTTTGGAGGGACTTTGACGAGTGGGTCGAGGGGGCCCTTAAGGTGGAGTTGGAGCGGAGGTATGGCAATGGCAATGGCAATGGCAACGTTTTGTACGACAACGGCGATTCAATGCCTAAGCCTAAGCCTAAGCCTTGGGGGAGCGTGGACGACGGGGATTCGAGGGTGGGGGGGGAGGGGAGGGGGTACGAGGTGAGGGTTTTTGAGAATGAGGAGGGAAAGGGAAATGGAAATAATGGAAATGGAAATGGAAATGGACAGCAGCAGCAGAACCACGAGGGCAACCTCAGCCTCGAGAGGTACTACGCCTCTCACATCGCCCCTCGCAACCCCCTTCCGTTCTTGGAGTTCTCGGCCGTGCCGCTTGCTCCCCGTAACTTTGACTCGCGGGTGGTGGAAACGGCCGAGGGGGGAGGAGCGAGGAGCATCCCCCGAGGGGAAGCGCCCAGGGCGGAGGAGGCGAGGGGGCGGCCGGTCGAGATGAACGTCACTGGAAACGAGCGGATTACGGCGGGAGGGTGGTACCAGGACGTGAGAAGGATAACGCTTTCTCTCCCTTTGGAAGCTTCGAGCGGAGCTGAAGCTTCGAGCGGAGCTGAAGCTTCGAGCGGAGCTGAAGCTTCCGCTTCCGCTTCTGGTGATATTTCCCAACCGCCGCCGCCGCCCCAAAGTTCCCTGTCGTACGGCCCTGGGGACGTGCTGGTCGTCATGCCTCGGAACAGCCCCGAGGCCGTTCAGAGGTTGCTCGACGTTCTGCCCGAGGAGATCAACGTTCTGGCGGACAAGGTCATCGACGTCAAACGAATTTCGCAGCCGGGGTCGGTTCTTCCCTTCTGGCCTCGGGCGGGGTTAACGCTTCGGGAGATTCTCACCCGCTTCGCGGCCGTTACCGCGCTGCCGAGCCGGGAGGATCTGAGGTCCCTGGCGGCCCTGATCCCGAGGGCCGACCGCGGGGGAGAGCAGGAGCAGGAGCAGGAGCAGGGCGACACGGAAGGAAAAGGAAGCGGAAGCGGAAGCGGAAGCGCCGCCACCAGGGGAAAGATTCACTTCTCCAAGCTCCTCTCCCTCTCCGGCCCCTCGGGCTCCAGTCTCTACTTGGACTACATCGTCCGGGAGCGTCGGGTCCTGAGCGACGTTCTGGGGGATTTTGACACCCTCGGGTCTTGCGGCTCGGGCTCGGGGGATTTTACCCTGAGCTGGCTGCTGGGGTACCTCCAGCTGCTGAGGCCGAGGGAGTTCTCGATATGCTCGAGCAGGAGGGAGGACGGAGGGAGGAGCGTTGAGATTTGCGTTGCGGTCGTTAGGGAAAGGTGAGGACGGCAAAGAAACCGGAGAACTAAAACTAAAACGACGACGACATGCGAGAGACGAGACGATTATGACGATTATGACGAGCGAAATTGCTACAGACATAATATAGTGGCTACATCCACTGCTGAACTAACCTACCCAAACTATTTTTGCTCGCTTGCTGCTGTGCGCTGCAACTCGTGCTTCGTTTTCGTTTGAAAATGATTTAAAATGATTTTGTCACACAATTCTCGGCAATGAATTTCGCTCGGTGCAGTACTCCCCTGGGGAGGAGCTACGAGGGCGTGTGCTCGAGCTACCTAGCTCGGTGCGTTCCTGGCGGGTCGGGGGGCTCTGGCTCTGGCGGAACTCGCGTAAAATGCTGGCTCCAGCGCGGTTCCTTTCGAGTCCTGGGGGGGGAGGAATTCGACCTGAGGCCGGTTCTTGCGATTGGGGCGGGGACGGGTGTTGCGCCGCTGAGGGGGGTTGTTAGGGAGAGGGGAGCGAGGGGGAAGGAG
>Ga0302116_1001646_pt1 | contig 13443 bp, 14 predicted proteins | sample AG5_SCM_MG_FD_203124 | JGI IMG/M metagenome (GOLD analysis project Ga0302116, IMG submission 203124) | Marine microbial communities from Western Arctic Ocean, Canada - AG5_SCM | ecosystem: Environmental > Aquatic > Marine > Oceanic | place: Canada: Western Arctic Ocean | collected 2017-10-01 | reverse complement strand
ATGTGGAGAATGAGGTTGAGGATGGGGGTGAGGCCCGTGAGGTGGTACTCTCGGCAGGGGGTGATTCTAACCGTTTTGTCTTCGTTAGCCGAAACAATGAAGTTGGAATCGGCCGTGATGGTGAGCTTGAAGGTGCGGTATTCCTGCTTGAAAGTGTGCTTGAGCTCGAACGTCTCAGCATCCCAGATCTTCATCGTTTTGTCGGGATAACCACCTGCACTCACAAGAACACGCCCGTTGGGGGAGTATGAGACGCTATCGACGTAGTTGGTGTGAGCCTGGTCGATGCTCTTCACCAAGCTTCCATCGGCAGGGTTCCAAAATTTGATGGATTCATCGTGACTTCCCGAGCAAAGGAGTTTGCAGTCGGGAGAGAACGAGAGGGACCAGACATAGTGGGTGTGGCCCTCCAACGTGTGCGCTAAGATGGCACTTCCCTCGTTGAAGCTGTAGGTCTTAATGGACTTGTCGTAGCTTCCAGTAGCCAGCTGCTTGCCGTCGGGGGAGAAGCACACTGCATAAATCCGATCCGTGTGATCCTCAAGCACTTGCACTCTAGCCCACTCGCCACCCTCCCCCGACTCCGACCAAATAATCAACTTCCTATCACTTCCACCAGAAGCAAAGTGGGAGCCTGATGGAGAGACGGTGACGCACCAAACATCACCATTGTGCCCCACTAAGGTCTGGACCAACTCGAGGGAAGGGCTGAATACCTTCAAGTTGGCACCCCCAAACATATTATAGCCACAAGCCACAAGTGAGCCATTCCGAAGATAGCAAAGACCATAGACACCATTGGCAAAAGTTTTTGTAACATTGTCAGCTCGATATTCTACATTGTTGGAGCTGGTCGAGTGGACGATGATTGACCCGTTTCTACTACCCGATGCCACATGACCGTTACTCCTCAACGCCACGCAAAGCACATAATCATTATGCCCGTGGAGGAGCTGTTCGTCCATCTTCACAGACTTAATTGAGATTGGACGGGACGAGGGCTAGGGGGTGTATTTCTGTAAGAGTAAGGGGGGAGGATTGGAGGATTTTGCGGAAGAGGATGAGGGAGGTTTAAGGAGATTGAATACAAGATGATGGCAAGAAATCGATGATGACACGGAATGGAGGCAGGGGTCTTTTATGGTGGGAGTGGTGTAACAGTGCAATGTATAGCTTGGTGGGTATTTGGAGGGGAAGACAATGTACCACGCTGACTATCTGATTTTGCACACTCGCAGGGTCTGAGGTCGTAAGCAAAAGATTGAATCTTGTACAAAACCTTCAAAAAATTTGAGAGTTTTGCACGTGAGGTCCGTCAATTTGCTCCCATGCCCAAGAATAAAGGTAACGTAGTTATACCACTCAACCGTGTACATACATCAGCAGAATGACATTTGCAGCAGTTTCCCCCACTTTGATCAACCGCTCGTCGATGCAAAAATAAGCTGCTATCAAGTTCTCTCCCCTCCCTCCCTCTCCTCCCTTACGTTCCACTAACAAACCACATCTACTCCACCTCCTCCACCTCCACCTCCTCCACCTCCACCACCTCCACCACCACACAGGAAAAGGTGGTAAAAACCGTCGACGAGGGAAAAACGACAACGAGGAGACAAAGCGAGAGCTTGAGTTCAAAGAGGATGGCCAGGAATATGCCCAAGGTGAGCGAGTGTGACGAGAGGAGTCAGTGGGGCAATGCTAAACCATCCACATATACATATTCGCTTCCCAGTTGTCCGAATGCTTGGAAACGGGCGATGTGAGTGCTTTTGTTTTGATGGAGTAACAAGATTGGGCCACATTCGTGGAAAGATGAGGAAGAAGGTGTGGGTGACGGCTGGAGACATTGTGTTGTGTGGGTTGCGAGACTTTCAGGATGGGAAGTTGGACATCATCCACAAATATTCTGCCGACGAGGCGCGTAACTTGAAGCAATATGGGGAGTTGCCCGAGACAGCAAGGATCAACGAGACGGCGGTGGATCTTGCCATGGAGGGAGAGGGGGCCGACGACGACATTGGCATTGACTTCGACGACATTTAATCACAATCATAGACATAACCACATGAAAAAGAAGATTTTTTATACCTTGATCAGATCAGTTCAGTTCAGTTTAGTTTGTGTAGCTGCTGGTGGGAACCAGATGCTTTGTATTGTGAGAGTTGTGGAAACTATGGTTGTAACGGTGCCGACAAGGAACATCAGGTGGCAAACTGCTAAGCTGCGCGCCTCGTTCATGTTCGCTCTACATTTTTCCGAGGAGAGGTGTTCCAGCCGAAGGTAAAAGAGAGGGGGGATACAGTAGCTCACGAGGCCGACTGAAAAGCACCCAATCAAGCTTACTGCGCGAGCGAAGCGAGGCGTATTTTTTAAAGGATCAGGGGGAGGCGAGAGAGCCAAACGAATACGAATTTTGAGGTGGTTAGCTTTTGTTTGAAGTTTTTGGGGTGCTGAATTACTTTTGTTTGATTTGATTTGTGTCGGGGGAGACCCCCGAAATTCTCACCTATATCAACAAAACCAGGAACCTTGCTTCCGACAAGAGTTGTGAGCATCACGAACGGTCCGCGGACCAACAGCCTTCGCCTCAGCCCACCGCCATCACTCGAACCGAATATTTTACTTTCTAGCGTTTGCGTTGCAGGGACAGCGCACAACGGGTAGGAAACCAGGCAAACTAAGATCATCAATACGTTGATAAAATTGGTAGTGCTGCCGGGAGGAAGATTCTTCAAAATATCCCCCTTCACCCCCACGTTGTGGAACAACATTGCCACAAACACCCCCAGCAAAATATAAGTTCCAAACACTAGCCCCAAGCTCTTCTTGATGCTCGGCAGAAACTCGGTCCTCCGCAACTTCGGCTCTAGTGATGATCTTAGTTGGAACGCTAGCGGAGGAATGCCAAAGGAGAAAGTGGCAATGCCGAAAAAGTGACTCAGATTCGTGAATGTGTTTGGGTACAAATCGTTCAAGTGAAAGGTCAAACCCTGGACATTCCCATTTCCCAGCTGCTCAATCCCGTACACAATAATCAGTGCGAAAGACAGGAAGATGGCTCCCAAACCCGCAGCAGAAAACTTGGCCAGGAAGCTCATGTTCGGAGGGATGATGCACAAGGGCAGGAGCACGGCCAGGGTCCAGTACAACCCCAGGCCATGGTCAGTTTTAGTGTTCGAGGGCGTGGGGACGATCCAGTCCACCGTCCCGTCCTCAAAAGCCGGGACACCGTGAAGCTCGTCATTGGATGGGATGTAACCGAAGATTCCGTCCACGAATCCCTCAATGCCAACTTGGTAAGAGGTCGAAATGCCAAAGAGGAATGATACAAAAATTACATCGATCAGGTGCATGGCTTTGGCGCCACCGAGGGTGATGTAGGCAAGCTTGGAGTAGGTTGGGGCGGAGGCGAAGATTTTGTTGTTGTTGGGATTGGGGTTGGGGTTGGGAATGGAATTGGGGAGATCTTTTTCAACTTCATCGCCATCAAAAACATCCGCAAAGTTTGCACTGTCTACCAGCACCCCAGTTACCCACAAATTCCAACACGCCACCAGGAACAAACCAAAGACAGCAAACAAATACCCTCCCCCCGACTCCGGACAGCAAGCATAGGGAATTGTGAGGATGCCAGTGCCAAGACACACTTTACTCGCATTTGTGATCAAAGATGGTGCATCACAGTAGGTTGTTGTTGTTTTCGTTGCAGTATCCTTTGCAATGAGCGGGCTGCCCTCGAAGACGGGCATAGAGATTTTTGCTGAGAAAGAAAAAGGAAAATTTTAAAGTCATATTCGTGAACAAAAACCCTTAACCACTAGAAAAGCAATTGAAAGCACACCTCCCTACCTCGTAGATAATATGTTGCTCGGATTTCGATTTTTATTTGTTCTGTCGTTAGCCAGTGCTTTTCTAAAAATATCCAAGACAACCTCACGATTCACCCCCCTCCACTCCGCCTCCTCCTCCTCTTCTGACATTAGTAAACTCAAACCACCGACCAACGCGTTTGCCTACTCGGCAATTTCTATCATCAAGCAAGGATTCTTTGACATTCTTCTGCCTCTTCCTAAGAAAGAGATTTCTCTGACCGCCGATGATTCTGACTCGGCGATGACCCCCATTCTCCGCCAGTCCCTCATCCGGTTCTTCGTGTTGGAAACAATTGCCCGAACCCCGTACTTTGCCTACCTGTCGGTCCTCCACCTTTTGGAAACTTTGGGAATCGACCGTCAGCTCAAGGAGGGTAACAATGTGGAGCTCATGCGTGTCCACTTTGCCGAGGGGATCAACGAGGGTGTCCACCTGAAGATCGTCGAGGAGATCTTGGCCCGAATCGACGACGAGATGAAACTTCTTCCACCAAAAATGATTAAGAATGACGATGGCACAACCACCCCTGAGAAGCCCCCGGGGGAGGAGTACAAATTCCTTGCCCGCGGAGTCTCGGTGGTCTGGTACTGGACGGTTTGCGTCCTTTACCTTGCCAACCCCAACTTGGCCTATGAGTTCAACGAGGCAGTTGAGCGACACGCCTACGAAACTTACGACGGATTCACCAAAGGTGAGCGAGCGAAGTTGTTGGATCCGTTTAAGTGCTGTAGTGGCACTACAAAGCCACTACAAAGCTAACCCACTCGATTCGATGCGTTTGGCACCTTCTTCGCTCTGCGCAGATTTCAAAGAATATCTGGAGAGGCAGCCGGCGGTTGACACAGCAAACGATTACTACAGCAGCTTCATTTACGACGAGATGAACGTGTCCAACTTGATGGAGGATTGCGCAGCGGAGAAAGAGAAGGGAATGAGGGAGAAGTGCAAAAATCTCTACGACGTTTTCTGCAACATCAGAGACGACGAGGGTGAGCACGTTAAAGCCATGTTGGCGTTGGAGGACATGGTGAAGTGAGCACGTTAAAGCCATGTTGGCATTGGAGGATATGGCGAAGTAGTTTCTAATGTAGTGTGTTTTTGCATTTAATCTTTTCTGCTGTTATAATTCGAAATCAGTAATCATATTCATCATTCCTCATTTCACCTACAAACTCACTTCCAATAATCTCGGCATTGCACGATTCCTCCCAGCCCTCAAGTACCTTCGCACAGAGTCGCAAGTTTCCCAAGGGCCTAGCTGATTTGTCCGATTCAAGCCGCGTTTTTAAAGCCGTCAGTGCAATGTGCTCCAGGCTCACGTACGGTTTGGCAATTCCAACGCTGATTCCAACCAAAGTCCCTGCCAAGAAGTTGGACCGCAGGTCGTCCGTTGACCTTAAACTCCCATTCCCAAGCTCGATATGCGGGAAGGCCTTTAGACCCGGGCCTGTGCCAAATTTTTTCAGCTGGTACAAGTCTTTGGAAGTCATCAACGCCCAACTCCCTTCGCCACCGTCGCCACCTTCGTCTTCGCCGACCATCATTTCGTGCAAGTGGTCAAAGTCCTCGTACCAGTCGAACAGTGCTTCTTCTTTGTTTGCTCCAGTGCCGCCAGTGTGGTTGTGCAGCTGCTCGACGGTGATGTTGTTGTAGTTTTGCTCGTGGACTTGGCTCAACAGATTCAGCAAGAGTCCGATTTGGCCGTTCCGAAGGTTCAAACCAAATAGTATCTTCTCAAGCTCCAAGCAGTTGGACTTGTCGATTGTCACTGCTCTCTTCGCCTCCCCGTCCTCTTCTTCGTTTTCTGTTCGGCTCGCGACCCCGAAAGACATTAAAGGGTAGACGCTGCCATCGGCCTTGATCAGCGACATTGACGAAATTCTGAGCGAAGATTCTTCGTTAGTCCCACAGCACCCGCAGCCTCCGCCTCCGTCGCCCTCGTACGTTGAAGCCGTGGAGCACAGAACCAGCACGCGCTTGCACATGTCTGCGTCGAAAGAGTTGACGAAAAACTTCTCCGGGATGGAGAGCAGCGAGACCGATTCATTCGACGTGAACGAGCTGGAAAAACCACGGTCGTCGCGCCGCCGAATTTTCAGCCCCCCCGCAAAACCGAGGGAGTAGTCGAGCTTTTTCAGCAGAGGGAGGGGGAGAGGAGTCACGAAATTGGACAAGTTGCCTATCTTGTAGCGTTTGGCCTCCAATTCGTAGCGGGTTGTTTCGACCTTGGCCAGAACTGTCCACTGTAGCATGAGCTCGCAGTCAGCCTCAACCTGCGCCCACTCTGCGTTTTCCCAGGATCGTTTTTCACCCCACGGTAACGCCTTAAACTCTTTGGTGGCCTTGTGTTCGACCACAGCAGCACTTACAGACCACAGTTGTCTGGCTGTTCGGGTGCTACGTGGGTAAGGAATAGAGGTTCCTAATCCCGAACCTATTAATGCTTTCGAACACGTTGGGCAAGAATCACAAATGTTTTGCCACAGTTTGCCAGTCAAGTCAAACTCTTTCTTGGTGGAGAGAAGGTCGATTTGGCTGCGAATAGTCTTGAGTCCCTTTTGAAAAGACGTTTGACTCAAATCAATCAAGTCAGTCACCGGATTGTTCACGATGGTCTTCTTGGCGAATCCCATCTCTAGCTGGGGTTTGATTTTCTTCACAGAAGGCTTGCGTTGTTTCAGGAGGTGGTAGACATCAGACGCATCAGAGAGCCCAAGGAGGGGTGCTTTCATACAGGAATCTCGACCCGAGGCAACGAACAACCGCGAAAAGTCGTCCCCAGTGAGGTAGGAGATGATGAACAGGGAGAACTGGAGGTTGTCAATGAGGACGAGGAATCGATTGTCAAAGACCTCCTTGGTGCGACGAGCTTGTTCCGAGCAGCTGAGCACGAAGGGGGGGGGCGGAGGGGGGGCACCCGGCAGATTGTTCTGCTGCTTCGAAGAAGCAGAAGAATAATTTGGGAGGGGCCTTCGGGCGGTTCGTTTCGTTCTTGCCATGAACTGGGGGAGGTAAGATTTAGAGGATGTGGCAGATGTGCAGATGGCAGATGTGGTAGAAGAACAAAATCCAAATTTCAAATTGACTCACGTGTTCACTTACCACCTTACAGAATTCTTTTACACTGTGTTCACGTGTCGTCAGCTTATCATCGTTATCTTCATTCTCCCTACAAAAAATGACTTCTCTCGTCCAACTTTCCCCTCTCCTTTTTGTTGTTCTTCTTCAGCTTCTTCTAAACGGGCAGATCCAGCCCGTTAATTCGTTAACCCTAACCACGGTCAGTTCCAATGTCCGGCCTTTCACCCACATGAGCCTATCCTCCACCCCCTCCCCCCTCCCCCCCGACCTTGAGAACGAGAACAACAACAACAACAACAACAACAACAACAACAACAACAACAACAACAACAACAACAACAAAACAAAGAAACCCAATCCATTCAGGATTGCTCTCTCAACGTTGTCAAGGCTATCCCTAATCGACTACAGTATCCGGAAGGCCGTCTTCAACAAGACCTCCGTCATTCCCGGCCCTAAGGAAGTAATTCTGGGTCTCCGCCCCATGGACACCCTCCTTTCCACTTCCGCTTCCACCCCAATTCCAATTGATGCCACTGACATCCCCCCTGACATTGACACTGACATTCCCCCTGACATTGCCACTGACATTCCCCCTGACATTGCCACTCACATTGCCACTCACATTGCCACCGAAACAAGTGACCACACAATTTCCTCCACCATTTCCTCCCCACCCCCACTCCCACCCCAACCCCCACCCCCACCCCCACCCCCACCCCCACCCCCAACAATGACTACAACGATCCTAGGCACCGCCGAGCTTCAGGCCGTTCGGACCCTCCTCTCGATAATGGAGGGCGAGGCGCTCCGAGCCGAGAGGATAATTTCCTCCGGGGGCAAGTCCGTCGCCCCCTCGGACATAAGACCCGAGGACCTCAGAACCTACCCCCTCAGGGGGGTCGAGGAGGGAGCGAGGAACTTGGTCAGGGAGATTGTGGAGGAGGAGAGAAGGAGGAACAGGAATTGGAATGGGAATGGGAAGGGGAATGGGAAGGGGAATGGGAAGGGGAATGAAAAGGGGAATGAAAAGGGGAATGAAAAGCCCTTTGGGAACCTAAAGCAATTAAAGCAATTAATTGTAAAGCAATTAATTACTCGGCCCTCCTTGGCCTTGGAACCGGGTCCGCTGGGCAAGTCCGAGCAGGCCGTAATCGACCTGTTCACGGCGATTGTCAGGGCCGAGAGGGCGAGGAAGAAGCTGGGGGAGCAGAGAAACGAGCTGGTCAGGCCCATCGACGTTGCCGAGGAGTCCTTCCTCAGCGATCTCGAGGCAAGCGTGGCCAAGATCGTCCGCGAAGAGCGCCGCCGGGAGCAAACTGCCAAGGGCTCCCGCACCTCCTCCGACGACGACGACGACGACTCATCCTCCTCCTCCTCCTTCTCCTCCTCCTGGGGAACCATCGTTCGCCCGATGGAGTCCTCGACCCTTGGCCCCCTCGGCATCGTTGAGCGGGACGCCGTGGCCGTCCTGGAGCGCGTGAGGCGGGAGGAAACGGAGGTGAGTTCGAGCGAGCGACGAGAACGACGAGCCGATGAAGATGAAGATGTAGTAAAGTGCGCGAATTGGCACAGACATTATAATATTAGGGTTTATATTTCATGATTGGCTACATACATTCCACTACTAAACTAACATTAAAATTATTCCACCCAATTACACTCGTTTGGCTCGCTTTTTTTCCCCCACTCGTTTCGCTCGTCCCCTTCCGTTCGTTAAAAATGACGTGTATCGCACAATCGTCGCCATGACATTCGCTCGGTGTGCAGCGGCTCGAAAAATTACTCGAGGAGAGGCCGATGAACCGAAACAGGAGGTCGGTGCCTGGCTTCGTTGAGGCCTTTGTGGTCGGGCTGGTCCGCTTCCCCATCTTGATTAGCAAGGTCTTTGGTAGAGTTAGCGAATTGGTTGAGGAGGAGGAAGAAAATGACAATGGAATTTGATGTGGAATGATTTTTCTTGTTTTGCTTTGTTTTCACAAATGGAGAAGTTAAATAATATGAGCGACAATTAATGGTTCATGTATATCTGGTTTGCCATTGTTCACATTGCCAAATCTTCGCGCGAATCGTTCAGAACGCAAAGCTGGTTTCACGCCATGCTGGGCTGGGTTTACGGCATGACAACGTCAGCCCAAATCCCGACGTGGTCGCTGGCATATAAGGTCTTGTCGCCCTTTTTACATTCATCTCCCACCAGCTCACTCCTGACCGCAGTCAGGTTCTTCAGCCATATGTAGTCCAAACACGCACCCTGAGGGTTTATGTCTAGACCGTCCAAGTCCATGAAGATGCTCTGAATGCCACTGGGCCAGGTTGACTTCGGCTCCGCTCCGTTGCAGGCTTTGAAGGCGCTGACGTAACCTTTCATCTCGCAGGCCTTGATCAGCGGCTCGTTCTCTAGCAAAGTGTTGTGATCTCCCAACAAGATTCCCCTGTTGCATTTGCTCTCTTTGTAGGCTTTCTCCATCCAGTTTAGAACACGCTCGCATTCGCCCAGACGATCTTGCGCACCCTGCTCAGTCGAAAAGTGAACGTAGTGAATGTTCACGAACCAGAAAAGGTCGTTGCCCTCGCGATCGCTAATCAGCGCTCTTTGGCATGTCCCTAGGTGATCCTTGTTTAAATCGGGCTCCAGCGAAATCACATCGTACTCCTTTAGTGCAAACTCGTTTGAAATGATCTGGGACACCCCGAAGAAGGGCGCGAGGGACACGTAGTACCAGTCGAAAAGGTCAAACTTCTTGCCAAAGAATTTGTTCGTCAAGTTGCCAAGCGCCTCTCGGGCAATCTCCAACATCAAGGGCATTGAAGCTGTAAGCCACGCCAACCCTGGGATTTTCAGCAAGAGCATCTGTGTGTTGATGATGAGCACAAAGATCTTCGCCACTACCCAGGGAAATTTTGTCGGGACCCCGTGGTTTTTCAAATAGGTCACGGTACTTGCATCATTCATTATTGTGAAAGTCTTCTTCGAGGTCTTTTCCAAGTGAACCTTGATGTTGGAATCGAGACCAGCATTGTTCACCATTGCCTCTTGAATGGCAACGAGGTCGGGCTTTTGCTTTGCTATAGTTTCACCGAGGAACGGTCCTCGCTCTAAGTAACGGTCAAAGAAAGCTCTGCAATTATATGTCATCACTCTGACGGTTTTTTGAGAGGTTCGAGACTTGGATCTGCTCCTACTTGACTTGTTGGAGCTAGCTCTAGACCGGCTCCTAGTCTGACGAGATGGCATCTTGCTACCGTTTAACACGCAATTTATTTAGAGTTTCTTTTTCAAAAAATGTTCTCAAAGTTTCAATATCAAATCCAAAACCCAACCCCACCCTCACCCAATTTCTTCTCCTGGTGTCCTGGCACCCTCACCACCTCACACCCTGGGCGTGTTCTCTGGGCTCTAAATATAAAAAGTGAACTGCTCCTGCAGATTTGGCACTTATGGAATCAACAATAACCACCCAAATCTTCAACACAACGCTCTCAGAAAAAACTCACTGGGCTGTCGCTATCTTCGTTAGTTTAGCGATAATTGGATTTCTTCCATTCTACCTCTACTTCGCGGAGACATCGGACTGGGTCCTCATAGTTAGCTACCCTGGCGAGGGCTACCCACAATGGCTACAAGGAAAGGCTTACGAACAGGCGAAAAACGCCTTGTCGACCCACACGGTATTCGCCGCTATCTGGTTATTCGTGCTAATGAGCCAAGCTTGGGCGGGGGCAACGAAAGGCAAACGACGAAGACAATTTCACGTCATCATGGGAAAGTACATCAGCCCATTCATCCTCATCCCGACGGAGCTTTGCTATTGGCGCTCTTTATTTCAAGCAGCCCGACTACCATCGGAACTACAGTTTTCAAGCAGTAAACGCGACATTCGTAATGTGCGCGATCGGAACGCTGTATTGCTATGGAGTGGCTTATTGGGCAGTGGTGAAATGGAAGGATTTCACCAAGCACAAGGATTACATTTTGATGTCTGCCGCGATCTTCGTAATACCCGGAACCGATCGAATTGTTCTCTATTTTATGCAGGCGTTTTCTGATGGCGAGTGCAGGTACGTTCGTAACTGTAACGTACGAGGACTCGAGCGTCCAACTAACACACGCACGTCACCCTCGCACAGCGTTCTGGAGAGGGAGCCCCTCGCCTTTGCAGCTTTCGGCATCTCCACTGCTATCTCCTTGGTTGCCATTGCGCCATCTTGGATAAGCATGAAACGTTTGAAGGAGAAGCGAATACAGGGTTTTGCCGCGTTTTTATCCTTCCTCGTTGTCTGGAGTGCGGCCAACGCCATTGGATTGGCGGCGAAGTTTGGTAACGGTTGCTGTTGCAATTGAATAAATCAACAACACACTTGTTGATGGGAATAAGAGCGGGAAGAAGCCAAAGGTTGTTAGGGTTGGAGGTTGTAGAGCAGAGAAGGCGGAGGTGGTTGGAGGAGTTGGCAGTGGCAGTGGTAGTGGCAGTGGCAGTGGTAGTGGCAGTGGTAGTGAAAAAAACTTACTCTCTTTATTTTCATTTACAATCTTATCGTCAATACGATGGTTATCATCCCGGATTGCAAAAAAATAAAAAAAGCACAAGGAGCACAGGAAGACAAGGAGGAGGTCAATCAAGGAAGGAGTAGCTCTAGACCCTCCTAGTTTGACGAGATGACATCTTGCTACCGTTTAACACGTGTTGCGTGGTCTCGGTATTTTAAATGTTTAACCTGGAGGTGCACAGCACCACAGGGTGACAGGTGCGTGGAAATTTTGGTATTTACAGTTGACATTTTGCGAACTTTTGCGATTTTGGAATCCACGAGTTAACATCCCAGGAACCAAATTTATCCCCACCAGGTACTGCCCCATTCTATTATGACCGCGAGTTCCAATCCCCAACCTCATTCTCTTCGAGACAGAATCCTTGATTCATTCAAAACGATCTTTGGCAATCTTGGAGAATTTGTTGAAAGAAGGCCCAAGTCAACAATCTTCCTCTCCATCCTCGTGTCCATCCTCTTTGGACTGTTCGCTGGAGGCGTGCAGCTCGAAACCGAGGGAGTAGATCTGTGGATCCCCACTTCTTCTCAGACCTACAAGAATTTTTTGGAGTACATTGAGATTTTCAATTCAGGGAACAAGTTGAATTTCATCATGTTCATCATTTCGGCCAAGGACCAGTCATCGGTATTCACGCAGGACGTGTTGAAAGACGTCATGTCGGTGCACAAGGACTTGACAGAAAATTTGAAAATGGCCGATGGCTCGAGTTTTATCAACCACTGCTTAAAAGCTACCGTAGCAAACAACGGCGTTGAGTCGTCCTGTAGCGCCCGCAACTTCCTCGAAATATTCCAGTACAACTCCACCATGATTCCTGCTGCAGAATCTGACGTTCTTACCCAGATCAACCTCATGAACGACATTTCGCCAATTTCGTCATCCTTCGGTGAGAGCGAGCGAAGCTAGCGAGCTTTGAGGAAGAAGTTTTGGCTCACTTCATTCGTTTTGCTCTTGCTTCATTAAAAATGCACCTCGCTTCGCTCGATACAGGTGGGGTGATCTATGATCCCATCACCGGGCAGGTTTTATCGGCTGATACCCTTGTTCTACCATACCTTGTGGCAAATCCCAGCGACGGCAGTCTGTTCGACTACGAGAAATTCATCATTGACAATACAGTCCCCGAGAAACTCAATGAGAAATACCCAAATTTAGAGATGCAGCGATTAACGTCTCAAAGCTTTGACGCCGAAGTTGTGAAGCTAGTGGCTGATGACATGCCGCTGTTCGTGGGAGCCATAATGATCATCACAGTCTTCCTCGCGCTTACCTTTGGAAAGTTGAACGCGAACGAGAACAGGTGAGCGAGCGAGCATTGAGACAGAAGAGTGTGAAGCTTTTCTAATTTTGTCGCTCGGCGCAGGGTTCTGCTGGCTTTTGTAACAATTCCGCAAGTCATTCTGAGTATTTTGTTCGCCACCGGAGTGCAGGGCATGTTCGGGGCAAAAATTAGCACGCTTAACTTCTTAATCGGATTCATCCTTGCTGGTGTTGGAGTTGATGACATGATTGTAGTAGTTGAATTCTACAAACGTGCTCGCCTTAGAAACTCCCCCAACGTCCTCTCGGAGACCTTGAGGGAGGCCGGACTGGCGGTCTTCCTGACCTCGTTCACGGCGGTCACTGCCTTCATGGTCGGTGCCTTTGTTGATCTTCCAGGTGAGTCCGCGAGCGAGCATTGCGGAAGACGAGAATGAATGTATCCGCACGTTTGGCCCCTCCATTTTTGAACCGTCCCTGAACAACACCCTCGCACAAAAAGATGCGCTTGGCCAAATCCGCCACCGTATCCAATTTTGAGCTTCTGAAATTTTCCTGTTTTGGAGTTACGGCCGATTTAGTGATTTTCCTTTTTTTGAAAATTTATGATGCTTCCCCTGAGCTTTACCCACTCAAGTTTCAGTTCGTTTTTGGCTTTCACTTCACTTCACTTC
>Ga0302116_1001643_pt1 | contig 13455 bp, 9 predicted proteins | sample AG5_SCM_MG_FD_203124 | JGI IMG/M metagenome (GOLD analysis project Ga0302116, IMG submission 203124) | Marine microbial communities from Western Arctic Ocean, Canada - AG5_SCM | ecosystem: Environmental > Aquatic > Marine > Oceanic | place: Canada: Western Arctic Ocean | collected 2017-10-01 | reverse complement strand
CGTCGAGCACACGGTTGATATTAGCCCAGACCGCGCGTACGTAAACTGGCTCATGGGTTACTTAAACTGCCAAGTCATCCACCATTTGTTCCCGGATATGCCGCAATTTCGCCAACCGGAAGTGTCCAAGAAATTCGAACTCTTCGCTCGAAAGTGGGGTTTGGAATACACGGTGATGACGTACGGCGAGGCGTGGAAAGCCACGTTTAAGAATTTGAACGACGTCGGCAAGCATTACTACGAGGAAGGACGGATAAAGGATAAAGCGTGCACCAGCAAAGAAAGCGCAAAGACAAAAAAGATCAAATAATATTAAAATAGTATTCATACTAATAATAAACGAGATAGATGTTAATACATTAAAGAAGGATAATATTTTGTTGTAAGTACGTTGTTTTACTACCACTCGTTGTTGCGCTCACGTGTATTGGTACACCTATCTATATTTGTTCGATTAAAAGTTGACAAAACCACACAAAAACGCCTTTTCGGGAAAAAGAGAAGAAAAAGAACGTTGACTTTAGAAGAAGAATAATAATGGGGAAAAAGATGTCCGGCGCGCAGAAGAGGAAGAAGAAGAAGGAGAAAGAAGCGGCTGTGAAGGAGGCTGTGAAGGATATGGAGCGTTTAAAGCTTGGACCGACGAAGTTGTGGACGGGGTTGGTGTTGCATCATAAGGATGTGTTCGTCTCGCATGTGATTCCGAAATTGAACGAGACGGATCGGACGTTTTTTTCAAAGGTGAATGGTGAGAGTCGAGATGTGCTTAAGTATGCCGGGGTAAACGTATCGGAATTACGTGTGATTGTTTACGAATGTGCATCCATTTCGACGCTGGAATTGGTGTGGAATAGCATGCCCTGGGGAGAGAAAGATAGAGATGGAAATGTGATAGATCAAGTCCGGTTTTGCCTTCAAGTTGCTGCAACGAACAATCTCGAGTTTCTCAAGTGGGCGAGAGAAATGAAACAGTGCGAGTGGAATGAATGGACGATTAATGCGGCAGCACATACAGGAAATCTCGAGATGCTGAAGTACTGCATCTCTAACCATTGCCCGTGTGATGAAGAAGCTTCGTGTAAACATGCTGCTATTGAAGGACACCTCGACTGTCTTCGATTTCTTTTCGACAAAGTGGAACCTTCGCGAAAGACGGAAGTGGAAGCGGCAGGACAAGCAACAGGTGCTGGTCACGTGGAGATCTTGAAATATATCGTCGAAGAAAGAAAGATATCTGATTTAGCAAAGTTCGCCTGCGCGGGAAACGCTGCGTGGAATGGCCAACTTGATTGCCTCAAATACTTGGTCGAAGAGGCGAAAGTGCCTCTCGACAACACGCGATACGTCTCTTTCGCTCGTTACAAAGAGCACCACGACTGCCTAAACTACGTGCGAGAAAAAGGGTGCCCGGAACTAACGGACGAAGAATACGCCAAATTTGCCATAAGTCAAAGAGTCAAAGAGTATATTGGTCACCACTGAGAAGATAGATAGATATACACGTATTCCATCCTGCGTATATTTTTGGGGTTAAAAGTCCTCTCACACACGAACGAAATTCCTCAAAACTTTTGCATTCAAATTCAAAGCTTTTACATTCATACGATGACGACGACGACGATGTTTAAAGCGACGACGACCACCGTAACCATTACCAAAACGACGCTTTTACTCGTTTGTCTTCTTTTGAGCTCGATCTTCTGCGCATTTGCGCGTGCAAAAGAAAACCCAACGAGTAATCATCATCTTCAATCCGTTTTCAAACACCAAGCGGGGAAGAAGATTATGGAAAAGGAGGATGTTGGTGCGAGTTTAGCACGAAGAAGACAATTACTCGAAGACGAAGAGCAAGAGGACAACGATAACAACGACAACGAAGTGGACGAATCTGCAGTCATGGACGCGATCGAGGAAGCGGATTCAACGTCAGATGAGATGCAACATCCGACCGATTTCGACGCCACCGATCACACGGATTTGTACACCGCGAAAAGAGACCGCGACCGCGCGTGGGAGAAAGCGAGGAAAGGGTCGGGATTTTTGGACGAAAATCAAGGCCATCGAGTGAAAATTGTAACCAGGCGAGCGTCGGAGAGGAGGAAAGCGACGAGTGGGAACAACTACGAACACGGGACGTGGGTGCAGATTGGACAGAACCACGCGTTTGTGAGCAAGCACTCGGAGGCGTTTAAGAATCCAGAGTCCGGGTTATACACGACGACGGTGGCGGACGATAACTTGAGAGCGGCGTTAGGGCTCGGTAAAGATACCAGCGACGCGGAAATGATGCAACAATCGACCAACGAGAGACGATGGGGGAGGAACTCGGATAAATCGTACCGAGATAAGGTGTGTTCCGGGACGAGGCACGACATGCCGAGATGGTGTAAAGGCCCAGCCGGGAAAGGCGGCGGCGTGGCGAATAAGTTGGACGATGCCGAGCAATACTGGCGAGAGATGGCGCAGAAGAGACAGGAGGCGAAGATGACTCTGTTGACGGCGCACCAGGCGTTTTTGAAGGAGGACGCGATTCAAAAAGAAGCCATGGTGTATACGAAGAAGGCGTTGGAGGCGCAAGAGAAGGTGGACGCCGCGGCGAGGTTGGCGCAACAGCGTGAACAAGCCGAAGCGGACACGTTGAAAGAAGACGAGATGAGCGAACAACAAGCCTGGCATCGATTGTCATCGTTGAGGCACCAAGTCGTGAAATACCGAACGATGACGAGAGAGCAAGTGGAAGAGATGGAACGAGAACAACGCGCGTTGGACAGAAGAATGGGACAAGAAGAGCGATTACGCGCGAGCGGCGAGAGAACTCGAGTGTCCGGGGATGCCGCACGAGTGACGGATGAGGTCGATAAAGCGAAGCAACGGTTGCGACGGGCTGGAGAGAATTTGAAATCCTCCGTCGTCGCGCATAAAAAGTTGGAGCAAAACCGATTGAGTTCGTCTTCTTCCAACGACGACGACGAAGAGGATGGGGACGTCGAGGACGAAGAAGCCGACGATAACGATGGTGGAGGACACGAAGAAGTGAAGTGATTGACTTCTTGAAGAAAATATTATTATTTTATCTACATTATTAGCGGCGTGTTTGTGTTTGTCATTCTTATATTCTATAGTCCTACGGTAATATCTACGAGTCGATATCTTCTCACTTTGTGCGCTCTCTACTCTGCTCAATTGATTGCCTCAATCGATCGGAGGCCTCGATCGGAGGGATCGGACGCGTCTTTTTCTTTCGTGGCGTTCGTCTCTTTCTTGTTCTCTTCGTTTTCTTCACTGTTGTTGTTGTTGTTGTTGTTGTCGTTGTCCATATTCTTCAGCTCTAAGTGCACCGCGCAGTGATCGGAGCCGAAGAATTTTTCCATGGGCATCTTCATCGCCTCGGTATCCGGTAAATCGTCCGTGGCGTGATAACATCTTTGGATTTTACTTTTCAAGTTCTTGGAAACAACCATCAAATCGAGACGCATCCCGGGGTTCACGGTATTAAAAACCTTCCCGCCTACTTTATTCACAGTATACGCCCTCCACGTATACGATCGTCGTTCGCCGTTCACCACTCGATACGCGTCGCTTGCCTCCGACGCCTCGAGAATCTTTCGAAACCGTCTCTGTTCGTTCCTCGTAAATCCCGCAACGCCGTAATCTGGATCCGACGCTTTCTTATTCTCCACCGCTTTTATATCGTCGAACTTCACGTCGATTTCGTCCGGGGCAACGTTCAAATCCCCATTCCATATAAAATCCACCCCTTCTTTTCTCAACTGCGTCAACCGTTTCAAAATAGAATCATCCCACCTCCGCCTTCGTTCTCGCGATTCCGCTCCGCTCCCGTTATTCGGCGAATACGTCGAGAGAACGACCAATCTGTTCGCGTCCTCGTCGTTACCGAATTGACACTCTATCACTCTCCCAGGCCACTCTTCTTCTCCTCCTTCTTCGTTAGTAAAGCATAAACTCACTCTGCTCGGTTTCTCCACCTCGTCCGCGTTCACCAGCGTCAACACGCCCGCGGATTTCTGATGGAAACAGTTATAATATCTCGCGTATTTTCGTAAAAATGCGTTCGAATTGAGCACCGATTCGATTCCGTTCGCGCTTTCCCGGTAGCTCTTATTCGTGCCGTCGTTTGAATACGGCTGCGTATATTTCTTGCTCGACGATCCAGACGATCCATTTCCTGGAATCCAAGTCTCCGTGATTGAAATCACGTCCGCGTTTGCTCTTTGTAAATACGTCAGCAACGCTTGTTTTTCCTTCCATTTGTCTGGAGAATTGATTTTCGAGAGTAAACCGTTCACGTTTACGGTGAGAAAGGTGCATGGATATTTTCGTTTGACTCTTGCCTTCTTGGTGGTGTTAACTGCTGTCGTGTCCTCCTCTTCTTTCTTGACGGTTAAGAAACGTTTCATTCTTGTGCAATCGATGATGATGTTTACGCGCTTAAAATGACGTTTCGATTCGTCATTTTTTCCCCGTCATGATGTTCAGAAGCATCAACACTTCCGCGTCGGTTGGACGGCAACGGGAGCCTTTTCTCGCGCTCAAAGAGAAGAGGAAAGAAAAACAACGAAGAGTATCGCTCTTGAAAGCAGTTTCAGCCGTGCAGATATCATTCGTCGACCCGGATGGGAAGGAAATCTCAACCTCATCATCCGATGGAATCTTACGAAATCTCGCGCTGGAGAACAACGTTGAAATCTACGAAGGATTCAACAAACTCCTCAACTGCGGCGGAAACGGCCAATGCGGGACGTGCGGGATGATTATCACCACCGATGTAAAAGATGTTTTGAGCGCACCGACCGAGGTGGAGAGAAAGAAACTCGGGGAAGCAAAGTTGAAGAGTGGGTATCGACTGAGCTGCCAAACGGAGATTCTTAGCAAAGCGAGCGAAGCGGATGCGATCAATATCACGTGCAAAACGAAACCGCCGAAGAAGTGATTTTGATGAGAAGAGAACAAAAAGAGAAAGAGAGAGAACAACAAACAGCAGGGTTTAGAGGAGCTAGGAGTTTTGAGGGGCATTTGATGAATGCGCATGTATCATCGGCGGCGAAAGCGTTCTCTCGCTCGCTCTCGCGTAGAGAGAGGAGTGTTGTACGAGAGACTGAGACTCCCGAAGATGGCCAACAAACCGGCAGCGTAGAGTTACCGAAATCAAATTCCATACAAAATGAAGCTCTTCCAGCAACTGTTACGTGTGTTGAGTCAGATATTGGAGATTCAGGCATAGTTAACGTTTGCTTCGTACCACACAAATTTAGAACACATTAACACCTAATATATATCTACTCTATGCTCCTTTCTTACGCGAAGAAGAAGACAAAAACAAAGTCAAATCCGCTCGTTTGGTTACAACTTTTATTAGCGGTGTTGTCGACTAAATCTGTCCTTCAAGACGTGGCCGAGGACCGACCGTTCGTCGTTTCAAGCAAAGCTGCTCTTGTCGAATTGTTTTTCTTTCCCGAAGCCAATGGAGGAGTTCGAGTGTCGAACACGAAGCGAAACGTCGCGTTCGTGTACGATTCAAACGCCTTGATACGCTCGATCGAATCCACCGTGGAGAGGTATTTTCATTTACCGGAACTCGCCTTGAACGAGCTCGAGTTGATCGAAAAGGATGGGATTGAAGTGCGAGTGAAAAGGTTGAAGAATCTCGATTTTGAAGGAAAAGGAGGATTAGGGGTTGGTCCCGGGAACGAGATTAACGTGGACGAATACGAAGAGTCGTACCGAATAACCTCGGAAACCTCTGCAAAGGAGTGGAAGAAACGTATTTTAGGTATTGATGATACGGATGTGGATGGAACGCAGACGGGAAAGAGAGAATTTTTACGCTCGCTGTTATCGCTCGAGTTGAAGTTTCAGGCGAGGAGTTTACATCGAGAGATGGATAAACTGGTCTTGTTTGATTTTGACGTGAGCGTGAATTATAGTTTGGAAAGCAGAGGCGGGCGAGTGCAGATTGAAATTATAATAGGTGGCAATCACGTCGGCGGGGAGAGCTTTAAAAGCGTCGAGACGGTTTTCGAGGATTGCTTTTTGTTGAGTTTAATAGGTTTTACGCAAGTCGCCGTGTTGAGGTCGACGTTTAACGCGAAGAAGAAGACGGACGGCGATGGTGGGTACGCGAGGGTTCGATTTCCTCGGCGGATGAGTAGTCTCGTTTCGCAATCCTTGTTCAACCGCTCGATAGCTTTAGAAACGTGCGCGAATTTAGTTTTGTTCGTCGGGTGCTTGGCGTCGATATCGTGGCAAGTACTTCCGCAAGAAGGCTTCGGGTTAGGACGCAACTTCGCGCGAGGATTAAACGGGTTTGGATGTTTTTTAATCTGGGCGTCTTTAGGCAGACACATGACAAACCTTCCTCCGTACGACGTCGCGTTTCGTGCCATAAGTCGAGGCTTACCGGTTGTCTTACAATTTGCCGTAGGTTCAGCGCCGCTTTTGATGGGATTTACGACGTTAGGCGTCGCCCTCTTCGCCGAGGAGACGGAAAAATTTAAAAACTTGGAGAATGGATTTCTGACGCTGTTCTCCGTGATGAATGGCGATATCATCTTCGAAAGCGCTCGAGACATGAAACGAGGCATTATCGGTCACATTTACATCATCATCTTCGTCGTCATCTTCGTGTACACCATCATTTCTACGTTCGTGTCTATCATGCAGAAAGCCTTCGCGGAAATCGAAAGCGAAAAGAGACGACACGAAGAAAGTAGTATTCATCACGTCGACGTAAACGACGACAACGAGAATAATACGAGAGAGAGGAGGAAAACAAATGCCGAAGAAGAAACTACGACTTTTAGAAGAGAAGTGAGCGCGATTAAAGACGCCTTGGCATCGTTAGAGAGATCCATCCTCATCGCTCGATGGTGACGAAAACGAAGCGTATATAGAAAGCAAGCTTCAGACCGCCAAAGCGACGCGTCGCTTTGGCGGGACTCGTTACAACAAAGAGCACCACGACTTATGCGTGCACTATTCCTCCTCGCGAGAGAGAAAAAGAAAGGTTGGTGCCCAGAACCAATTAAGCCGATTATTAAGAGTATTGCGATGTTGTTGTATTTAGCGATCAGACGATCAGAGCGTTTACCAAAACAACACCTGTATTTTAAAGAACGAAAAGAACAAAAAAGGAGAGATGAACATTTTTGGATGGCGTTTTGAAAAAGTGTCTTCTTGTCTCTCTTTCTCTCTTTCTTTCGCATCAGCTGTTAACGCGAAAAATAGGACGACGATGGAATCTCTCTCTTCTTTTCTCATCAAAAAAGAGTCTCCTCTGTTTTTTCTGCTCTGAATGAAGGGGAGGCGGCGCGTGCCACTTTGATAAAACCTGATTTTTCCTCACTTTTACGTCCCCAGTGACGACGTCATCTCTTGTCTTTTGTCCGACGACGTAAACGACGACGATGATGATGAATACTACGCCATCGAAAAGAACGACGACGACGTTCTTCTTCTCGATGATGATGTTGGCGGCTTCAACGCTTTCAATAATAACACCAACGAGCGCACAACAGAACGACGACGAAAAACAAACGATGGTTGATCATGATGGCACGGACCATTACTCGTCCCGCTCGGTTCGCCTCTCCGCGGATACCACCAACATCGGCTCGAACGAACGCAAAATCTTAATCGAGAACGATTACGAAGTCACGTACGGGCGGTATTTTAAAATCGTTCGGATGAAGTGCGGGTTTGACCACGCGGTGAAAAATCCAGGGAAATGCACGAAAAACACGTACGTGTTGAGGAAACGAGGGACGGATGTACCGACGACAGATCCGAACACGAACGAAATGATTGAACTCGTGAGCGAAGATGGCACAGAAACGAGACATTTTGAAATTCCAGCGACGTCGATTGCAGTCGGCGGGACGTTCGCGTTGGCGTATTTGGAAGCGTTGGATGTGGACGCGGAGACTTTGAAGTTGATCGACTCTCAGTACATGCACTCGCCGTGCATGCAGTTGGCGGTGCAAAATGGAGAGATTATCGATCATGCATATGCTGTATACGGAGCGGATTGGAGTGTGGATACGACGGCGTGGTCGGCGAAGTGCGACGAGTTGAACGTCGATTTGACGTTCACGGATGAGTACGGCACCGGTAAGTGCGGAAACCAAGAAGCCGTGAACGTCTTGTTTCACGGGAACGCGGACGACACCGCGATTTTACGCGCCGAATGGGTGAAGTTTGTGAGCTTGTTCTTCGATAAGGAACAGTTTGCGAACGAGTATTTTGCCTTGGAAAGCGACGCTGTGGAGGCTATTAAGACGTACGTGGAGAAGGGCATCGTGGCGAGTTTGTCCGAGAAAAAAAAATGCGTTTGGGTGCAAAAGATGGGCTCGTATTACGAAATCTTGCACGACACCTTTCGCACGTCGTTGTGTGTGGATGCAGGGATGCTTGCGTACCAAGGCGAGGCGGGTTTTTTGAAAAAGGCGTTTGCCATCGACACGCAACTGGAAGAGTTTCATTCAGCCATTCGCGATTACGACGTGGTCGTGGACGAGAGCTACTTTTACGACGTTTCCTCGTTATCGCGCGTTGATTATGAAAGCAACTTGGCGTTCGACCAACTCTCTGGCCAAACGGTCAAAGCGAAAGAAGGCAACGGCGGTTTGCTCTTACGGGTGGACGCTTCGCGAGGCAACGGCATGACGGACGATCTCAAAGAATCCGGCGAAGTTCGACCGGCGTTGTTGTTGAACGATCTCGTGACCAACGTGTACGGTGGAACGTTGTCCAACGACGACGCGTGTCCGAAATACTTTCGAAATGCGGACGAGGGCGCGATTTACGTGACGCACGAAAACTGCGCGGCGTTGGAGAATGCCGATAACGAGAAGAAGTGCGTGACCGATTTGAAAGAAGAAGCGGAAAGAAAGACGCCTTCTGCTTTTTTCGCGGATTCCAGCGCAATCACGACGAGAGGCGCGATCGTTGCGACGTTCGGTGTTTCAATCGCGACCGCACTTGGTGTGTTATTCGCCATTGCGTGATAAGTTCGTACGATAATCTGCACGACGACGCAGAACATTAATTATTTATTCATCAAAAGTATAAATCAAAAGGAGAGAGTAGAGCGAGTGTTTGAATTTTCAATCTGGCGATTAGAGCGCGAAAGAATCGAATCGATCGATGGTTTTCGCGTTCGCTGTAAGTCAGGCGGAGAAAAATACGACGCACAGTTATTTATGAAGCAAACAAAAGAGAGAATTGTTTTGTAATCGAACACCGCGAGCGGGACTAATAATAAATATTCATCTACCTAATAACGTTATACAATACATACACCGCAGCACGTCGTCATCGTTCTAACGATTGACACACCCACACCCGTTCTTCCTCTTTGTTTCCCATCCAGTCTACGGTAAAGTTCAACGCAATCGTTTCGCCGCTTCCGTCGATGGCGTTCCGGAAAGAACCGTCTTCGCACGTTTGCCAATCGACGTCTTCGACGTCGTTCTCTTTCTTCGCGCAGCACGTAAAAAACTTAAACTTGAACCCGTCGTCTATGGATTTCGCGCTCATATCCAACGAACACGCGTATAAGTTATCTTTTTTGTCCACTTTCTTCAACTCCGTGCTCTTTTGCACGTCCCATTGGCCGAGTTCTTTGCAGCTTCCGACGAGCCGAACCGCTCGGCCATACTCGTCGCAGTCGTCTTTGCGAATGAAAAAGTTGGTCTGAATGTTACCGGATGTTTTCGTCTGCATCGTCTGCATCACGTCTATCGTATTATATCTATTATCTGCATCAGTTTTGTCGTCATTTACATTTACATCATCATTATTATCATCGCACTTCCTTTTTGTCGTCTGAATCGTCTGAATCGTCGTCAGCGCTGCAACATCTTCCCGATACAGTTGAAACTCCTCTTGCATTTGGTCTATTTTTTTCCTCGCTCTCGCCGCTTCGATGTGTTCTCTCTTCGTGCTCGCGCGTATCTCGTTTTCGATTTCTCGCGCTAAAGCTTCTTTCATTTCGTTCGTGCGCGTTTGTGCGCGTCGAAATACGTCTGCGAGTGCGTACAGACGCCCGTTTACCGCGTTTGTTTCGCCCGCGATGCATTCCGCATTGAATTGGTCCAAAGCGAGAAAGAATGAAGATTCAGTTGTTTTTAAAGAAGTTAAAGAAGCTTTTACCGCCGAAGGTTTATGAAGACAAACGGGAGACGACTTCCTCCTCCTCCTAAACAACAATGATTGCGATGATGGTACCGTCGTCGCCGTCGTTATCATCATCTTTAATACTAATAATAGAAAAGCAAATTTGTGCGAAATTTGTAGCGAACTTTATCCAAAACTTGTGGTGAGTAACTCATTAAAAAAATACTAGATTTTTATCTTACCGTCCAAGCGATCACCTTTCATGTTCCGTATCCAAACGCATCCGCAAAAGACGTACATGCCTGCCAATCCGAGAAAGACTTTGGCAAACCCAAGTGTCGCGCTCGCGCCGACCCATTTGGCTATAACTTTGTTGGCGACGAGACAGCTGAAGACGCCGGCGGTGTTGGTGACGCCTAAGATGCTTCCGGCGCGGTCGGAGGCGTAGTCTTGTAAGTACGCGTGGACGCCGGCGACGCTAGCGGCTTGAGCACCGACGGTTATTGCGATGATGGAGACGGAGAGGATTTGGATGTTTTCCGAGACGAAGAGAGGCGTGGAGGAGAGCGCGAGGGAGAAGTACGCCAAGAGGAGGCAGCCGAATGCGGGGATCATGGTCGCGACGGTCATGGCGATTTGTCGCGTTTTCCAAGGCGGCGTTTGAAAGTCTCGAATGGCTTTTTGGCAGAATTTGCCGCCGAAATACGCGACTAAAGCGGTCAAGAACCAAGGGAGGAACAAATACGCGCCGGTATCTGACACGGAAAAGCCTAAACTGCCTTGCATGTAAATTCCGAGCCAGTTTTGAAAGGTGAAGAAGCCGATGTTCGTCATGATGTGGGCGAGCGTGACCACTAAAAGTTGGAATTTGACGGAGAGCGGGGAGTTCTTCAGCCACGTTCGATTGCTATAGTCTTCGCAGGCGATGTCAAAACGCGCTTGTTCCTCGTTCGAGACGGTCTCCTCCGTCAAAGAAGAGTCTAACGCGACGCACTCGTCTTCGGAGAGCATCGGGATATCGCCAACCATGGACGAAGAAAACGGATTATGCCGCTCCTCTACTTTTTCTATGAAACGATCTAACCTTCTCAATCGCGCGAACGCGATGACGGCGTACACCATCCCACTCAAACCAAACACGAAAAACGCGCCTTTCCAACCAATCACGGGAACTAAAAATCCTCCGAACAACATCCCGAACCCAGAGCCGACGTTGAACATGCTCAATAAAGTCGTAAACGTTTCTCCTCTTTCCGCGTCGAGAAAGTACGCGGACGTGCCACAAAAACCAGCCGCGGCGGGTAACGCGACCCCAGCCGCTAACCCAAACAATAATCGACTGATGAGTAATATCGCAAACGGCGTCAAAATCGTCTCCAATCCGAAAAGCAAACCGCCGCCGCGTTTCAACCACAACAACGTCGGCAACACCGCGACGGCCAACGAGCAAAAAAACAGCGCCAAAAATAACAAACTCGAAGGACTTATGCTCCCGCTCTTCTTACTCGTCGCCAGCTGCCCACCTATAACGTTCGTGCTCATGTACCCGATCAAGAAAACGTTCTGTATCCACCCGATTTGCGCGATGGACAAACCCAACTCGTTGGCGATGGGTAACGCCGTCAGCGTGAAAATCGTCCGATCCGCGGTGCTAAAAAGTAACACGATACCGAGCGTAATCACCGCTTGCGTCTTGTGTTTGAACAAGGCAAACGCTATCGGTTTGGTTGAAGCGACCAAGTTTTCGTCGTACGATATCCCGGATTCACATTCAATCCCCATGATTGTCTCGTTCTTTGCAACATTTTTGTCAAAGTCGTCCTCCTCGTCTGATGATTTTGCGTCGAAAGAGTTTAATGCGGAGTTTACTGCAGAGGACCTCCCACCTCCGAATGTAAAAAAACGCAGCATCATCATCTCATTTCTTCTTTGTTCTTCTTCTTGAAAGTCCTCTCTTTTCCTCCTCCGCCGAGGATGATGATGATGAATGCGACGACAGTTACGAACACATCCCGAGACGACAGTTACGCCGCTTGGACGACTTGGACGAAGACGTTTCATCTCAGATCTGCGAATGGATGATGATCGAACTTTGTTTAAGGGTGAAGAAAAGCGTTTCGATACTGACGGGAGTAGTTGACCTCCTCCTTGCCGCATGATGATTTCGTGGTGGGGTCTGTCTGTGCGACTGATGATGATGATGCGTCTGATGTGTTTTCTCTCCCCTACTAAGGGACGCTTTTAGTATGGAGAGTTTTTACGTTCGCAAAATGATGATGTTTAGAACGAGTATGTGACGGTAGTATATATAATTTATAACAAAAAGTTGTTGTTGTTGTTATTATTGTTGCCAGATTGTTGTTGTTGTTGTTGTTGTTGAAGAGGAGGAGGAAAGTGTTGTTGTTGTTGAGGATGAAAGTTTTGCGGCGGCGAATGATATTGCCCACCAGCCGCCATCATTGTCAGGTACCCCATGTTCTGCGCCGCCGCCGCTTGCGGGGAATAACCTCCTCCCACGCCTCCGTAGTGTGGCGGAGACGTTTGTTGTTGTTGTTGTTGTTGTAAAGAGTGATGATGATGTTGTGTTTGCTGTTGTTGATAATATCCAGGGTGGTTACCCATCATCATCTGTTGCGGCATACCTCCGCCCATCGGCGGCGGCATCATTCCTCCTCCGTATTGAGGCTGCTGCTGCGGTTGTTGGTGTTGTTGTTGTTGTCGCGTGTTGGCTTGTTCGTATAACGAGTTCAAATCAACCGGAGCCGCGACCGCTTTCTTAGGCGTACCAAAGAGATCGTCGCCGAACGGATTATTGCTGCCGTTTCGCACGTGTTGTTGCTGTTGCTGATGGGCTCGAACTGGCGCCGGCGGAAGGTGGTTGGGATTCGCGCTCGTGGACGCGGCGGGTTGATGACCTCGATTAGAGTTTCCTCCGGTACCATTCGTGTTAGTAATCGTCGTTAAACCGAACGGATCGTCGTTTTGGGCCGATGCGGTTGTACCCGCGGGAAGAAAATTCCTCCCAGCTACTACGCTACTCGGCGCTTCTCGCGCATTCTGCGGAGGCGTTTGAATGTTCATCTCTCCAAACAACGCGTCCAAGGTTGCGTTTGCGTTTTGTTGCGGCGACACCGTTCCGCCACTCGGCGACGACGTGGCCGCCGCTGCCGCTCCCAGCGACGATTCAGACGGAGGCGCACTACCACCGCTCGTTCTGTTCGAACGTCTCGCGCCAACTCCGGCTGGCATTTCCCCCGCTTTCGCCGTATCCACGTACTCTTGCATCGTGCCTAAAAACGACTCCGGCGGCGCCTCCAACGC
>Ga0302116_1001639_pt1 | contig 13462 bp, 6 predicted proteins | sample AG5_SCM_MG_FD_203124 | JGI IMG/M metagenome (GOLD analysis project Ga0302116, IMG submission 203124) | Marine microbial communities from Western Arctic Ocean, Canada - AG5_SCM | ecosystem: Environmental > Aquatic > Marine > Oceanic | place: Canada: Western Arctic Ocean | collected 2017-10-01 | reverse complement strand
GACGACGCGATCGGTGGAACACCGTTTCCACCCGCGTTCGCGGGGTACAGACGCGTCGTCATCGGCGTTCGGCTCGTGGATGCTCCCGCGGAAGCCGCCGGAGAAGAAGATGAAGATGTGGATGCGAATGGGAACGCGGCTGCTTCGGCGTCGCCGCCGCCGTTCCTCCCCGAGGGCCTCGCGCATGACCTTCGCCCGTTCGCCGTGACCCTCCACGTCGCGAGCGACTTACCGGACGCCCCGGCGTCCAGCGCGGACGTCGACGCACGCTGCGAACCGATCAGCGCCCACCTCGCGTGGCGACACCCGAAAACCGACGATAGCCTATGGCCGAAAAACGAAGATTCCGCCGGCGACGGTACTACCGATACGCATTCGAGGGTGGTGTCGTGGCGCACCGCGTCGTCCACGACCCCGTGGCGAACCGTCACGCCGCTGGAGAGCTTCAGTGCCGCGTTCAGGACACGGGACGCGCGTTTCGACGAAGCTCACGTTTTCATCGCGAAGGATTTACCGATTCATCTCCACGACGCTTGCGCCGCCGCGCCGCTGACGCTGCGACTGCACGACCGGACCGTGTCGGAGGTTCCCGAACAGTTCCCGGGGCTGGATAAACTGGAAGGTGCCGAGGGGGGTGCCGACCCGGGTGCCGACACAACCGGCGAGGGAGGGACAGTGAAGACGGACGCCGAAGGGTTCCCGCTCGTCGACGTCTACGCGAAAGCAATATTCGATTTACGCCGATGTTGCGAACGGCCGTGGACGCAGACGAAGTTTACGTTGGAGGCTAACCTGGAACCGGCGAGCGCGTTGCCATGCGGCGCGGGCGCGCTGCTGGACTGGACGTCGCGCCCGGGACGGTACGTCGAGGCGCACTCGACGATGACGATGACGTTCGAGACGTGCCTTCCGTTGACCGACCCGCGCGCGACGACGAAGAATGAGGACGAAACGGCTGAAGAAACGGCTGAAGTACCCGCGGAGGGTGCCGAGGAGGGTGCCGAGGTACCCACCCCGGTACCCCCGATCGACCCGCGCCCCTTCGCGCGATGCGTGTTCGCCATGCACTACTCCAACGTATCGCTCTTTCGCGAGATTTTAAAAGCAGTGCGAACTCGAAACGCAAAGACGCTTTCGATCGACGGGACCCCCGCGCACGTCCTCTTCGAACTGGCGCACGCCAAGTTCGACGGCGCGCGCATCGCGGATCCCGCGTTCGAGGTGCTCACCGGTTTCCACGTCATCGACGGCGTCACGAGGCTCATCTTGGTCGAGGGAACCGTCGGGGACGTGATGGATCCAATCTTTGAAATCGCGGCGCGGGAAGCGTCAAACCCGGCGGCGCGGGTTCTGTTTAACCGTCGTTTAGGATACGACGCGAGGGCGTACGGGGACTTGGGCGGGGATATATGGCCAGTCAAGCTCGCGGATACCGTGCCGGCGTTGGCGTCGTCGCCCGCGGTGTTGGCGGGCGACGGCGTTCGCGCCGCCGTGCGCGACTGTTTACTGGTACTCAACCAGTTGCTCGACGGGCAAGTAGGCCCGCGTTGGATGCGGGACGTCGAATCTTCCCGTCTGTTCCCCGGGGTGTCGAGTCTCATCTTACTGGATAAGCGGTTCGGGTCCGAGCTCACGGTGACGGACTTGACGGGCGAGGCGCCGAGGCCGCGCGGCACGCACAGGCACACGCGAACCGACGCGGATGAAGCGCTCGAGTCGTACGTGCAAAAAGCCGCGGCCAAGAAACAAGTCAGCGTCGACGTCCTTCGCCGCGACGTCGTCGTTACAAACAAAGAGGGAGAAGGAGCCACACCGTTGAGCCCCGGGACCGCGCGGGGCAAGGCGAGGCGGCGCGTGCACCCGCCGCTGGACATGACGACGCCGCTCGACGGGTCTTACCTGACGGACCTGGCGAATAGGCGGCGGGTTCGGATCAGACGCGATCTCACCGCCGATTACCTCGCGATGACCGCCACGTTGCAACAGTCACTCGGGAACGAGAAGCGCAGGGCGTGGCAGGAGTGGAACGTCCGGCGAATCACCGTGGACCAGGAGGCTGAGATCAAGGCGAAGGAGGCGGAGACGGCGGCCATAGAGTCTGAACGAGCGGAGGCTGAACGCGCGGAAGAGGCGAAGGGGCGTAAGGGTAAGCCGTTACACGCGTCGCCGTTCAAGTGGCCGGTCGCGCCAACCTACGCGGGTGACCATAAACACCCCAAGCACCCGGGCGGCATGCGCGTCGCCGAGCTCAAGGTACCGTGGGACGCGCCCACGATCGACTTCGACGTGACCATGCACTGCCCGGACAAATGGAAAGTACCTTCGCCGACCCGGACGCGGAACGGGCCGTCGTTCGACAAGATCCCGGCGCCGCCCGACCGATTATTCGAAACCGATCCCGCCTTCTTCAACAGCGTGCACCTGTACGGGAAGGACCTGATCAAGGAGAAGAAGGACGCGGTGATTGCAGAACGTGCCACGTGGCGCGCCAAGTGCGTCGTGGATAACCCAGGGACGATGGAGTACCCAACCGGCGTGAAAGGCATGAACGTCGCTTTGCCCCGCAAGGATTACGCCGAGATCCCGGTGGTTGACAGATACAAGAGCATCCTTCACGACCCGCCGGTGAAGCTGGGAATCACGGGAAAGCGGGTCAAGGGCGCGGAGCACCCGGCGCCGGTGAGCATGTACCTCCACGAGGATCCCGAGGTTACTAACCCGCACAGCAAGCTGAATTTGTTAAGTTTGCGCGAGATCGACACCACTCGATTCACCGCCGGGGAGGACTTTAAGCGGCATAACCTCGTGCGGACCGGGGATCTGCACACCGGGACGCTGGACCTCGTGGGCGCGGAGGACGACGGGGGGAACAAGGTGGCGAGGTACAGGCGCGATCGCAGCCTGCGAAGGGAGTAAGTGAGTAAGTAGCGCCTCTATAAGCGATGGAGACTGAAACGCACACATTTTTAGCGAAGACCAAAATAAAAACGCACGAGGGGAACCAAATTACCAAATCTCGCGGCGCGTCGATGGAGGCGGAGGGTCCTTCGTCGTCGCCCCGAGGCGACCCCCAGGCCGATGCGGACGCCGCAGCGACGACGGTGAGCTCCGATGAACTGATGCGGAGGCTGGCGCTGAGCGAGTCCGTCAACCTCGAGCTGGAGCGCGCTTTGGAGGTCAAGGCCAGATCCTTGGACGAGGCAACGCGCGCGGTTGAGCATTTGAGGCGCGAGCTCCGGGGCGCGATGGCGGCGAACGATGCGGACGGATCCGTCCCCGCGGCGGCGATGGACGCGGCGCACGCGGAGATCACGCGGTTACGGGCGGCGCTGGTGGACGGCGAGCGGGAACGAGCCGCGCTCAAGTCGCTCGCGTCTAAAGCCACGGGGATGATGAAGAAGAAGGGTGCCGAAGTCGTGGACGGGGACGGGGACGACCATGAGATGGAAGGCGACTCCGCGCGTCTCCGCGCGGCCGTCGCGGAGGAGCGCCTCGCCATGGCGGAAAACGCGCTCGCGGAGTGGCGGACATACGCGTCCGCGCTCGAGGAACGATGCAAACTCGCCGAAGCCGCCGCGGAGGACGCCGCGGACGCCGCCCGATCACTCACCAATCGAGCCAGAGCCGAAGAGACGGCGAAACAAAAAGACACACGCGCGAAGGCGCTGGCGGCGACCGCGACGGCGCGCGCGATGCGTGACGAGGACCCATCCACGACTGAAGAAGAAGGGCCGGTTCCACCCCCGGTCCCGGCGCAGTCGCATCCTAACCCCAATTACTCGCACCACCAGTCTATCCCGCCGTACGCGTCCGGCCCGAGCAGAGTCGCGTTTCAACGAGCGAGAGTCGCAAACGGGGAACTCGCAGCCGCGCTCGCCGCGGCTCGTAGCGTGTCACGGTCCGCGGAGGAGGCGTCGCGGCGTGGTGCCGCGGCGCTCGCGAGGGCCTCGGCGCTGCGCGCGCGCGTCGATGACAGGATGGGCGTCGGCGGGAAAGAGCCAGAGCCGCTGGATGAGGATGTGAAGAAGAAGGAGGAGTTCGGGGAGGAGGGTCCCGTGGAGCTCGGACGACTTCCCTCGTTGGGGGAGTGGGCCGCCGCCGCCGCGGGTAAGACGGCGTCCGGCGAGGCGTTCAAGCCCCGCGGCGGTGATGGGGACTGGGACGACGGGGGTGGCATGCGGGTGGACTGGGTCAAAGCGGCGGCGGACGCGGCGGCTATGGACGACGAGACAGAGACGGGGACTTTAAAGGAAGCCGTCGAAGGGAAAGAGTTATTAAACGATGAAAAGTCGGGGGGCGGCGACGACGGGGACGGGGTGGACTGGGTGTCCAAGGCGGCGGAGTCCCGGCGCGCGTGGGCGGAGCGTCAGGCGCGGGGTGAGAACGATCCGACGCTGCAGGCGATCGCGACTAAGTACTAGCTAGCTAGCTATGCGACTTTACGCGGGAGACTCGTGTGCTACCCTTCACGATTAAAAGTTTTACAAGATTAATGTCAGGCGGATTTATTACGCCGCTTCACAGCGACGCGGCGAGGAGGTCTTCGAGGAGATCGGGCGCGGCATCCTCCGGGATGCTGTCCAGTCGTTCGATCCCCGCGCACTCGAGATTCGGCGCCTCCAGGATTCGAACCCGCGAGCTCAGGACGCCGTCCTCTTCAAACACCGACGCCTCGTCGTCGAACACCGACTCGGTCACGTCGTCGGCGTCGTCCGTCATCAAATCGCGGTTGTATTCCGCAAACACGTCCGACGCGAGCGAGCTCAAGGACCCGTCGCCGTCGTCGTCGTTCACGCTCGTCGCCACGTTCGGCGCGGCGGCGATGAGCGTTCGAAGCGCGGCGGCGACCGCGTTGAAGTCACCGAGCTGCGTCGCCGCGGCTAGCGTCGAAGCGGCCACCACGAAATCGGCTCTCGCCGACGTCGGTTTGTATTCATCATCCCGTGACGTTTCGTATCCATCTCCCACCTCCTCTTTGATGTTGGGGAGGATGAGTTCGGTCGGGGGAGGTCGTATGCGACGCCGGTGGGCGGTTCGAAGCGCGGTGTGCGTCCCGTGCGCGTCACCGCGCGCGTCGACGTCATCCGCGAGTGACCCGATTGCATTTTTTTGCATTTTTTTCAGCTCGGCTCCCCGGGCGTGTCCGCACGTGGCATCCGTCGCCTCCGACGCGTCGCTCGCTGAGGGCCCGAGCGACTGAGCCCGCTTGCGCTTCTTGTTGATCGTATCGGGTGCTTGTACCGTCGAGTGCGCTACCACTCGAGGCGCGGAGATGGTGCGTGAGGGCGCCGGCGGTAGTTCGTATTCGCTCGGGTCCCGGTCTCCTTCGCACACGTCGTCCCAGCCGGCGAGTCTGAGCCAGCTCGGGAAGGTTTCGTCGGGTCGGGCCACGCATCGCGCCAGCGCGTTGACGAAGCCGTCGCGCGTGAGACCGCGGCGGTGGAAGAACTTGTCGTTGAGCGCGTACGGTTCCGTGCCCCGCGGCGATGTGGAGCTGCTCGTGTTGTTTGTTTTCTTGACGAGTAGTTCCTGTTTGACGTTCACGACGTCGGGAAATGCGTCCGCGCCGTGGACGTTCCGTAGGAAGAAGGTCCAGAACGCGTCGGCGATGTCGTCGCCGCGCCATCGCGTCGGCTCGAGCCTCTCGAACAGCCGGTTGATGTCCACCCGGGAGCCGAGCACTCTTCGAATCTGGTGTCGGAACCGTAGTTGCTCCCCAGTTTTCCATCCCTCCGCGCGCCACTTGCCGGTCACCGGGTGGCGGTCCACCTTGCGGATGACGTGCGCGGCGTGCTTGTGGATGGGAAAGTCGGTGCACTCGCGGACGAGCCGGATGAGTCCCATGGCGACCTCGCGTCGGCCCTGGGACGGCGTGCTCGGGGAGTCGGTCGGCATGCTCAACAGTTGCCGCGGGCCGCGGGATGGGAGGGAGAGATGGTTTGCGGTCGTTTCGTTTCGTTTCGTCTGGAGGCGGGCGCGAGGTGATGATACGCGACGAAAGAGTACGTGTGCGAGGTGTTGAGACGCGGGCACGAGGGCTCTTTATATTACAACCGGGCGAACGCGCGCGTCTCCCGTGCTGAAGAGAAGGAGCGCTGCGCTCGAAACAATGACGAGCGGGTCGGGAGTTCGGCGGTTTTTAGTCCTGTCAAAGAAATGTGCCAATCTGGCGGATTTCATTGGAGCTGATGACTGCTCGCCTGTGCTGATCTGCTGATGTGTAAAGCGCACATCCTCTCGCGGCGGGCTCGTCATCGTCACAAGCCACGGCGGCGGGCGGAGACGCCTCCGTTGGGGGACTACGCGGCGCCAGGGGCGATGCGCGAGGATGTCGCCGGCGTGACGGTCACCCGCCTCGGCTCGTCGTCGCCCGCGGATGACGAGGCGGACTTAGAGACATGGCGCGCGCGCGTGGAGGCTGCCGCAGCGGGGGGTGTCGGCACCTCCCATGGCTCGGATGAGGGTCCGCCCGCGCGGCTCGCCATTCTGGTGCCGTTCCGCGAGGACGAGGACGGCACGCGCGGCCCACAGCTGGACGCACTCCTCCGGCGCCTCCGCCTCGTCTTCCGCGGCGTCGCGCCCGTCGTGATGTGCGTGGCGACGCAGTCGCACGACGGCCGGAGGTTCAACCGAGGGCAGTGCCTCAACGCCGCCTTCCTCCACCTCCGGCGAACGCGCCCGGGCTGGTGGAACGCGCGCACGCTCTGGTGCTTCCACGACTGCGACATGCTCCCGCGCGAGGACGACAGCGTACTCGCGGCGCACTACCTCCGCGCGGGTGTCACCGAGCATGACACCGAGCACGACGAGAACGGCGTTGAGAATGCCACGTCGGCCGATGAGAGTATAATAAAATCCGGCGGCTTTGGCTTCGTCCGGGTGCTAGAGGCTGGCGGGTGCAGGTACGACGCCGACGGATGCTTCGGCGGCGTGACCGTGTACGACGAGCGCGGGTTCGTGCACACGAACGGGTATCCCAACGGGTTCTGGGGCTGGGGCGGCGAGGACAACGCGCAGTTTCTCAGATGCGTATGCGCTCGACTCCGCCTGGAGCGGTAAGTTTATTTTAATTCCGGTATGGGCAATTAAACTGATGTCGTGTTTTGTTTACAGGGTCGCGGGATGCGCGTTTGAGGATCTCGAGCGGCTGGACACGGTGGAGGAGAAGCTGGCGGTGCTGGACACGAGACGCGCGCGGTGCCCGGCGAAGGATAAGCGCAGGTTGTTGCGGGTAAACGCCCATAAGGACGGGTGGCGACGCGACGGTCTGGTGGACCTAAAGTACGAAACGATTGAAGAGTCGGCGCTCTTCTTCGGCGACGACGACGACGTTTCGAACGACGTGGATGATCTGGGCGTGCGAGGCGTCCGCGTGGTGGTCAAGCTGCTGTCGGGGATCGATGACGAGCTCGTGTGTGTACAGTGCGGGGTTTCCAAGGGCCCGGGCGGGTTCGCCGTGCACCAGTACAGGAGCGCCATGTTCTGGGCCAAAAGAACCGGCGGCGGCGTATCAACTAACGCGGCGACGTCGGGGGACGGGTCATCGGGCGACCCCGCGTGCCACTGGGACGACGAGCGTGGCGTGCGCGATACACGCGCGAGTGGCGTGTCATTCAGCGGCGGCGGTAACAAGAGGGGCGCGAGGTGCCTCGCATGCGTCGCCCGCGATCCGAGGGTTGTGAAGGACAGGGCGGCGGAGGAGGCCAACGCGACGGACGCGACGCGGGTGGTGTGCGCGATTTGCGACGCGCGGTTCGCCGCGAGGAACGCGCTGTTCAAGCACCTGCGCGAGAGTGGGCACGGGGAACAGGCGGAGGCTGCGGAGAGGGCCGCGAAAGCCGCGGCGGCGATTGGTTCATAGCCGCGGCGGCGATTGGTTCAGAACGGCGGCGGCAACCGGTTAGTGTATCTTAATGTTCCACCATGCATATTAAGAGTCTCTTACAACAGAAAGTTTAGTGTGGCCATGGTCAGGAGGAAGATGAGGCCGTGCACAGCGGGCGCGTGGTCGTCATCGTCTTCGTCTTGGATGAGGTTCGGCGAGGGCGTGGGTGGCGGTGAAAGCGGCGGCGGCGGTGATAGTGGCGCTTCCGCTGCTGCCGCCGCCGCCTCCGTCTTGAACGCATCCACGGTGTTCGAGTCTATGCCGGCGATTGTCTTGAGCTCCGCGATGGGATCGATGCCGTTCGTCGTATCGACCCCCGTGACGCCCTCAGCCTTGAGCGAGTTCGCCGCAGCCGTCATCGTCGCTTCGTCGACCTCAGCCTCGCTGAAAAACACCGAGACATCGTACGTCGACGCGGCGAGTGCTCGGCGTCTGGATGCCGCCGTCGCGACGCACGCGCCGAGTGCTCGGTCGAGGCCAGCCTTGGTGTAGTAGTCGGAGCACGCGGTGTCCTCATCCGGGGCTGACAGTTTCGCGGACATCTTCCGCACCTTCTTCCCGCTGATTGCGGCATCGGCGAGCAGCTTGGCTTTTTTCTTCAGCTTTGCGTCCGTGACACCGTTGAGCATGGTGTCGCGGGACTTCTCGGCTTTCTCCTTCGTCGTCACGGTCGCGCTACCACTTTTACAGCCCGCGTCCGTGTACCCAGCTTTGCACGTGCATGTGCACGATCCTGTGCTTCCACTGACAATGCCACCGGTGGTGCAGTAGATGGTGCCGTCGGCGCCGTTCGTACCCTCGACGGAGGATGCAGTGCAGTCTTTCGCGGTATGGCAGTGATCGCCTGCATAGCCCGCGTTACATATTGTACACGTGCACGACCCAAGTGTGCCGCCGGCGGTGCCGCCATTGATGCAGTAGAAGGTGGCGTCGCTCCCGGTCGTCTTGGTCGAGTTCGTGGATGCGGTGCACGTTTTTCCCGTCTGGCAGTGAACACCTTCATAGCCCGCGTTACATGCTGTGCACGTGCACGCTTCAGCGACGCCGCCGACAGCGCCGCCGTTGATGCAATAGAACTCGCCGTCGGCGCCAGTCGTCTTGGCCGAGTCCGTGCTGATTGTGCACATTTTAATTGTCTCGCAGTGATCACCATCATACCCGGCTTTGCATGTGCATCTGCAGTGTCCAGTGTTGCCACTTATCGTTCCATCGTTCATGCAGTAGAACGTGCCGTCGGCGCCGGTCGTCTTGGACTCGTCCGATGATACAGTGCAAGCGTCCGCCGTCTGGCAGTGATCGCCAGAATATCCGTCAGCGCATGTGCACTCGCACGAACCCGAGGTTCCACTGATAGTGCCGCCGTTGATGCAATAGAATTCGCCGTCGTCACCGGTCGTCTTGGACTCGTCCGTTGAGGCGGAGCAAGCGCCGCTGGTCGCGCAGTTCACGCCTCCGTATGGAGTGTCGCAGTTTTGACACGTGCAGTCTCCAGTGGTACCGATTACGTCGCCGCCGTTGATGCAATAAAATTCGCCGTCGGCACCGGTCTTGTCATCGTACGGGGATGCAGTGCACGTTTGTGCCGTCTCGCAGTGATCACCGTCATAGCCCGCGTTACATCCTGTGCACGTGCACGCTTCAGTGACGCCGCCGATACTGCCACCGTTGATGCAATAGAACTCGCCGTTGGCGCCGGACGTCATGTCCTGGTCTGAGGATGGAGTGCAGGATTTCGCTGTCTGGCAGTGGGTTCCATCGTATCCAGTTGCACAGTCTGTGCACTGGCACGACTCTGTGGTGCCGCTTACAGTGCCGTGCTCGCAGTAGTACTTGCCGTCGTCACCGGTCGTCTTGGATGAGTCCCTTGATCCTGAACAAGCTTTCGCGATCTCGCAGTGATCACCTTCCCACCCGGTGTTACATCCTAGGCACACGCAATCTTCAGTGAGGCCTGAAGCGGTGCCGCCATTGATGCAGTAGAATGTACCGTCGCTCCCGGTCGTCTTGGAATCGTCGGAGGATGCAGTGCAAATTTGCTTGTACATGCACCTATCATCTCCATAGCCCGGGTTACAATCTGTGCAAGTGCAGTTTAAAGTGACGCCGCCGACGGTGCCGCCATTGATGCAGTAGAAGGTGCCGTCGGAGCCGAAAGAGGATTCAGCAGAGAGGACATCGGTAGCAGTGCAATCGTTCGCCGTCTGGCAGTGATCGCCAGAATACCCAGTCTTGCACGTGCATGAGCAATCTCCAGCACTACCGCCAATCGTGCCGCGGTTGATGCAATAGAACTCGCCGTCGGCACCGGTCGTCTTGTCCGAGTCCGTCGAGGCAGAGCAAGCGTTGGCGTCCGCGCAGTTTGCGCCTCCAAATCCCGAGTCGCAGTCTTGACACTCGCAATTTGGGGCCATTCCGCTCACGGTGCCGCCGTTGATGCACCAGAACAACCCGGAGCTGCCGTCGTCGCCGGGTGTAGTCGTTGCCGTGCACGCCGGAGGGGGAGGAGGGGGTGGGGGAGGTGGGTTTGGGGATGGAGGAGGTGGGGAAAAGGTGATCGTCTCGCATGTGCCCCACGCCGTGCATTCGCCGGTTTGTGTATAGTAATCGTCACAGTTATAGACCATGGCTCCCGCGGTGTCACAGTCCGGATCTCTCGCTCCACAATCGCAGTCGCATCCGTCATCAGCCGCATACCAACTATCTTGACACGTCCATTCATCCGGCACGGCATTGTCGAACGTGACCCCAATGTAGTTGAACTTGCAGGGCCCACTCCAGCTAAAATAACCGTGCTCGCACTTGACTTCGAGGCAGTATTCATAATAATAATCGTAGCAACAGCTGTCAGCGCGGCACTGATACTGCGACGAGAGAATCGAATCGAGACACGCACTGCCAGTGCACGAGCTGCCCGACTCTGTCACCTCGCATTTTGTGGCCGTTAAGATGCGCTGTACGTTCGCATCCGTATCCGTTATGTAGACCTTCGCGGTGTGGTAGGCATCTTCTGATGTGTCGGGATCGATCCTGTAATCAACGCCTTTCGCTCTTGTCGACGAGCAGCAGCGCCATGTGTCAGTGTTTTGAACCGTGACGGCGGTGTTGTAAGATCCGCAAGTTGAACCCGCGGTATAGGTATAGGTCGCCGCGTCCGCGCTGGAGAAGAGCACCGCGGCAGTCAGGGTAAACGCGAGGACCGAGTTTGAGATGGGGAACATTTCTTGATCCCGGGTGGCGAGGTCACCCTCGACAAGTAAGACTGAAGAACTGGGCTTCGCGCGCGGAGACGGCTGGTGTCGCGCGCGGAGACGGCTGGGGTCGCGCGCGGAGACGGCAAGCGGCGCGTGACAAAATCCGAGCGTGTGCCGATGTGCGTGAGGGGTGTGAGGTAGGGCTGGGGCGAGCGCGAAACACGAATCAATTGGGGCTTTGGGGCGATTTTTCAACCTTGCACTTGTGCCTCGTTTATTATGGTCAGCCGACTATTTAGTATGAATATTGTGCCTCGTTTATTTGATACGCTGACCAATCGCACGACCAGAGGGCCGAAAAAAAATCTTCTTGACTACCTTCGTGTCCCTTCGTGATATGCCGGTGCTCGCCCCAACCCACAACACCTCCCCGAGAGACATGTCGCGAGACGATACTTCCGTTGACGTCAACAGCGTTCAGCCACGCATGGCTCCACGCACGGCTGGACAGTACAGAAGAACACGCACGGCTGGACTGTTCGGAAACACGCCCTTGGGCGTTGAGAAAGACGGCAAGTGGCACGTCACCGTTCCGTCCAACTTTCCACAAGGCGGATTTAAGGGCTGGTCCAATTGCGCTTTCATGACCGTGACACCGGACCGAAGATACGCCCCGGCGGTTTGTAAAGACCCGAACGAGGTCCCGGGGATACCTTCGTGATCGATCTTCCCAAGGTTCCGGCTGAGCACACGGTTCAAGTCATCAGGGTCGTCATGCCACAGCTTTTGGACTACGAGACATCGAACAGTATGAGATGTCAACCGCAGAGGCTTCCGCGAAGGCAGGAGGTTGCTGTGGAGGTGGTGTCGATGAACGGGGCTGGTTCATCAATACTCACAAGTCCGAGGCAATGAGACTGTTTCCCCCAGTTGGCGTGAAACCTGGGGAGGAATTCTTCGTGGAAGTGCCCAGGTCTCGCGTCTGCTGCATGTACGAGTCACAAGTTCCGGCGTGGATCTTTTGCCTTTGGTGCCTCGCCAAAAATATCATCGAGATGGCCGTATGAGAAGCAAGAACTGAACGATGGCGAACACGGGCGACGCCGACGATGACGAATACCTCGCCGAAATGACGAAGGGCGCCAACTTCGCTGCCAGCAGCAGGTGTGTTCGTAATAAATGTCTCAGTCGACGTCGTCGAGCAGCTCGTTCCACTCTTCGGGCGAATCCTCCACCCACGGATCCGCCGCGGGAATCTCCGCCGCGGGAGTCTCCCGCCGCTTGTTCGGGTTCCCAAACGCGCCCGGGACGCTCGGCCCGACGCGCCCGCCGCTGATCGCCCTCACCTTCGCCCTCAACGCCTCCCGCGTCGCGTCGAGCTTGTCCCCCTCCGTCGTGACTTTCCCGTCCATCTCGTTCGCGTCATCCGGGTCGGGATCCGGGCCCGCCTCCACCGCGTGCGTCGCCCTGAACCTGCCGCGTATACCCCCGCCGAGCTTACCAACCGCTGATTCATATCTAGAACGTTTCCAGAAGTGAACCACGAGGTCCATGCCCTCGGTCCACCGACCCGATCCACCCAGCGCGCCCTCCGAAGTACCCGCCAAAGAAACCAACTCGGCGGCGCAGTCGCCGTGCTGCGCAAACTCCCGAACGGAGGAAAGCGCCACGTGTACGTCGTCAAAGTCGGTGAATCGCACCTCCAGCCGCGACCATCGCCCCCTGGAGTAGTGCTCGGTGTACCCGGGGAACCACAGGTCCCCGGGCGCAGGACCGACCCGAGCCGCCCTCGCGTCCGCGAGAGTAAGAGCGACCCCGCCGCCGGTCAAAGTCGAGTCGTCCCCGCCGGCACCGGCGCTCGTCGCGTCCGCGTCACTCCGCGCCTCGGCGACGAGGACGGCATCCGACAGACGCACGCTCGGGAACCCCGTGTTCTCGCTCCTGAAGTAATCCACACGGCGCCTCGGTTCATCGCCGTAGGAACAAGACGCGACTCCGTACGTCGCGCCCACCGCGTGCGCCACCGCCCGTAACCGACGCGGCATCGGATCCAACGATAACCTCCGTTTACTCGGGTCCATCACCAGCGTCTCCAGCGCGAGTTCCATCGCGCGGACCGCCTCGGGGTTCGCGCGCGCGGTCGCGAGCACGTGTTTCGTGAACGTTTCCGCGGCGGAGGACGCGAAGGAGGACGGACGGGCGTCGGGGTTGGCAACGCCGAACGCGTCGGCTAGTTTCTTCCGCCGTTCTTCTCGAGCCCGGTCCTCCTCCGTGCTCGCGGTGATCCCGTCGGCACCCTCGTCGGCACCCTCAGCGGCACCCTCGTCGTCGTTGGTACCGCCAGCTGTGTCGGCCGTGTTTGGATTGGGTGCGGATGATTTGGGGA
>Ga0302116_1001636_pt1 | contig 13469 bp, 19 predicted proteins | sample AG5_SCM_MG_FD_203124 | JGI IMG/M metagenome (GOLD analysis project Ga0302116, IMG submission 203124) | Marine microbial communities from Western Arctic Ocean, Canada - AG5_SCM | ecosystem: Environmental > Aquatic > Marine > Oceanic | place: Canada: Western Arctic Ocean | collected 2017-10-01 | reverse complement strand
CCGCGCGCTCCGCTCACTCACCTGCTGATCCCGCAGGACAAAATGACCGCCAGGCGGTGCTCGTTCCCGTGTGATGCGATTTCGCTCGCCCGAACGACGTCCCCGGTCAGCAACGCGTAGAAGATTGCCGTGTGGATGTCGTTTGTGCGCTCGATTTTCGAGGCTGTCGAGGCGGATACGAGGGACTTTACCCACAGGGCGAAGCCGGCTCTGCGCCGGTCGAGGGTGGTTGCACCGCTGCGCCGAGCGAAGCGAGATTGTGCGCGTTTTTAATGAAGCAAGAGCAAGAGCAAAACGACCGTTTTGTGCGAACAAAAGAATTGGGTGGAATAATGTTAGCTTAGTAGTGGATGTAGCCATTTTGTCTGTAGCCATTTCGCGGGTGTTGATTCATATTCATCGCGAGTATGCTCGTCTTCATCAAGGCTCGCTCGCTCACCTGCTACCGGTTGAGTCGGTGTCGACGTCGGTGACTGGGATTAATTCGGATTCGATCCAATTCGAAGTCGGCTCCTGGCAGTAGAGGGCGGAGATCAGGGAGAACGCCAGGGAGGGGATGCCATTGGTAGAGCCGGAGGAAGTCACGCCAATGTAATCGTCAACCGCCCCGCACAAATTTTTGTACGTTTCAACGTTGACGTTGTCCTCATTATTCCGCCCGAGACCCTTTGGAAGGGAGAACGTCTGCAGCGCCAGAGAGGAGGTGCCGCTGCTTCCGCTGCTGCTGCTGTTCTTCAGGTGCACCTTTAGCAAGTCAATCGTGCTGTGATCATCACCCCCCCCCTCACCATCACCAGCACCCAACACAGGCTTCCTGATCTCGACAAATTTCCCACTAGCACACCGTTCGGGACCACCGTCCCCGTTCCTTATCCGGAAGAACCTCCCGTCCCTACCCCAGCCAACTCTGAAGCTCCGACCGAGGAAGATACCCATTTCGGTGGCGCTTTTGCTCTGGCTTTTGCCCTTGGGAAAGTTGGCCTTGGACATCATTTTGGAGCAGATGCCGTCGGCCGGGGACGAGAGGCGGCCGAGCGTTAGGCGGGAGGGAGGGGGGGGAGTTGGGGGGGGCAGAGAGTGTTTTATTGTTGTTTTGTGCAGTTGGTGGTGATGTTGTTGGTGTTGTTGATGTTGTTGATGTTGAAGGTGGGTTTGGTCTTGGGATTGATATTGAATCCGTTCAGCATCCATCGCAGACATTAGCTGTCCGTACGCATCCTCCGCCCCCTCCATTATTCTATCTTCGCTATTACGATCATTGTCAACTGCAACGATCTCCATATTGTCATTATCATTGCCGTTTTCATTTTCATTGCCATTTTCATTGTCATTTTCATTGTCATTATAGCTAAAGTTCCCCCCACCCCCAAACCTTAATCCTTTCACTTCCACTCCAGCTCCTCCTCCTCTTGCTCCGCCTAAATTCACCTTCAGACCGTTTCCATTTCCGTTTCCATTTCCATTTTGCGTGCCCGGAGAGCGCCCACCGCGCCCTCCGAACCTAAAATCCACCTGTTGCCTTTGCATTTGCTGTTGCATTTGCTGTTGCTGTTGCTGTTGCACATGCTGCATCTGCTGCTGCTGACCCCCCCCACCCTCCACCCCCTCCTCTTCCTCCTCGTCGTCATCAAGGCCATACCGACTGAAATGCGTCGTCCTGAACATCCACGCTCCCTTCTCCTCGTCATAATCTTTGAACTCCGCCCCCATCTTCCCAGTGGTCCTCTCGATCTTCCGCCTGAACCTTTCCATGACCGCATCCGCATCGACCCCCCCCCTCACCTCCACCCACCCCTTCGGCCAAACGCCCTCGAGGGTGATGATCGCCGGGCGATTGAGACCTTCTCCCTCCTCGGGCTTTCCGCCCTCCTTCTCTTCGACCTCGTAGACGCTGACCTCCTTCCGCTCGATGCGGACCGTCCTGCTGATGTTGACGTTACGGACGTCGACGCAACCCTCCCAGGCAATCGAGCCGAGGCCGGGGGCGGTGATTGAGAAGGATTTTAGGGTGGCGAGGGCCAGGGGAGGGAGGGTGCGGAGGACAGAGAGGGGGGGGGACAGGATGTAGCTGGAGGTTGAGGAGAGTGTTGGGGCGCAGCATTCTTCGACCTGTGGAGAGTTGAGAAGTGTGTTGAGGTGGTGGGGAAATGTTAAAGTTAGTTTTCAGTTGATGTCGTAAAAATAAATAAACCCCCTCGCTCACCTGCTGTTGTTGCTGTTGTTGCGCGGAAGCTTGAATATTGCTGCTGCTGCTGCTGTTGCTGCTGCCGTTGGACGCCCTCGAGGAGGCGGAGGAGGGAGTAGTTGCACGGCCACCGCCACCGCCACCGCCGCGGCTTGCGGAGGATGGCTCGGGAGAATTGACCACGTCTCCGTAAAATTCGTGGTAAGGAGACTTTGAGGAGGAGTAGGAGGGGCTCTTCTTCAGGATTGAAGATTTTGGGGCCGAGGATGGAGTTGGGGGGGTGTTGGAGGGGGGTTTGGAAGCATTGCTGGGGGTGTTTAGGGGGGGCGAAGAGAAGTCATCGCATATAATAATCTTCTTATTGCTGTCGTTGTCGTTGTCGTTGACGTTGTTGTTGTTGTTGTTGTTGTTGTTGTTGTTGTTGGAGTTGTTGGAGTTGTTGTTGGAGTTGTTGTTGGAGTTGGTGTTGCCATTGTCGCCATGCTGAGGCTGAAAATGGGGACAATTTTCCTCCTTCTTCTCCTCCTGCCTCGGCGTCCCACCGCTGCCAAGCGTCAACTGCAGCCTCGGCTTCATCTTGGGAGTCAACGCCCCCTCCTTAATTACAAGTCTCTTGGTGCTCGAACCCAAGTAGGCGTTTGGGCTCAGGATCAAGTTACGGGAAGTACTGCGCGAGTGGAATAATGTATGTTAGTCATCTTCCTCAAGGCAAGAATCACTCGCAGTAATTCGCTCGCTCACTTACCTGTTTTTGCTGGAAGTAGAAAAGTTGGAGGAAGCGCCGAGCTCACCCGCGCCGATCTCCGAGCTTGAGGGGGTCCGGGTTGACTGAGGAGTCGAACCGCGGGGGCGGATTCGCGTGGAGGAGTTGGAGTTGTGGGGGGAGGAAATGTGGGAGTAGGAACGGAGGGCCAGGGACCCAGAGGAGACGGGGATTACCCGGCCGAGGGAGGGGGAGGATATGAGGGAGGAGGGGGTGCCATTGGGATTGGCGAAACTGTTGTTGTTTGAGAGGGCCTTTCTCTGCTCCTCAACGGCCTTCAGCTTGTTCGCAAGGTCGTCAGCAGGATTCGTTTGCGCAGTGATGCTGTACGTGAGCTGCGATGAGAAAAAGAAATTGTTTTGGTATTTGAAAAAATGTATTAATATTTCAGTAAAAAATGGCTCGCTCGCTCGCTCACTCACTCACCTGCTGCTGGTTCATGCTCGTGTTGATCATCTGTTGTTGCTGCTGTTGTGGTTGCTGCACCCCGAACTGCTGCTGTTGCGGTTGCTGCACCCCGAATTGCTGCTGCTGCTGTTGTGGTTGTTGTTGTAAGTTGCCGAATAAACTTGATTGCTGAGGCTGCTGGCCAAAGCTGCCAATCGCTGCCGCAGGGGCTCCGAAGAGACCCCCTGCAGGTGCAGGTGCAGGAGCTCCGAAAAGTCCCCCGGCAGGAGATGGAGCAGGAGCTCCGAAAAGACCTCCGGCTGCAGGAGCTGCGGCCGGCTGTCCAAAGCCGCCAGTTGCTGCTGCAGGTGCCCCGAAGAGACCGCCGACAGGAGCCGGAGCAGGACTTCCGAAAAGTCCCCCGGCTGCAGGAGCCGGGGCTCCGAACGTATTTTGAGCAGCGGCCGGCTGGCCAAAGCCGCCAGTAGCGGCCGCTGGGGCTCCGAAGAGACCCCCGGCAGGAGCCGGAGCTCCGAAGAGTCCTCCAGCAGGGGCAGGGGCAGGGGCAGGAGCTCCGAAAAGACCTCCGGCTGCGGGAGCCGGGGCTCCGAACGTATTTTGAGCTGCGGCAGGCTGGCCAAAGCCGCCAGTAGCGGCCGCTGGGGCTCCGAAGAGACCCCCGGCAGGAGCCGGAGCAGGACTGCCGAAAAGTCCTCCAGCAGGAGCTGGAGCAGGAGCTCCGAAAAGACCTCCGGCTGCAGGAGCCGGGGCTCCAAACGTATTTTGAGCTGCGGCAGGCTGGCCAAAGCCAAACGCTGCCGCGGGTGCTCCGAAAAGACCCCCGGCAGGAACCGGGGCAGGAGCCCCGAAGAGCCCTCCGGCGGGAGCTGGGGCAGGAGCTCCGAAAAGACCTCCGGCTGCAGGAGCAGGGGCTCCGAACGTATTTTGAGCAGCGGCCGGCTGGCCAAAGCCGCCAGTAGCGGCCGCTGGGGCTCCGAAGAGACCCCCGGCAGGAGACGGGGCAGGACTTCCAAAAAGACCCCCGGCTGGAGCTGGAGCACCAAAGGAAGGAGCACCAACGGCCGGCTGCCCGAAGGCAGAGGTTTGTTGGCCGAAACCTCCCTGTTGAGCGAGCGTAGAGTGGGTTTTAGTATTTGTTTTTTAGTTTTTTGTTTTAGTTTCGAGTGGGTTTTGTTTGTTTTGTTTTGCTTAGGGTAGTTTTAGAAGCGGCAAGTGCTCACCTGCTGCTGCTGCTGCTGGCCGATGGCCACCCCCTTGTTCCCGGTCGCGTAGTCCTCCATCCTGAGCTCCTCAAAACTCTTAAAGTGGTACGGGTTGTTGTCCGGATTGGCCGTGATGGTTGTGTGGAAGAAGTGGGCCTTCGAGTCCGTGTTAGGAGGCGCGTGAAGGTACGCTTGGAAGGAAGGGTTGGGTGGTCCCGTTCCCTTGCTCTGTTGTTGTTGCTGCTGCTGCTGCTGCTGGTTTTGCTGCTGGCCGAATCCTCCTCCTCCTCCTCCTAGGCCTGAAGCACCCCCGAAGGTGTTGGCCGCGGAAGGCGACGACCCAAACGCAGAACCTTGCTGTGGCTGGGTGGAGCCAAAGGCGTTGGAAGTGTTTTGCACGCCTCCAAACAGTGAGTTCGAAGCGGCCTGGGCAGGGGCTCCGAAAACGTTCGACTGAGCTTGCCCTTGGCCTTGGGCGGAGCCGAAGCCGCCAGTGTTGGCACTGGGAGATGCGGTTTGACCGAAGCCGCCGGGGTTTGCCGAGGGGGTCCCGAATAGGCTGTGATGAGAGGAAGGAGGAGGAGGAGGAGGAGGAGGAGGAAGAGAAGAGCAAAGAAAAGAAAAGGAGGGGCGAGAGAAGGAGAGGGGGGGAGAGCCAGGGAAAAAGGGGAAAGAGGGGAAGAGGGGAAGAGGGAAAGAGGGGAAGAGGGGAAGAGGGAAAGAGGGAAAGAGGGAAAGAGGGAAGAGGGAAAGAGGAGGGATTAGTCGAGTTTGAGTCGAGTTGAGTTGAGTCGAGTATTGTTGAGTCCACTCCGAAGCCAGGGGCATGACACGAAATTACATGACAAGAAATGAGAGATGATATAATTTGTTGTCTGCTACTCACCCGCCACTCTGCTGAGCAGGCTGCCCCCCACCAAAGGGCGAGGCGGAAGCTTGGCCAAATCCTGAAGCAGGCTGCTGCTGCTGCTGGCCAAAAGCTCCTCCTCCGCTCGAGTTCCCAAAACCGCCACTGGACTGAGGGTTAGGACTTGCGAACGAAACACCAAGAGGAGACGATGTTGAGCCAAAACCACCGCTTTGACCTTGGCCACCAAATGGGGTTGATGCTGATGCTGCAGTTTGGCCAAACCCCGAAGAAGCCGCCTGCTGCTGCTGGCCAAAGCCACCGCCTCCACCACCTCCAAATGAAGACGTATTCTGGGTACTCCCAAAGCCACCGCCACCGTTGGCCCCAAAGCCCCCCCCCCCTCCCCCCCCACCAAAGGCAGAAGAATTGGGGGCCCCAAACATCGATGAGTCGAGGGCGGAGGGCCGAGGAGGGAGGGGTGGATTGGGTTGGGGGGGCTTAAAAAAGTTTAAGGAAAGCGTAAGGGTTATCAGTTGTATTTGACAATTACGAGGTGTTGCGATGCAAATATGGCATTAACACGATTAATGAGAAATTGTATAATTAGGGTTAGGGTGTTGCACACAAAATATGTTTTAAAAACAGGACAAGACAGTGCAGGAAAGAGCAGCTTTATCAACGCACCCAACCCACCGAATCACCGAGCTATGGCTGTTAAAGCTCTGAATCCGCGTCTCACGATATTTCAGATCGTTGCTTTGCAAAGTTTCCATTATGTGATGTTGGGTCTCATTTTTGAGGTGAATCACGTTTTCCTTGGCAGCTCTCTTTCTCTTTCATGTATTTTCTCCCCCGACGCGGTCAAGCTTAACTCCGTTGATGGTTTGGCTGACGCCTTCGCTTTGATATTAGGGCAAACCATAAATGCTGTGTTGCTAGCACTGATTGTAGAGAAGGTGAGTGATCGAACGCGTGCGCGAAATGGCTACAATTCCTAATGGCTACATCCACTACTACTAATCACTTCGCTCGTCGCAGAGCAAGCGGTGCTTAGACTTCACAATAACCCTGAATTTTCTGCACCTTGTCAATGTCTGCCTGTACTCTGGTTTTCCCGCTACTTGGGATTGGTGGATAGTGAATATTTTTGGGATGATTGTAATGGTTTGCCTCGGCGAGTGGTTATGCAGCAGAAGGGAACTTTCGGACATACCGTCTTTGCTTTGAAGGAAGGTAAAAAAAGTTGTGAAGCGTTAGTCCTAGATCTAGATGAAGATGTTTATTTTTCTACTCTTTCTACTCTTCCCCCCCCCTCGCGCATCCACTCTTGGTTCAGCACGCCATCTATTGATAAAGCGCAGGTCGGCGGATGTTGCAAAATTTCTTCATCCTTGTTGTTGCTTTCGTCCTTGTTTTTGTCCTCGCCCAAACTCCCCGGCCTCACGACGACGTCCGCAACATAGTGGTAGACGCGCGGCGCGAAAGCTTTGACCTTCTCGCATTTTTCGCATTCTACTGTCCAGCCTCCTTTCCCCGTCTTCGCCTTTTTGCAAAACTCCCTAAATTTCGCCTCCAACCAGCTCACCCAAATCTCCTTTTCCACACCTTTCACGTTCCCGTGAACGTGCAGCACCCCACCGCTCTCCTCCTTGAGCGCTTTCAGGCCCACTTCCCAAGATCCTTCACTGCTCGGCAGTAATCCCAAGCTCACTCTGTCGCATAGTCCAGCAACCTCCATGCCGACCAACCTGCAGTCACCTACCCTAACCTTGCACCTCCCCTCCACCCCGTTGGCCTTCAAGTTCCACTTAAGCGCGAGCGCTGCGTGCGTCCACAATGAGTTTTAGTTAGTTGAGCGGAGTGAACAATATTGTGATATTACGTCGAGCGAGGACTCACCAGCTTCTTCGTTCCACTCGCAAGCGTGCACCATTGCCGCCTTTCCCAGTATCAGCGCGGGCAGCGTGTAGTAACCGATGCCTGCGTACAAGTCCAGCACCACCTCCCCCTCTTTCACCATGCCCCCGAACCTCTTCTTCTCCGTCACATTTCCCCTGCTGAACATGACCTTCTCCATGTCAAAGCTCTGCTTGATTCCGTGCTCGACAATTGTTATCCAGCCGGGGGATTTCGAGATTTTAGTGTCATCACCAGGGTCGTAGTCGGCGTGCTTGTGCTTTGCGTGGCAGTACAGCATGACGTGGCCGCTGTGGCGAATAGGGGAATTTGGGTCTATTTCTCCCCTCCGGACGACCCTGTCGCACTTGTGACATTCTGCAAGGGTTTTAAAAAATAATTCGAGTTCCGAAATAGAAATCGAAACTGGGAGGTTCAAAAAGGCCTTGGAGGGAACAACAATCGTGTCGCTCCCAAGCTTTTCCAAGCCCGGCGGGAACAGCACCTTATCCGCCAAGAGTGCTCTAATGATTTCTGTGTCATACCGCTCCTCGCCCAATACCTCGAACAGAGCCCAGTGAGTTGTTGGCATCTGAATTTTTCGAAAGTTTTGGTTGCCCGAATCCTTTTTCTGTGAAGTGGAGTGGAAGTGGAGTGGAAGTGGAGTGGTAGTGGAGAGAAAAGTGGAGAGAAAAATGGAGTGGGTTTAGTTGTAATCTTTTGTTTCACAAGGAGTGGAACGCGGCTCGCTGCTCACCTGCTTGCTGGTGATGATCTTGCTGTAGGGAACAACTTGCTCTCCGGTCGATACGATGAGGGATGCGGAGGGAAGGGAGGAGGTTGGATTCTTATAAAATTGTGGCAGGAAGGTGGGGCGGACAGGAATCGCCATTAGATTGCTTGTGGGTTTTTTTGCGATTCGAAAGTTCTTGTCCAGCAAGTTGATTCTTTCTAGGTCGGTTTTTATCTGCTTCACGTTAGATGGTTTCGCGTAAACAACTGGCGTTGCGGTTTGTGGTGGTGGGACGGCCGAAACTAGAATTGGAATTAAAGTTGAAGTTGTTACTGGAACCGAGGATGCTGTTGGTGGCGCATCCAGAAACAGCTTGACGCTATAGCAAGGGGAGAAAACAGGCCCAAACGCAAACGCAGGAACCCCCCCGCCAACCTCTATGATCTCCACGAAGCCATCGCCCTTGATGACCACACACTTTTGGTGGAACATTCCAGACACGTCAATTTTTTCTTCTTTGAGCAAGTTATTCGAAATCTCAATTTTTCGCTGAACGAGAGTGTTCGGGGTGATCGCCTCGTAGATTCTCAAGAAGTCGTTGTTGCTGCTGCGCCGAGCGAGCAGGAGGGAGGCGAGTCCAAAATTGAGAATAATGTTAGTTGCACAAATGCAGGTTTGGGTTCTGGGCGGTGCGAACGGCGAGTGCGGCACGATAACAGGTCGACAACGGGCTGGGTCCACGTAAAAATGATGAGGCAGGGAGCGCCTTCATTGAAACATGCAGGCAGGTGCAAGGGAGCTGGTCGGAGACGAGGAGGCGGAGAACAACCATCGATTATTGGTGCCATTATTCCTCTTCATCAAGGCTCGCTCGCTTCGCTTCGCTCGCACACCTGTTGCTGCTGCTGCTGCTGCTGCTGCTCCCAACCTCGACCCCCCCGCACAGTGCAACGAACTTGTACCCCGCCTCGTTGTCAAAGTCGCAATTCGCATTGTCGACGTCAAAGAACGGAGTTAGTGCACAGGCGGACGACGCAAACGTGTTATCATGATCATTATCAGGTCCCCCAACAACAACGTCCTCCCACTCCACCTCGCTTCCATCACTAGCTATGTGAAGCATCCTCCTGTTAGGGTTAGCCCCCCCCGATTCACTACCCTCGAGCAAATCTCCCGGATCGCTCAGCCCCCCAAACACAATCACGCTCGAAACGACGTTTCCGCACGACGGCTGCAAGCAAGCAGAGTGGTGGAAAACGGGGTGTCCCTCATATATAGCGAACTCGAAAGACTTCCAGAAGAAGCTGAGTCCGTCATTTTTGGTGCACAGCAGGTGCACGTCAGAAAAGGCGATCAATTCGTCTCTCCCACCGATTAAGACTGCCAGCACCCCGAAACCGCTGCTAGCGTTGTTGTTGTCGTTTCGCTTCAAGAGAGAGGTGAAGGTGTGGCCCCAGCGGGGCCGGGGGGGCGGGGTGGAATCTATTTCGATGTCTATCTGAGGGATGGACCAGGAGTTCTTTCTGCGCCGAGCGAAAAACGAGATTGTGCGCATTTTTAATGAATGAAGAACGAGCGAAACGAAACGAGTGAAAGTGATGAGCCAAACGAATTAGGTGGGTTTGCTTAGTAGTGGATGTAGCCATTATGTCTGTAGCCATTTCGCGCACTTCATCGCGAGTATTCTCGTCTTCCAAAAGGCGAGCGGAGACTGAGTGAGACTCACCTGCAGTCGTAAAGGTGGAGGGTGTTGGACGGCTTGTTCGGGGCTGCGCGGCCGCCAAACACAGCCATTGTGGAGGTGGACGAGAACAGAGGGAGTAGGCAAGAAGCATGGAATTCAACGGGGTGCGGGGGGAAGTTAGGGGGGGGTGGAGGGGGCATTTTTGTCCAGGCCTGCACCGAGCGAAGCGAGATTGTGCGCATTTTCAACGAAGCACGAGAGCAAGAGTGGATTAGGAGCGGGTTAGGAGCGGGTTGTTAGGAGCGGGTTAGGAGCGGGTTAGTCTCTTCGCACTCTTCTTTTTGTCACACTTTCTGTCACAAGGCTAAGCGAGCTCACCTGGCGGTCGGCGAGATCTAGGACAAAAACGTCGTTGCAGCGTTTATTGTTGCTGTTCCGAAGGAGCGCATCGTATTGAATTGAATTGAAATGAATTAGTTGTGTTAATCGCTGCGCTGTGTCCTTGACTCGCTCACTCACCTGTAGCCGCCAAATGAAATCACGGAAGCGTGTGGGGGGGGGGTTGTAACGATGGTGTGCCCCCAAACATTGATGGGGGGAAGGGAGGAGAACTCAACCCGGATTGGGGGAGGGGGAGATGGAGGGAAATTTAAGAGGTGACCGAGAAGAAGCTTTTCGATACTTTTGTTGAGCCGGTTCGTCTTTTTCTCGTTGGAAGCGAAGCGGGAATTGCACTCTGCTAGGTAACCCGACATTATATCTTTGGAAACCCGGAGAGAAGGAGATCGCGACACGGGGATAGACAACGACAAGCCTAATGTACGAATTGCAACGATAATCTTGTTGGAGTTTGATACCGTGATGCCAGACTCGCGGAAACCGCAGGAAAGGGAGGTGGTGAGAAGGGAGGAGGCAGAGGCCATGTCACGACACATCACATGCAGGAGGAGGGGCTCATGTTTGAGCATGCAGGTGAAGGCCGATAGAGAAGGAGAAGGAGAAGGGGAAGGAGGGTCAGAATTATTGTAATCTAGAGCACTCTCAACTTGGGAGGAAGAAACTCGACCGTGGACCGAGAGGAGCCATTTGCCCGAACCCTTTCCTCCATTCATGTTCTGGATCGAGGAGTCGGGATTGTTGTTGTTGGGGCTGGGGCCGTGATCGAAGATGGCGATGCGACCAGAACAAGAGGACGTAGTCGCATAATTTGGGTGGCTGTTGAGGAGGGCACAGGTGTCACGAACAGCAATATCAATGCAACCTTTTGGCGACTTGTCGAAGGAGGTGGATGAGAATGCTGACAGACATTTATGTTTTTCATTGTCGAAGTTCATGAGTTTATTGGGAGAGAGACGGGGGAATGCTTTGTAAATAAGTATAAAGTGGATTTTAATTTCACCGATCTTGTGCATTATTCTTCTCAGAGAAAGTTCAGAACAACACACTTGCTTGCCTTAGTGGGCGTGGAGTCGATTTGCTTGAATTCTACAGGCCCTCATCACACGAGACAATAAAGGCAAAACTCCTATCGACATTGCCTGTAGGAGTGGAGCCTGTGCTGAAATCATCGGCTTGTTCTCCCTCACTCCCGAGGAAGTTTGTTCGTTGGGTTGAAGGAGATGCCCGCTAGTATGTACCAGTGGCTTCTTGGAAGAGTGAGATGAATGATTGAATCGAATCACGATCGTATGCAGACTGTCAAAAATGCATCAATGAGCACGATGACGAGTTGGTGTGAAGTGCTAAAATACAACAATTCATACCTTTTTCGCGGGGGAGCCTGCAGCAGCCACCGACTCCTGCGTGTTTCTTTATCTTCGAATGAAAAAATCGAACCCACTTTCGAAATTGAGGCCGTCCTCAAGCCGGCTCGCAAGTGCGACTTCTGCAGCTCCATCCCCGCCAAGCCGTGCGCAAGGTGCAAGAACACGTTCTACTGCTCCGCAGAGTGAGTGCCAAAAGTTAGCGTGGAAGAAGCACAAGAAGACGTGCAAGGCACCACTCCTCCAGCCAACACCAAGGCCGATCTGCAAACACTCCACAAGGGTATTGCCCTCCTGAATATGTGCATACAGAGACCTGGGGCTGGGGATGGGCCAACGAGTGTGGTGGTGGAGTTCCTGTTGCCAGGTCCAGCCTATTGAATAAACACAAAGGGTTTCGTTTTCAATCCTTCTTTTTTATACAAAATAACGGTGTTGTCTCAAAAAAGATTTGTTCATGGATTCACATGGATGTTCTATTGTTAAACATTATTATCATTGTCACCCCCCCACCCCACCAACCCATTCAGCACGGCCTCAATCGCTTCCTTTTGCACCGGTTTCACAATTATTTCGTCCGCTCCGCTCGACAAGAAGTTCTCCTTCTGTGCCGTTCCGGCGTTTCCGGTCACGCCAACAATTCTCCCTTCGAAGCCCTTCCCCCTCAGCTCGCTAGTCGCCTCACTGCCCGTCTTTCGCGGCATTTCGTGGTCCATGAACACCACATCGAACATCCCCTCTCCGTTCTCATTCTCATTCTCCTTTCTCTGCTCGTAAATCTCAACCGCCTCGACACCGTCGTAGCAGCAGACGATATTTTCCTCGCTTACTCCCAAGTTCTTGACCGTTCTTTTGAGGAGCTTGGTGTTCATCTTCTGGTCATCCACTATCAGAACGTTCAGCTTTCCAATACCATCCGCGCAATTTCCTTCCTCTATAATTTCCCTGGCCACTCCGAGGGGCGTTTTTGGCGGTCTTTTCACATTGTCGTCGTCGTTGGTGACCTTCAGTCGACACCAGAACGTGCTCCCTTTCCCTGCACCGTCGCTCTCGCACCCGACTTCGCCGTCGTGTAGTTTCGCTATTTGCTGCACCGAACAAACAAAGCAAAGCAAAGCAAAGCAAAGCAAAGCGTTTTGTAAAATGAATAAAATAATGTTAGTTCAAGTGGTAGATGTGGGTGGACATTTCCGCTCGTTAGCTCGCTCACCTTGCAGATCACCAAACCCAGCCCACTCCCTCCGCCGCTCTGCAACTCCCCTGCACGCAGTTGCAAGAACTTCCTGAACAGCTTCTTCTGGTCTTCCTTGTTTATTCCCGCTCCGCTGTCTTGCACCTCAAACTTCAAGAACGTCTCTACCAAACCTGTCGTCTCGCTAATCACCGTCTCGATCGCATACGCCGCCCGGATGTTCCCCCCAGGTCTGGTGAATTTCGACGCGTTGCTCATGAAGTTCGAAACGATCTGTGTTATCCGGTTTTTGTCTCCTGTCACCACCACATCGTCCTCCGCGATGCCTGCCCTGTCAATATTCAGGTTGGTAATTTCGAGGGTTTGGTTCTTGCGAGAAAGGTCGGGTTGCGATTGGCTCAAAATCATGTTCATAAATCGTTCGCAGCGGAACGGTACTTTCTGCAATCAACGAATGATGTTTTAGGAGAGGATGCGCATTATATTTTCAGCTCGACTCGCTCGTGGCTTGCCACTCACCTGTATCTCAAGCTTTCCCTGCTCGATCTTCTCCAGCATCAGCACATCGCTGACAATTATGGTCGCCGTCTCTGTCGCTGCCAAGACGCCCTCGAGCGTCTCCCTGGAGATTTCCAGCATCGTCTTGCTGGTGTTGCTCGTGTTTTCCATGAGCGTGTTCTCGATCGAGGCTTTCACACAATTGAGGCTGTTCCGAATTTCGTGGCTCATGTAGTTCACAAAGTCAGTTTTATCTTGCAATGACTTGAGAACTACGTTCACAGCTTCAGTCTTG
>Ga0302116_1001634_pt1 | contig 13495 bp, 18 predicted proteins | sample AG5_SCM_MG_FD_203124 | JGI IMG/M metagenome (GOLD analysis project Ga0302116, IMG submission 203124) | Marine microbial communities from Western Arctic Ocean, Canada - AG5_SCM | ecosystem: Environmental > Aquatic > Marine > Oceanic | place: Canada: Western Arctic Ocean | collected 2017-10-01 | reverse complement strand
GCTCCAAACCCTTGGAAATCTTGCATTGATCTCTCCTGATCTTGAAATTATCAAAAATGGAGTCGCAGGTGAAGTCGCATTCGTGCCTTGGGGCGTCACGATTGATGGAAACGACAATGTTTGGGTTGGCAACCTCTATGGACAAAGCTTGATCCACATCTGCGGAACAGATCCATCCACATGCCCTGAGGGAAAAACCACCGGCGATGTGATTCACAACTTTCAAAGCGGGGTCATCCAATTAACGACAGATGTTGTAGTTGATGATGCTGGTAATATCTGGAGTGCCAACAATTGGTATGACGCCGATGTTGTTATTAACAACAGCTATAACCCTCGTTCTTCAACATTTCCAGGAGGACAAGGTCTTGTGGTGACTTATGGCGTAGCAGCACCTGTACAAAATCCCCTTTTTGGCACGGTGCGTAAATCTAATTAATGAACAAGGTATACAACAGCCATTAACATGGCTTGAATCTTGGTATCTATTGTTTCGTCCAATGGCCGCTAAGTAAACAAGGAAATAACATAAAAAACTCTCCAGCATGGGGAGTTTTTTATTTATCACTTGATAGAAACGATAGGGATCGACAATCTGACAATCACAGCTCGGATAAGCTGCGCGGCAGCAATCTCCCCGATCGGAAATCTTGCCGCGCTCCCACCGTGGAGAGGTTGAATGAATACCCGCAGAAAAAAACTGCGCCGAAACGACCAAAACTCTCGAGTTAGGCTGTGATCACCTGATGAGTCTCCTGACCATTAAATCTAAGCTTGAATAAAACAAGTATTCATCTGTCATTGATAGAGACAGGCGTATGAGCAGCAACAGTTCTGATGGGTCTAAAGCTGTTTCGTGATTCAGTTCGACAGCGTCTTTTCCAGCTGCCATGGCCTGCAGGAGCTGTTTAAGCCCCTCTCTCCTGATCTCGTATCGCTGCAGTTGAGCCGCGGCCCATTGCATGGGCGACTGCGCAGTTATCGCCAAGGTGCCATTCGATTCAATCTCCTGGAAACGAATCAGAGCCTGTTTCTGAGCGGCACCCGGCGATCGAAAGCCTGCACCTTGGCTGTCCCTTTAGATGATGTCGTTGCGACGTCGCATTATCGCGCTCAAGGCATTCCCGTGCTTTGGCCAGCCCTGCTCGGATACAACCAGCATCTCACCAGCTTCGACCTGAAGGTGCCTGCCGGTGCTCGGCTGGCCACCATCGTGATTGGCAAAGAAGCCCTGCTACAACACCTCACTCGATTGGGAGCAAAACAGCTCACCCTGGCACGCTGGAAAAGTACCAATCAATTGGAACTGCTTCCGGAACTCCGGCAGGCATTGCTTGACCAGCTGAGCAAATTGATCAGAGGGGAGAAGAATAGTTGGAACCAAGAAGAGCCCGACCAGCTGATCGAAACTGTGATCCGCTGTTTTGAAGAAACGCATGCACGCACAACGCATATCGCCAATCGAGAGGCAAGGCATGAAGCAGCCATCGACCTTCTGCACTGGTGCGCAAGCAACCCTATGAAAACCATCACCGTGGAGGAACTCAGTTCCGAGCTCTTCCAATCCCGAACCTCATTGTTCCGTGGATCCCGGGAACATTTCGAACAAACACCCTTGGGTCTTCAGCGCTCCATTCGCATGGATCGTGTCAGGCAGCTTCTGCTTGAGCCTGCCCGTCGCGACAGCCTGGGCCTGATAGGTGTTGGCGACAGTGCTGCATCGATGGGTTTCTCCAGCCGCGGTCACTTCGCCCGGCGATATCTGGAGCAATACGAGGAACAACCGCAGACCACGCTCGCCGAGAGCCTGCAGCACACCATTTGAGGAGCAACTAACAACACGCACGTACGAATTAAATGATGTTTGTTCATGCAGAATTTTCACGCTTATTGAGATATTCAGGCTTACGGCCACGCGCCGGGATGCTGAAACGTTCCCTTACGACGTTGATGGAATCGGCGAAATGGGTCCATGGATCCATCTCATTAATCAGATTGCAGGAGACATGGCTGCCATGTTCGAGTCCGGCGAAGAGCCGATCTGGATCGAGTTGTCGCCATTCACCAGGAATAAAAGGAGAAACGCCTACCCCCAGTTCGAATTCGGCCATCACAAACATGATCACGTCGAACGGATCGAGTCCTTCGAATCCCGCCTGGAATGCCACCACTCCCCCTTCCTCTGCGGCAGTAGTGCCGTATCCCCCGAGCACATGGCAGCAGTCATGTCGAAACACAGGCGGTGGAGGGCCACCTGGTTGTCCAGGAAAGTCGAAGGCATTGAGATCAATGAAATCTGCATAGGCCTTACCGAAGCTTCCTGACGGATACCCCCTAAGCGCCTGAAAACGCTCAAGCATGGCTCGGTCTTCATGGCCGCTCAACACTTTGAGTGTTGCCGCCAAAGCAGATAAGCCATCTGCTTGGATCGTGGCCTCAACGGCCTGCCGTATGAATCCCCGGCGGAGTATGTCAAAGCGCAGCGCCAGTTGGTGCCCCTCCATCACGTTTCGGTAGGTGTTCACCGGTCGGGCATCCACTTGGAAGGCTGTTGCAGTCAGGTCCAACAGCGCAAGAGCTTCCGGACTTGGTGAACCATCGAACATGGCAACCAGCGTCATTCCTCGCAGAATCCGTTCTCTCCATTCGGGATCCTGATCGCAGCTGATGACTGCAGAGGCCATTGCTTCTGGTTGCAGGCTTGGCAGAGAGTTGAGATCAACATCCACCTGGAGGATGTGGTCACGGATCCCCCGGATGCCAGCAAGGGCTCTTTTTGAAGGGCTTCCATGAAGCCGTGCCATGGTCATCAGAGCCGGTAAGCCGGCATGGGCCAAACATTGGCAAAGTTCCTGCGATAAGGGCCTATTGGGGTGAATCGTCACGGCTCCTCGATTTCGCCAACCCAAGGGATAGCTATGGATTCAACAGCTGTTTTCTGGCACGGCGGGGGCTTGCATAACTTTGAGATCGCGGTTCGATAGCAGGAACCCGTTCTCTGGCTGATGTCCTTGCTTTTAAAGCGTCAGATTGAGCGGCTTGAAACCGCCATTGAATTGTCTACGGATTGGCTTGAAATTCAATATCTGATGGCTGAACTCGATCAGCTCAAAGACTTGTATGAGGAGCCAGCTCAGGCGGCCTGATCAGCGGAAAAGCTCCACCACGGGGGAAGCAACGCATCAAGTTGGAGCCTTTTTAGCGACTGATGAATGCTGTTGCCTACGGTTGATTGATGTCTTGCCAAGCTGTGTCTTATTGGCTGCTACCAGGCCCGAAGGCGCGGGTCAGGTTGGATCAGCTCTCCGCTTTGGCTTGTGAGGGGATTCCGTTAGGGCTAGGAGCGTCCACGTTGCCTCCTCATATCACCCTTTACAGCCACCCTCTTGATGCTGTTCAGCCTAATAGCCAAGAGCAGATCATCGATCGCCTCCAGCAGCTCGCCGTTGGCCATCATCCCGTTCTGCTCTACCCCAAGGCGATTGAGGCAATGCAGATATTCACGCAGAGTTTAGTGTTGCGTTTCAATTCCGAAGCGCTGGCAGATCTACATCCTTGGTTCCTTCAGTTGTGCCTCAGCTCCCCCAATAAGCTTGACTACAAGCTTGATCCGCACTTGAGCTTGCTCTACAGCCAAGTCCCTTTTGAATTCAGGCGGGAATATGCCAAGGGTCTTGTCCTTTCAACAGATCCGCTGTTGTTTGAGAGTGTGAGCGCTGTTACGCATCCGCTCAAGATCAAGAGCCCAGCCGACATTGCTGCATGCACCACCCTTCATGAGTGCTCTCTGGTTTCATCAGCTTGATGGTCTTCAGGGGTCAACCAAGAAGCTCTCTTTTTAATTGTGCGATGCGCGTAAATAATTCAGCTCTCTTGTGTTGCAGCAATAGTTTGGCTGTCATAAACCGAACCAAAGCCACAACACCAACAAGCTCGGTAACGCCCTGAATCACACCACCAAAGAGTGGTAGCTCATTGATTGCTTGCAATATATTTGCTGCCAGTGTTAACCCTAAACCCAGCAGGAATGCTCCAAAGATGACGAGAAAAACAAGATAGATTTGCTTAATTCCATCAAAACCAAGCCCTTGTAAACTCTCCATGCCCAGTTGGAAATAGTCAAACAGCTGAGCAGCACTGGGTTCATCCTGCTTATTTATTGCGTCTTGGTTAGAAACAGGAGTGATTACGCCCGCTTCTGAAACAACCTGAAGAGCAGGATCTGATGCCGATTCAAACGTATTCCCAATCCCGAAATCTGGCTTAACTGCAGACTTCTCCTCTGGATCCTTAAACGGCAATTCACCTGGATGTGCTGAAGTATCCTTCACCATGCCAATCATGCACGATTAATGTTAGTATGATCAATTTGGATAAGGATGAATAGAGATTTACGATATCAAAAACTCTCATCATTAAGACTCTGATATACGACAACACTCTATGCCCTCGGCAGGGATAATGCATGCCTACGAGCTCTTCATCCAGTGGGCTTGCGTGGTTTAGTACTGATTGATAGTGTCGATCTGGTTGATCAATAATCTAGGAGTAGCGATTATAATTGATCTCAATCTGGCAAAATTTGTCTGAATCCTTTGTGCTCTACTACGCGTAACGAAGTATTAAAGAGATCGCTTAGTTTTTGATCTTGTAGTAATTGCTCTGGTGTTCCATCTGCGCAAACTCTTCCCCGATCTACGAATAAAATTCTGCGCATTTCTGGAAGAATGGTGTCAATTCGATGGGTGATCACCAGGAGCGTGGTGCCTTTTTGGGACAGTTCTCGCAGGGTGTCCAAAAGTTGATGGCATGCCTTGAGATCGAGCGCTTTACATGGTTCATCAAGAACCAACACCTCGGGATCGTGGACAAGAGCTCTAGCAATCATCAGCCGGCGACGCTGGCCGTCTGAGAGTTGTCCATAAGGTTTCTCTGCGAAGGGCTCAAGATTCAGTTGGTTCAGGAGCATCTCGCCTTTGGCGATTTGTTCCAAGCTGGGTTTCTGGTCACGGCCTAACCGTGTTGATCCAAAAAAAGCACTTAAGATTAATTCTTTTGCACGAATAGATGGAGAAAATCGCATTTCTAAGTCACTACTAACGATCCCAATAGAGGAGCGTAGTTGCCAAATATTGATGGCGCTCTTTCCAAAAATTTCAAGATGAGAATCTGGTTTCACGATTGGGTAGAGATTGCGATTAATCAGATTGACGATTGTGCTTTTACCTGCACCGTTTGGACCCAGAATTGTTGTTGACTCTCCGATCTTTAATTTTAAGCAAAGGTCGTGGATCACAGGCTGACCACCAAGCCAAGCTTCGAGATGATTAGCGTCAAACCAAATATTGCTCATTGCTTTCAATATGATGCAGATTTAAGTCTAGCAATGCTGTCATGTCATCTTCATGCTTCAAAAGAAGTGAACCGATGTGAGTTTTCGGGGGTTTCATTGTTTTGTTTCCTTTAAGAGGATCCATGTGATGGTGGCTCCCTGATTGCGAGGACAGGCGCCAAGCCCCTAAGTGGTTGAGTGATGGCTATAACCGTTGGCTTGATGCGCAGATCGCCACGCACTTGGCCATCAACACCAAAGGCGGATCAAACCCAGCCAAGCTGTATGACCTCAAAGCAGTCGAACAATGCGAAGACTTTCGATTTCGATGATCAACTGGGAGACATTCACATCTGTTGTGGTCACTCTGCTGACGATTTGTCTGATGAGCAGTCCTGCCTTAGCCCATGGCAAGGGTCTGTACGCCACGCAGGCCGAGGCTCAACATCGCGCTGAGGAAATCGGATGCACCACCAGTCATCAAAACAACGGCCGCTGGATGCCCTGCGCTGATGAACGAGAACTTCACCAACAGCTTCGTAAGCAATGAAACAAGCAGTCCATTCGCAACGACAAGCACGCCGAATCCATCGATGGCTGGTTCCACTTGCCGCAGCACCCCTTCTCATCACCGCCAGCACTGGTTCTATTTATAGCTTGCTGTTGGAGCGAAATATTGATGCTTTTTGGTTGCTCAAGTTGCATACCGGCCAGTTTGGCTGGCTTAACTTGCAACCCTATTATCCAATCCTGCTTGGTGTGCTCACGATCGTCGTGACGATGTCCGGTATTGCCATGCTTTTAACGCCTTCTAGATCATGAATACGACTGATCCGTGGATCGATCACAACAGCACATAGGTCAACGCAGCCTGTCAGCACTGTGCTTGGAAGGTTTGGAAAGCTCTTCTTCATGGGCATAGGATTTAACTCAGTGACATAAGGAATGCGAGTGTATGCATAACATTTACTTAAACCATTTTAAACCTATGTTTTTCTTCGCTAGAGACGACCCTACGAAAATGGACGATTTTTCGTTATCAAAAAGTTCAGTAGATCACTCTCCTGCTTCGTCAGTACTTATTCGGATACTACTTTTCATCGTAACTGAAAAGTTTTGGGCATAAATGCTGCCGAATCCCCAGGACGTATGCATTCTGTAAATAGTCTGTTTTTCTGAAATCTGTTGCTTTTGGTTGTTTTAGTTGCAACCATGTCTAGATTAGATCGTCGATAAATGCTCAAGCAAGATTTAGAGTTTGATCCTGAATCAGATCCCAAGCCTCAGCGGCCGTGTCTGCAAACTGGATTAATTCAAGATCTTTATCATCAATCAGTCCTGAATCAGCCATAAATTCGAAATCAATAAGGTGCGACCAATATTCTCTTCCGAAGAGTATAATTGGCATGGAATGTTGCGTTCCTACCTGCCGCAGCGTGAGTAACTCAAATAGTTCATCGAGGGTGCCGTAACCACCCGGAAATAAGACAGCACCAACGGCTCTCATCACAAAGTGAAATTTACGCAAGGCAAAATAATTAAATTTAAAGCAGAGGTTTGGTGTGATGTATGGATTGGGATGTTGTTCATGGGGCAGCTCAATATTTAATCCGATTGAACGACAACCAGCGTCAAATGCACCACGATTAGCCGCTTCCATGATTCCAGGACCTCCTCCTGTCACAATCACATGCGATGAACAGCTAGGCCCTGTGGTTGATTCTGACTGACCAAAACGAGAGGCCAGAAAAGCGAATTCTCGTGCGGCATCGTAATACGAAGAAAGCTCTACTATTTTTCTTTTTTGAATTACTTTTCGCTTCCATTGTGCTGAAGCTGGATTTGCATTTAGCTCCCTGATTGCTTCTTCGAGACTTGCTTCTGCGGCAGACTTTTCCTGTAAGCGTGCACCTCCAAACACAATGATTGTGGAGGTGATGCCAGCTTCTGCGAGGGAAAGCTCAGGCTTGCTAATTTCCAGCAACATCCTTACGCCACGCATCGAGGAACTGTTGAGAAGATCAAGATCCTGATGCGCGAGCCGATAGGTGTCCGAGTGAATGATCTGCTCAAGGTTTCCAGCCACTCGGTCTGGATTGTCACTTGGCAAATCTGAATCCATAAAGTTTGAACACATCATGGGCTGCTCCCTCACCACATCTTGGCTGCCAGCGACTCGCAACCAGCGCCTGGCTGAATCGATAGCTTGAACGTCTCCACTCGTCCGGGCCCATGACTGCCAAGCCTTTGCCCAGCACCGGCGCCGTGACCGGCTTGAAGGAGACTCTCGATTTCTTCAATGATCCGTTATTTGCGCAGAAACGTTTTGACGCTTACGGGGATGTGTTCGCCACCAAGTTGCTGGCGCAGCGCATTGTGTTCATCCGCGGGGAACAAGCGATCACTGAGTTGCTGCATCAAGGCGATGCTTTAGAGGGATGGTGGCCTGAAAGTGTGAAGCAGTTGCTCGGGAGCCGCTCTTTGGCCAATCGCAACGGGCCTGGCCATAAAGCGCGGCGAAGGGTTGTTGGTCAGTTGTTTTCAAGCGCTGCGTTGGTTCGCTATACCCCGTCGATCACCGGACTGATCGATGAACTTGCCAATGAGCTGATTCAAAGTTCTGGTTGCGTGTCCCTGTCAGCAATGATGCGCCGCTTTGCTTTTGCTGTGATCGCCACCACTGTTCTGGGGCTGGATGGCGAAAGCCGAGAGGTGCTCTTCGCTGATTTCGAAATCTGGACCAAGGCCCTGTTTTCGATTCCTCTGGCAATCCCTGGTACTCCTTTCGCTCGCGCCATGGCCGCACGTCAGCGCCTGCTAAACCGCATAAAGCAGGTTCTGCATCAGGGCGGTAATCAGGGGGGCCTTGATCTGATCAGTGGTGGTCTTGATGAAGTGGGGATTCCGCTGGAAGACGACGACCTAGCGGAACAACTGTTGCTCCTTCTGTTTGCCGGCTACGAGACCACAGCCTCATCGCTGAGCTGTCTGTTTCGTGCCCTGCTGATCCAGCCGGAGTTGATGCAGTGGTTGCTTCCTGAGCTTTTGGAGTCTCCTTGGCCAGCTACCTCAACACCTCAATCAGCTCGTCTTGATGCCACGGTTCTCGAAGTGATGCGCCAGACACCGCCAGTGGGTGGGTTCTTCCGCCGCAGCCTGCGCAAGATTGAGTTAGCAGAGGTAGAGGTGCCTGAGAACAGTGTGATCCAGGTGGCTCTGAGCCCCTCTGGGCAAATGGATAGCAGCGATCTGGCCCACTTTCGCCCTCAACGCCATCTCGATGGTTCGTTTGATCAAACCATGCTCCCTTTCGGAGGTGGAGAACGGGTGTGCCTCGGTAAGGCCCTGGCGGAATTGGAGATTCGCTTGATGGGGGTGGGGCTGCTCCAGAAGGTGAAGTTGAAACTGTTACCGGATCAGGACCTCTCCTTGCAGCTGGTGCCCAGCCCCTCGCCCCGCAGTGGCCTGATGGTGAGCGCTACACCAACCACTGATCGGCATCCATGATCTTTTTGCTGAGTAAGCCAAGGCGCTTGAATTCGGCAAAATTCAGATCTTTCACCGCCTGATCGATTCCGCAATCGACCCATTGGTCATCGCACTTTTCGTAAATAGTGAAGTCCTGCTTCAGCGTTTCGCGTCGGATGCAGTAGGTGATGCCGTCCTCATTGAGATACTCAGCGGATTGCAATTGCAGCCCCATCGATGTACTTCCATTCCTCTGGATGCTCAAGCCTCGGATTTGGATGACTGGGAGGTTACTCAATACGTCTGAATATGTGCTTTCAAATGATGCCCACTTTGTTATGGGTCCTAGTTAGATTGATGTGTGCGATAGTTGATAACAAGTAAAGATCGTGTTATTGCAAATGAAGCCTGAAGCCTGCATCCTTAGCGGTAATTGAAGGATGAAATATGGGAATTATCTGTTTATTATTTTGTTTTTACTATTAATATATAAACATGGGGGACTGTCTATTTTCTTGATTAATTAATGAAAGATTAGCCTGATATAACCATTGTTTTGAATGCTTCATTGCCCGATTCATCGGCTAAATCTGTCAAGAGTGCTTTGCTATCTTCCCCTAGATTCTCTAGGGTCTTTGTCGTGTAGTCATAGTTGTCAAAAATGGTTTCTACTGACCAGACATAATTATTTTCAATTGCATAGCTACAAATACTTTTAACGACTTCATCTTGAGTTGCCCTAATCCCTTTGTCCCAAAGATCTTTGACTATGAAATCTGCAGTAACAGTTCCTTCAAGCATCGGGTCGAGGTCGAATGCGAGCACACATCCGAGTTCGTTAAAGGTTTCAACCCATGCGCTGTTGGTCTCAAGGCAGCCCTTGATAATTGAATGAGCCTCTTGTTTTGTGGTCACTTGAAACAGTCGGATCTGTTCTTTTTAATGCATCAACGCACGCTCTGCCTTGATTTTTCAGAAAGATTTTGTTTGGAATGTCTGACAAATTCCATATTGCCGCCGACTTTGCTATCACTCCTTGGATCTTGCGGTCAATACGAGGTTGCTAGGGGGCAATTTATGGAGTGTCACTTCTAAAAAATTTGCGAAAGTTTGTGTTTCATGTTACTGCTGTTTTTTCTTGATGAAAAGTTTTTATGCAGACCCTATAAATTGTTGATCAGAGAATCTTGTCATTGTTTCTGGGTTGATGAGATGATCAAGGCTCTTTCTAGTTGTCGGATTTGGAACTTCAATATTGCTACGCGATGGGCTAAAGCTGATAGCAAGAGATCAATGCGTCATGACTGCAGCGACACTGACCTCCCTTCCCTTGCAGAGCTGCAAGTTTGAGCGGTTTGGCACTGCTATTAATCCTGTGGATGACATGACGCCCCATAGCGACGTTGACGCCCAACTCAAATTTGAGGGAGCTGACCTGCGCTACTACGTGATGCGCCTACGTCATCGGCCGGCAGTGCTGGCAAGCATGACCCGCCATCAGCGGGCTACGCAGTGCTTAGGTTCTGCCGATGCTCAGCCTTGGTGGTTAGCAGTAGCCGCTCCAGAGCTCCTTCCCGAGGAGCTCTGTGCAGCCTCTGTGCAATTGGTGCAAGTCAACCCCGGCGAAGCTGTGAAGCTCCATCAGGGCACATGGCACGCTGGGCCCTTTTTCCCTGGGCCCTCTGCCCTTTTTTACAACCTGGAGTTAGGCGATACCAATCTCAACGACCACAATTTTCAGGCGCTAACAGCTCCGATCAGGTTGATGCTGGCTTGATCCCTCAGGGAACCCAGCCACTAACGATCTGCTACTGATGATTCTCTGGCCAGTCTTTGACGCGAATGAGCACCACCAACAGCTTGCGTCCCCTTCCTTGCAGAACGGGTCCGTTAATCGGGGTGCGCGAATCAATCGCTTACCTGAGGGATCCTGACGGTTTCATCGCAGAACGTCACCAACAGTTTGGCCCGGTTTTTGGCACAACCCTCTTCTTTCGACCTACTGCCGTTGTGGGTGGTCCAGATGCGGTTGAGCAGTTTATCCGCCTGGAGAGCAGCATCAGTGAAAGCGCATTACCAGCTGCCTTTACGGCCCTACACACAGCTGATGGTGCTTTAAATCAGGCCGGTGATAAACATCGATCCACGCGACGTGGCTATTCCGCTCTCTTCAGCCCCAGCAATCTGGAGTCGTACCTACCAGAAATCAATCGCCGCATGGTGGAGTTCACATCCAGCATTGCTCAACACGGGAGTACGTGTATCGCGCTCGATGCGAAGCAATTTTGCCTCAATCTCTATGCAGAACTCTTTGCTGGTGAATCGTTAACGAAGGACGAGATCGAAAGTTTCATCTCTTACAACGATGCACTGCTGAGTCTTAGCAAGCAGCTTCCTTCCTTTCGTAGGGGTGAGAAGGCATTAGCTGCGCTTCAGCAGAGCATGCAACTGCGTTTGGGCAAATATCGACGCGGAGAACTGGACGGAGCTTGCTTCCGAATTTTTACTGACAATCTCGATGAACATGGACAGCCATGGAGTGACGAACGCATTGCGACGGCCACCGTCTTGATGGTGTGGGGGGCCTATATCGAAGTTGCCTCCTTGATGGCCAGCTGTTTAATCCAAACAAGACATCGACTTGATGTGAGAGATCAGGTTCTCAATGAGGCAATGGATCACAATCTGGTGTCTCCAAGAATGCCAGGTCACCTTGCTGCATGGGACCTTCCCTACGTACAAGGAGTGCTGCGTGAATCTCTTCGATTAATACCCCCAGCTGGAGGTGGTTTCCGGATTACCTCTGAAGACATTGATATTTCTGGGTGCCGCATCCCCGCGGGCACCGTCGTGACGGCTGACCCGCGAATCGGAAACGCAATGTCTGCATTGTTTCCAGAGCCTCAGTCGTTTGCACCTGAACGTTGGATGAGAGAACTTGATGTCAAACGCAACCTCAAAGACGGAGCTGGATGCCCTTTCGCAGGGAGTGCCCTACGGATGCCCAAGGAAGGATGGTTTCCAGGAGGGATTGGCAAACATGGCTGTCCAGGCTTGCCATTGGCTGAGCTCAGTGTGAAGATTTTTTTGGTGCGTTGGATGCAAGCGATTCAGCATTGGGAGGGTGATTCAGAGCAGGCAAAGTCGATTCCATACACACTTGTGCCCATTCGAATTCCCACTGATTCCTACCGGTTAAATGTTGTACCGGTTCCTATAGATGCAGCCCTAGGTTAATTTCAAAATTGTGGATAGTTCACTTTCTGATGCCTAATTACTTTTGCACTGTTAGTTCTTGATATTTTTACTAGTGCTTTTGTATTGTTGGTAGTAGGTTTTGAAGCGCTTATAGTTTCTTTGACTTCTCAGTTTTGACTGGATTGCAATTGAATGCCAACAAACAATGAGCTCCAATCCTGAGCGTTGTAAATTCATTGCCGGATTGTTGCTAGGTAATTCTGTAGCGTTTGTACTTATGTCCTGCTTTGCATGTGACATATTAGGGTTTCCTTCCTTTTCGTTATGGCAAAGCTACGCCTCATCATTTATGCCGCCACAGCCTTCGGGGGAATTGTCTGGCCCTGGTACTGCATCTATCAGTTTATCCAAGAAACTGAAGCTTTAGGTCTGACCGATCCGCTGGAGATTGTGGACCTATTTTCTCAGGGCGTCTGGGCAAATGCTTCCGCCGGTTTTATTGCTGCTGATTTGACTCTTGTTCTTATTGCTGCTTTTGCATTCATTGTTACCGAGGCGTTGAGGCTCAAAATGAAATATTGGTACCTTTACTTTGTTGCCACTTTTGGCATTTCTTTCGCATTTTCATTCGGCCTTTTTATGTTTAACAGAGAGCGTAATTTAATGCGTTCGTCTGATGGTTCTGCCTAGGGCTTGGGTTGCAATTTGCGCATGCAACCACTTTTGATCCATGGGTTCTGGCATGGGCATTATCCGAGCGACGCTGGAGATGAGGGTTGTCAGCTCTTTTCAGCATCTGTTCCGAATCGCACTTTCTCGACTGTTTTGCTGTTCTTCAGAGCGATGATGCACAACGTCTCGATTCTCCCTCGCTCATGATTCGCTCCAGAGCTGCGGTCGCTTGGGCTCCAGGCAAGCCTTTGGATGTCACCGAGTAGATGTCGCTCCACCCCGTGCTGGAGAAGTGCTCCTTCGTGTTGTGGCGACTGGGGTTTGTCATACAGATGCTTACACCCTTTCTGGCTCAGACCCTGAGGGTTTGTTCCCTGCCGTGTTGGGGCATGAAGGCGGAGCTGTTGTGGAGGAGATCGGCGATGGCGTGACCTCAGTGGCGGTAGGCGACCATGTGATCCCTTTGTACACCCCTGAATGTGGGCGTTGTCGTTTTTGTCTGTCCGGTAAGACGAACCTATGTCAGGCGATTCGTTCCACCCAGGGAAAGGGGGTGATGCCTGATGGCAGCAGCCGTTTTTCTCGTGATGATTTGATGATTCATCACTACATGGGTACGTCGACATTTTCCGAGTACACCGTTCTTCCGGATATTGCAGTTGCCAAAATCAACTCTGATGCGCCGTTGGAAAAGGTGTGCTTGCTTGGCTGTGGTGTGACCACAGGAATTGGAGCCGTCCATAACACCGCCAAGGTTGAACCTGGCAGCAGCGTGGCCGTCTTTGGCCTTGGTGGCATTGGTTTAGCGGTGATCATTGGTGCGGT
>Ga0302116_1001633_pt1 | contig 13497 bp, 18 predicted proteins | sample AG5_SCM_MG_FD_203124 | JGI IMG/M metagenome (GOLD analysis project Ga0302116, IMG submission 203124) | Marine microbial communities from Western Arctic Ocean, Canada - AG5_SCM | ecosystem: Environmental > Aquatic > Marine > Oceanic | place: Canada: Western Arctic Ocean | collected 2017-10-01 | reverse complement strand
CCCCTCTCCCCCCCTCCAACTCCAACTCCCCCATCACAACCGACTCTGACTACGACCTTGACACGGTTGAGTTTTCAATGAGCATGGAAGAGGCTCGTAATTCTGTGCACAAGGTGACAGTGAATTCCAGCATAGACCAGAACCTTCACCGGGAAGACTCGCGGAGAATTTCACTCACCGAGAAGGTCCTCGCTCGTCGGCGCTTGGAGAAACTAATTCCGGGTCTGTTCGGCAGCAGCAAGGGCCAGTCTTGGAGGGAAAGGCGAGAGCTGACCTCCAAGAAGCTCCCTGCTAGGTGGTTCCTCCTTCTCTTCACCCTTGCGCATTTCTTGGAGAACTTCCTCAATTCCGCGGGGATCCTCTCTTGGTACAAGGATGAGATGACATCTCCAGCGATCTTTTGCCCTCTGAGCTTTCAGGCCATCTTCACGCACTTTGTCATCAACTGCGAGCGGGTTTACACGGCAGAGAACCACAAGCCACTCCCTCCTGAGCCGATCCTAGCGTGGCATCCCTTCAACAGGCCTGTCTCGCAGGGAACCTTGATGTTGCGGTTTCAGTTTGTGCTGCACTTCGCAGCGTACATTTTCCCGCTGGTTGTCAATTCCAACAAGCTCGTGCCGATCTTCACACTTTTGTCGGCGCCGGTGCTCTATTACTTCTTCACGGCCATAACCGTGTCAATAAATTTGGAGCACACCAAGGTGAGTGAAAATGGATGAGTGAGCAAAAAAAATCACTAACAAATTACACAGGTGGAACTCCAGTCCTTGGTCCAGAACTACTTTGCCAGTGGTATTGGAGGGTTGTTCATTAACCTTTACTTGGCCTTTGAGTCGTTTGGCTGCGTGGCGTTGACCAGCATTGAAACGGCGCAGTGCGAAAGCACAATCAACGGGAACTGGATGTTGGGTTTCAACAGCTGCTTCATTGAGGTGAGCGAGCGAAGCGAGCGAGCCTTGTGAAGAAAAAGAAGAGTGTGAAGCGAAGAGCGAGCGAGCGAAACGAGCCAGAAACACTATACACTAGCTGTGACTAGCTCGCCAGCAATACCATGCACTAGTTGTGACTAGCTTGCTTTGCTCGCTGCTCGCTTCGTGCCCGTGCGAAGTTGCTATACATGGCTGCAACCATTACTGAATTATTCTTCTCATTATTCTTGCTCGCTCTCTTCATCTGTGCTAAATATATACGCGCCTCGCTTCGCTCGGCGCAGCTGACGCGGCTGCTGCTGAGCTGGGTCGTTGAGGCGAACATAGAGACGGGAAAGTTGATGCAGTTCGAGCTCTCCCCCCGTTTTGCAGTGGCGTTCGGCCTGCAAGTAATTGCCTCCTTCATCTTTTTGTTCTTCTTCGCAATCAAGGTGAGCGAGACTTGTGTCAAAAAAGAAGAGTGTGAAGCGACGAGCGAGCGAGCGAAGCGAGCCAGCAACTCTATACACTAGTTGTGACTAGCTCGCCCAGCAAAACCATGCACTTAGTTGTGACTAGCTTGCTTTGCTCGCTGCTCGCTGCTCGGCTTCGCTCGCCGCTCGCCCGTGCGAAGTTGCTACACACGAATACATCCATTACTGAACTAACCTTCTCAACTATTCTTGCTCGCTCGCTTCATCTGCTCGGCGCAGGAGAACGCGCCCGAATCTTTTTCCTCTGACACGTGGGGCTTCGGAAGCACCTTCTTCCTTTCCCTCTGGGCAACTTCATTCTACATAATTTGCCACAAGAACTTGCCCGCGCACAGTGGGGTTCACTCAATGAGCCTATTTTTCTCTCCGAATAAGCAGTGTCGGTTTGTGGGAGACAATAAACCGACACTCAAAGGGAAAAGAGGTAGTCAAATAAGGAAAAAAGGTAATCTTTTGGCAGCGGCAGACCCTCCCCACCCGCCACCAAGACCTTCTGATGCAGATGCAGATGCAGATGCAGATGCAGATGCAGATGCAGACGCAGATGCAGACGCAGACGTAAATGCTGATGCTGTAGACGAGAACTCCGACGCCAACTCAACAAAATCCGACGCCAACTCAACAAAAACCGAAAATAAAAAAACAAAATCCAAACTGTCCTTTACAATCCGAGACGTTCTACAACGAAAATTGAACACGCAATTCGTTGATTGGAACCAGGTGAAAAAGCGGATTACCAACAAGAACCTGTACACAATCCGATTCTTCTTCATTGTCCCCACCTACCTGTTCCTCATCCACAACACATGGATGGCAATTAATTTAGACCAGATCGCTCGAATTATAAACCCAGTGACCAAGGACGTAATCCCAACCACTGGCACGTACCTCACGGCGGTTCTGAGCCCGCTGAGCTTTGGGGCACTTGCCACGCACTTTAGCATAATGATTGGGCACGATTTTTTGTACGCGAAGACCAAGTCGTTTCCGTGCGTCAATCTTTGTCCGCAGAGTTTGTACGAGGGAAAAATCCGTTGGGACCGCATCTCCCGCATCTTCTACGACCCGCGACTGCAGGTGAGCGGAATCCACTACTATTTTTGTTAATTGTCCAATTCACAGCGTCTAAAGAAGTTATGCGTTGGATTCGCATTTTTTGAGTTTTTTTCGAGTTTTCTTTCCCCAATTTTTTGGCTTCGCTTCGCTTCGCTTTGCTTCGCTTCGCTTCGCCCCGCTCCGCTCCACTCGCTCGCTCCACTCCAATCCACTCCACTCCACTCCAATCCACTCCACTCCACTAAACTAACCCACGCGCAGTACTGGCTCCACGCAACGTCCGCATTTTTGTGGCAAATCTTTGCGAAATTTTACCACGGCGAGGCGTACGACCTCCACCTCATGCTCGTCACAAACAGCACCACTGATGTAAGAATTGACGACATCAATTCGCTTTCAGACGCTAGACTAGAGCAGAAAGACATCACTGTTGTGTACCACGGTGGCTTGGACGTGAAGGGGATCGTCATCATGATCTTCATGTACCCCGTTTACGTCTTCATCATACGGCGCATGTGCGGTGCTCTGAGAGACAAGATGAAGGAGAAAACGAACGAACAGGGCGAAACTGTCTCCACGCCGGAGGGAGAAAAGATCACGAACAGTTTGTTCCAAACAGGAGTCTCGTTAATGGCAATTATAATCTTTCTTTGCTTCGAGCTAGGCGGGTGCCTCTACTCCAAGCGAGACGATTATGACCAAGGAAAATGCGACGAGTGGAGCGAGTGTTTGCAGGAGGTGAGCGAGCGAAGCGAGCGAGCCTTGATGAAGAAGAGAATACTCGCGATGAATCCCGCGAAATGGCTACATACATAATGGCTACATCCACTACTGAACTAACATTATTCCACTGAATTCGTTCCACGCCTTCTTCGCTCGGCGCCGGCGCAGTGCGACTCGTTTTATATGGGCAACGTGAGCATGGCCATTCAGGTCGTTTGGGTTTACATTTTGGCCAATTTGTTGCACGGGCGGTTGAGTGTGGTGGACATGTTCACATGCAATATGCGCCGTCACGAGATGATCACGTTCGTACTCCTCACCCCCACTTTCGTATCCACCGGTTTTCTGTTCGCCCGCCGAGAACAGTCACCGACAGACATCACGACGCGCGGATTTATGGAGGTGAGTGAGCGAAGCGAGCGAGCCTTGAGGAAGACGAGCATACTCGCGATGGATCTCGCGAAATGGCTGCAGACGGCTACATCCACTACTAAACTAACCCCGCTTGGTTCGCTCGGCGCAGAAATTTTCTCGCTCCTACTTCAACTCTTACCAGGTCCCAACTTGGCTAATCTCGGCGATGATTATGGGCGCGTACCACACGAAAGTGAAGAACACTCAGTGGTACAAGGACATGAACCAAGAGCGGCACTTGATGGTCTCTCCCAGCTACCGAGGAGTCACCAACGTCGCCACAAACAAAATCAAAAAGAAAAAGTGGTGGTTTCGTCCCTTTGCGAATTTTTGGAATCGGCTGAAACAAATCGCAGAGAATAGAAAATTGAGGAAGCAGGTGAGCGCGCCATATTACATACAAACCAATAAAAATCTAACCGGATCCTCTCGTTCGCTTGCTGGCGTAGCTTGGGCTGAACGTCGAGTTGGACGTTGATGGAGCCGCTGCCGATGGCGAGTTTGGCGAAAACGCAGAAACAGAAATAGAAATAGAGATGTCAGCGTTGGACGAACCAGATACAGCTGCAGCGACTACTACAGCGGAAACCCGAACCAAGTCATCCTCTTCCGGCGCCTCAAAATTCCGCCGAGCGGGCAAAAAAGTAATTCTCACGCAGAACAAGAAAGTAGTCGAGAACATGTTCAACGCCGAGACCGTTTTCGGCCGTCACAAGCAGCACAAGCGGTTGTACATTTTGAAGGGAATCATGCTGGGCGGGACTACCATTTTTCTCATACTCCAGGGTTATGGTGTGTACCATCAGGTGAGTGAGATACGACTACACGCGAAAAATGCAAACTAAAAAATTTCCACTCAATTAATATTTCGCGCTCGGCGCAGGTTACGTTCGATGACGATAGCTTCATGGCTTACGGATACGCGGCCCAGCCGCTGTCTCTAGCCTGCTGGCTGACAAACTATTTGTCAAAGTTCTCCAAACCGGGCAGACGAAAGTTGGAGACGATCAATTTGTGGTTGCATTTGGCAGGCCAAATCGCCCTTCCGTCAGTATACCATGTCACGCTGTTAATGAACGATTGGAATGCTATCGTGTACCTCATCTTCGACGTGATCCACACGATCGAGTGGATTTTCTTGGGCAAGTTGTTCTCCAAACTGCGCGGAATTATGAAATTCCAGCACGAGCACAGCTGGGACGCGAAAAACAACAGGTTCGAAATGAACAAGAGGGGTTTGATGAGGGCAAGTCAGAAAACGCTTGAGGATTTCTTTAGTCAAGGTGAGCACAAAATGGCTACACCCACCCACATCCACATCCACATCCACATCCACATCCACATCCACATCCACATCCACATCCACATCGACTTACATGATTACAGCATTTTCGGCCTTCTTGGTAATTTTTTACGTGTTCTTCGAGAGCGAGGGGTGCATCGAGAGCGAGTTAGAGATCAACAACTGCAGGACGTACTTCACGGGAACGAGAATGTTCGGAACGGTCATGGCATCCCCCCTCATCTTGTACGTAATCAGCTTGGTAAGCGACCTGGACACGTACGATTTAATGACCGGGCGAGTGGAGAGTAGGTGAGTTTTTTTTTTTAGAATTTATAGAGCCGACCTTACCTGGTTTTGAAGCGAGCGAGCCTTGAAAAAACGAGACTGCGAGCCTCTACTAAACTAAACTAAACTAAACTAAACTAAACTAAACTAAACTAAACTAAACTAAACTAACCCACTCAATTCGTATTCACACCTTCTTCGCTCGGCGCAGGCGCATCTACGTTTCTTTCATCATGACTTGCGCGACGTGCTTCGTGGCGGTTTTCACGTTTGGCATAAGGGAGTGGAGTTTGGACGAGGCGAGAACGATGTCGATTTTCAATTTTTTGAGCAGGTGAGTGAGCGAAGCGAGCGAGCCTTGAGGAAGACGAGCATACTCGCGATGGATCTCACGAAATGGCTACAGACATAAGGCTACATCCATTACTAAACTAATAATATTCCACTCAATTCGTTTGGTTCGCTTGGTTCGTTTCGCTCGTGCTTCTTTAAAAATGCGCCTCGCTACGCTCGGCGCAGTGACACATTCCTCCTGGCGTGGGAGGCGCTGATCTACTTCAGTTTCTTGCTGATGCTCGACGGGGTGGTTACATATTGGGGGGATGGGGGGGGAGAGCAAATAAAGGCGGAGCAAATGCACAGGGCGAAGCACGAGGCGCAGAGTAGGGACAGCAGAGCACTTGAGAGAAACGAGATCGGAGGGGAAGGGGAAACGCGACACTTGAGCATTCACCAGGACGAAGACAGCTTGGGGAGGGTCTCCATCGGGAGGGAGAAGAGCAAAAGCTACGTGACGTACTTCGCGAAGGAGGAAATGGATGATATTGATGTTCGGAGCATCCACTACCGAGGGAGTCGGGGAATAAAGATGGGAAACGTCTGGTCTGGATTAATTATGTGATTAATATAAGAAAGACAAGAAGGGAGAAGCATTTCGTTTGAAATATTATAACAATGTTTACTTCCTCGGACTCAACTCCGGCACCTCTCCCTCATCTGGGAAGACTAGTGCGAAAAACTCTTGAAAACTGATGCTTCCGCCTCTATCCTTGTCCACTGCCCTGAACAGCCGTTTGTACCTCTGTCCACTTATGTGCACCCCCATGAGCACCAGCCCCTTCCTCAGCTCCTTGAAGTCCACCTCCCCACTGTGATCCGCATCAATCTCCTTGAACAGCTTCCCCAGGTCCTTGCTGGTCATCCCAATCTCCTCTAGCTTTGCCCGAAACACGTCAAAGACCTCGTGCTGAACATTGAGCATCTCCTGCGCCGTAGTTAGTTAATTTTAGGGTAATGCAAATGGCTGCGAGCGAAGCGGGCCAGCAGCAACACACACACCAGTTGAGACTAGCTCACTTCGCTCACGGCTCGTAGCTCGCTTCGCTCGCGGCTCGCGTCTCACCTCCGTCTCATCGATCACTCTCCCCACCACCTCCCCGTCGAGCTCGCTAATCGCGTTCAAAATGCTCATCGTTTTGATGACGTTTCCGCTGATGACGAAGTTGAGCAGCGGGGGCACGAAGGTAAAGATGAAGTATATCCACCTGTTGGTCACCGTGAAGCTCACGTACGCGTAGTTCGCGCAGAAGATGCCCAAGTAGAAGCAGTTGAACAGCAGCGTCATGTCCAGCGTTTTGTTGAACAAAAGCGGCGACTTGAACAGGTAGACGTGCTCCAAATTAATCTTCGTAACCTTCTGCTTCCCCGCGTCCAAGGCCTCGTTGAACTTAATGAGCTGCTCCTCCCCAGCGTTCTCAAGCGCCACCGCGTGGCTCCCGTGGTCGTCAGCCCCGCCCGTGGATGCATTACCGTCCGTGTGGGTGTGAATCTTGGCGTTGCCCGCCATTGTAAGAAACTGCTTCTTGGGGGTGTTCGGCGTTCCTTCGTTTGATGTGTTTGTGCCCCCTCCCAGCAAGCTCACTACCCCGCCGATATTCATCTTCTGAAAGGTATCCCCGGTCATTCCGGTGCCCGGAACCTTGTTGAGCATCCCTCCGACGCCCTCCATTACCCCCCCACTCACCCGCCGCATCGCCGCCAGCGCCTTGTCCCCCTCGATGGGGTCGTGACCTTCGTGACCGTGTCCTCCACCGTGTCCTCCACCGTGTCCTCCACCGTGTCCGTGCCCCAGCTCCTCGTTGATGTTCTTGAGCTCCTTCAGCATCATCATCTTGTCCTTGCTGTGCCGCTTGTTCTGCGCACGGAACATTGTGGGGCTCTTCACCTTGCCGCTGCTGTCGCCCGCCGCCTCGAGCTCAGCTGCTTCAAGCATCATTTTCTCCTTCAGCAACCTCTCCTCGTTATCCTTGAGTTCCTTTTCGGCGTCCTGTGGTTGTGGTTGTGGTTGTGGTTGTGGGTTAGTGGAAAAAAATAAGAAGAGCTTATCGAACTCTCAATCATCTCACCTGGATGTACTTGGCGTACTCATCCGCTCCGCTGCAGCCGATCGTATCCAACAGCCGCAGCTCACACCTTCGGGCCAGGAAAGACAGGAAGACGACGAAGAGGAGGAGGCACCAGCCGCAAATCATGAACAGGAAGAGGCCGGTCTCCCCGGGGTCCTCGCAACCCGAGGGGACGTGGGTCACTCCGTCGGCCATCACGCAGCAGGTTTCTTCAACTGCTGGGACGCCGCCCAGGATTCTCTCGTGAAAACCATCAATGTGCGTGTGGCTCTCATTCACCCAGGAGTGCTCGTGTGTGTGCGAGTGCTCGGTGTTGTTGTAAACGGGACAGTCGGTAATTTCTAACGTTGACGCGAGGGATCTCTGCTTGGGATTGAAAAATGCGTCCGAGACGATCTCCGCCATGGACCTGCGTTGGCACCCATCCTCACCGCTAGCGTCCGCTCCCAAGCTGCGCCTGGGCGCGCAATCCTCCTCCTCAATCTCAACGCCCGCGTACTTGAACTCGTGCCTGATGACGTTGAAGCATAACGCAACACAGAGCAGGACCCAGCTGCTCACCTCCACCTCAATCATGTCGGTCACGTGCTTGTCGAGGACCTCCCTCATGTACGACGCGAAGTCGAATACGGAGAGGGGGAGGCCGTAGGTCTTACAAAAAAAAACGTTGAAGACCTTATACTCCATCGTGTCGCGGAAACCCTGAAGTGGGCGCCAGCGGGATTTTGTGTTCATTCTATGTGGTTTGTTGGTGGGTGGGTGGAGGGTTAGTACGCTACACTCCACAACATTTTTCTCGCATTTACTCACCCCCTCTTCTCCTTCTCATAACGCTCTAACAAATCCTCGCTGGACAGTGCGCTCGCCTGGTCAATCTTCTGCTTGAGCTTCTGGTTCAACAGCATGAGCAAGAAAGCCTCGACGATGAAGAACAGCGCCGCGAAGAAGATTACAATGTGGGAGAACTCGAAGGCTACAAAGATGTCCTGGTCAACCTCCACCTTGGACTGGACAAACATGAAGACGCCGAAGGAGAGAAAACCAAGAATGGTCAGCTCCTTGTAAATCTTGTCCACCATCTCCTTGTAAGGGCTGCCCTCGAGGTGGTGGTCGAGCTGCAAAACACAACAAAACAAACAAGGGGTTAGGGTTGTTTGTGGGTGGGTTGCAAATAGAGCTGAACTGAATTGAACCCTAACCCTAACTGGAAATGAGTGATTATGGCAAGGGGGGGCGCACCTTATGAGTCAGTAGCTCAAACGCAACGGTGAAAATAACAATGCAGATCAAAGAGATCGACGCCGCCTGTACATTAAGTTGAGCACCGAGTCCAAAGACAGAGCCTCCCATGTTGGATGGCGATTAAAAAGTTGGTGTGAGGTAGAGGGAAGTACAAGGTGGCAATGGCTAACCCTGGCAAGATTTTGTATATATATAATGGCAAGATTTGTATAAAGTTATATACGAACCCCAACTTTGGCAAACTTTTTTGAGGATGATTTCTTAAAATAATTGCATTGCAATTTTTTTTACCTTCTAAGAGCGGACATAACTTAACGTAACAACACTGCTCAATACTAGTACTACCAAAACCAACCAACCAACAAAACATTAATCGCCGACTCCACACATCACATCCCAACTAATTATGGGAGAAGGAAGGGTGCTAGATGTGGTGCTGGATCCGCTGAAGAAACAAAAGGAGGGCAAAAAAAGGGTCCACAAGTCGAAAGAAGAGGTAGAGGAGGAAGCCAAACAAGCCAAACAGGAGGCTGAGGACAACTATAGTCCTTTCAAGGATGACAAGTTCATCGACGAGAAGCACTGGGGAAATCCGCTCATCACTCTGCTGTTGACAAAGCTGTGTCAGCCTGCGAGAGCAATTGCCATGAACGAAACTTTTAATGGTGAGTTAACCACGCACGCGCTCTCTTGTTAAGTATTTCACTTCACTAACGCCCCACCAAACCAAACCCAATCCGCTTCCCAACCCACCCCGCAAGGCATCATTCTTATTGTCATCATAATAGCAGGAGTCCTAGTGGGCGTCCAAACATACGACGGAATGGAAGACAACGAACTGGTCAATAGCATAGACTTTGTTGTGCTCATCTGCTTCTGCTTCGAGTGCTTGGCCAAAATCTTCGCCGAGGGGTTGGCCCCTTGGCGGTTTTTCGTCGGACCCGAATACAAATGGAATTGCTTCGACTTCGTCATCGTGGTGATGTGCATTCCCGGTGTGTTCTCAGGGGGTGGGGGGAGGTGAGTGGAGAAGAGCGGAACAAAAAACAAATCCAACCAAATACCCAATCTAAACCAACCCCAACTCCAACTTGCAAACCAAACCAAACCAAACCAAACCAAATAATTTCACAGCATTGCACTGTTGCGCTTGCTCCGACTCATGCGGCTGATGAAGCTAGTGAAGAAGGTTCCGCAGCTGCAAATGATCATCATGGGGCTGATTGGTGGGCTGGGGAGCATTGGCTACATTCTACTGTTGCTCTTTTTGGTTTTTTACCTATTCGCTATTGCGGGGATCTACGCGTTCCGAGACAACGACCCTTGGCACTACGGCGATTTGCCCACAGCGCTACTATCCCTTTTCAGGGCAAGCACGTTGGAGGACTGGAGCGACATCATGTACATTGACATTTATGGCTGCATCAACTACGCGCACGTGTACGTGGAGCCCAAGGAGTACACCCTGACGAACCAAATCTACTGGTGCTTGAACGATAGCGGCGCGAGGAATGCAGCCCTGAGTTCAATATACTATTTGATGTTCGTTGTGGTTTCTGCCTTGGTAATGCTGAGCCTGTTTGTAGGAGCAGTGACACTGTCAATGACTGAAGCCATGGAAGACATGAAGAAGGAGGATGAGCAGAAGACGAAGGCAAGGATGAAGGCGAAGCAGCAGAAGAAGGTGGAGGAAGCGAAGAGAGCGGCAGAGGAAGAAAAGTTGAAGCAAGTCGCGAGTTTAACGCCCGAGAATAGCGAAATGTCTCGATCTGGTGAGTTTTGGTGAAGAAGCACAAATATTTTTTTCGCCCCTAACCCAACCCAACCCAACCCAAACCAACCCAACCCAACCCAACCCAAACCAACCCAACCCAACCCAACCCAACCCAACCCAATCCCCCCCCCCCAGAATCTAGCCGACGACTCTCAGTCCAAATAAAGCAGGTCGTGGGCCTTGGCAACCCCTTAGAGGACGAAGCGGCCGAGCGCGCCCGCCTCAAGAAGCTCATGTGGATTAGCTGGGAGGGAGTTGACTTCACCGACCTTGCGCTCGATGATCTCAAAACCTTCGCAAACCCAATTCGGCAGCGGTACTACGACCTGTCGCGGAAGCTTCTGTGGCTGACCGAGAACGCCAACTTCAACAACTTTATCACGTACGTGATTGTCGTTGCTGGGGCTCTGGTGGGGTTGCAGACCTACCCACAGTTCGAGGAGGACGTAACCATGTCGTTTGCCGAACAAACCTCCTCGGTCCGGACGGTTATGCTCATCGACATGGTAATTTTGTACATATTCACCTTCGAGATCGGCGCAAAGTTCGTCGCCCAGGACAACGCCCCGTCAAAAGTATTTTATTCTGCGTGGAACTCCTTCGACTTCCTGATCGTCTTGGGATCTTGGACGCTAGGAGGAGGAATGATCACCATGCTGAGGCTGCTGAGGTTGCTGCGCGTTTTGAAGTTGGTGAAGGCTTTCCCCCAGCTGCAGGTGAGAAATGCGAGCGAAGCTGCGTCCATTGCGAACCGAGCGTAGCGAGGGAGCTGCTTCTATCAGCCGAGCGCAGCGGAAAGCCGAGCGCAGCGGAGAAGGGGGATTTCGGGGGTCTCCTCCGACACAAATCTAAGTAATTCCACACCTCAAAAAACTTCAAAAATAAACTGATGCTAACGCAACTCTCACGCAAATCTCACGCAAATCTCACGCAAATCTCACGCAAATCTCACGCAGGTCATCGTCAACGCGCTAATCATGGGATTGGGATCTATCGGGTACATTGGGGTGATTTTGGTGTTGGTGTTCTACGTATTTGCTATTTTGGGCATGATATTCTTCAAGGACAACGACCCGTGGCACTTTGGAACTTTGCACGTTGCGATGCTCAGCTTGTTCAGGTGCAGCACCTTTGAGGACTGGACGGACGTCATGTACATCAACATGTACGGCTGTGATCAGTACGGCTACTCGATGTTCACCGACCTGTGCACGAACCCAACAGCCTGGGGGGCCGTCTCGGGGGTGTTTTTCATGATCTTTGTGATTATCGGCGGGTTAGTCCTGCTAACGTTGTTCATCGGAGTGGTCTCGACAAGCATGGACGAGGCTCAGGAGAACCAGCGGCAGGAGAAGGAGCTTGAGGACGCAGTGAGGGACTACGCGGCCGAGGAGAAGATCACACCCCAGGAGATCGAGCTCTACGAGTCGGTGTTCAGCTTGTTGGATCTGGATGGGGGGGGAACGATTGAGGAGGAGGAGCTCAGGGTGGGGCTCATGGCAATCGGGAAGAACCCGACTAGCGAGGAGTTGAGTGAAATGATGCGGCAAGTGGACGAGGACGAGAGCGGGGAGATTGATATTGCAGAATTTGTCAAATTCATGTGGCTCATGAAGAAGGAGAAGGCGGCGAAGGAGGAGAAGGAGGGAGGGAAGGAGGGAGGGAAGGAGGGGGAGGAGGAGGAGGAGGTAATGAAAATGGTCATTAAAGAGAAGACAGAGGAGGGGGAGGGGGTAGGGAAAGGAAAGGAGAAAACGGCCACCGTGGCTGTTGCGCCTGCGCCCGATGAATGAAGATTTAATTAAAAAAAGTCTTTTGGTTGTGTTTACCTCATTTCGTCGATATCCTTGTTGGAAGAAGACGCTGTAGAAAGTGAGATGTCATCATCGTCATCATCATCATCTTCTCCAACCTCAATCTGGAACCCTGCCAGCCCAAGGCCAGCCGATGACGGTTGTTGTTGTTGTTTTTGTTGCTGAGATGCTGATACAGCGGTGATCTCCTTGCGGAGCTCCTCAGCTATTGCTGTTACAACGTCTATCTCAACCATCGTGTCGGCCATGTTCATAACTGTTGTCATTTGGAGGTTTGTCGCACTTTCGTGGTCGGCAAGACCACTTTTCAAAAGTTCGAGGGATTTCTTCATTTCGTCCAGCTCTTTGGGAGTGTCGGAGTCCTCAACCATTCCCATCACCATATCAATCTGAAGGTTTGTAGCGCTCTCGTGCTCTGTTAGCTTTCTTTGTAGGTCAGTGATCGAATTTTGGATGGGTTGAAGAAGAAGCTCTGTGGAAGGGATGTGGATGGGGTGGGCCGGTTTGCTGCTGCTGTCCGCCGCTTGATCTTGACCGCCGAACTTTGCTTCTAACCCTAACCCTAAATCAGTGATATTGGACTGAATGGTAGTCAGCTCCTCCCTCTTTACGCTCTCCAACTCTAATGCATTGATTTTAGCCTCCGTCATACTCAAAATCAACTTCTGGTTTTTATTTACGCTCTCAATTTTCCCCTCGACTTCTTCCATAAGAGTTGTTTTCAATTCAGTGATGGTGGACTGGATGGTGGACTGGATGGTGGACTGGATGGTGGACTGGATGGTGGACTGGATGGTGGTTAGCTCTTTTGTGTTTACGCTCTCCAATTCCACCGCCTTGAGCTTCGCCTCGAGGGACTCCGTCATTCTCGTGGCGCACTCGATTTTCTCCTCGACTTCTTCAAAATGAGTTGTTTTCAATTCAGTGATGGTGGACTGGATAGTGGATTGGACGGTGGTTAGCTCCTCCCTGTTTACGCTCTCCAATTCCACCGCCTTGAGCTTCGCCTCGAGGGACTCCGTCATTCTCGTGGCGCACTCGATTTTCTCCTCGACTTCTTCAAAATGAGTTGTTTTCAATTCAGTGATGGTGGA
>Ga0302116_1001632_pt1 | contig 13504 bp, 18 predicted proteins | sample AG5_SCM_MG_FD_203124 | JGI IMG/M metagenome (GOLD analysis project Ga0302116, IMG submission 203124) | Marine microbial communities from Western Arctic Ocean, Canada - AG5_SCM | ecosystem: Environmental > Aquatic > Marine > Oceanic | place: Canada: Western Arctic Ocean | collected 2017-10-01 | reverse complement strand
GCGGAGGTCGTGGCCACAGCATTGATGCTATCGCAGTAGGTTGCTGCAGCGTAATTCGCGCAAGTGACGTCCGTGGGCAAGGCCTGCGCGCTCGCGATGAGCGCGACGAAGACGGCGAGGAAGGTGGTGGTGCGGAACATGTCGGCGAAGGTGCGTGCGGAAGGTTCGGAGGGTGCGTTCGTGCGACGGGCGCAGTGGTGGTACCCCTCGCCGATCCAAAAAACGTGTTTGCGTTCAACACGGGCAGAGACAATTTTCGCAAAACGGAAACACGTGGGAGACGCCGATATTAATCTTGAGGTTTCTCGGCAAATCAGAAACCCGGAATCGACATCTTCAGCCATCAAAACTCTCGTATCCGCCAGCCAACGCGGTCTGACGTCAGCTCCAGCTGGACCAACGGCTTAACCAGATTTCGGAGACTCGAGCTTTCGGACGCTTTCGCTCATCAACTTAGGGTTGGTCGGCACCTCGCGTCGCCGATCTTTACCCGTCAGAGGAGGACGCGAGGAGGACGCGCGGCGCCCCGCCTTCGCCCCTCCCAGAGCATCGCGCGGACGGCGGCGAGGTCCCGCGACATGTCCACGATCGCCCCGCCGCGGCCGACGAACGCGCTGCCGACGTCAGTGCCGTACCTCCCGCGCGACGACCACGGCGGCGGTTCGTCGCAGTTCGACCCGATCTCCGCGGCGGTCGTGGCGTCGCTGGACGCCAACCTGGGCGCGCTGCTGCGCATGGAGTGTGGGGAGTTCTGGCGGCACATCGCGCACGACGTCTCCATCGCGCGGGCGCTGGACACGTACCTCCGGTACCGTCGCAGGCCCTACGACGACGGCGCAGTTTGCGCCGTCGCACCGCCGACGACGACGAACGATGACGACGACGACGCGCACGAGGACCTCGACGATCGACTGGCGAGGCGCGTGTTCATGACCATTCGCCGGCTCGCGACGATCGAGCGCGACGACCCGCTCGTACCCACGCTCGCGTCCCGCGCGACCGCGCTGACGAAACTCCGGCTCGTCGACGCCGCGAAAATCCTCGACGTCTGCGCGCTCTTCGGCCCGGACAACCCACGCGCCACCGCCGCGCTCGTCGCCGACCTCATCGCCATGTTCGGCGAACCGTTAATGAACGACCTCGCCGCCGCGGGCGCCGCCGCCGCGGTGGACATGGACGCACGCGCGGACGCACTCATCGAGGACATGTTCGCAGACGACGGGCTCGACCCGACGACGCGCGACGAGGCGCTCGGCTACTTCCGCGACGTCGGAGCCACGCTCACCGAACTCATCCGCGCGGCGCCGGCGATCGCCAACCGACTCGACGAAGGCCGCGAAGTGTCGGACAAGTGTCGGACAATCCATGAAACCTCGCGTACCTTCGGCGAGATGACCGTACATGAGCGCGGAAGTGGAGGCGCGGGCGCGGGAGGGAAAGGGAAAGGGGGGAACGACGTCGCCGTGGCGCCCGGCGCGTTGGCCGCGGCGATCGACAGGGTGGTTCACGAAACCGCGCCGACGCTCGAACAGATGGCGCTCTCGTGTTCGAATGATGAATCCGGCACAGGGAACGCGGAGTCTTCCCGTGTGCGGGTCAAGTGCGCGGCCGCGACGTCCGCGCTGACGACGCTGCTGAGGGTCATGCGTGATCCGCCGGTGGAGTGCGGCGTTCCCGGTGGTGTTCCGGGGGCAGCCGCCGGCGTCTCCGGTTCTGGCGGCGAAAGTTTTGACGAAGAAGAAAAAGAATTAGAAAAGATCGAAGCGCTGCGGGGTTTGTTACCGGACCACGGCGACGGGTACCTCGCCGCGGTGCTGGACGCGTTCGATGGGAACCCGGAGACCGCGGCCGGGCACGTGTTCGAGGGAAGCCTACCTTCGCATCTCCAAAAGATGGACACCAAGACGACGCTGGAGGCGTACTTTTCGAAAAAGAAAAAAACGGCACCCGCGCCGGTGAGCGCGGGTGGGAAGACCGCCGCGCTGAAGGGCACGTGGGCGACGCGCGCGCCCGTGCGACCGAACGCACCGCCGTCCCCCGCGGGCGGGTTTATCCGCCGCAAGGGAGATAACCGCGATCGCGCCGGGAATCGAACCTGGGACCTTCGGATGGACTCGGCGGATCAGAAAACCACTCTCGCGCTCGCGTCCGCGCTGGAGTACGACGACGAGTACGACGATTCCTTCGACGAGCTCGCGGAGGTCAAGGGATTGGGTTCAGCCGCGGGGGAGGTGTCGGAAGGGATCCCAATGGTACCCGGTTCGAACCCTCGAGGCGCCACTAATAATACCACTAAGGAAAAAACCGGTGGTCCACCCAATAAGTCGTACTGGATCTCCGACGGTAAGGTGTACCATTCCCGGAAAGACGGCGCGACTAAAGTTCAGGCGGGTTCAAACGAAGAGGCGGCGGCGATCGCGGCTCGCATGTCCGCGGTGGAGAAGGACAGGGTGCACGGGCTGGGCGCGGGTGGGAACAGGGCGGCGTTCGACGCGGGCGCAGCGCCGTTCGTGCCCGGGGGAGGTGGGAGAGGCGGGAACGGTGGTAGAGGCGGCGGCGGCGGTGGAGGCGCGGGGGGTGGTAGAGGCCCGCCGCCGCCGTCCACCGGCGGCAGGCACAACCGCGGCGGCGGCGCGGCGGATCACCAGCGCAAGAAACACTTCCGCAAGGACGCCGCGGCGAAGAAGATGAGCAAGGGCGTGGGCCCGCCCCAGTGAGAGACGATACGTACGAGTGTAAGAGTCGACCGTTTTAGAAAAGTAAGTTACCACTTCGAAGCTTTACTTGTATTTCAGCGCCCGCGTCCGTATTATATGATACCGACGCGGCTCTCTACTCCTCCGCGGCGGTGAGATCGCGCCAGAGACGGTCGTGGAAGTGAAACATCGCCGCCTCCATCGCGGGCGCGTATCTCCCGCTACCGTACCCTGGCGACTCCATCCCGCCCTGAACCTTCTCGCACAGCCACGTTGTCTCCGTCTGCACCCGACCCGACGCCGCGAGCGATTCCTCGACGAATTTGTCATCCACCCGGGGAAGTAAGTCTGTGAACAAAACACGACGTCATACTAATTGCCCATACGGAAATAAAAAGAAACTCACCTGCTTCGAGGAAGTAATCGAAGTGAACGACGCAGGTGTTGGGGCCGGTGGGTGTCACCACGTTGGTGTCCATCCACGGCCCGTACCGGTTGATCATGAGGTTGGGGTAGACTGAAAAACACACAGAGTCAGTACGGGCAAACAGTCAGGTTGGAGAAAGAAAACGCTCACTCACCAAACGCATACAACGCTGAGTCTCCGAGTCTCGTCAACTGAGTCAACGAGGAGTCGCCGTTATTCTCGTTGTTAGTCCCGTCAGTCCCGGTCGCGTTCGCAGCCTTGCGACGCGCCGTCTTGTTCATCGCCGCCTTCTTACGCTTCGCCTCGCTCCGCCTGCTTCGCTTACCCTGCCTCTCCGCGGGCGCGACGACTGACGACGATGGGATTATGTTTTCATCGACGGTGTTTTTGTTTTTATCGCGCGTGAACTCTCCGCCGTTGACTGTCTGAATCGACACGTACTCGCCGTAAATCGTCGTCTCGTACTTCTTCATGTCCACGCCGTCGGCGACGAGCGTTGGGTGGGCGAACGGCACGTGGTACCCGCCGTCCAGGTAGTTGTCCGCGAATACTTTCCAGTTGCAATTCAGCGAGTACGTTCGCCGAGTTACGAATTTCATCGAGCTGTTAAACACAAAGTTCATATGGGCAAACAGTTAGAGAATAAAAAAAGTACTCACCTCGGATCGTCGAACCACGAGGTTGAGATCCTGGCGGACACGTCATTTCCCATCCACTCACCCGGACCAGGGATCGATGACACGTCGTCGTCGTCGTCGTCGTCGTCGCCCGCGTTCAAGTTGAGCATGACGAACGGGCCCCACGTCGCGACTCGTATGGGCTTTAGGCCGTTGTCGGCGACTACAAAATTCTCGACACCGCCTGTAAACGTAAACAAAACACGACGTCAATCTAATTGCCCGTATGATGATCAAAATAAACGTACCGATCTTCGTCGCCCGGATCAGCGAACCCTCCAGGTCGTAGGTCCACCCGTGGTACGGACACTGGAAGCACGTCGCGCTCGGCGTGGACTCGCATTTAGTTGACATATCGGCGGACGAAGGATTCGAACCCGGGACGTCCCAAGGCGCGGACGCCACCTCCATCGCGTGATGCCTGTACGAGTTGAACAAAACACACACGCCGTCATTCTAATTGCCCATTCGGATTAACTCTTGAAATAAAAAGAAGTGCACGCACCGACACGCGTTGTGAAACGCTCGTAAAACGCCATCCTCGCCCCTGACCACGACGTATTTGACCGTGCCCGTGGCGCCGACGAGGTAGTTTCCGTTGTTTGCAACCTGGTCGACCCGGCCGGCCCAGGTCCACCCGCGTCCAAACACGTTTCGTTGCTCCGCCGTCTGTACACAAAACACGCCATCATCATACTAATTGCCCATACGCGTACGAAAATACAAATTTACTCACCGGCACTGTACCGCTCGAGTCGTTGTACCAAGACGCGGGGGGCGTGTTCGCGGCGGCGACGCCGAGGGAAGCGGAGGTCCACGGTTCGATTCCCGCGCGGGTCGCAACGTCGATCCTTTTGGTCTCCTCGTCCTCCTCATCCTCGTTCACGGCCGTCGCGACCTCCGCCTTTGATTTTTTGGAATTGTCGTCGGCGGCGGCTTCACCGTTCGCCTCACCCTTCGCCTTCGCACTCTCGGCACCCCCCTCGGCACCCTTGAAGAAAGGGCACCTGCCCCCGCTCGGCACCGCGGAGTTCGCCGGGTCCTTCAGGCTAAGCCCTTCGTACACCGTCTCGTCCTGGTTATTAGCGGGGTCAGTCTCAGTCTCAGTCTGCGTCTCCATAGGCAAACCGGCTCTCTCGGCCAAAAACTCAGTCACGACGGCGGCCAACTTGTCATCCCCGAGGCTCTTGTACTCCAGCTCGTCCGGATCCGTGCCGCGAATCGCGTCGTGCAGCGCCTCGGCGGTGGACGCGTCGAACGAATCGATCCGGTCGAGGTGCGTCCTGACCGTGAACAGTATCCACCGGTTAACATCCCGGTCCTCCCCTGGAAGCCTGTTGAAACAAAAACACGACGTCAATCGATTTGCCCATACGGAAGTAACTCTTACTTGTAAAAGGAAACTCACCTCCGGATCGTCTCGTACTCCACCCTCAGGTGCATGCGCGATCCAGCCTCCTCCGCCGTACGCGGCAGCTCGCGAAGCGGGTCCATGTAACCGGTGTGTCGCTCGTCCCGGAACGTTGAGGTGTCCGGATCGATACCCGTCGTCGCCGCGCGCGTCGCCGCGGCCTCGGCGCGATTAGCGACGCCGCCGATCGCCACGTTGGTGGGGTGCCACTCCAGGTCGGTTGACACGACTTCGCCTGAATTTTGCAAAACCCAGTTTGCGCGCCACAGCGGTTTGTCGGTTTTCAGTTTGGTGAAGACGCGCGCCACCGCGTCGCGCATCTTGCGTTCGTACCCCGGCACCGGCGCGTGTACCTCCGCGAGGGTCTTACGATGACGTTTCCGGGGATCGAAGGAGAAGCACACGACGCCGGCTTCGAACGTGTGCCTGATTGTTAGGGGAGGATCGGTCAGTATTTGGGTGGCATTTGGGTATTTGAGTATGGGAGGGAGACTGTTTGTCGATACGCACCTCGCCGTCTCGCCTCCCGCGCCGTCGTGCTCGCCGTAGTCGCACCAGCGCGTGATGGCGTCGTCCGGGCCGTCGTCCACGTCCCCGTCGTCCCCGCACGACAACCACAGATCCTCCAAAGTCTCCTCACGCACCAGACAAAGTTCCTCCTGTACGAGCTTGGCGCAAGTCTTCATCGCGTCGATTCCCTCGAGCCGATCGAGCGGGCCGGTGCTCCAGCCGTCGAGGCTCGGGACGGTGACGCCGCCGTCGGGGGCACGCACGTATCGCGTCGGTTGACGCGCGCACAGCCAATCGCACATCATGGGAAGAAGCGTCTCCGCCGCGGCGGACGCGGATGGGTCCCAGACGACGCAGCCGCGTTCGGAGTCGATGAGTTCGTGCCGCCGGCGCATCTCCTGGATCCACGTGTTGTTACCATCGTCGGCACCCTCGGCACCGTCGTCCGTGTACCCGTCCTGCTCGAGCCAGTTCTGTGAGACGTCCAGTGGTTTCAGTCCGGTGCCCTGCGTGAGGCCTCGCGATGCCCACAGGAAACGCGCGGCGGTCGGGAAGGATGCGCGTTCGAAGTCCTCGATGGGGAACGGCGATCGGGAACGCGCGGACGTTTCGTCGTCCTTCGCGCGGACATCCTCGTCGGCGGCGGCGGGGGATGGCTTGGAAGATGACGAGTCCGCGCGCGGGTCCGTCGCCGTCGCCGTCCATCGCCCCGGCCTGACGACGGTCCGAGATCTCGAGCCAGTAGAGCCGTCCACCATGCCGCGTCTGGGGAGTCGCGTCGTCAGGCGGACGGGCGCGCGCGCGCGTAGCGAAGCGCGCTCGATCCCGCGGATGGATCCCGAGAGCGCCGCGTGAGTCGTCATGGATGTGCCCGCCATGGTCGCGGCGCGGCTTCCGACGGGCTCGGTTCAAAAGTGTCGAGGTGGCTGGCTTTTTTGGCGCCAAATTTTGTCATCGAAAAAGAAAAGAGAGGTTGGGGAGGAAGCGCGACACACAGGGCCATGAAGTGCCGCGCCCCGATACGCGTCGCCCTCGCGCTCGTCGCCGCGTTGGCGCTCGTGAACGGCCACCCGGCACGAGCGCAGCCGCTGGGAGAGGCGGCGCCTCGCGTCTCCGCCGCCGCCCCGAGGTCTCACGCGGAACGGAGGGCGGTGCGCCTGAGGGCTGCGAGTGAAGAAAGTTTGGCGGGTCCGAGGGGGGTCGTCGAGGACGCGGCCGCCGGTCCCAGCAGCGACACCGCGCGGATGACCGCGACGACGACGCCCGCGTCGTTCGACCCTCCCGATACCGACGACGACGACGTCACGATCGGCGATACGCAACGAAGGACCCCCGATGACCCCCCCAACAAAGAGCGCCGCCGTCCTTGGGCCTCAACTGACGAACAAACTCCTCTTCCGACACGCACGAAGGCTGCGCCACCGATCTCGACCCCGCTCATCGTCCAACAGGACGACGCCGCGACATTATCACGCGTCGCGCGTGAGACCGGCGTCGTCGATGCGCCTTCAGAACCCACCGACCCGGAGTCCACGGCGCTCGCCGCGGAAGCCTTCGGACCCTCCCGCGACTCTTACCAGCACTACTACGACAGCGGCGGCGGCGCCAAACACCACAGTTCCACCAAACCTCCGCCAACCATCGGATTCGGGTCGCCGTTACAGTACCCGAGCTCAGTGCGCGGGGTCTGGGCGCCGTGGTGCCTGTGGGGTGGACCGGATCAGGCCACGTGCACGTGCTACGGGCCGTTCTCGCACACCAGGCCGTGGGGATACTACTGCGTCCTAATGGTAGATCCGTGGACGCCAAGCCCGCCGCCGCCTGGCGCCACGCCCGGTGACGCACCGCCCTCGCCGCCGCCGCCCGGTACGCCCGGGACGCCCGGTACGCCCGGTGACGCACCGTCGCCGCCGCCGCCCGTCCCTCCTTCGCCCCCCTCGCCGCCCGTGACCGCCTGCGGCGACCTATTCCCCGGAGCATCTTGCGGCCCTGATCCCGCCGGGCCCGCGTGCGGCTTCTGCGTCTTCGAGGTCCCGCAAGACGTGTTCCTGTGTTGCTGCGACGATCTGTGCGAGTCCGTCGGCGACTGCTGCAGCGACTACGCCACGTGCTGCGCGGTCGCCGTGAGCTCCGCTTCGAACGGCACAGAAGTCACGAATGGCACGGATGGCACGAATGCCACGAATGCCACGAAGGGTATCTCGTGGTTCGCCGCGGCGCGCGAGAGGGACGATGACGAAGTGATGAAGAGGAAGACGACGAACACGGACGAGTGCGGGGCGTTGAAACCGGGAAGCGCCAAGATTCGATCGGAGGATGGCGGCTTACTCCTGACCCGCCGAGTCGCGGCCGACGCGATCGAGACGCTCAAACGCCGAACACGAGCCGCGCTGGACCGAAAGGCGGCGTCCGCGGAGGGGGTGGAATACACGCGTCGTACGACTATGTTTCGTGACACGTGCGTCGAGGCGTTTAAAGACGGCGACGTGCGAGAGGCGCTGCGACGCTTCGGGTCGGGACGAACGCGTTGATAAATAAAAACGGTTTTTACCTTCGATGAATACGACAAACAGTAATTGAACACTTGCGAAACGCGAATACCCCCCGCGAATACCCGCGAATTCCCCATCCTTCTAACCCAAATCAGAGTTTAGAAGTGTATGGGCTTGCCCCCGGTGGCGAGCGCGGCTTCCTTGACGGCTTCGCTCAGCGTCGGGTGCCCGTGGCAAGTCCTGGCGATATCCTCGGTGGACCCTCCGTATTCCATGGCGAGGACACACTCGCCGAGCAGCTCGCCCGCGTTGGGTCCCACGATGTGCGCGCCGAGGATCTTATCCGTGTGCTTGCACGAGATGAACTTGACCAGGCCCTCCGAGTCGTCGTTCGTGCGCGCGCGGGAGTTGGCGGCGAACGGGAAGGTTCCCACGTTGTATTCCGCGCCAGACGCCTTCACCTGTGAACGTGACACGACGTCAGCATCTAATTGCCGTAAGAACTGATATATAAAATAAACGAACCTCCTCCTCGGTCTTGCCGCACCACGCAACCTCCGGGTGGGTGTAGATGATGGACGGGATGACGTCGTAGTTGACGTGGCCAGCCTTACCGGCGAGCTGCTCCACGCACGAGATGCCTTCCTCCTCAGCTTTGTGCGCGAGCATCGGGCCTGTACACAAAACACACACGCCGTCAGTCGAATTTCCCATACGTGCGATAACCAAAATAACCAAAATAACCAAAATAACCAAAATAACCAAAATAACCAAAATAACCAAAAGAAACTAACCTTCCACGATGTCGCCGATGGCGAACACTCCGGGCCTGGAGGTGGCGTAGGTGTGCATGTCGACGACGACCTGGCCGCGTTTGTTGGTCTCGACGCCCGCGGCGTCCAGACCCAGTTTGTCGGTGAATGGTTTACGTCCGGTGGCGACCAGAACGACGTCAGCCTCAACCTCGGTGGCCTCGCCCTGTAAACAATACACGACGTCAGCCTAATTAGGGTTAACACACGATAATTAAGATTAACTCACCCCCGCGGAGGGTTCCACTGTGAGCTTCACCCCAGTCGCGGTCTTGACGGCGCCGACGACTTTCTTCTCCATCTGGAATTTAAACTTTTGCTTCTTGAGCGCGCGTTCGAACGTCTTGCGCATCTGCGCGTCCATCGGGGGGCAGATGTCTTTAGCGAACTCGATCACGGTCACCTGGGATCCGAGTCGGCTCCACACGCTGCCGAGCTCGAGACCGATGACGCCGCCGCCGATGACAACCATCCGCTTGGGAACCTGAAAACACACAAAGTTCGTATAGGCAAACAGTTAGAGAAGAAAAAAGAAACTTGCCTCCTTCAGGTCCAGGGCACCGGTGGACGTCACGATGGTTTCCTCGTCCACGTCGACGCCGGGTAAGGCGGCGGGTTCGGACCCTGTGGCGAGGATGACGTTCTTGGTGCTGATCGTCTCGGTGGTTCCGTCTTCTTTGGCCACGACGACTTCGCCAGGGTTGGCGGTGAGCGAGCCCTGTGAACAAAACACGACATCAATCTAATTGCGCATATAAAGATATAAAAAGAAAAACTTACCCAGCCCTTTGCGTACGTCACTTTGTTCTTCTTGAAGAGTCCTTCGATGCCTTTGGTGAGGCCGTCGACGGACTTTGACTTTTGCTCCATCATCTTACCGACGTCGATGGACACCTCGCTGTTGGTGGTGTGGGTGTGGGTTCAGGTGTGGGGATGGTTAGCGTGTGGGAGACGTGGGGGTGGGATTTCAATTCAAATCTTTGCAAATGTTTGGAAAGTGAGAGCTCAGATCGGGGCGTGTGGGTCGAGGGTGCCCTATGGTGAACGCCGTCTCGTGAGTGACGCGGGTGGCACGTACCCTACGGAGATGCCGTGCTTGGCCATGGTGTGGTTCGCATCGTGGAACAGGTGCGACGCGTGGAGAAGCGCCTTGGAAGGGATGCACCCCACGTTGAGGCAGGTCCCTCCGAGGGTGCCGCGCCCCTCGACGCAGGTCACCTTGAGGCCGAGTTGGGCGCCCTTGATGGCGGCGACGTAGCCGCCCGGCCCGCCGCCGATGACGACGACATCCTGCTGCTCGTGAGCGACGGTGGACGCGGAGAACGTGCGGAACGAGCCGAGGGTGCGCAGCGCGGTGGAGGAGGCGAGCGCGCGGCGGCCGTGGGGCGCGAGCGCGAGGAGAGCTTGCTGCATGATGATGATGCCCGAAAGTGCGATCGGAAAACTCAACAACGGCTTTGTGCGGTTGGCACTACGTGGAGTCCGTTTCTACGCGGAGACCTTAGGGTTGCGTATCGAGCTCGATGTGGTCGATGGGTAGACCGCGTGTGCGTTCGTGCGCGATGGTTCGGCGCGGTGGCGTGTGCGATCTCAAGGCGCCCCGACCTCGGCACCCCTGAGAAAGACGAAGAGACGCGATATTTTTTTGACATCGAACACGGAAATCTGCAACGCGCTTTATCAAACGCGTGACGGTTATGCTGAGACCTGGCCGAGAGGCATAGACGGCGGCGCGCGCGCTTCTGGCGACGTCATGATGTCCATCTCGGTGCCCCTGAAGCTCACCGCGCATCCGTGCGGCGTTCGTCCCCGTGCGATTCGCGCGCGCGCCGTATCCATCACGGCGGCGCCCCGGTCCCATCACAGCTGTGCTTTCCACGTGGGATCTCACGCCGACGAGAAAAACGTGCGGGAAAGACTTCGAACGGGCGTGAAGACCGCCGCGCTTCCCCAGATCGCGTTCCCGGCGTCGATCGCCGACGCGCTGTCGGTGTCGAGGAACAGCCAGACGGAGCTGGCGCTCGGCGCGACGCTCGTCGCGTTCGCGCTCTGGGTCCTCCCGGCCATCATGAAATCGTCATGGGAAAACCTGCGAGCCAACGGCGGGGCGGAGAGTTTGATGGAAGGGGCGTCCTCGCTCGTCCTGCCCACCAGGGCGTTCTCCCCGAAAGACGCGCAGCTCGGCGCGAAGCTACGACGAAAGGCGAGGGAGATGGCCACGTGGGAAACATCCATCGCGCAGGTGAGAACACGCACAGTCAATCTAACTCTCACCGAGTGTTAACTGTCACGCCGACCCACTCTCACGCCAACTGACTCTCACCCATCCGACCCACCCATCCGGCGATTCACAGGCGGCGGTGTTCCCAATTCAGTTCATGATCCTCGTCACCGTCTGCACCCGCCTGCTCGTCGTCACCGGCGTTTCCGTCACGCTGTACAAACTGCTGTACAACAAAGTTGGATGCTTTGTGCACCAGTGGAGGTGAGTAATGTTTGTACTCGTACTTGTGTGGGCAGTTTGACTGATGACGTCGTGTTTTTTTAACCCTCACAGACTACCGTGGCCGGCTTACACTGCGTCCGCGTGGATGATCATCGACGCCGCGACCCGCCGGGCACGATCGCAGCTCCTCGCCGCCATCGACGCCGTGGGCGGCACGGACGCGCGTAACCTCGAACCGAGGCTCGTCACCGGCACCAACGCCGCGCGATCCGCGCTAGGCGTACCGATGTTGATTGTGTTTCTAGGTGCGTTTATTTTTCCAATTCTCGTGCGTGTACGGGCAATTGAACTGAGCAATTTGTGTTTTGTGTAACTCTTAGACTCGCTCGGCGTGACGTTCTCTGCGGTTTGGGGTTTACTGGGATTCGGCGGCGTCGCAGTCTCGCTGGGGCTGAAAGACGTGGTGTCCGACTTCATCGCCGGGGTTATACTGATGGTCAACCCGACGTTCAAAGTCGGGGACACGGTGAGTGTTTGCCCTGTCTCTCCCCGCTCATTTACCTTTACAATTACCAATTACACATATCAGATTCGCGCGGGGAGCGTGCAAGGCACGGTGATGGGCATCGGCGCCACCAGCACAACCTTGCTCACGCGCACCGGCATCAGCAAGACCCCGCACACCGTGAGTAACCGGGTGGTCATGGGTGGCTCCGCCGGCCTGGTGAACATGTCCATGTCTCGCGCGAGGTACTTTGACCACAAGCTATGCGTATCGTTCGACGCGATCGGTGCGTTTATTTCTATTTCCGTAATTGTAATGACACTCAGAGGGCAATTAGACTGACGTCGTGTTTTGTTTTTCATCACAGCGAACCTCACGGCGTTCACGGAGTCGGTGCAGGTGTACTTGGACGGACATCCGCGGGTGATACACGACCCGATGGACTCCGGGGACACCGCGGTGTGCGCACTGGCGAGCTTGGGTCCGCACGGGGTTCAGGTGACGGTTAAAGCGTTACTGGTGAAGATGGGAAGCGGCGCGTTCGCGGTTGAGCAAGGGCGGATGTTGAGCGAGATTGGGCGTTTGTTGGAGAATGCCGACGGGGTTAAGCTGGACAGGATGGTGGACCTGTAGCGTGTATACGTGTTCATCGTTGTTCATCGTTGTTCAACGCATCGTAGTAATGTAGCGGCGCGTTGACGTACAAGTATCGTCGTTTGAATGCGAGTCATGGTACTACATACGTGTCTTCCGTGCCCACTTGCGGTCGGTTTTTTTTCCGGCCGCGATTGCGATGACAACGCAGTTTCCGAGAGGTATTCGATCAGTGTCGTGCCGCGCCCCGCGGGTGTCGAGGACGATGACGATGAACGACTTCGAGCTGGAGCGCCAGCAGCGCATCGAGACTAACCGCAAGCGGATGCTCGAGATGGGCATCCAGGCCATGGCGTCTAAGATCCAGGCGCCCGCCACGGTTCCCGCCCCGCCGGTGCGCGCCCGTCCCTTCCAAACACATCAATCCAACCCTTTTCTTTTTCCCGCCCGATTACATCCGGAACGTCGCGCGGCGTCGCTGGACGACGGCACGCGCGGCGTCGCGGCGTCGCGCGCCCCGATTCGATCCGGATTACATCGCGCGACATCGCTCATCATCGTTCAATCCGGTTTTTTGTACTTTATCCACATCGCCCGCGCGCGCATTACGCCGATGACTGCCGGCGCGCGCCACCGACGTTTTCCCGCGCACCGAGGATTGGCCCCGTCGCGACGTCCCCCGCCTCACCCTCTCCCCGCCTCACCCCGCCTCCCCCAACAGCGCAAGCGATGCGTCAAGGCGTTCGTCCCGGAAGAAGCCCGCCGCCGGAGCACCCGCGAGCGCGTCGAGGTCAACTACGCCGAGCGCTACGGCCTCGAACACGGCGACGACGACGACGTGAACGCCGCCCGCGTTCGCAACCGAGCCATCAACAAGTCCAAGCCACGGGCGCGGCTCGTGTCCATGTCCGACGGAGATCACGCGCGCGTCCGA
>Ga0302116_1001628_pt1 | contig 13510 bp, 8 predicted proteins | sample AG5_SCM_MG_FD_203124 | JGI IMG/M metagenome (GOLD analysis project Ga0302116, IMG submission 203124) | Marine microbial communities from Western Arctic Ocean, Canada - AG5_SCM | ecosystem: Environmental > Aquatic > Marine > Oceanic | place: Canada: Western Arctic Ocean | collected 2017-10-01 | reverse complement strand
GCGGAGAGGAGCGCCTCGACGACCGCGGTGGACCCGCCCTCCGCGGCGAGGTGCAGCGGAGTGGCGCCGGACGCGTCGATGGGGCTCGGGTCCGCGCCGGGGATCTGTAGGAGGTGCTCGACGAGTTCCAGGTGGCATCCGTGCGCGGCGAGGTGCAGACAGGTCCACCCGAGATGCCCGCCCGCGTTCACGCCTCTGCCGCGCGATGGCTCGCCGGGTTTCCTCGCGCGCCGTGCTCGACGCGCGGCGCGTTCTTTCTCCCTCGCGCGGCGCTTAGCCACGCGCAGCGCGTGCAGCGCGTCGTTCGCGTCGCCTCTGTCCCGGTCCCACCACTTATTAGCCGGCGAGTTTTCTTTCGTCTCGTCATCCTCGGAGTCGTCGTCGCCGGAATTCGCCGGCTCGTCCGGTAACAGCGTCGTGACAGCCTCGAAGTGCCCCATCGCCGCGGCGAGGTGCACGGGTAAATGCCCGTACCTGTTCCTCGCGACGATTAGCGCCTCGCCGCCTTTCTCCAGCAAAATCTTGATCACCGCGGTGTGGTTGCGTTCCGCGGCGAGGTGAAGTGGCTGGCACCCGTGCCCGTCCACCGCGTCAACCTTCGCGGCCCGTCGCAACAGGCACTCGACCACGTCCTCGTGTCCGCGCGCGACCGCGATGTGCAGCGGGGTACTGCCCTCGTCGTCCTCGGCCTCCCTGTCCGCGTGCATCTGGTCGATTAGAAACTCAACCGCGGCGGCGTGACCGTTTTGAGCCGCCATGTGCACGGGCGCCGACCCCGATACGACAGCCTCGCCGCCCGCGCCCACGCGCTTGATCCGCCTCAGCCACCTCGCCTTATCGTCATCCTCGTCGAACTCGTCGAACTCGGCCCGGCGCCGATCCACCGAGGTTGTGCGCATGAGCGTGCGCTGCTGCAGCCGCCGGGGGAACCCTGCGTTGAGGGCGTAGACGCGTACGCACTCGACGTGTCCCCCAGCCGCCGCCAGATGTAACGGCGTGGCGCCGTCCACGCCGGACCTCGCGTCCGGGTTGGCGCCGTACTCGACGTACAGTACCTCCACCGTGTTCACGCGCCCGTTGCGGCACGCGTGGTGCAGCATCGTCTCCCCCGCGGCGTCCAATGACTCGAGCACCTCCCCCGTCGTCTTGTTCGATTTCCACGCGTCGTCGAGTAAACGCTTGACGATTGGTAACTTTCCGTCCGCCGCGAGGTTGTGAACCGTCGCGGTGGCGTCGTACTCTATGATCGCAGCCGTGCACGACTCCCGCTCGCTCACGTCCCGCGCGGTCAGGCCTTTACCGTTCACGACGCCGGTGTTGACGTCGTCTCTCCGGAGAAGGCACCGGACGCTTCGAATTTTACCCGCGCTGCACGCCCAGTGTAATGGGGTGCTTCCGTCCCTGTCCCTCGCGTTCGTGCTCCCGCCCGCGTCCAGCACCGCGTCCAGTACGTCGGTATGGCCGCAATACGCCGCCACGTGCGCGGGCGTGAGGCCCAGGTTACCTTCTATGCACGGGTCCGCCCCGAGTTCGATGAGGCGCTCGGCGACTATGCAATCGCCTCGCTCCGCGGCGACGTGCAACGCGGCGCGGCCATCCTCGTCGACCGCGTTCAGGTCCATGCCGTGCCTGTGGACGTAGTCTATCGCGCCCGCGTCTCCCGTCTCCGCGGCGTTCGTGGCGTTCTCGATGTTTCCGTATCGTTTACGCTCCGGGTCCCGGCGTCGCGACGTGCTTCGCCGGGAAACTTCGGATCGAGAGGTTCCCTCGAAGGTGCTGATGGCGTCGTATCCGTCGTCGAGGGCGAGGGACCCGAGGCCCAATGACAGCCCTCGCGCCAGTGAGAACCGATCGGCGTCGTCCACGGTGTCGCCCTCGGTCAGGCGTCGCAGGTGTTCGTTCGGGTCGTAGTCCGGGTCCGTCGGGTCCAACCGCGGGTCGCCTTTCACCCGGGCCGATAACAACAGGCGATTGTGGAATGCGCCGGATACGCCGGAGAGGCCGGTGTATCCGGAGTCGCCGCTGAAGACGCTGTCGTAGTCGCTTCCGCCGGAGAGGCGCTCCAGCGGGTCGTCATCGCCGTGATGATGGGTATCGGAGTACACCGAGTCGACGTAATGGCCCCCGCCCTGCGTCGAGGCCCCGTCGTCGTCGTCCCAGTCGACGGTGAGGGGCGTCGATACCTTCGAGAGCCTCGACCGCGGTGGATAGGCGGGAGGGGGTCGGGACATGTCGCCGGCGCCTGAGTCTGCCTGGGCGCCTGCGTCCGCGGGGGCGCCTGGGGTGTCGCCGGTTTCGCCGGGCGCGCCGCCTGCTGCTGCTGCGCACGCGCGGGAGCGCCCTGACCGCCCGATTTGTTCAGGTCCGAGGGGACGGGCGTGGATGGTGCCGCCCCGCCCCGCCCCGGCGCCGTCGCGGCCGCGCCCTGGGATCCACCCTGGGATGCGTCCCTCCTGACGAAGGGATTGGGCGCGCCCTTGCCGCCGGGCCCGCCGCGGCTGGCGTTCGCCCCGGTCACCCCCTTCGCCCCCGTTTGTGAATCGGCACCCACAAGGCAACGGTACAGTCTCGGAGAGTTCTCGGAGTCTCGCCGAGAAATCTTCAGCCGACGTCACCGATGCGCACTCTACCCGGCACGCGTGACAAATGGCGACCCTCGCATCACTGAGGGTGATGGCGCGCGTTCCCACGGGCGCCGCGCCCTCGGGACCCGCGCGGTCGATCCGCGCGGGTGCGACGCACCACAGGATAACGCGGGGAAAAAGTATCGTGGCGAGATCTTCCGTGGACGAGGGCGGTGCCTTCGACGATGCCCTCGCGGACGTGTTCAAACAGCTCTACCCCAGCGGCGGCGTCAAGCGCATCAAGTGGGGAGTCTTCAAGGAAGACGTGACGCGCGTGACCACCACCGAGGAGGAGCAGGCGGCGCTCAGGGATGAGGCCAGTGCTTCGCTGACCAACATCGACGCCGACGAACGAGCGAGGCGTGGAAAGGCCGGGACCGCGTTCGGCATCGCGTGCGCGCTCATCGCCGCGGTGCAGCTCGCCACCGGCGCGCCCCCCGCCCAAAGGGCCATAATGGCGGTGCCTCTCTTCCTAGGGTTAGGGTTCAAGGGATCGGAGGCGACGGGTCTCTGAAACATCGCACAGGCCGGCGTCTGGGACGTCGACGGAACCGGCCTGAGGGAGATTGAGGACAAGTCGCTGGCGCAGAAGATTCGCGACAAGGTGAACGCCTTCAACGGCGCATCGATCGCAATCTCCACCGCGCTCACGATCGCATACATGGCGATACCGCTCAGTGATTATTAAATTCTTAAAAGCGAAAGACAGACGTCGCGCCGAAGTGACCGGCCCGCCTCACAACGCCCGCACAGGGCGTGGGCGGATCGCGATGTGCGCGCGACGCGTGTCCCGCGAACCAACGTGTACCGATGGATAATATTAGCACCACGCTCGCATTTTGTAAGACAAGTGACTTCTTCTAAACTAGCGCTGGACTCATCTGCATGCGCCGTGCGCAGTTGCCTGCAGCGGCGGCCATCGGTGTGCCGGCCATGGCATGTGTGGAAATTTTCTGCCCCGCATAAGACGATGTGCTAACGCTAGTCCAGCTCGTCTGGGTCATACGCGTCGTCATCCCCGCTCGTGTTGGCGACCACTCTTATACCGCCTTTTCGGGTTTGAGCGCTTTGGCGATGTGAAGATCTTCCAGCTGGGCGTCGGACACGTCTCCGGGCGCGGCGGTGAGCAGGCACTGCGCGGTGGCCGTCTTCGGGAACGCGATGACGTCCCTGATTGACTTGGCCCCCGCGAGCATCATCACCAGCCTGTCCAGCCCGAAGGCCATCCCGCCGTGCGGCGGCGCCCCGAACTGGAACGCCTCCATCAGGTAGCCAAACTTCTCCTCCGCCTCCTCTTCGCTTAAACCGATGGCGTCAAACACCTTCTCCTGCACGTCCCTGCGGTAGATGCGCAGCGACCCGCCGCCCACCTCCACGCCGTTGTACACGAGATCGTAGGCGATGGCCCTGGCCTGCTTGATGTCCCCGCCGTTCGCCACGTCGCTCTGGTTGGGCGCCGTGAACGGGTGGTGCAGCGCCTCCAGCCTGTTCTCGTCTTCGTTGAACTCGAACATGGGGAACTCCGTTATCCACAGCACCGCGTGTTGACCCTCGGGGACCATGTCCAGGGTCTTGGCGACGAACTGGCGCACGCGGTCCAACGCCTTGTTCACCGTGCCTTCGTCGCCCGCGCCGAAGAGCAGCAAGTCGCCGGCGCTCGCGCCGCACCGCGCGATGAGCTTCTCCGCGACGGGCTGGAGACCCTCGCAGAGCGCCTTGCCACCCTCCAGAGTGACGCCGTCTTCGCCGACGCGCGCGAACGCGAGCCCACCCGCGCCGCCCGCGATCGCCTCGTTAAACACGTCACCCTTGGGCTTCAGCCTGCTGTTGCTGATCCGTTTCCCCTCCGGGACCGCGATAGCCTTGACCACTCCGCCGGATTCGATTGCGCCGGCGAAGAGCTTAAACTCGGTCCCAGCGACGACGTCCGCGAGCTCAGCCATCTCCAAGCCGTACCGAACGTCCGGCTTGTCGCTGCCGTACTTGCTCATGGCCTCCGCGTAGGTCATGCGTTTGAACGGCCTCGGAAGTTCCACGTCCGCGCCCTTTTTGAACGCGGCGCACATGAGATCCTCGCCGAGGCTCAGGATTCCGTCCATGTCCGTGAACGACATCTCGATGTCGAGCTGGGTAAATTCCGGCTGGCGATCCGCCCGCAGGTCCTCGTCCCTGAAGCACCGCGCCACCTGGTAGTACCGGTCCGCGCCGGCGACCATGAGCATCTGCTTGAACAGCTGCGGCGACTGGGGCAGCGCGAAGCACGCGCCGGGCTGGAGCCTCGAAGGCACCAGGTAATCCCGAGCGCCCTCGGGGGTACTCCTCGTCAAGATCGGCGTCTCAACCTCCAGGAAATCGTACGTATCTTCCAGCACCTCGCGCAGCGCGCGAATAGTCTTGGCCCGTAGCCGTAGGTTGCGGACCATCTGCGGCCTGCGAAGGTCCAGGACGCGGTGTTTAAGTCGAACCTCCTCGCGAAGTTCGTCGTCGTCGCCCTCGGGAGCGCCGCTGATGGAAAACGGGAGTGACTTGGCGACGGTGTTCAGCACGGTGACCTTGTCCGCAGCCACCTCGACGATGCCGGTGGGTACCTTATCGTTGGGCGCGGTCCTCTTCTTGACGCGGCCGGTGACGCACACGACCCACTCGGCTCGCATGGCTGCGAGCGCATCCGTCGCATCCTTCGGGGTGTCTTTGTCGGAGACCACCTGCACGAACCCGGTGTGGTCCCTGACGTCGGCGAAGACGATGCCGCCCATGTCCCGTTGCTTGTCCACCCATCCGCACAGCGTGACGGTCTTGCCCTCGTCGCCCTCGCGGAGTGTGCCGCACGTCTGGTCGCGCGATGGCCATTGGAGGGCGTCGGGGAGGAGGTTGGCGGTCTCGACGTCGGCGTCGGCGGCGACCGCGACGACGGAGGAGGTGAACCGGCGCCTGTGGGCGGCGGGCACGGCGATGCCACCGCGAGCCGAGGGGCGAGGCGCGGGGAAGCGCGCGAGGCCCAGGAGCGACGCTGACGCGGCCGCGGAGGTCATGAATGGGGAGGACGTCGCGACGTTCCGAGCGCGATTCTCGAGAGCCGATTCGCGGGCCCGGGGGAGCTGGGACGAGCGAGGCGCGCGTGCGGCGGCGAGGGAGCGGGCGAGTGCCGAGCGGGTCGAGGAGAGGCCGAAGATGCTTGACAGGTTCGTCGCGGCCAGTCGCATGGACTCGGGCGCGGTTCACAGTGGAGGAGGCCCGGGTGGGCGTGGAAACCCTGAAAAGTGTCTCGAGCGAGATAAGGCGCCTCTCGGAAACTCGGCCCGTTGGCATTGCCAAGAGAACAACTCCACCGTCGCACAACGGTGCGCCCCGAACGAAACCCTCGCCGGGGATGGGCGCCCCCACGATGTTCGCGACATCGATGCGTATCTCCGCACCCGCGCTGCTGCCGGCCCATCGCCAGCGCATCGTGTCCCGCGTCCGGGTGGATAAGGAGGGTAACAGCGGGTGCCGTCAGCGTCACGTCGCATTATCCTCCTCATCTGATGCCGCCGCACCCTCCGTCAACTCGAGGAACGAGGACCCGGAAGGTAACCTGACCGGCTACCCCGATAAGGTCAGACGAATTCATCTCGCGCTCGACCCGTACTCGCGGATGGCCATGCCCAACCGGTGCGGGGGCGAGGAGGTCCAGAAACGACCGACGAGCGACATCTTCTGGGCCTTTCTCGGATGCTTCGTCACGCTCGCGACGCTCGGGCTGGTGGATCAGTACATGCACGTCACGCACGGGCTGCCGTTCATGTCCGGCGCGTGGGGGACAATCAGCGTCCTCGCATTCGGCACGGTAGAGAACCCGGCGGCGAGGCTTTACAACTGCATCGTGGCGACGGTGGCGTCCGCGTTCATCGTGGCGACGATGGTCATGTTCTTCGGCAGCTGCTGGTGGACCCGGGCGCTGTCCGTGGCGACGGCGCTGGGGTTCATGATGTGGACGGGGAGCGTGCATCCGCCGGGCGCGGCGGCGATCATGGGGTGCATAGACCAGGCGGCGTTCCAGCAGCTGGGGTACTGGTACGTGCTGTACCCCGTGCTGTTCGGGTCGCTCTTCGTGCTGTTCATGGGACACCTGACTCAGAAGCTGAAGACCAGGTACGAGTTTATGTTGGGAGGACTGTTCGGTGACGGGTGGATCAAACTCAGGCGCGCGGAGGTCAAGGACAGGAACAACGAGCGCATCGAGGAGAGCATGAACGAGTGCGAGGGCTGTACCATCAGCTACGACGAGGAGGACATCGTGGCTCAGTACGAAGCCTTCGTGGAAGGAGCCGAAGGCCGTTTGATCGAATACACGGAGGTTAAAAAGGATAGGAAGGGACGATAGCTGTAGTAGCGTTCTATTGACGCGGTTATATTGACACAATTCTAAGTATTTTGTCCCCCTATTTTGCAATCTTGCTGCGGCCCTTCTTGCTCTGCTCCAGTTGTCCGACGACGCCTATGAGATTCTCCGTCCTCGCCTCGTTCATCGACAGCCGGTCCTCAATCAACGACATCGATTTCGTGAGGACGTCCAGCTGTCCCACGATGTGACCCAGCGTCTGCGTCAGCGCCTCCGGAACGGCGCTGTTCCCACCACCCACCTGCTTCTTCGCCGGCGTCTTCTTCACCGCCGGCGCCGCCTTCTTATTAGCCTCCCGCAGGGGCGTCTTGGATCCCGGCTTGACGCCCTCAAGCGCGCTTTCCGTGGACATCACCGGCGCCGCTCTCACTGTACTATCCTCCTTCACCCCGACCGCCGGCGCCGCCCCGGTGAACGGCGCGGGCATCTTCACCTGCGACGCGGTGGCACCCGCGTGTTTCTTGAGCACCGCGTCGAAGTTCGTCTTCCACACCATCACGCTCTGGTCGTCGCCGCCAGACGCGAAGTAAGACCCATCCGGTGAAAACTCCGCGCACGTGGACGGACCCTCGTGGCCGTTCAGGGTGTAGAACAGCTGACCCTCGCGCAGGTCCCAGACCTTGACCGTGCCGTCGTCCGACGTGGACAGGAGGAAGTCGCCGGAAGGGTGGAAGGAGAGGGAGTTGACTTTACCGGCGTGCGCCGCGTGGTAATGCTGCACGAGTTTCTGCGAGCGGAGATCCCAGATTTGGACTGTGCGGTCGTCTCCCGCGGTGGCGATGGCGGCGCCGTCGGGGTGGAACTTGGCGGCGCGTACCGGGGCCTTGAAGTCGTCGTAGATGAACGCGCACTTCTGCCCTTGGACGTCCCACAGCCGCGCGGTTTTATCGTCGGACGCGGACACGACCAGGCCGTTGTCGTGGTTAAACTCTGCGCATCGGACCCAGTTGCTGTGGCCGGTGAAGGTGTGCATGAACTTGCCCTCGGGGGCGCTCCAGATCTTGATGGTCTTGTCGTCCGCCGCGGAGACGAGCAGGCTGGCGTCCTGGGAGAAGGAGACCGACCTGATGCACCCGCCGTGCGCCGACTTCATCGCCTTGGGCTCGTACAGCCCGACGATTGATGGGGTCCACATCCGGATGGAGCGGTCCCTCGAGCCGCTCGCGATGGTGGTCCCGTCGGGGGAGTATGCCACCGCGGTGACCGCGTCGGTGTGCCCGCTGAACTTGTACGCCCTGGCGTTGGGCACCCCGGGGCTCCATATCATCAGCGAGTGGTCCTCCGCGGCGCTCACGAGCTGCTTCAGATTCGGCTTGAACGCCAACGCGTGGACGACGCCCTTGTGGCCCTTGAAGTTGTGCTGAAGCGTCGGGTCCTCGATGGTCTCGTCCGGCATGGGGACGCCACCGAAGCGAACCATCTTGCCGTGTTCGACGATACGGCGTGCTTCGAAAGCGCGGGGTCGCTGTGGCTCAAGGAGCGCTCCGTCGATGTTGAGGGGCGTTCGGCGAAATTGTAAACGTCCAACGGCACTAAACGGCCAAATTTTCCCAATGGCCTTTTTTCAGTCTTTTTCGGCGCGGGGGGGGGCGCCCTGAGAGCGGAATGACGGTAAAGGGGCCGCGGGGGCGATCCGGGGCGAACGTGTTTCGAAATCAACCTACTGACCTACTTCCGGAGGCGCGCCTCGTGGCTCCCCGATGTCCCCGTGGAGCTCCCAGGTCCCGTCGACGTCGCTCCACTCAAAGTACCGAGGACGCCGCGGCGGCTCCCCCGTCTCTTTCCTCCTTCTCCGCTCCCGTCGCTCTCGCTCTTCCACCTCGCGCTTCAACAATCGAGCCTTGTCCCACTCGCACGTGTTCATCGCGTCGATGACCGGTCCCCACACGCGCTCCGAACTCCGGTCGTCTCCCTCGAGTTCGAACGCGCAGTCTGACTCGCAATACGCGTCCTCAGCCGCCGCCGCTTCATCGGCGTCGAAGAGAACGTGTGTCTCGTTCGTCGTGACATCTGTCACGAGAACACGCGAGTCGTAGGCACCGGAGATCTCAAACAGCGTCTCGGAAGGCTTGGTGACGTCGAAAACCCTCCCTTTGAGGCTTTTTTTGCTTCCGTGCGTGACCTCCGCGCCGAGCCCGGTTTGGCGGCACGTCACCGACCAAGTCCCCGCGATTTTCGTCTTCATCCTGGGGAGGAACTTCCACACGAACCCGACGAAGTCGCTGACGTACGCCTCGCGGCGATTCGGCGGCCCTGTTTCCCATATACGCCGTCCGAGCATGTCCACCTCGACGCCTCCCATGCCCCGGAGGCGAGGCTGAGGCTGAAAATGGCCTCTCACGGTCCACCCGTCGCCCTCGCAGTGAAAAGCGGAGACGGGCGGGTGGTGCGACACCTGCTCGATGATCGATCGCACCCGGCAACCGCCCACTAAACGCAGCTCGTGGCGCGCCGTCTCACCGAGGATCGGGTTGAACGGCTTTTGGAGGTGGCCCGGGCAATCCACGTCGGCGACGACGCACCTCACTACTCGGAGTAAGCGCCCCTCCGGGCTGGCGGCGTCGGGGAAGACGCCGCGTGTTTCGCGATCGATCGCGCGATCGTCTCCCACATCCTCCTCGTTATCCGAGTCGCATATGCTCAGCCGCACGGTGTCCCAAGCCCTGCCGAAGTCCCGGTGCGTCTGCGTGAACATCCGGTGCGCCCGGGAAAGCCTTAAGTCGCCGTTGGATTTGCGGAGGGTCGACTCGGCTCTGTGATGGGTTCTGAGCGTGCTCATGGGCGTGTGCCAACGTATCGGTGTACCCGCGAAGTTCGTCAGGTCGAGTGATCCTCCCGCGGCGTAGATGGCGCGGCCGACGGCTCGGAGCATTCGCATCCCCGCGGCGACTTTGGCCAGGCGAGCGGCTACGCCGCCGCGCTTCGGTTTCTTGGGCCCGCCGCTCTCGCCCTCGAGCCGGTCCAGGGCGTCGTCCTCGAGGTGTGCGGTCGCCTCGCTGAGTGCACGCCACGCGTCCGGCGTGTGTGCGTCGCCTTCGTGGTCCCGCGGGCTCCCCCCCGCGCCCCGAGTGGTACCAACATCGGTCGGGGCGGTCGGTTGGGGCGTCGCGAGCGTCGCGAGGCGAGGCGAGGGCGTGCCGCGCGAGCTCTCCACGGAGCGCTCGCTCGTCCACGTGCACGTGCTGAAATCGCTCTTCGCGCTCTCGTAGCCGTCGTTGTCGTCCCCGTCGTCGTCCTCGCTCGGCTTGCCGTTCTGGAGGAGGCCCTGTTGCGACGTCGACTGGGGTGACGCGGGTGGAGTATCGGGAGTCGGGTTCAGCGCGGCGTCCGTCACGCAGGTGGTGAGGGAATCGTGAGATCGCCCGGTTAAAGGCTCGCAGAAGCGGCTCAGGCACGCGCCCATGCCGCGACGCTACTCGATACTACGTGTGGGACGCGTGTGAGCCGGCGACGACGCCCCCTTTCGACGTAACGAAGTTCTCGGAAGTCCCGACGCGACTTTTGGTATCCCGTCGTCACAAACTTAGACTAAGTCAACTCACGATCGCCACCGCGCCCTCGCCCGCCTCGAGTTGTTCGCCTTCCTCGTCCCCCCCTTCCGGCTGCAGGTACCTGACGTATATCCGCCGCCCCTCGAACGTCCGTCCGTTCATCCCACACGAGCAACGCACGGCGGCATCCTCCGCCGTGTTCTCCTCACCCTCCTCACCCTCGGTCTCCCCGGGCAGCAAACCGCCATCCTTGAACTCCAGCGACACGCACGCGTCGTCGAAGATCCTCCTGTGCGCGATAAAGTCCGGGTCCCACCGCGCGACCCGGGCAGCTTCCAAATGCACCGCCTCCTCGATCTCCTTTCGCTCCACCGCGTCGTGTTCCTCGCGTATGGCGCGGTAGACCGCCAGCGAAGTCGACGCCGGCTCCAGGAGCGGCCACGCGACGTCGGGGATCTCGTACGTCGCCGTCTCGCCGGGCTTCTCCGGCGCCGCGTCGGGGTTCATGCGCTTGCACACCAGCCGCGTGCCTCGGACCTTGATACCGGTCAGCACAACCTCGGCGACGGCGGACACGCGCGGGTCCTTGTACTCGAAGAAAGCGTGTCCGGTTGATTTGCCGTTTTCATCCGGCATCACCGCGATCGACTTGAGCTCGCCGACGCTCTGCACCACCTGCCGTACCTGCAGGTCGGTGTGCAGCGGGTGGAACCCGCCGCAGTACATCTTGTGCGGGCCGTTCGGGGTTCGCCTGGGAATTCGTGGCCACTCGGAAGGGAGCGGCGGGGGCATCGGGATCTTGACCTCCGCGCCGTCGAGCACGACGGTGCCGATCGGCAGCTCGTCCTTGGCGCCCAAGAGCTTGACCTCCTCCTCGGGCGGGGCCTGCCCGCGCATGGCCCAGATCGGGTTCCTCGCGGCGTCGTAGTCCTTCGGGCGCTTGATCACCAGCTTGGATCCGTTGAAGACGATGCCGTCGAACATCAGCGCCGACTCGGCGTCTTCCAGCCTTCGAAACTCGATGAACGCGAATCCCTTGTCGTGGGTGATCGTCGTGTTGACCACCGCGGGGCCGCCGGAGGGGTCGATCGCGGCGCCGGAGTTGACCATCGCGTCGTTGAAGAACTTGTGCAGGCTCTCGTCAGTCACCGGCTTGGGCAGGGAGCCGACGTAGAGCCGACGCGACTGCCTGGTGTGCTGCGCGTAGGCGGTTTCCCTCTGCGCCTCGGTCATGTTCAGGCCCCACGCGATGGGCATCCCGGGGTACTTGCTGTTGACGTCGGCGCCGGACCCCGCGCCCTGGAGCTGTGCCTGGATGGCGGCGGCAGCCTTGGCGGCGGCAGCCTTGGCGGCCATGACGCTCATGGCTGATACACCCGCGGCGGCAAAATCCGGCGTTCCCGACTGTGCGGGAGGCGGAGGTGGAACGTCGACGACGGCGCCGCCGGGAGGCGGAGGTGGAACCTCCTGCACTCCCATTCCCGGGGGAATTCCAGCCCCGGCTCCCCATCGCCCTCGCTTGCTCGCTCTGTCTCCAGACATGCTCGCTGCGTTGTGTGTGGTGTGCAGCCGGATCCCTAATCGTAAACAATCTTTGTTGTGGTAACTTTTTGCCAGCAGTCACTCTCACAGCGCGCGGGGAGTCGTCGGGGCCTTCGATGGCCCCGTCCGAGACCTTCCTCAGGCTTCAGGAGCTCGGTCGGAAGAGTCGTGAGGCGGGAAGCGCGGTGGACGCGGCGGCGCTCCCGTCCGCGTCTGTCCTGGAACGGGAGTTCGGGCTCTTCGACCCGACGCGTGCGGGGTGCTTACCCACGGTGGATGCGACGACAGGCGCGGTGTCGTGCGCGTGTGCGGGGTGCGAACGGTGGAAGCGATACATCACGGGGACCCTCGGCGAGGGATGGCCGACGTTTCCGCAGTACGAGGTCATCACCGCCGACTACGTCACCCAACTCGCGCGGTACCTGCGTCGCAGGAGGCTCGAGATCCTAGGAGCCGACGAGCCGAGGCCGCTCCGGGTTCTCGAACTCGGCGCGGGAGACGGGAGACTGACTCGCCACCTTCGCGAGCACCTCGACGGCCATGGCATCGAGATGTGCGCCACCGACGACCACTCGCTGGGTCTCGCGAAGGGAGACGCGAAGGGAGGACACCACGGAGTCGTCGCCGCCGACGCTCTCGACGCCGTGAGTCAATGCGGGTTCAGCCGGGAGCCCACCACGGCCGTCTCCTCCTCCTCCTCCTCCCTCCCGGGCGCGTGCGACGTCGCGCTGGTGTGCTGGCAGCCCATGGGCGTGGACTGGACCGCCGCCATCCGCGCGTCCACGTCGTTTCAGGAGTACGTGTTGGTCGGAGAGGTGGACGACGGCATCTGCGGCGACCCACTCGCGACGTGGGGCGTTTGTGCCGACGACTCCGGGGACTCCGGGGACGGCGGGGGCGGCGAAGGGATGTCCGAGGGGCGCCTGGATGTGGCGTACGCATCGGATGGATGGTCCAGGGTGGACGTGACGGAGGAGCTGGGGGGCAGGCAGATATGCAGGACGGACGAGCGGTGGCTTATGGGTCGTCGCTCGAGGACGACTTCGTTTCGGCGGGTGGACGTCGACGCCGCATCAGTCCCGGTAAGAGTTGAACCTAAAGCGTCGAGTCAATCGGCGTGTGTTAGCACATAGTCATACATCAACAGACAGTAGTCAACAGGTGAGCGGTGGGGCACTTCAAACCACCTCGGTTTTATCCCTTCATCAGAGACGCCGCGAAGGTGTTATCCGACGCGAAGATATTTTCGCGGACGGCCATCTCACTGGTGGATCCGGACCTGCTTCCCGAAGGTCTTGCCCATGCAGTCCGGTTCTTCCCGAAAATCCGTCGAGCAGCACTTCAGCGAGTAGCACGCGTAAGTCCCGTCGTTCTTGTCCACCACCAGCAGCTCTCCCGTGCGTATCCCTTGCTTGTCGCGCATGACCCAACCGTTCTCTTCCCGCTCGCACATGGGCATCACGACACAGCAA
>Ga0302116_1001626_pt1 | contig 13515 bp, 16 predicted proteins | sample AG5_SCM_MG_FD_203124 | JGI IMG/M metagenome (GOLD analysis project Ga0302116, IMG submission 203124) | Marine microbial communities from Western Arctic Ocean, Canada - AG5_SCM | ecosystem: Environmental > Aquatic > Marine > Oceanic | place: Canada: Western Arctic Ocean | collected 2017-10-01 | reverse complement strand
GTCGCTGGGGTATGCGATCGGTGGACAGATACTCTCGTTCCTCAAGCCAGACCCAAGTTGACAAATTTCAATACACAATCTTTCTATATTATTTTATATTATTTAAGCAAAAGTGAAGAGCAAGGCCGCCCCCAAGTAAGTCAACGTTCCCCACACGAGCGTGTCATCAACTGGATAAGCGAACAGGACCCACACGTGCTCCTTCCGCCGTTCAACCGAGGAGCACATCGACTGGACGGCCATCGGATCCCCAAACGCCTTGTTGCTCGCCTGGCACATGGTTGCGCTCGCAAGAGAGCTCAAGAAGATGTTGTAGTTCTGACCGAGACTTGAGAGCAGGTTCACGAAGGACGTGGCAACCGTAAGGAGACCAATGCCAACTGCCGCAAAAATGAACAAAAAGATGAACACTATCGGATCCGTGCTTCCTGATTTGAGGAGAAGGATGCCAACGATACAAACTGACGCACAACCAGCAAATCCCCCGACTAGAATGAGCACCACTGCATACAGCGACGCCCCCACGGTTTTATTTGAGAAACTCATCATATCCGCGTGCTCAGCCACAGCATCATCTATTTCTTCTTCCGTCGTTCGGTCTTTCATTTCCGTTGTCAGAGCCGCTAGAATTTTATTTCCCAGTTGGTGAATTGTTGCAATGTGACCCCTCGTCAGAATTTGCAGAAAGGTAATCTGTGTGTACAAGGTCATGAAGGTGACGAAAAATGTCACGAAAACACCAACCGCCTTCAAACCGTTGCCATCCATGAGAGCACCAAAAACAGCAACAAGGAACACGAATACGCCAATGCCTTTCCCCCAGCGCCTAGCATGTTTCACCTCAGACGCCCAGAACTCCTTGAATTCGGGATCCTTACTGAACGAATACATCACCTTCGCCAAGTGTGCCTGCTCGTTCACCAGTAGGGTCGAGAGAGGGATGTAGACAAGTGGGAAGAAGACGCTCATGGCAATGTAGACCCACCCCACGAAGGACAAACCCAAATCTATGAAAACAACACCATTGCTAGCACGAAATCGACGAAAGGGAACTCAATTTTATTGTTGTTGCCGCTCATGACCTTTGATATGGTTGTTGTAATACTGTCGCGCTTTTCATCCTTGTTAGGCAAAATGCTAGAGTTGGTGAGGGCAAAGAATTTGACCAGGAAGAAAACCAGGACAAGGAGCAGCTGGACGGCGCCTAAGTATGTATAGATTGTATAAACGGTGCATTGTGTTGTGCTGAAATCCCCAACAACACAACGTAGAGCAGTTGAATATGAAGATTCAATCTCCTGCTTGCCAAAATGAAGGAAATCATCCGTCAGAGTCGAGCCAGAATGGCACAGGCAATTGAATTTCAATGCGCACTGTACATCCTTCCAGCCTGTGGCCCCGGCAACTAAGCAATCTTCTGCACCATCAAAAATTGTTTGGTTCGTAAACCTTCCAGTTACTGTAAATGAAGTCAGATCCATCTTGCCAAACGAAATCGTCAGTGAGACTGCTTCGATAGCCTCCAAGCCACCACAGATCCCCTCCGTCGGGCCAAATTCGCCGACTCAGAGTTCGCTCTTCTATGAATGACTGTGGAGTTGCCATTGTTGAGTTGAGATTGCCACATTGCTCAACACATTGGAGGTAATCGAATTTATCTAAAGAAAGAAACAAGCAACCACCATCTTCGTTGCGTTGATAGGTTGTGTTGTGAAAGTTAAGAGCGAGCTCATAGCTAATTGGGCACGACATTTACTAAAAACAAACTCGCAAGATCGTTCTAAGTCACGGAATAAAAGCGTAAAAACCAAATTCCCATTCACATATTCTTCATTTCTATTTCGTTTCATCATTTACGCACCGACATCATACGCCTCCAAACAGTCCTCCTTAATTTCCTTGCTCACGAGCATGCCAAAATCAACCAACAGCGAGGTGAATTTCTTCTTTCCTCCCAAAACATTACCGCCATTAACCCCGCCGTCTACGACCAAGAATAGCAGCCTCATCACTCTCCCCTTGACCTCGTTGCTCATCTCCCTGGTAATCCCCGCCTCGTTCAAACCTGCAAATACCCAGTTGTGCGCGACGGTATTTTCTGCCCCTCCGCTGCAGCTCACCACTTCAACGATGGTTGCCCACAGCAGGTCTATGAACGCCTGCTGCAAGCTACCCACCCCGCCAGCTATTGCGTGCAAGCAGTTCTTAACGATCATCTCGCCGTGCACGTTCAAGCAGCTGTTTATGTCCCCACGCGCGTTTTCTAGAATCATTCTGGTGAGCTGCGCCGAGCGAGCGAAGCGAGGCGCATTTTAAACAAAGGTTGAGAGCAGTGAGCGAGCAAAAGTAGAGAGTAGGTTAGTTCAGTAGTGGAAATCTGCGATGAATAGCAATAGCAATTTCGCACGGAGTTTGGTACTTTTCTGTTACAACTCTCGCTCGCTCGCTCGCTTCGCTCACTCACCTCCGTTCCCTTGCGCCCGATGATCTGGCTCAGGAAGATGAGCGCGGCGCGGGTGGAGTTCTTCTCACCGTTGCACTCCATCAAGCAAGCCACCGCGAAAGAGAACAGGTTCGCAAACTCGCTGCATTTGATCAGCCCCCCCGGGCAAAAGAGCAGAAATCTCTGCGTCATCTCGAAGAAGCTGAGCGCCGAGCGAAGAAGGTGCGAATAGAAGCGAATTGAGTGGGTTAATGATAATGTTAATGTTAATGTTTAATGTTAGTTAAGTAGTGGCTCGTATGCCCGTCTTCCTCAACCCCCCCCCGCTCCGCTCCGCTCCGCTCCGCTCCGCTGCGCTCCGCTCCGCTCCGCTCGCTCACCTTCGACAGAGTTCAGAATTATCGACGATTCCCCCCCCCTCCGCCTTCTTCAAGTAGCCCAACGTGCTCACGCACAAGTGCGACAGCAGCTGCGCCGAGCGAAGCAAGGCGTATTTTTAGCGAAGCACGAGAGCAAGAGTGAATTAGGAGTGGGTTAGTCGTCGCTTCACACACATATGTCACAAGGCTCGCTCGCTTCGCTTCGCTTCGCTCGATCACCTGGCAGAAGCTTTCCTCAACTCCGCCCCCCTTGGCGCTGAATTTTTCAACCGCAATCCCAACGAACTCGCAGCAGCAGCTGTGGTGCGTTTCCTCGTATGCCTGCACGACAACGTTGATGAGCTCCCCAATCTTGGGCTCGATGACGTCCCCGAACGAGTTCACGCAACGGCCGTGGACCTTCAACAGCTGGTTCAGCACATCGTCGTGCTGCCGGCAGTAAGGGGAGTTTGCCACCTTCTGGAGGAGCGGCCACATGGCGTTGAGAAGTTCGGAAATTGGCTGTTTGGAGGACTGCGCCGAGTCAAGATACTGGACGATGATTGAGAGGGTTTGAAGCGAGAGGGCCAGGGTTTGCATAATGAGTATGAGTTGGCCGGATTGATTGGTGGAGAGATTTTGTTTGTTGTGGGGGTTTTCTAGGAAGTTCATGCAATCTGTTATCTTCCCAAAAACTGGCGTGCACACCCCCCCTAACCCCTGCATCGTTCTATTGTCCAAATTCAAACTTATCCTTGTGCATCCCTCTGCGATGGCCAGCACAACCTTGACGTTTTTGCTCTTGAAAGCCGTCTCTATAAGTTGTGGGAAGATCTCTATTGTGCTGTTTCTGTACTCGTCGCCAGTCAATTTCGAATTGCAGTTGAGGAAGATAGCCCTCACCGAGGTGGATGCCGGCTCGGCCGCCTGCTCGCACAACCCCATCGCGTCGTGCAGATATCCCAGCACGCTCATGATGTCAGAGTTGCTGCGCCGGCGCCGGCGCCGAGCGAAGAAGGTGCGAAGTAAATTGAGTGGGTTAGTTTAGTAGTGGATGTGGGTGGCTGTAGCCATTTCCGCTCGTTCGCTCACTCACCTGCAGCAATCGTTCAGCACGGACGCAAAGTTGCCCAAATACCGCGAGCTCGCAGCGAGCACCAGCGGGTGCTGATTCATGGCGTTTTGGGCACCGATGCTGCAGAGCTGCTGGGTGAGCTGGAGAATTGTGGTGCCGGTAGAAGTTCTGTCCGAGGCAATCAAACCTGTGCGCCGAGCGGAGCGAGCAAAAATAGTTGAGTAGGTTAGTTCAGTAGTGGATGTAGCGAAAAAAGTAATTTCGCACGGAGTTTGGTACTTTTCTGGCAAATTTAGGTGAATCACTAAATCGGTCGTAACTCCAACGTATGGAGGTTTTAGACGCCCAAAATTGGACACGGTGGCTCGTTCGGCCAGACGCATCTTTTCGTGAGAGGGGGTTGTTCAGGGATGGTCCAGATCAGGGCCATCTGCACGTCAATGTGTAAAAAAAAGGCAAAAAAAAAAGGCGAATCACGAAAACGACAACAACTCCAACGCACAATGCCTTTAGACGCTCAGAATTGGACACGGTGGCTAGTTTGACCAGACGCATCTTTTCGTGCGAGGGTGTTGTTCGAGGACGGTCCAAAACACGCCATATGCACGTACGTCAACTCGCTCGCTAGCTTCGCTCGCTCACCTCCCCCCCTCGCCTTTATCCGCTGGCAAACTTCCCTGCTAGCGCTGTTTATCATAAACAGGACGGACTCGGTGACCGTCCATTCGGAGCCGTTGGTTGTTAGGGTTTGTAAGAGCTGGGACAGAAATTCGGAACGCAGGATTTGGTAGGAGGTGACAATCACATCGACGATCTGGCGGCGATATTCATCGAATTCTTGGACGTCGAGCTCGTACTCGTTCTCCCAGTCGGTGAACCCAGGCGTGTAACCCGCCCTCTTTACAAACAAACTAATCAACCGGGCGTACAACGGCTTGCCCAGGGAGGGCTCCCGATTGAACACCGGCACATCTTGGAGATCTAGCCAAAAGTCGAGGGCGAGAATCGCAATGGGCTGGTGTGGGTGCTGTTGCATGATCAGGAGCATCTCGACGATTTCCATGCTGCCCTCAATTTTACCCTCAGCAATGATCGCAACGTTGTACCCCGCGAGTTTCAACTGTGAAAATGTTGGTTTAGTCAGTTCGCAATTTGGGTGGCGTCACTCACTCACTCACTCACTCACTCACTCACTCACTCACTCACTCACTCACTCACCGTAAGTAACGCTAGTGCGTGGGAGGTGTCGTGGTCTTCGTCGCGGGTTGATTTCTCGAACGGGATTTTGATGAAGCCGTTGTTTTTCACTGCTGCTACCAGCACCCCATACGTGCTGTCATCCAGCATACTACTCACTGCAAGCGCACTCTTACTCGCCACCATGCTCCTGTGCTTGTTCGTGAAGCCCCCGTTGTTGTTAAAATTATTGTCCGACGTCAAAAATCCCAAAAGGACATTCAGCATGTTTGGAATCGCACCTATCGACGACAGGTTGATACTCGTGTTGTCGCCGTCCAGCAGCGACCAGTTCTCGAGCGTGTCTAGCGAGTAGATTATTGCCGTGGGGGAGTGCAAAGCGTTCAGCCCAATGTTGATAGTCGTGAGGATCTGGAAACTGAATGTTTGTAAAAGAGGGTTTATCTCGGAGAATTCTAGGGCTCCGTTTTCGATCTCTTCGGGGATTAAGGTTAGGATCTTGAAGGCGAGAGTGGAGGAAATGAATTCTGCGGGGTTGGAATTGGAACTGGGTGAATTTGGGATTGAAATTGCTGGAGTGGCGGATTTGTTGCTGTTGCTGTTGCTATTGCTGTTGATACTGCTATTGGGATGCTCGGCATCTAATCCGGCATTTCCCTCAACAGAGCTCACACACTTGCTTATAACCTCGGACAAATTACTTCGAACGGCAATCGCCACCAGGATAAACGCCAACCGCACCGCATAGGCATTTGGCGGGGTGTAGTATTCGCCGCATTGCTGAGTGGTCCGAGACTCCGATAGGAGACTTTGAAAAACAGTCTTAGTGAGCTTGGTGATGTTACCAGAAGAAAGATTGGATACCTCGCGGCGGATCTTCTTCCAAAAAATTGTGCACAGCACCTCTCGAGCAGATATTTCGTCCGACGAGCTGCATTGTTGGGGGGGCGGAGGGGAAAAGAAGTTTGACGAGGGAGGGGTCGAGGAAAAAGAGTGGGTGGTGGTTGTATTGTAGGTGGGGGAAACCAGAGGATTGGTACACCAATAGGTTAGCATGAGGACAAACTCATCAAAGGCAGCACTCGAGTTAATCCAGGACTGGAGGAATGTGTTCGCCGAGGAACGGATGACGGGGGATGTGGAGGAAGAAACCAGTGACAGCGCCGCATTATAGGCTTCCATAAAGGTAAATTGATGATCGGTTGTGCACAGTATGGAAACCTGGCTTCGTGTATTGGGAATTTTTGGTGAGCAGCTCAAAACGTGCAATCTGGGTTTAAGAGTGCTGTTCCCTAATTGGATCACGTACACACACCATTCACTTGCCAGCTGCACGCCGCGCCGCAAACAGCAACTGCAGCTGATCATTGGCGAGCCTCATGCCACCCACACAAATAAAACAAATCATGACCACATTGCTCCTCCTCTGTTTGCTTCATCCCTCACAAACTTCTTCGCCATCACCCAATATTGTAAATCCTTACCCAATTAAGATAGCGTTTCAGGGAGAGAAAGGCAGCTACAGTGAGAAATCAGTGGTTGAGCTGTTGGGTCCAAATGTGCTCTCTGTTGGCAGAACATCATTTGAGCAATGCTTCCGAAGCGTTGCGAACCGTCAGTGTGACTATGCCCTCCTACCGGTTGAGAACACGCTCGGTGGTTCAATACACGAGAACTACGACCTTATGCTTCGCTATGACCTGTCGATTGTTGCTGAGCACGAGCTTCGTGTTTCGCATTGCTTGATCTCCCACGAATCGACAAGTAAGGATAAAATAAAATTCGTGATGAGGTGAGTCTCACTCAGTCTTCGCTTTCCTTGAGGAAGACGAGAGTACGAGCCACTAGACTAACATATAAATTATTCACTCAATTACATTCGTTTGGCTCGCTCGCTCGCTCGCCTTCGCTTCGCTCGGCGTAGCCACCCCCAGGCATTGGCCCAGTGCGACGGTTACCTGAGGGCGAACGGGCTGAAGGGGATCCCAATGTACGACACTGCTGGGTCGGCGAAGATGATCAGCGACAAGTTCTACGGCAAGGATAACGAAAATGGTGGAATGCCGGAAGGTTGCACGGTTGCGAATACCGCTGCCATAGCAAGTGATTTGGCCGCGAGGACCTACCAGGGGATGACATTAATGGACTCTGCGATTGAGGACGACGATTGCAACTTCACAAGGTTTTTGTTGTTGAGCAGGTCGGGAGTAGCACAGTTGCTGAATAAAAAAATTCCGAGCAAGACGAGGTGAGCCGCGTGAGCGAGCCACACCCACACCCACACCCACACCCACACCCACACCCACACCCACACCCACACCCACACCCACACCCGCAGCGTTGTCTTCACACTCCCAAATAGCCCAGGAGCGCTGTACAAGGCGCTAGCCTGCTTCAGCTTGAGGGAGATTGATTTCAGCAAAATTGAGAGCAGGCCGACGAGTGCGCACCTGTTGCAGTTCTTGAAGTTCTCAAACCCCCAGCAACTAAAAAACCAAAAAAATCTTGACGACCAGAGGTTCAGGTACTGCTTCTACCTCGACATCCTAGCGGCTGAGTTCGACGAGGGGACTCAAAACGCCATTCACCACTTAAAGGAGCAAGCGCAGTTCTGCCGAATTTTAGGCAGTTACCCGGCCAAATCGAGGTTAATCGGCCCCGTTAAGACCTCCGTCGAACAGCTTGCGGACAGAGTTAAGACGGAGGGAGGCGGTCCTGGGGGCCGCACAATAATAGTTGCGGACAACGAAAAAGAAAACGAATTTGAAAACGACAAGTTGAAAATTGGGATAATCGGCTTCGGCAAATTTGGCCAATTTTTGGCCTCAATGTTCAAGCAGCAGGGGCACGAGGTGCTGGGGATGGACAAACATGACAGGAGCTCTGCGGCGGAAATGGGAGGAGTTGAGTTTTACTCGAACTTTGACTGTAACGAGTTTATGAGGAAGGTGGATGTGGTGGTGTTTGCGACTCCGGTGCTCGATTTCAAGGAATCCGTCACTTCAATCGGTAGCACGAACTTCAAGGTGGGTGCCAGTTGGTGAGCGGAAGTGAGTTTAAACCGGTACTACGTTACTAACCTCCTCTCAACTCTCAATTGTAGAACAAGCTCGTTGTTGACGTGTGCTCGATCAAATCCCACCCGAAAGACGTGCTGAAGAGGTGAGCAGTGAGGGAAGCGAGCCAGCAACACCATACACACACCATACCTGAACTAACCGCTCGGCGCAGGCACTTACCGACCGACTGCGATTTAATTTGCACCCACCCCATGTTCGACGACGCAGTGAACTCTTCCCCTCTCTCAAACCGGAAGGAAGACAAGGAGCGCCACTTGAAGGAACATCTGGCCGGGTTGCCGTTCGTCTACGAAAAAATCCGGCTAAACAACAACGTCGACCGCGCGCTGAAGTTTTTGGACATTTTTGCTGAATTTCGCTGCAAAATGGTCGAGCTGGGGTGCGAGCAGCACGACAAGCTGTGCCTGAACTCGCAGTTCATCACGCATCTGACGGGACGGCTGCTGGGGGAACAGGGGCTGAGGAGCAGCCCAATCGATTCGGCTGGGTTCGAGGGACTGCTGAAAAATGTTGAAGACGCAGAAGGAGAAAGTTTCGACGTCTTCTACGGACTGTTCAAGTTCAACGGAGAGGCGAGCGGGAAGAGTTTGGGAAATATTAGGGATGCGTTAAGCAAGATTGAGAGGAAGCTTGCGGCTAAGGAGGCATTTTTGATCGCGAAAAGTGAAATTCAAGGGAACGAGAGGGAGAGGTTAATTTCACAGTGTCGGGAGCTATTGAGCGAGTCGCAGGCGAAGAAGTGAAGAGAACGGGATGTGATAAAGTAGGAGGGGAACAGGGTGACTAAAAGGCAAAAATTTTCCAGATCTTTTCTATTTCTGACTGCTTGCAAAATGTTCGCCAAGGTATTGGTCAAACTGGTTGCTAGATCCTCCCACTTTCCAGAAGAAATTTATATCCTCCCCCCAATTGAAAAACACGGCAACGTCGTAGCTCCCTAGCCCCACAAGTTCCACAGCTTGGCTGTCGCTCGAAACTAGAACGCCGTCGATGAACACCCACGCACCCCCGTCAGATATCGCCCTGAAGAAAAACTTGTTGGTCGAGGGTGGGGTGAAGACCCCCTTCGCCAGAAATGATGAGAAATCAGAAAAACTGCGTCTATCGCGAATGCTAAGCACATTCATCTGCTCCCCATGTATTTCCACCCGCTTTTCAAACCAGCTGTTCAGATCCGCGAGCGTGGGATGCGAGTTTGAGTCGGTCGCACATTTCCCCTTGAAGGTCCGAACGCGCATGCCTCCGGCGGGAGCACTGGAGCCTCCGTTGTTCTCAACGCATTCGTAGCTCAAACAGCCACCTTTCACGCCCCAGTTGTCGCACGTGATCGCGCTGCTGTGTATCTTCTCAAACCCGCTTGGGCAAGTTCTGACAACAATTTCATTTTCGTGGTAGTTGAATATCTCACCCAAATGATAATTACCATTACCAGGCCAATTTTCAGAAAAGAAGACGCCATTCAATGTCAGGCGCGATTTTAATGATTCATCCCAAAGAAAGATTGCGGAACCATCGCCATATGCAAAATTATGAATGAATCGACAAACATTCAGAATTATGCGAGAATATGCGATGAATATTCCGCCACCATTGCCTTTGCCACTACCATTGGTGATGGTGATGAGCGAGAGAATAGTTGGGGTTGGGTTGGAATTGTTGTTGATGTAAATTGCAGATCCGAGCCCACCATGTGTTTCATTTCTTCCTTCTTTGCGAGGACCATGAAACGTACAAGCACCTGGGGTGTGGCTGTCAGCACAGGAAATGCGCATGGGCTTGTCAATGAGAGAGAGAGTTGCGGAATTGTGAATGCCATCGTTCTTTTGGTGGTGGCCCGGGTTTAGAACAATGAGAGAGTTGGGGAGGGAATTTTTGAATAGCTGTGCAATGTTTGATGTGTTCCGAGCTTGGTGGGAGTGGGATTGGAGGAGAATTGTGAGAATCAGACTCAGGAAAAGTAGGGCAAGAAAAACTCTACGTTTGTTGAGGAGGAGGAGGGGGTTTGATGCGCTGTAGTTGAACCAGTAGCGAGAGGTATAACTGGAACTGTTGATGGACATTCAGCCTACCACAATAGAGTGTTTTAAGTGTGTTTAAGCCTTATTTCTGAGCAGAACGCTAAAATTAGATTTCAAATCCCCACCTCTCCCCCAATTTTATCAACGAGGGAGACAATTCGTGGTTCTCATGTCTATGCCCATACCCAGTTTACTCTGCTGGATTCTCTTCCTCATGAATAACATTGTTAATGTTGCCAGTGCTGGTGCTGACGTTGGAGACTCAGACGACGACCTCGATGAGGGTTTGTTCAACCCTTTCGACTTTGGTGCCTGGCGCCTCTTTGGTGTATGCCTAATTATCGTCACCTTCGGCTCCCTTGCAGCCGGAGCTGGCATCGGTGGTGGTGGGCTGTTCGTTCCAATCTACTCAATCCTACTCACTTCGGACATCAAGTCCGCCGTTCCGCTCTCCAACTCGACCATCTTCGGAGCAGCGATCGGCAACTTCCTAGTTCTTGCCCCCCGGCACCACCCTACCTCCGCCAACCCTCGCCCCCTCATCGACTACGAAAGCTGCACCTTCATGCAGGCTGGCGAGCTGCTTGGGGTGATCTTTGGCGTTTTGCTCAACATCGTCCTGCCGCAGGTTTTCATCATCGTCTTCCTGTTTATAGTGCTGGGCTGGAACGCGGTGAGGACGTGGCGAAAGGGGCTTGTGGCGAGGGGGAAGGAGACGCTGAAGAAGAGCACGAGTCAGCTGGAGCTGATGTCCATGGAGGACTGCGGCGGGGACGATGGGTGTGGGAGTGGCACAACGGGGGCAATCACCACAAGCACACCTGGGATTGTTGACGCGACCCTCGCGGACAAGGAGAAGGTCGTGAGGTTCAGGACGAACTCCGCGGGCGAACTCGGAACTCCTCGAGTAGCAGTGGATGCAGCAGCAGCAGCAGCCGCAGCAGAACTCGCTGTACCCGAGGGCCTTGATTTAGGCGAGGACAATGACAATGACAATGACAATGACAAGGACAAGGACAAGGACAAGGCTACCCTCTTCTCTATTCTCGTCGGGCCTCCGCCGGCTCCCGGCTCAGTCTCGCATTCCCATATGCTGGCTAAGCAGTCCCGCCAGTACCCCCCCAAACTCCTGCTACTCCTCCTCCTAATGACCGGCTACACCCTCCTCTACGCCCTCCTCAAAACGAACAAGTACACACCGTGCGGATCCCGCTCCACTGCAGTCTTCTGGACTTGGTACTTCTCCCCTGTCCTCGTCCTGGGGCTCGTAATGTACATCGTCGCAGTTTACTTGCACAAGCTGCATTTGAAGAGGGTTTCGGTCAACTGGGAATATTTGACGTCCGACATGCAGTGGACCGCAGAGAAGCTCAGACAGTTTCCGGTCACTAGTGTTTTTGCAGGAGTCACGGCTGGGCTGCTGGGGATTGGCGGGGGAATGATCATTGGTCCGCTTTTCATCAGCGTTGGGATGCAGCCACAGGTCGGCACGGCGAGCTGCGCTTTCATGATTCTATTCACAAGGTGAGCGAGCGAAGCGAGCTAGCCTTGATGAAATATCGAGCATGGCCCACAAACTAAAAAAAAAACAACTCACATTTTTTCTTCTTCTTTTCTTTCTCGCAGTTTGAGCACGCTAATTCAGTACTTGAGCTTGGAGAGAATTGGCATCAAGAGCGTGGCGTTTTTTGCGGGGGTTGGCTTCATCAGCGGGCAGCTCGGCCAGAGGGTTGTCGACAGGGTCATTAAAAGAACTGGCCGACCGAGTTATGTCATTTTTCTGCTAGCGAGCGTCATCGGAGTGGCGACTCTTAGCATGGTGGTTTACGGAAGCATCATTATTGCCAACGATTACAAGGACGGGGAGAAAATTTTTGAGTTCGACACGGACAGTTTGATTTGCAATGAGTAGCTAATGAGGTGGAGTGAAATTTGGTTAATTGTCCTAATTTTCCTAAAATCTCTCTCTCTCATTCTCTCTCTCTCTCTCTCTCTCTCTCTCTCTCTCTCTTGTGTTTGAATCAAATGCTCAAATACCGAAACCAAGAAAAGCCAAGCTGGACAACAATAACCCACTAAGCCCTTGACCAAAAACGCTCGCAGTTCCAGACGTGAATCCTGCGGAGCACTTCCCATCACACTCAAAATCATCGCAGGTGCATTTTGGAGCGCCGTCAGAATCGCCATCCCAATCATAGTTTGATCCGCCCCTCCACACTTTGCAATGCACTGCTCGAAATTGCCAATGGCACTTCGTAAACAGCAATTGTCAGTTGAGCTGGCAGTTACGAGAGGGCAGAGACCACAGATCAGGAGGGCAGCCAAATTGAATTTCATAAGTTCGAATAAGGCTGGCAAAATGTAAATGTTGGCACGTTGGTTGCAAAATGGAGGAAATAATAATTGGATATTTCCAGACCCTGTTCCAAGAATACAAATTATTAAACCCAATTTTAAATCATTCCGTCATCCCATCATCCTTCCTAATTGACTGACTGGAAACTTTTCAATCTCATTTTCCATATCCATAATTCACATTGCTTATCACAGCCCAGTTGATGCAAACCACCCCATTCATACTCCTCCTAACAAAGCTTTCAATTGGTTCATCGTTCATGTCCTACCAACCCCCTCCCAACCCATATGCCAAACCCAACACCTCTCCCTCGTCGAAAGTGAAAAACTTCTTTGTCCCTAGAAAGGGTTCCCCAGTAAAAGCAAAACCAGCACCAGCCTCTGCCTCCCCCCAACAACAGCAACAACAACATCAACATCAACAACCCAACCACCAGCACGCAACCTATGTCACAAACAGCAACACCTCCTGCCTTATGCCCCGTCGCTTCCGCTACGGCACAGGCAACCACTCCACCGTTCTAATCCACGATTCCAGCCCCCCCATTGCCCCCCTCCCTTCCACTTACGCCAACTCGGCCGCCGTGCGAATCTACGCGTTCGATCTTGACGACACGTTAATTTCCTCCGATCGCGGCTCCACCAACTTCTCCCCCAAGTTCCCCTCCGTGGTTCCCCTCCTCCAGAACCTGTACGACTCCCAGACCCCCTCCAGCCCAATCGTCCTAGCAATCGTAACCAACGAGTCCCTGGGAAACTACGTGCAGCCGGAGTCTCTCAGAAAGTTCGTCGATGCCAAAACCTCCAAGATCAAAGGCTTCGTTGAACTGGTCAACAGGCCGATGCTGGCCCTTGCGCCTACTGCGAAGGACGATAACCGCAAGGATAAGAGCTGCGGGAACGCTGGGGGGTGCTGGATTTTGCTGCAGACGTTGATTTATGAGGCTGGGTTCGAGGGTGGGATCGATTGGGGAGGGAGCTTTTTCTG
>Ga0302116_1001625_pt1 | contig 13518 bp, 8 predicted proteins | sample AG5_SCM_MG_FD_203124 | JGI IMG/M metagenome (GOLD analysis project Ga0302116, IMG submission 203124) | Marine microbial communities from Western Arctic Ocean, Canada - AG5_SCM | ecosystem: Environmental > Aquatic > Marine > Oceanic | place: Canada: Western Arctic Ocean | collected 2017-10-01 | reverse complement strand
ATAGAAAAAAAGTTATAAAATTGGTGTATTTTTTTGATTTTTGGATTATTTGTATCTAAATAGACTTATAAAGATACCCAAAACATGTTAAAAAGTACCTCATTTGACCTTTCACACACACAAATATAGACCAAATCACGGGAGTTTAGAGAACTTTTACCATGTTTCAAAGAACTTTATATGACTTCACTCATCTCACGTCCATCCGCCGTAGGCGAAATCACGTACATTAGTGGGACTGTATAGGATTTCGATTAAAATTAAACAACTTTGGGTCGCTTCGCTCCGGTCACGGCCGCGAACCCTCTATCATTTTGGTCTAAAATAGACATACCCTAATAGGACATTTGATCCCCAAACCCTCTTTAAGTCTTTATGTTCAAAAGAATCGACCCCAAAAACCCTACCCCACCTATGTCCGACCATATATGTGATAGGGTACGACCGACCGCCGCCTGTAGGTTTCACACCACTTTACACCATTTATCGTCACTAATACCAAAGTACCTTCGTACCTTCTAGCTAGCTCTACCTCCCTCGCGGAAACAGCGTCTCCTTCAGCGTCTCGAACCTCTGCAAGCCTTCGTTCCACGTCTGCGCGTGATCCTTCTCCGGCGGCGGCGAGGCGGGAGTCTTTGCGGCGACGTCCGGCGGCTGAACTTTCTTCCCCTCGACGTCGTCGCCTTCTACGTACCTTGCCTCGACGTAGTTGACGACCTCGGTCATGGACCTGAACCTCATGGACGGGCTGCTCATACCCGCGGAATCGCCCTCGGGCAAGGGAGGCGCCAAGTAGTACTTGTCCAGTTGACCCTGCGAGGTGCCCGTCTTGCGCTCTGTCACCTCCACCCGCCACCCGTCGAGCTCCACCCCAGGGAACCGCGCGCGCAAAGCGGCGTACATGGCCTCCAGGGCCTGCTCCTCAATCTCGGTCGGGTCGGCGAGAACCCGTGGTTGGCGAGGGACCTTGACCCGCACCTCGTTCGGGTCTCTCGTCAGGAGACCCCACCGGTTAGAACACGCCGAATTCGAGCGGCCGGGAAGCGCCCTCGAGATCGCGGTGAACGTGTCGCCCCGTTCCCTCATGCCGAGGAGAAGCGCGTCCTCCTCCGGGGTCCAAAGCGCGCCGGCCGGCGTCGCCGGCGTGGCCTCCGCCGGCGTGGACTTCGCCGGCACGGGGGAATCCCGGTGAACGATGGAAGCCGGTGGGTTTAAATCGTCGTCGTCGTAGAAGGGGCATTCGACGCCCATCGCGATCCTGGCGTCGATGTCGTCGTTGCCGAGCTCCTGCGGGACGTCGCAGCTGTTTATCTTTGGGTGGGAGCTGATGGAACAGATCCAGTTCCCGGCATCCTTCCTCGAGAATCTCGCAGCCTGCGAGTGCGGCACTCGGCGCCACTTGTCGCACGACTCGCACTGGACCCAAGCCTCTCGCTCGCGGAGCTCGTGTAGGGTCCCGCGCTCCAGCTCGAGCTCGAGCGCCGGCTCTAACTCTGGCTCAACCTCTGGCTCTGCCTCTAGCTCCGGCTCTGCCTCTGGCTCAACCTCTGGCTCTGGCTCTAGCTCTGGCTCTTGCTCTGGCTCTGGCTCTGGCTCTGGCTCTGCCTCCCTGAGCACCTCCTCCAACTTTCTCTTCGCCTCCCGCGCCCGATCGGCCAGCTCTTCCGCGACGCGTGCGGCATCCTTCGCGGCGCGCTCCTTCTCGTCCGCCGTTCGACGCTTGGCCTCGGCATCGGCCTTGGCGTCGGCCGCGACGGTGCCCGGGGATTCGTATGTCTCTGCGCGGAGGACCCCATCGATAGTCTTGACATCGGGGTCCTCCAGCTGCTTCCTGAGAAAGGTGACGGCTTCGCTCATGCTGCCGAAGCGTTTGCCGCCCGGCGTGATAAACCGCTTTCGGTGACCGAGATCAGTGACGACCTTCCATCCGTCGGCGAGGGTGAGGCCGGTCTCGTCACGCACGCGCTCGGCGAGATCCCGGAGGGGGGAAGCCACCTCGGGGTCGTTATTGCCACCATCCCCGCTGAGATCGACGCTTTCGCGATCGGGCTCTTGCTCTGCCTCAACCTCTGCCTCAACCTCTGGCTCAACCTCTGGCTCTGGCTCTGCCTCTGGCTCTGGCTCTGGCTCTGCCTCCGGCTCTGGCTCTGGCTCTGGCTCTGGCTCAACCTCTTCCGCCGGGCTATCATCGATGACTATTACTCCAGGATCATCGACGGTGACCCACCTGTCGGACCTGGTGGCCCACCTTTGCGCCACCTCATCCTCAGACCGCCCGGGAAGTTCCTTCGCGATGGTTTTCTCCGTCTCGCCCCGTCCCTTCATGCGAACGATGCACTCGTCCTCGTCCGAGGTCCAACCCGCCTTCCTCTTGACGCCGCGGTCGGCGGGCGGTGTGGCGGAGTGGCGGAGTGGTGGCTCCACCGCGGCGAGAGCCCGGACGGCAATGGCCTCGTCGGATGCACGCGCCAGAGAGACACTCACGTGGCCCGGATCTCCCTCGATCACACTCAACGTCAATCGAACGTCTACTTCGTTCTCGTTCTCGTCATCGTCGTCATCCGAGATCTCGATGGCGTCTGGCTCTTGCCGGATGGTTACGGGCGCAACGGGCGATTCCCTTGCCTTTGCCTTTTCTGCGACCATCAGCTCCCGCTTCGAGGCGTTTTCTGCGACCATCAGCTCTCGCTTCGAGGCGTTTTCTGCGACCATCAGCGCCCGCTTCCGCTGCATCGCCTCCACGACGACTCGGTGCTGCGCGGTGATGGTTTGCGTGTGCACCCAACCGTGCTCGAAGCACAACTTAATGTATGCTTCGGTAGCCTCGTCCAAGGTGTCTACGGTTGTACTTGCGTACTTGCCGCCGCGTTGGAAATGTACCCTGAACCTCCCGGACACAGTCGCCAATCTGATCCCCTTAAGCCCGGGAATTCCGGTGGTCTGCTCGTTGATCTCCGGGACGTGATGCGGGGTAGGGGATGTAGTCGAGGCCTTTGCCTTTCCCGCGACCATCAGCTCCCGCTTCCGCTGCATCTCCTCCACGACAGCTCGGTGCTGCGCGGTGACGGTGAGCGTGTCCGCCCGACCGTGCTCGAAGCACAACTTATTGTACGCTTCAACAGCCATGTCCAAGGTGTCTACGGTTGTACCTACGTACTTGCCGCCGCAGTGCAAATATATCTTGAACCTCCCGTTCAAAGTCAACAATTTGATCCCCTTAAGTCCAGGAATTCCGGTGGTGGACTCATTGATCTCCGGGACGTGATGCGGGGTAGGGGATGGTGTCGAGGCCTTTCCCGTAACCATCAGCTCTCGCTTCCGCTGCATCTCACGGTGGTCGGTGACAGCAGCCTCGGCCTGCAGCAGCCTTCTCTGGGCAGCGACCCGCTTCCGCTGCATCTCCTCCACGACGGCTCGGTGCTGCGCGGTGATGGTGTGCGTCGGCCAACCGTGCTTGGAGCACACCGTATTGTACGCCGAGACAGCCTCACCCAAGGTGTCTACGGTTGCAATTACGTTCTCGCCGCGGTGTTGCCAATGCATCTTGAACCTCCCAGTGGCAGTCACCAATTTGATCCCCTGAAGACCAGGAAGACCAGGAATAGTCGTGGTGTTCTTGTTGAGCTCCGGGGCAACAGCCGTAGATGGCGATGGACTCGCGTCAGCATCGTCCTCCTCCGAGCCATCCTCGTCTTCCGAGTCCGCCTCCCCTAACCCGTCCTCCCCTTTGCCTGGGAGATCGTTTCGCTCCTGGCGAACTATACGAGACAATCGCTCTTTGGCACACGCCTCACAGTGCCAGTCGCCGTCTGGGACTCCCGGGAGACCGAGGCAGCGGTAATGTCCGCCCTTGGGGCAGCTATCGCAGAGGAGAAAGTCCGCCTCGCCGTTGGTATTTCCGCACACGAGACATGGCGTGTCATCCTCCTCCACTTCGCAGTCATCTGACATCATCCACTTTGCCTTTCCCGCGACCATCAGCTCCCGCTTCCGCTGCATCTCCTCGGCGACGGCTCGGTGCTGCTCGGTGATGGTGTGCGTTTCGTGCTTGAGGCACACCATGTTGTACGTTTCGACAGCCTCGTCCAAGGTGTCTACGGTTTTACTTACGTTCTCGTTGCGGTGTTGCCAATTCATCCAGAACTTCCCGTTCGTAGTCACCAAGTTGATCCCCTTAAGTCCGGGAATTCTGGTGGAGCTCTGGTTGATCTCCGGGACGTGATGCGGGGTAGGGGATGGATCCGCGTCCTTGTCGGAGCCGTCCTCGTCCTCGTCCTCGTCCTCCTCCTCTTCCTCCTCCTCGTTCTCATCGTCCTCCTCCTTCGAGTCCGAGGGATCGGCGATGGAATCTCCTTCGGAGTCGCGAGGGAGACTTTTCAGTTTGTACCACCTGGCCTGCAACGCCTGCGTCGTTCGCCCGAGTTCCCTCGCGATCGCGTCGTACGTATCGCCCCGCGCCATCGCATCGACGATGAATTCATCGTCTTCAGGGGTCCACGCGGCGCCGCTGCGCTTGGGTTGAAGACTTTTCAGCTTGAACCACCTGTTCTGCACCGCCTGCTTCGTTCGTCCGAGTTCCTTCGCGATCGCGTCGTACGTATCGAGCCTCGACTTCATGCTGACGATGACTGCATCCTCTTCGGGGATCCACGCGGCGCCGTTGCGATCCGGTTGACGATTTTCCAGGGACTTGCGCCACCTGCCCTGCACCGCAGCGGCCGTGCGTCCGCTGAGTTCCCTCGCGATCGCAGCGTACGTCTCGCCCCTCGACCTCATGTCCACGACGACGTCGTCCTCCTCGGGGGTCCAACGCGTCCAACGGGCGTCTACGTCGTCACCGTCGCCGTCGTCATCGTCCGTCACCGTGTCGTCCTCCTCCTCGTCGACATCGGCGTCATCGCCGTCCATCGAGGCGGACCACTTACGTTTCTTAGCGCCGTCGTCGTCGTTTTGGGCGATCCGAGGCGCCTCCTCGTCTTCGACGTCCGCATCGCTCACGACGTCGCGCGCCTTCGTCGCCAGGCCCAGCTCCGCCCTGACCTTATCGACGAGGCCGAACTGCGGCCGCCAGATCGTGCTTCCCCCCATCACGCCGATACACCGGAGCGACGCGGCGAGACCAAGGGGCGCGCGGTGAAATTTGGCGGGCTTTTCCTTCATCGTGTCTGGTTGTTAATAACTCTGATTTTCATCAATCGCCGACGCTCTCGGCGGGCTAACACTCAGAGCGGCACTATTCTCCGCGCCCCGTCGCCCTCGTCGCTGGAGTACCCGCCGTCCACGTCTCCCCCGCCGCTCGTCGCCGCACCGACACCGAACGCGCGCCTCGACGTCAACGGCGCCCTCGCCTTGGGCCGCACCACCCCGACGTGAAACTCGTCGTCCGAGTCCGAATCCTCGAGCAGACTCTTCTTCTTCAACGGACCCGGATGCTGACGCCGCACAGCTGTGTCGGCACCCTCGGCACCCTCCGCCTTAGGTCTAGATACCACCGGCGCCGCGGCCGGTCCACCGCCGCCGTTCAGCGTGACCCCAGCCACGCCCGCGGTAGCAGCCGCGACGGGGGCCGATTTTGTTTTCGGCGCCAAACTTTTCTGGGCACCCTGGACGCTCGCCGCCGACGAACCCGCCCGGACGTACGCACGACGGATCTCGTCCATCGCCGCGACAGCCTCCGCCGTGGGCCTCGCCGGGACCGCATCCTCGCCCCTCGACGGAGGAGCACGTGACGCCGCCGCGGGATCCTCCACGGGCGTCTCCGTCGCTGAGTCATCATCAGCCGGATGTGTCACCGCTCCGACACCCGGGGAAAAGTCAAACTCGTCCTCGTCCGAATCCGACACCCGCGCCGCCGCCGCCTCGCGGATCCGACGTCTCCGCGACGCCTCCTCAGTCTCGATACTACTCGCACGAGTGTCCACGACGCCGGAACCCGCGCCGCCGCCGAACACGGAACCGACGACACCAGCGACTCCATCATTCCTCATCGGTAAAACCACGCTGAATGCACCGCCGGATGCCGACGCCAGGAACGGATGCCGCGACGCCTCCCTCGCGGTGATGCGCCTCGACGGATCCACGCGGAGCATCGCGCGCATCAGGTCCAACGCATCCTCCCCGATCCCGCTGCCGTTCAGCGCGTCCACCAGCCGGTCGCCGCCGCGTGGGACGCACCGGTCGTCGTTTGCGGCCGTCGGCCATCGTCGAATCAGCTCCGAGGTTTCGTCGAAGCCGCCGTTTTCGCCGAGTGTATCGGCCATCTTGCGTAGCATGTCGGGTCCGGAGTTGCCGCGGAACAACGCGTGCCCGAGGTACAGCTCCGCCATGACGCACCCCGCGGCCCACACGTCTGCGGCTCCCGTGTGCCACCGCCTTGACACATTTTCGTACTCGCTCGGCTCGGCGTTTTCAAAGATGAACTGCTCGGGCGCTCTGTACCATCTCGTGCCCCTGTAGGTGACGAGTTTCTCCTCGCTGTCGAACTCGCACGCCTCGCCAAAGTCCGCGAGCTTTGCGACGCCTTCGCGTACCAGGATGTTCTCCGGTTTGACGTCCCTGTGGATCCATCGCGAGTCGTGGCAGTGCGCGAGAGCCTGGATTAGATGGGATATCGCCGCGCGCGTGACTTCGTCGGGAACGCGCCCGAACCCTCTCTCCCGCGCCTTCTCCACGATGGACAGTAAGTCGTCGTCGCACCACTCGGTGACCAAGAACACCTGCCCGCGCTCGCGCGCCACCTGCACCGCGCGCAGCACGTGTGGGTGCCGCGCGATGGACTTGAGCGAGCGAAACTCGGGTGTGCCCAGCAGCCCCGCAGCGTCCGCGCCGTCGTCGCGCTGTTTGAGGTGCTTGACGGCGTAGAGCTTCCCGTGGTTCGCGCCGCCAGGGTCCTTACGACGCGCCGCCCACACCGTGGCGAACGCGCCCTCGCCCAGCCGCTTGACGAACTCGAACTCGTCCAGGAACATGGGCGCGGTGGTGCCGTTGACGATGGGAGTTTGTTTTGGTCTTCTCGGAGCTGTCGAGGCCAAGACGAACCAAACGAGGGTCTGTTTTATACGGCAGCGACGAACTGGAGCGCCTTGAGTTATTGTATCCCCGGTTCGCGAGCAGCAGAATCTCGCAACAGTCACTTCAGAGACGCACCAGCGCCGGTGGAGGTCGTCGTACGCGTGACACTAACGCGATGGCGTCGCTTCTCCGCACGGGCGCCGTGCGAGCGCGCGATGCGCTCATGCAGCGCGCGAGAGTCTTCGGGGTGCGTGCCCGAACCTTCGCGCCCAAGCCTTCACAATCTCCCAACCTAGGGTTTGTTCGCACTGGCAAACAGTCAGAGATCGTGTTTTTTGGTCATCCGACCCCCACGTCCTGTACCCCTGATCTCCGCGCCCGATCGCTGACCACTCACCGTCCACCCCCCCGCGTCTCTTTCCAACGCACAGGCCGGCAGCGCCAGGGGCATGAGCGGCGAGACCGTCCCCGTCTTCGTCAACGGCGAGGAGCACAACGTGCCCAAGGGTGTCACCGTGCTCCAGGCGTGCGAACAAGCGGGCGTCGACGTCCCGCGGTTCTGCTACCACCAACGGCTGTCCATCGCGGGCAACTGCAGGATGTGCCTCGTGGAGGTTGAGAAATCGCCAAAGCCCGTGGCGTCATGCGCCATGCCCGTCATGCCAAACATGAACATCAAGACGACAACCCCGCTCGTCAAGAAGGCCAGGGAGGGAGTCATGGAGTTCTTACTGATCAACCACCCGCTGGACTGCCCCATCTGCGACCAAGGCGGCGAGTGCGAGCTCCAGGATCAGTCCTTGATCTACGGCTCCGACCGCTCACGATTCACCGAGTACAAACGCGCGGTGGAGGATAAAGAGCTCGGGCCGCTCGTGAAGACGGTGATGACCCGATGGTGAGTAATCCTTTTTAGTCCTCGTGTTGTTTCCTCCTTTTGTTCCTCTGCGTGGGCAATCAGACTGACGTCACCGGTTTTGTTCACTCACAGCATCCACTGCACCCGATGCGTCCGCTTCGCCACCGAGGTGGCCGGGGTCCAGGACCTGGGCGTGACCGGCCGCGGCGGCATGGCTGAGATTGGCACCTACGTCTCCAAGCTCCTAACCTCCGAACTCTCCGGGAACGTCATCGATCTTTGCCCCGTCGGAGCGCTCACGTCCAAGCCGTTCGCGTTCACCGCCAGGGCGTGGGAGCTACGCACCGCGGAGTCCATCGACGTCACCGACGGCCTCGGATCCAACATAAGGGTCGACACCCGGGGTACCGAGGTGATGCGGATCGTCCCGCGGTTGCACGAAGGGGTCAACGAGGAGTGGATCAGCGACAAAGCCCGGTTTTCCTACGACGGATTGAAGCGCCAGCGTCTGGACACGCCGATGGTGCGCGATGACCACGGGAAGCTCAAACCGGCGACGTGGGCGGCGGCGCTCGAGGCTGTCGCGTCCAAGCTCAAGGAGACGGACCCGGCGGCGGTCAAGGCGGTCGCGGGCAAGCTCAGCGACGCCGAGTCAATCGTCGCGCTGAAAGACTTGATGAACGGGATCGGAGCCGGGAACACCACCGCGGAAGGGATGGAAGGCGTCTCCGCGGATGCCAGGTCCGCGTACCTCTTCAACTCCAACATCGTCGGCGTGGAGGATGCCGACGTCGTGCTGCTCATCGGAACTGACCCGCGAGTAGAGGCGCCCGTGCTCAACGCGAGGCTTCGCAGGGCCAACGTCGCGGGCGGCGCTCACGTCGCGTCCATCGGTCCCCACGGCGATCTCACCTACCCGGTCGAGAAGCTCGGCGAGTCCGCGAGCGCGGTCGAGGCGCTCGCGTCGGGTAAGCACGCGTTCGCGGCAAAGCTGAAGGAGGCTAAGAACCCGCTCGTCATCGTCGGCGCGTCGCTGCTTCGCCGGCCCGATCGCGACGCCTTGTTGAAACAGATTCACGCCATGTGCGACGAGACCGGCGTGGTTAACCCGGCCGAGGGATGGAACGGGTTCAACGTGCTGCACGATGCAGGCGGGACGGTCGCGGCGCTGGACCTCGGGTTCGTGCCGTCCACCTCCGCGGCGTCCACCCCGACGAAGGATGTATCGCTCGTGTTTTCGTTAGGCGCCGAGAGCTTCGACGCGCCCGAATCCGCCTTCGTCGTGTACCAAGGCCACCACGGCGACGCGGGTGCCGCTCGCGCGAACGTGATTTTACCCGGCGCCGCGTACACCGAGAAGTACGGCACGTACGTCAACACCGAGGGCCGGGCGCAGCGCGCGATGCCGGCGGTGACGCCGCACGGGCAGGCGAGGGAGGATTGGAAAATTCTCCGGGCGCTGTCCGAATGCGTGGGCGCGCCGTTGCCTTACGATACCCTGAAGGGAGTGCGGTCCCGGCTCGCGGACGTCGCGCCGCACTTCGCCAAGACGGACGAGGTGGAGCCCGCGCTCTGGCTCAACGGCGCCACGTACGCGCACGTGCCCAAGTCCTCGGCTAAGGTTGACGATAAGGTTCCGATGGCGTCGTCGGTTGAGAACTTTTACATGACGGACGCCATCACCCGCGCGTCGGCGACGATGGCGAAGTGTACCAAGGCCAAGGCGGCGATGTGATGCGTGTGGATCTACGATGTATAGTCCATCTTTGTAACTCGAATCTTTCATTAATCGTACAGCGTAGCGTTCAGTCGAGGGGTTTTCTTTCCCAACCCTTTTCTTTCGTCCTTTCGTTCTTTCGTCCATCTCTTCTCACCTCCTCGTATCGTTCCCGCCCCGCGTCTCCCACGCGGTCGCCATCTTACGCAACCGCGCCGACAGCGACGTCGTGATCCTCCCGAAGTCACCCCACGCCAGCAACTCCTCGAGCTCCTTGGCGACGCCGGAGCCGTCGAGCAGCCAGTTGCCGCCGCCGCCGCCGCTCGCGTTCGCCGCCTCGGCGTCTTCCCGCTCGTATATCCCACACATCGCGCGCGCGTTGAACGCGCGCATGACGTCAGGAACCGAGCTCTGGTTAGCGAGGTCCACAAGGAACCCCGGAAGCGCGGAACCCGGGTCGGTGAGCACGCGATACCGCACAGCCGTATCCCCGCCGCCGACGTCCTTAATCTTCCACCCGCCGCCGTTGGTGAGCAGCCGGACGTGCCCCGCCGTCGCGGCGGGGCCCACGCCGTCGTCGGGAACGTGCCACGTGCTCGCCATCGACCCGTCCGCCAATCGCGAGGACTCGATCTTAATCACGAAGTCCCTCGGTCCGACCACCGGCGCCTTGACCACGTTGTACACCCAAACCGCGCCGGACGAACCGAAGCTCGCCGATCGCGTGTCTTTGCACACGACCGATCGTTTGACGAACGGCACGAACTCTTGGTACCGCTCGACGTCGCACACCGCTCGCCAGAAGGACGCGACCGGGGTCTTTTTGAAGACGCATTCGGCGAGGACTTCTTTGGCGTTGGATCCCGGTGCGGCTCGCGACCACACGGCGATGCCGTCTTTGGTGTCTGCCACTTTTTCGAATGGGGCGCCTCCGTCGTCGTCGTACATGAGCTCCCGCGAGGACGATCTGCGGCCGCCGCGCGGCTTGGCGCTGGATGCGGAGGATGCGTCGCCGCCGCGGAGCCTCCATCGCGGGCACCGCCGGCCGCGGTACTTCAGCCTGAGCCGCTCGTTCTTCACGCCGGGCGAAGACGAAGAGTTCTCGGTGTCATCTTCGTTTTGCTGCGCCGGGGGAGACGATGGGGCGACGACGGGGTTTCCGTACGGCGCTGGGAGGGCCGCCGGGCGCGACGCCTCGGCGCTGCGCATCGTCGATATCGCGTGTGCGCTTCCCCGTCCCTATCGCGGATCGACGTGGACGATCGTCGAGGTGCGGACGTCGCGCGTCGCGTCGGAGTAACCTCCCTCGGAGGAACCGATGGGCTCCTCCTCGGGCCGAACGAATTCTACGCGCGCGGCGACGCGGGATGAAGCGGACGCGCTGACGATGAACTCGGCGATGCGCGACGCGGGCGGCGCGTCGCGTGGTACCGACGAACCCGCGGCGCCGATACGCCGGTCGTAGGACCCGAAAGGAGACTGCGGCGCCCCTCGGAAGTGTCGATGGTAGACGCGGGGGCGGCGATAGCAAGATACTTTCGTAGTGTTTGACGCGAGACGTGAAACGCCGCCCTCGTGGCAGCTGACATGGCACGTTCGAGTGAAGGAGAATTTTGCATGTATCGCATCACGCGTTATGTGACTGGCTATCAGAGGTCCATGGAGATAATTGGCATTAATTACCATTTGGTGGTCGGTTGATGTCAGCGCGGTCGGATTTCTTTTGGTCAGGACCCGGAGGCCATCATTTGCGTCCACACACCTGGACGAGGGCTTCGAGCCAGCGGGGTTGTCACCCTCACGGGCTTCGATGCGCCTTCCCATCGTCGCGCTCCTGGCGCTCCTCACCACCCTACGTCCCGACGCCGAGGTGAACGCGCAGTTCAACCTCCGTCCCGTCATCGAGCCCTACGCCCAGTGGCCGTGCTCGGACTGGTCATGGGAGAACTGCCCGCAGCCGGTGCCGCACGGCGGGCACACCCCCGCGGAGTGGTACGAGGTGACGCGATGGAAAGATCGCACCTACGGCGGCACGTTCGGTACCGACGGCATCTCCCCGGGCCTCGACGTCGACGTGGCATCCGCGCAGGAGCTCTACGACGCCCTGGAGGACAGGCACGTGGCGCGCATCAACGTTACTAAATCCTTCAGCCTCGAGTTTGTCCCGACGTACGACTACGACGACACGTTCGACGCCGGGGATATCAGCGGCGAGGGCCAAACGCGGGTTGAGCCGTTTCGGTGGCCGGTCGTGGGGTACCCGGTCTCCAGGGAGGTCACCGTGCGCGCGGGGCCGCAGTGCGCGGAAACGACGGAAGGACACTGCGAGATCGACGTCGCGCGCGCCACGCTCTTCGTGGTGAACAAAGACGGCAACTTGATCATGAGAAACCTGCGTCTGCGAAGAGGAGGCGGGCGGCTCGGCGCGTTCATGTTCATGGAGGGCGAAGCGCGGGGTGACTTCACGGACGTGCAGTTCAGAGAAGGACGGTACTTCCCGGCGGCTGGGGAGGAACCGTCGGCGGCGGGCGGCGCCGTGATGATCGGTACGTTTTTTTTTATTTTCGTTTCGTATGCGTAATCAGACTGATGACGTCGTATTTTGTGTACAGCGAACGCCGATCGAACCGAGAAACGACTCGTCCCTCCCGTCGACCCAGACACCGGCGCCGTGAACAAGAACGCCGGTCAGTACGTGGACGTCGCGGTCCCGGGGAACATCACGTTCACCCGGTGCGTCTTCGCCGATAACCAAGTGACGAGCGGCAACGCGGGCGCGGTTTGGGTCAAGGTGAGTTTATTTCAATTCTCGTTTGGCAATTACTTGTAGAATGACGTCGTGTTCTGTGTACAGACGAGACCGGGTTCCTCCGGTTGGGTCATCTTCGACGAGTGCGTGTTCAGCCGGAACCAGGCGCCCGACGGGTGGGGCGGCGCGGCGTGGAGCGGCAGCGGGCACGTCATATTCGCCGCGTGTACCTTCGTGGACAACGCCGCGATGGGAGGCGGCGCGCTTCACATGGTGGACGGCGGGCTCGTCGGCGGGTGTCGATTCGCGGGGAACAGGGCGACGTCCAGGGCGGTGCGTCTATATTTTCATTCTCATAACTCATTTCTATTCTCGTAACTCTAATGGCAATTAGATTGACGTCGTGTATGTGTACAGGGCGGCGCCGCGTTTTTCTACGGCCACGGTAACGGTTTAGTCCAGGAGTGCGAGTTCGAACGGAACACCGCGGTGACGGAGGCTGGCGCGGTGTTCGTGTTTGGTACCGTCATATTCTACAAGAATGAATTTTCGCAAAACGCGGTGGTGGACGGACTGTGGAAGGATGTGTACGTGTGCGTGGATGGAAACTGCAAGGGGTATCCGGACGCCACCCGGGCGTTTTACGATCCGCCGTACGAGCCGTTCGCGGAGCTGTACCCGCGCGGACCGGTGCTGTGACGGAACGGGTTAAGCTAGTGATGATGCTCCTCGAAAGAGGATCTCGCGTTCTATTTAACTCGAGTATTAAAAAGTATTTTTGGTAATCATCGAGCCCGCGGGTGGGGAGGTCGGGACGTCGTGCCACGCGCGCTTCTTCATCTTACCCGTCGCGGCGCCTCGTGGTGGGCGCTTTCGCGAGTCGGGTCGTCATATCACGCGTCGTGGCACGACGCCGGAGATCCCCGAGTTACATTCCGCGTCTCGATCATCACGCCGACTTCGAATGAGCTCATCATCAATCACATCACGCGTCGTCAATGGCGCCCAGTTGCTCGAGGGCGTCTAGGAATTGCTCCGGCGGTTGCGCCCCGCTCATCCGAATCCGCCGCTTGCCGTCGCTCAGGATGAAGTACGGCACCCCACTGACGCCGCGCGCGAACTTTTGCATCTGTTCGTCGATCTCACCGAGCTCCGCGGTTGGCGTCGCGAGAATGTTTTCGA
>Ga0302116_1001618_pt1 | contig 13525 bp, 18 predicted proteins | sample AG5_SCM_MG_FD_203124 | JGI IMG/M metagenome (GOLD analysis project Ga0302116, IMG submission 203124) | Marine microbial communities from Western Arctic Ocean, Canada - AG5_SCM | ecosystem: Environmental > Aquatic > Marine > Oceanic | place: Canada: Western Arctic Ocean | collected 2017-10-01 | reverse complement strand
CAGCCCCTCCCCAACCGACCCAAACTTCTCTGATTAAAACTCTTCTCCGGGTCGCCGAGCTGCAACCCACGCTCTTGGCCGCTCTTCTTGAGAAGCTACCTACCTACGACTACGACAGCAACAGCAACAGCAACAACGACGACCTTAACTCTGACATTCCTCGACTGATTCTATCCCAAATTCGGTGGCTTGACAACATCACCGACCCGTCCTCCCTAACCGAGACCGTTCTCGAGTGCCTTCAAGTTTGCGGTCACCGCCTCAAATTGGAGCTCATCAGCATCATTGGGGACATCACCCCCGATTCCGACACCGAGCGTGTTGCCGAAGCGTTGCGAGATGTGAAGGACACGGACGAGACCCTCCTTCTTCCCGTCCTCGACGCGATTTCCTCTCTCCGGCTCTCCTCCAAGTCCCTTTCGTTCATAATTACGGACGCTCTGGATGCGATAAATTCTGCCGATCCCTCTTCCATCCCCGCGATCGTCACCTTCCTCATGAACAACTCGTCCCACGACAATTCGTTCAGTTTCAAAATAATGACCACCCTGCGGGAGAAGCTCCACCTGGACGATTCTCCGGACAATGCGAATGCCTCCGCCCTCACATTGGAGGCGATTGCGCAGGGGATGCAGGTGAGTTTGCGGCATCGCATCACAGATCCCCAAATCAAAATTCACCAACCCTCGCTCTCTCTGCTCTGCTCTATTCTGCTCTGCTCTTATCCCCCCCTTCCCCATTATTTACACAGTACCGCGACGACCTGATCGCTGCCCTCCTGCAATCCATCATGGCCACCACGAATCCCGCCGAACACACCCCCGTGGACATTTGGCTCCTCCTGTGCGCCAACTATGCCCCCCACAACAAGCCCAAAGTCATTTCGGTGTTAAAGAGGAAGACTTCAAGGTGAGCGAGCGAAGCGAGCGAGCCTTGGTGACAGAAGAGTGCGAAGCAGACTGTGAGCGAAGTGAGCCGAAGCGACTGTGAGCGAAGCGAGCCAGCAACACCATACACTATTTTTGACTAGCTCGCGAGCTGCGCGAACGAAGTGAACGAAGTGATCCAGCAACACAATACCAAGTTGTGACAGGCTCGCTTCGCTCGCCGCTCGCTTCGCTCGCCGCTCGCCTTGTGACAGAAAAGTGCGAAACTCCGTGCAAAATAAACTGGTAACGGCTACATCCATCCACTACTGAGCTAACCTACTGGTCGCTCACTGCTCTCATTCTTCGTTGAAAATGCGCACAATACAATAAATAATCTCGCTTCATGTTGCTTGGCGCAGCTCCCTCATCCCCCCCTCCCTGATCAAATCTGCCCTCTCTGGCAAGTCCCTGTCCCTCTCCTTCCTCTTTGACTGTTCCATAATTGACATATGCGACTCCCTGTTGCGTTCGAATGGCCAAAACGCTCGTGACTTTGGGGCGATCATGTACGCCGAAGTCTTCCACGAGTTTAAGGATCCCGTGCAACGGCAAAACGTCGTGGCCGCCTTGGTCATGCACGTCGGGAGCAACAACTGCGACGAGGTTGACTCTGCGATGCACGTCCTCACGAGTCTGACGACGAGTTCGAGCTCGAGCTCGCTGCTCAAACCGTACGCGGCCTTCATTGCGAGTTTGTTGGACTCGTTGGCAGATTTAACAATGGACCAGGCAAGGAGGCTCTTCATGATCCTCTTCTCGGCAAACGAGGACGATTCCACCGACCACGTCCACATTGTGATCCGCAAGGTGAGTGAAATGAATGTTGGAGTTGGAGTGGAGTTGAGGGTGATTCAGTGATTCGCCTTAATTTGCCTTTTTTTTAGTTTACTTTTTGACGTGAAGTTGGCGTTTTTTGGACCGTTCCTGAACAATACCCTCGCACAAAAAGATGTGTCCAGCCGAACTAGCAACGCTTTCCAATTATGAGTGTCTAAAACCTCCATACGTTGGAGTTACTGTCGTCCAGGAATTCGCCTTTTTTTACCTTTTTTAGTTTTCACAATGTCCGTGCACATGACACAAAAATCTGATCTGGTGTCCCTGATTTGGATCGGATCTGAACAACCCCCTCGCAAAAAAAAAATGCGCTAACTACCAATTCAATTCAATTCAATTTATCATCAACTACTACACTTCTAACCAACTTCCTTCTTCGCTCGGCATATTGCAGCACCTCTCACACAACTCGGTTGAGATGAAGCGAGTGGGAATCATTGGAGCGACCGCCTTCGTCGTGTCAAAGTCCGAGTTCGTGAGGATGGACAGCCTCAACCAGTCCCACAACCAGGTTCTCGTCCCGTCGTCCACCTCTAATGAGAACAACACTGAGGGCAGCGAAACTCAGAACCCCATCAGCCAGAGCGACATTGTCAAAAGGGAAATTATCGAAGTTTTGCAGCTTGCACATTCTCAGTGCGATCCGTCCCAAACAAAGTCCTCCCCCTCCTCCTCCTCTTCTTCCTCCTCCTCCTCCTCCTCCTCCTCCTCAACCTTCCACAACCACTCCCCTCTTGCGTACCTGTACGACGAGCTCGCACTTGCGATCAAGGGCAACCACGTTGCCCCCCAAATTCGCGATTACATTCTTGAAAGGTACTCGCAAATTCTCGAGGACTTGTTCATGGGCGATTTTGCCGAGGACAGCAACCAGGTGCCCGAAGCGGAAGCGGACAAGCTACTGATTCAGTCCTCTGCAACTTCCTCCTCCAACCCGACCTCCCCTATCGGAGAATTCCGATACAACGAAGACGGGGATGAAGCCGCCTTCTACCTGCGCATCATCCCCTTTGTCGTTAGCAAAAGTCCAACCCAAACAACAATTCCGAGCCAGCTAATGCCCTTGCTCAGGCTGCTCTCGGCTTGCTACGACCCCCGGTACGGAGGTGATGGGTTGGGAGAGATTGACGCCGTGATTGGTTGTCCAATTTTCACCTCCTCCGAAGCCCAGCTTGGCTCGGAGTACGAGAGTCTCCCCGAGGAGGTGAGTGAGGAGTGAACCTTTTTTACCCTGTTGTCAATGGCACAAACTAACCCATTCCACACAACAGACCAAACTTGTCGTCACCACCTCCTCCTTCCACGCCGCGAACTGGTGCCGCGAGCTGCTAAACTCGTTCGTTCACAACGCCGCGTTCCCCTCCTTCAGCCTGACCAACGTCAACTCTCAGGAAATTGAAGCTACGGATGACATTAGGACAAAAATCATTAAGCGCTTCACCACCTTGGTGGCGCTGGAGGAGGACTTGCGCTTCTCGAGCCGACACTGCCAAACGTTTTGCCCCAACGGGGCCAACGTGCTCAAGGTGGACGGCGACTCCGACTCCGACTCCGATTCCCACGACTCCGAGTCGTCGGAGGAAGACGAGGACGGCGAGATGGACACCTACGCCAACAAGGCTGACGAAAAGGCTGCCTTGAAGGCCAAGAAGGCGGCGAAGAAGTTTAAAGCGGACAAGAAGAAGAAGGACGCCAAGCTGAAGCAGCAGCTCCACAACAAGAGGAAGAAGGATTTTGACAAGATCAAGAAAATGAGGAGCGACAGAGCGCTCAGTTGCCTGCGTCCTTTGAATCACCAGGTGAGCGAGTGATTGATTGAGTGATTGAGTGAGTGAATGAGTGAGTGAGGGAGGGAGTGAGTGAGTGAACGAGTGAGTGAGCCATAAATAAAATGGCTACTAACAATTCGCTCGGCGCTTTTCAGGTGGTGCTGGCACTAGGCTTCCCGAACTTGAACGCGATCCCGAACCAGCACGACTCTCAAATGATCCTCCAGACTGGCTGCTCGCAACCTTCGAACGCCTTCAACGTGGGAGGGATGGTCGTCAGGTTGCTTTTACAGCAGCTCCTCTACTCAATTACAGACGCTCTGAAGGAAGCTGTGTGGTCCCCATTGGCCAAGAAGAAGACACTAAACCAATCCGTCGAGGTGTTTGACAATGTCTACAACCCCGCTCATTCCCGCTCTGCCTCCCCGATCAGCAAGCACGAGGCGAGGCTGGACCAGTACCTGGACGGTGGCGTGTTTGCGTCGGTGCACGAGCACCTCGCGACCATGGTCGAAATTCGAAGGTGAGCGCTTAATACAATACTTTTGTCGCACGCCTTGCGAACACTAACTTTATTCTCTACTCAACTTAGCACCTACGACGAGGGCGAGGACAACGGCTACGAGGAGGACGACGATGACGTGGTGGGCGAGTACAACATGCCGCGAATCACTACGTGCATCTCTCTCATTTTGGAGAGCGTTAGCGTTCTGATGAAGTCCAAGAAACTGACCAGCACGAAGGGAGGGCGCAGTATGCTGCACCTCCTACTCAACCAGCTTGCCCACGGGGAGAGGAATGGCAAAAATAGCACCCCCGGTAGTGGTGGCGCCGCCGCCGCTGCCGCTAGCTCTGCGGCCACGCCAGCAATCTTCTTGAAGGGGCTCAAGTGCTTGTTCGACATGATCGAAGAATCGTGCAAGACGGAGAAGTACAATCTGACCTTCGCAATGACAGGGGTATCCACGTTGGAGGCCGTTATCGGATGCGCCGAGCGCGTCGTAGCGAGCCTCGACACCACCCTCAAATCAAAATCCGGTTCCGGAACAGGGAAGCTAACCTCTGCCCAGAAAAAGGAGAGACTCACCATTGACGCGATGAACAAGCAACTCTCGGCGTTGTGCTACACATTCATGCAGCGAGACTGGTGCCCGGCAAATTTGCGAGAGACGAGGCATAAATTCCACTACTCGAAGGAAAATGTCAGCGTGCTGGTGGCGTGCTACATGCAATGCAGCTGCAGCAGCGTGAGCGTCTTCGACTCGATGAGCGCTAGCGAGATCAAGGACTGCGACGTTGCGGAGATCGGGCGGATCGGAGGTGAGCGAAAACATTGAAGAGATTTTGAGCGCAGCAACAATAACTAACCCAAAACAAACCAAAACAAACCAAACCAAACCAAACCAACCCAGCCATCAACCAAATCGTTGGAGTTATTCTGCCCGAACTCGAAAACACCCCCGACTGCAAGGGGCCAGTGGAGGCTTTTCCCACCCTGACCCTCCAATCCTTGCCGAACTACTTTACGGCGACCGTCACGGTCATCTCCGAAGAGCTCGATTGCATCTGCGAGTACGACTTCGTAAAAAAATGCACCAACGTCGAGAAGGCGTTCGACGCAATTTCCGAGGTCTGCAACCTCATGGAGGCCTGCACTGCGCTGGTCAAGAACAACCCCGAGTTCGTTAGGAGGGCAATACTGGTTGCTGAAATGAAGCTGGGGTTCAAGTTCGTGGAATCTTTCGTCAAGAAAGTTTTGCCAATGTGCGAGAAGCACTTCAACAACTATCGGAGAAAAATCGTCGCCATCATCAAGACGTTCCAGAAGTTGACAAGGACCATGCAGAGCTTGATTGCTTACGGGAAGAGGGAGAGGGACAGCTTAATCCTGAAGGAAACCCCGAAGCTGAAAAAGATCTTAGAGTTGTTTATCTACAAGGTCAGGGCCATGATGAAGAGGGAGAACTGCTTGGAGGCGGTGTGGGTCGGCAATTTGAAGCCGAAGAACATTGACGGGACGGAGTGTGTTGATTTCGATGACGAGGAAAGTGACGTCGAGGAGGAGGTGGAGGTGGAAGTGGCCAACAATGATGATGAGGCCGAGGCTTATGACAGCGATGAGATCTCATTTACCAACGATGCAAGCGTTGAGGATTGATGAAGAGTGTATAAAGAAGGTTTTATTGCAAAAAGTTGAAAATTTTCTACGATGCAAAAGCGAAGAATTTTCTCACTTCCACGCCACCACCATCACCATCATCACCACCCATGAAGCTATTGTTATTCCCTTGCTCAAGCTGTGACATGAAACCGCTCGTCAGAACGTCGAACGAGCTTGCCCTGACCTCTGGATTGAAGCAAACCAAACTTTTCAAAAGCTTCATCCCCTCGCCTTCGCCCTCCATCAGTTTTTCCCTCGCAAGCGCAATTCTACAATCCTCTCCGACGTCGATGCTAAATTTCTTGCAGTCTTTCCAGTACTGAGACTTGTTCTTCCCCTTGCCAGTTCCCGGAATCAAATTCAACCCGAGGTCAATTGCCTGGAAAACCTTGTCTCCCTCCGCCCCGCCAAACCTATCTAGCCCAACTGGCACCCCGAACAGCACCAAGAATCGGTACAACGTGTCGTAAAAAGTTTCGTCCTTCTCCCCCTCTCCGTCGTAAACGTCCGCCAAGATGATGCTTCTGAGCACGCCAAAGTTCTCATCCTCGTTCTCCCAAACGTCCCTCAGCTGCGCCGAGCGAAGAGAGGCACATTTTTAATGGAGCACGAGCAAGACGAATGAAGCGAGTCAAAAGAATATGAATTTAGTGGGTTAGTTTAATAGTGGATGTAGCCAACATTTCTGTAGCCATTTCGCGCACTTCATCGCGAGTATTCTCGTCTTCCAAAAGGCTCGCTCGCTCACCTTGTTCTTTAACATTTTGGGGCAGCTCACACTTTCGAGGATTTCTTCGTACGGAGCGTGCCCGGTGAACAGGTGAAGCATGCACAGCCCCAACCCGAAGCAGTCGTGCCCGTTCCCTTGCGTCGAACAGTCTCCCAATATGAGCTGTTCCGGAGGTGTATTTTCCAACGTGGTGATTTGCGCGAGAGTCACTGGGCAGCCGTCGCTTTCCGCCCTCAAATCGGCCGTTCCGTAGTCCGCAAGCTGCGCCGAGCGAGTCAAAAGAATTGAGTGGAATAATGTTATTTTTCAGTAGTGGAGTCCTTATCAAGGGCTCGCTCGCTTCGCTAGCTCACCTTCGCGATTAGCGCCCTTTCCCTCGGCATAACTAGGTTGAAAACCTTATCGTTAAGTGCGTACTGGAGGCAAACGGATTGCGAGGATCCCGAGTCCCCCTCGCTGGATGCGGATGCATCCTGAAGAAGAAAGTTCAGCAGCTTAACGTCATAGTGCTTCAAGTTGAACTTCTCCTTCGCGGCGTGTAAGGAAAAGGCCATCTGAAACAGAAGTTGGCCGGCCTCTTTCGCCTCGATGGTTTTGCTAGCCTCGCCGGCAATGTACTCCTCTACATCTCCTTTGGAACATAGCTCCATTCGAATGTACTGGTACCGGCCGGCCTTGGACTGGGCAGGTTGGCGGGGGAAGGATTTTTTGGAGCGGGGGTTGTACTGTGGTGTGTTGTGGGGTTGGATGGGGTTAATGATTGAGTTGAAACGAATAATTCCAACCAACAATAATGTGCCTCCACTCCACTCCACTCCACTCACCTGCTTCCCCTTGGGCGCCTTATTGTTCTCGTCTCCCCAGTGGGAAACCGGAGGGGGGAAGGCGCAGGTAAAGACCCCGCGAGTATTGACAAAGTTTGGGCAAATATTTCGCCGTACGAGCGAAGAAAGGAGAGTCGAAACTGCAAGCTCGGCTCCAACGATGCGCAAGTTACCGGTGGACTCGATCAAATCAATGTCCATCACGGAGAGAGCCTCCTGCATGTTGGCAGAGGAATTGTGCACGCGGAACACCTTCTTGAACGCTCCCTCCGAGAGGAAAGAAGCGTGAGGGAATAGTTTGTTGAGAAAGCTACGCCGAGCGAAGCGAGGCGCATTTTAATGAAGGACGAGAGAAACGAGCGAGCCAACGAAATTGGGTGGGTTAGCTTAGACCTAGGATGTTGATGTAGCCGTCTGTAGCCATTCGCGCACTCCAACACGAGTATTCTCGTCTTCCAAAGGCTCGCTCGCTCACCTGTAGGGTCGAACCATGGATTCGATTATTGATTTGTTTGGGTCGGGGTTGGCGGAAGAGAGGGTGGCGGTTTGGGGGGAGGAGGAGGAGCAGCCTTCCGAGTCGGAATCAGAGTCGGAGTCAGTATCGCTATCGTCGCTCATGGAATCGGAATTGCAATTGCTGGTTGGTGAGCCCTGGCCGTCACTGCACCCGACAGAAAGGTACATTATGGTGGCCTGGCAGGTGGTTGACTCGTCCGCCCAGGTTGTTGAGACCAGCGACGAAATTGTCAGCAATTCGCGCTCGTTCAAGAAAGAGAGGATTTTTGTCAGATGCTGCGCCGATTGAAGCGAAGCGAGGCGCATTACAAACGGAAGGGTTGAGAGCAGTGAGCGAGCAAAAATAGTTGAGTAGGTTAGTTCAGTAGTGGATGTAGCCATGAAAAGTAAATTTGCACTTTGGTTTGGTACTTTTCTGTTACAATGCTCGCTCGCTTCGCTCGCTCACCTCATTGATAACTTGGGAACGGGCAGAAATAGGGAGGAGTTTGTTATCGGGATCGGTTGACAAGTCAACATCCACATCTACGTCAACGCCCACGTTAATAATCACGTCCATTTCCATGTCCAACTTCTTGCCATCACTGCTCGTAACTGGAGATTCGCACTTGGTTGGGGCTTGGACAAGATCGTCGGCGTCGTTGGTGCTAACGCTTGCCATGCGCACGGGCATTCCGAAGCGCGAGGTCAAACCGGTGCTCATAAAATTTCTTCGGGAACTGGCGGCTGCGCCAGTCATCGAGAATCGGTTGTTGTTGTTGTTGTTGCCGCCAGCCAGCGAAAACCTGCTGCTACTGACAGACATTCGGCTGTTTGACAGGAGGGACTGACGGTGGGGATCGCCAGTGAGGGCAGTCGCGCAGAGCGACACGCGCCTGTGTTTCGCCATTGATTGACGTTTTCGTTTTTCGTCAAGTTTCGCTTTGATATTTCTGCTGTCATTGTCATTGTTGTTGTTGTTGTTGTTGTTGCTGTTGCCATTGTCGGCCTCGTCGTTGCTGGCCTCGTCAACCATATCACCTCCTCCAAGCGACATGATTGAAAGCTGAGAGGCGCCAACACTCTCTCGCCGGCCCAACATGGAGCTCCTGCGGCGGCCCATGCTAACGTTTCGGAAACCCCCTTCCAACCCTTCAGAATAGCCCAAATTGGTGTCTCGGCGAGTTGGAGCCATTAGAGGAATGTGCGCATCGAATGCGTCGAACAAATCCTCGTCCTCGTCCTCTTCCTCATTCTCGTCACCCTCCTCCAGTGTGGCGGGGAAAGCAACAAACTTGTCGTTTCCTTCCTCGTCGTCGTCATCCTCGTCGAACTCCAGCGTCTGGGAGAGCGTGGTTGGTGGCGGAGGAGAAGGAGAAAGAGGAGAAGCCGGCAATGCGCCGACGGCGTCCTCAGAAGTTCCGCCGTAGCGAGCGGAGGCAGCCGTGGGGAGGTCGGTGGCAGAGCCGTAAACGGCGTTGACCTTGTCGAGATGCTCGAGCATGAGCTTGATTGTGGCGGGATTGACGGGTCGGCTCGTGCCGAAGTCACGTGAGCCGGGTTGGGATTGCCAGTAGGCCTTCTTTGGCATGGGGGTTTCGTTGCTGGAGGAGGTTGGGTTAGAGGACGGGCCTCCTCCGGGAGTTTTTCCTCCCGAAATTTTAGGTGAAATTGTCATTGTCCGAGTGGGGATATTGGCACTTTTACTGTCACTGGTGTTGTTCTCGTCCATTGTGGGCATGGGAGAGAGGGACGTGGAGTGCGAAGAGTTGTTTCCGGGGGTGGAGGTGGGAAGACGACGGCACAAGAAGTCGCAGTCCGAGCCAGTGTTGGAAGACGCAGAGGGGGGGTTTGTTGTTGGGTTTGGGATTGATGACGTTGTGGGGGTCGTGTCCTCCTCCATGTTCATGTTGCTGGGGGGTGGAGGAGCCAGCGGAGGAGAGTAGTGGGGGATGTTCAAATTGATCGACTCGAGATTGTCGACGACGAAATCCATCTCGACGTCGTCGTCGAGGGGCAGAATTTCGTTGTCGTGATGGTTGTCATCGTCGTTGTTGCTGCGCCGAGCGATGAAGAAGTGGGTTAGTTGAAATGAATCTTAGTTTAGTTGAGTTTAGTTGAGGTTAGGCTCGCTCGCTCACCTACTATCGTGAGATCTTCTCTTGGCAGCCGGCCAGGATGCCGAGACGGGGACGTCGGCAGGGAAGGTGTGGCACCGCTTGCGGTTACTTGTGCTTGCACTTGTATTTGAGATAGCGTTTTCGCTGTGCCTCTCGAGCAGGGCAAACTCGTCCTGTTGTTGTTGTTGCTGTTGCTGTTGTTGTTGCTGTTGTTTGGCATTATTCTTGATAACCTTCATCTTCTTCGACGCTAGATCCATTATGTCGCGAATGTGCTCCATCTTGCCCGGAGGCAGCTGCAAAAAGACCACGCCACCGCCGGCCGTTCGAAGAGGGAAGCCAAGGCCGGGAAAGGAAGATATAATTGAGCCAGAGCTCGCCCAGGAGAGGAAACGGGACCTGCGGCTCGGTGACCACTGCGCGGGGGGAACGATCATCGACGACTGATTCTTGCCGAAGCCGACAGAAATATTCTTCTTGTTCTTCTTGTCCTCCATTTTGATCGTCTTGAGGAGGAACTTAACGTCCTCGTACTCCGAGTTGTGGGAGAGAATTTCGGCCAGGGATTCTGGAGACCCGGTGAGGAGCGAGAAAATGACGGGAGACTGGGAGGCAGTCATTGAACGGCGGGGGGATGGAGGTTGCATGAGCTTGTCGAACGACGTGTCGAGGTCGTCGTCATCCGAATCGTTGATTCGGCGCCAGGAAGTGGAGGTTGAGGACGTGAACTTTGAATTGATTTTGTTTGCTGCCGCAAGGTTCAGGTTTGTGTCGGTGGTGTTGGGAGAGAAAATGCGCGTTCGGGAACGCTGTCGACCCCCAAAAGGGGTGGTCGATTCGGGCATGGGAAGGGAGGAAGCATTGTAGGATTTGGGAGAGGAGTCGAGGGTGTCCACGGGGGTGCCGCAGACTCCTCGCTGAGGTTTTGGGAGTTGGGTTTAGAGTTAGGGTAGGCTTAGATTGCTTAGTGTATGGTAAGGTACGTGAGCGGAGAGGAGTGCTGCACTCACCTTGCGGGTTTTTAACGAGGAACGGTTGGTGGGGGGAGAAATATTGGAATTGGTATCGGTGGAGGAGAAGGCGTGTTGGAGGGAGGTTTTTGCCGTGTCTACGGACGAACCAAGGACTCCGTGGGGTTTTCTGGTCATCAGCTTGGCATTTGAACTTGTCGTACGTTGGGAACGCGTGGACTTACGAGTTGGTCGTGTTGTGGTTGTGATTTCTGTATCAACATCACCCATGCCATCTTCATGGGAGGAAGCGTCACGGTCAACAATAGGGAAAGAGGACGATTTGGTCCAGTTAGCAATGCTCTTATCATTCGCAAGAGTCCCAAACGTGCGTTTCGGAAGGCAACTGATCGAAGAGTTTGACGCATTCTCCTTGTTCTGGCCGTAACCCCGCGACGCAACTCCGCCAAATACCTTCTTTACAGGCTTAGATTCGGTAGAGGTGTCGTCGTTCAGCCAATCCATTCTTGCTTGATATCGTTGGCTTTTGCAGGTCAATTACAGATAAAGTTCAAGGATCGTCTGGAGAGGATTGAAAGTGACGAGTTGTTTTGTTAGATATGGTTGCACACCTCATGTATGTGTGGTGCTGCAGGCTGCCCAGAACCTCTCAACTCACCAACAAAACCTGTGCTACTTTTGGTTAGTACAATTTTTTCAACATTCAAAAAAGACAAACTGAAAATAAGGTTCGAGGACAAGGTATTGGACTCGGTGATAATATATCCAATTTCGATATCTCTCTCCAGCCAATCCTCCCTTTCGTCACAAGAAACTGAAAATTGGTTCGAGGACAAGGTATTGGACTCGGTGATAATATATCCAATTTCGATATCTCTCTCCAGCCAATCCTCCCTTTCGTCATGGACATATCTTTGTTCTTGAACCTCGTCTCGACATTCATTTATATGATGAACTATTACATTGTGGGGCCTTCTTCGACAAACTACATAATATCCCTTGGTGGGGACGAGGCTTTTGCTGGATTCCTTATTGGAGCTACCCCTTTAGCCGCAATGGTATCAGCTTTGTTTTACTCACAGTGGACTTCGTCAGGATATAAGAGCCCAATCCTCTTTTCCTCTTGTTTGTGTATTCTCGGAAACCTCCTTTACTTCAGTGCGCTGGAGTACGACTGTGTTTACTTCCTGTTTGCGGGTCGTTTTCTTGTTGGGCTCGGCGGTTGTCGAGGCCTCAATCGACGCTACATTGCAGACAATGTGAGCTCGATTCATCGGACGCAGACTTTGTCTTGGTTCGTGAGTGCTGGTGCGGCGGGAATGGCGTTTGGCCCTGCAATGGCTGTGGCCTTGCACCAGCTCAACTTAATCTTCAAGATTCCCTTCACCTCATACGAGTTAGAATTGAACGGTGAAAATTCTCCGGGTTTGTTAATGTTCTTGATGTGGGGGATTTACGGATGCTCGGTTGCTTTTTGGTTTGTTGAGAAGCCGCGCAACTTCTTCCAACACCAATACTCGGCCGTGGCTCCCATCACTCCCATCAACTATGGAGCCACACCAGTTTCACAACCACTGCCACAACCACATCATCCACAACAAACTTCAATTTCACCCGTGAAGATCCACCAGCTACGAGCAGAGCTGACGGGCCCAATAATCCTTCTGTTGGTCCTCCTCTTCATCAACAAGTTCATCGTCGAGGAAATTATCTCTTCCGGACCAATAATAACGAATCACAATTTCGGTTGGACGGTGAGCCATATTGGTTCTCTCGGAGCCGCTATTGGCCTGCTGGTTGTTCCGCTGAGTGCTATGGTCGGTTGGTGTTCTTACCGCGGTATTTCAGACAGATTTTTAATCTTTCATCTCTTCTTCTTCGCCATGGTCGGGCTACTGATTTTCCTGTCCAAGAACACGTCAACATCCACATACATAGTAGGTTATTTGATCGTTTTCGCCTCGTTACAAGCGTGTGAAAGCGTGCTGATGAGCTCTTTGAGCAAGATTGTGAGCCCGCGCTTGGCTGCTGGAACTTTCAACGCGGGTTTATTGGCTACCGAGTTTGGAACAGCTGGGAGAGTCACCGCTAACGGGTTCTTAACTGCAGCAGGCTTGCTGGTAGATCCCAATATACTGTTTGACGTCCTGTTTCTACCGGCTCTGGTGCTGGTGTGTGCTTCCTTGTTTTTCATACGACGGAATTGGAAGTTTTTGAGCACGGAAAATGTTTAGATATTTTGTAGGGTTAGGTTTCACTAAAATTCGAACTATTTTATCAAATCACATATCCAGCTCCTCGACAATCTTGCAGAAGCTCACAAACGTAATTCCTTGCCGCGCCTCCTCCCCCGTGATCATGTTCGTGTTCATCATCGTGTGGTTAAGCATCGCGTCAAATGGCATTGCTCGATCTTTCAAACTCTTGTCCGGATCGAGTTCCAGGTCCTCTCGGCAAACACCCCCATGTACCGCAAGTGACTGCATAAACTTCAGGAGATCGGCGGACTCAATTGTTCCCTTTTTACTCTTGTCAATGGTTTGAAACCAGCTCTTTAATTGTGTTTCAGAATGACCATCGCTTTGCTCAAGCATAATGAGAAGCTGCAGAAACTCGTCAAATTCGACCTCGCCTGACCCATCCTCGTCCACCATTGCCAGCAGTTTTTCGATCTCTTCTGGCGAGGGGT
>Ga0302116_1001617_pt1 | contig 13544 bp, 13 predicted proteins | sample AG5_SCM_MG_FD_203124 | JGI IMG/M metagenome (GOLD analysis project Ga0302116, IMG submission 203124) | Marine microbial communities from Western Arctic Ocean, Canada - AG5_SCM | ecosystem: Environmental > Aquatic > Marine > Oceanic | place: Canada: Western Arctic Ocean | collected 2017-10-01 | reverse complement strand
CCCCCCAACCTCACAGGCCGACCCTGATGGGTACTGCAGCCCCAACTTCCCCATCGGAGACATAAAGACGAAGTACTCCGCCACCGAGCCGCCCCACCCTGCCGCCAAGACCGGCATGGTTTACCTCGGCATGATGGCCCTGATTGACCCCCCTCGCCCTGCCGTTCCTGGAGCCGTTGGAAAGTGCAAGACCGCCGGAGTTAAGGTTATCATGGTTACCGGGGACCACCCCGTGACCGCCCAGGCCATCGCGTACAAGGTTGGGATCCTTTGGTCCAAGACCAGCAACGACATGGAGAAGGAGAACGACCGTGACGGGCTATCCCCCGGAGATGAGGGGTGGCAGGATCCGGACGAGGCTCAGGCGATCACCGTCCCAGGGCACAAGATCGACGTTGACATGCCCGTGGAGAAGTGGGATGCGATTCTCGAGCACCCTCAGATTGTCTTTGCTAGGACCTCCCCCCAGCAGAAGCTCATCATTGTTGAGAACTGCCAGCGCCTTGGGCATATTGTTGCCGTGACCGGCGACGGTGTGAATGATAGTCCGGCGCTTAAGAAGGCTGATATTGGTGTTGCCATGGGGATCATGGGATCGGAGGTGTCCAAGAACGCTGCCGACATGATCCTGCTCGATGACAACTTTGCGTCCATCGTTGCTGGAATTGAGGAGGGCAGGTGAGTGAGTTAGGAGTTAGTAGTTGCCATGAAACATAATCACACTATTCACATTTTTAAACAATTAACAACAACACTAACAAATACAAACCATCGCTTCGCCTCGCCTCAGGCTCATCTTCGACAACTTGAAGAAATCAATCTGCTACACCTTGACATCGAACATTCCCGAGATCTCCCCCTTCCTCTCGTTCATCGTCTTCAACATTCCCCTCCCCCTCTCGACCGTATTGATCCTTGGCATTGACCTTGGAACCGACATGGTTCCCGCCATCTCCATGGCCTACGAGAAGGTGAGCGAGCGAAAAACTGATACTGCGAGCGAGCCTCAATGAAGACGAGCATACTCGTTAAACTAACAGAATTTATTCCATTTCAACTTACTTCGCACCTTCCTCGCTTCGCTCGGCGCAGTCCGAGGCCGACATCATGAAGCGCCCCCCCCGTAACGCCAAGGTTGACCGCCTGGTCACCAAGAAGCTCATCCACCTTGCCTACTTCCAGATTGGAGTCATGCAGGCCATGAGTGGCTTCTACGTGTACATGCTCGTGCTCAACGACTATGGTTTCCCCCCCCACATCCTCCAGGGCCTCGGCCTCGGAGACTACTGGGGCAAGCAGGCTTTGTACTGCAGGTTCCAGGGAGGACAGTACGTCAACACGTTGGGCCAGATCGCCACGGACACTAACGCTGGAGGTGCCAGGTACAACTCCCTGGGCGTAATCATCTCCAAGCCATCCCGCGAGTTCCCGTTCTGGGACCGCGGGGACGGCGGCTACGTCATTGACTGCGAGTTCCCCACCAAGAACTTCCGCGGCTCCAAGGACTCCCCTTCGGGATTCAAGAAGGCCGACTCTTCCACCTACACCGACAAGACCGAGAGCTGGTCTGTCATCACCTCCGAGTCCATCGAGGCCATGGAGGTGAGCGAGCGAAGCGAAGCGGAAATGAAATGAAATTTAAAAAATGGCTACAGCCACCCACATCCACTACTAAACTAAACTAACATTATTCCACTCAATTCTTTTCGGTTTTTCGCACCTTCTTCTTCGCTTGGCGCAGGATGACAACTACTATGAGTACGTCGCCTGGCGCTCGAGGATGAGTCCGTTCTGGAACACCAACTGGCTGAACTGGGACATCAAGGAAAGCGAGGGCGTTGGAGGGAGTCTTGGAGACTCTGCCAACACCAACTTCTTCAACTCCCAGCCCGTTGGCCTGTGGAGTTTGTGCGTCGGAAACGATGGCGGCTTGGGAGTGGGCGCTGACGAGGACACCGGAGGTTACGGCATGCTTGCTTCCTCCGAGGCCACCGACGTCGTTGGAAAGTGGAACCCCAGTTCCGGAACCACCTGCAGTTCTACCGTCACCACGATCGGAGGCAAGACGCTCTACAACGGGGCTAAGTTCTGCAACGGAGGTGAGCAATGGCTACAGACATAATGGACATAATGGGGCTACATCCACTACTTTTAACTAAACTAAACTAAACTAACCCACTCAATTTCTTAAAAATGCGCACAATCTCGCTTCGCTCGCGCAGGAATCGGAGAAGACTCCACCTGCGATGACCTCTACCCCTCCACCCACATGCCCCAGTGGTGCGAGGACTGCGCCGACACCACCAGCTGCGGGTCCCGTGAGACCTCCACCAGGAACAAGGTCTGCCTCAACATTGCGTCCAGGTCTTCCCAGAAGGAGGCGCTCCACCACGCCCAGGGAAGTTACTTCATCAGCATCATCGTCGTGCAGTGGGCCGATCTGCTCATCTGCAAGACGAGGTGGTTGAGCCTGAGGACCCAGGGACTGGGCAACAGCGTCATGAACTTCGGACTCTTCTTCGAGACCCTGCTGGGAGCTTACTTGAGCTACGTGCCCTTCCTCAACACTGCGTTGGGAACGAGGAACATCAGGTTCACCCACTGGCTTCCCGGAATCCCTTGGAGCATGCTCATCTTCACCTACGACGAGGTTAGGAAGTACTTGATGCGCACCACTTCTCCTGAGACTGTTGACCACTCCACTGGACAGGTCAAGAGGATCAAGGGATGGCTTGAGCTGAACACCTACTACTAAAGGGTTAGTGTGGGATGGAGTGACATAAATTGAATTAAACAAAGTGCATGGGCATGATAAAAAGGAAAAAAGAAAGAAGAGTGGAGATTTGGGAAAGAGGAGGATGAGCCATAAACCATAAAAAAGCGTTCTCAAACGAAACAATTTTTTTGCCTATTCTACAACTCACTTCCACTGCCGCCACTCAATCCCTGAAACCCGTTATTCACGCTAGGTGGGACTCCAACTTGCAAACTCGTGGCAAATTGCTTCATCACCCTGCTAACGTTCTCGAACCTGTGCCTACTATCCCTGTCAATCGCCTCGATCTCGCTCCTCGCCTCAATGCCATCCATTTTAACGGTGCTTATGCTAGCATCGATCTGATCGACCTTGCTCTTCAAGCCTCTAATCTCGGTCTGCAGAGGCACGACGGACTCGTCCACTCCGCTCCTCAGCCTGACCTGCTGCGCCTGCAGCGTGCTGAGCGCCTTCTCCAGCAGCTCCAAATCGTCCATCCGCTGCTCGCTGCTCACAGCTAGCTCCGACCTTTGTTTGCTGATCTCAGCGCTGCAATCGTTGATCTTACCCACTATTGTGTGGGACTGGTTGTCGAAGTGGCGCTTCAGTTCGGAGCACTCCTTCGCGGTTTCCGAGTTGGTTGTGATTTGCGCGGTTGACACATCTTGAAATTGCTCCTTGAGGGAATTTGTTTGCTCCGAGACAGACGTGAGCCAGTTCTGGGTTTGGTCGCCCTGGGTTTTTATTTGTTGCAGTTCTGTTACCACCAAGTCCTGCTTTCGCTCTACGTTCTCCAACCTAGAGGACAACAACTGATTTTGATTCAACAAAAGCTCCATCCTCTGCTCACTATTCTGTACCATCGTGTCACTCGCGTCGATCCGCCGCCGCGCTTCCGACCTCGCCGCATCTACTTCGTGCATAACAACATCACTCAACATGGCAAACGCATTTTTCAGGGAGATCATTTGCCCCATGAAATGCTCCAATGTTTGCTGCGTCTCAAGCTCCAGCTCGAGCTGCTGATCAGCCTCCTTTTGGAGCATTACAAAGGACTTGATCATGTTCGCCGGTTGGACCGAGTCAGCAGCCTCGTTTTCATAATTAGTGTTGTTATTATTTCGAGTGGAATTTGTGGGTGGTGGACGTGTGTTTTGAGGAGTTGCCGAACTGAATTCCGCGTCTGATGCACTACTTTGGGTTCGGGGCATGGGTATAGGGGTGGATTGTGAACGGTGTCTGATTGGCATGGGCGAGAGAGGACGGTGGTGTGGGAAACTTTAACGAAACAGTTGAAAATTTGGTTTGGTCGAATGTGATATTTGGGGTTGAGCAGGAAGAAAGTCAAAGTTGCATTTCGAGTAGTTATTAGTTCTTTACGTCACTAAACAATTACAAATAATGGCGGCAGTGTAACACTGCATTCAAAAGTTATAAAAAATCTGTTTGTTTTTTATGCAATTTTTAGTTTAATATCTTATTTCTCTTTTCACATTCATTGCCCCCACCCCTCACTCTCTCATCCCCAGTATGCTGATTGGGGCCTGACCTTATTGCTGAAATACTTCGACAGAGCTCATAGAAGAAAACAAAAAAAGCGATTTTCATTCCTTCAAATATCCATCTCTTGAGCAGTACCTTGCTCTCGAGGGGGGACACCACCTACTTCATCCCTGACACCCAAATGCTTCTTTCAACAGGTGACTTTTAAGATTGAGGTTTGGACATGACACTGCGGCATGGTTCAGATTGATCAATTACACACCACAACATACTTAAATAATTTGCCATTTGCCCACAACCTCTTCATCCTTTATTTTTATTTCCTTGTTCTCCCTTTATTTTTTTAGTGCTGCTCCCTCTGCCTGGGAGCACACTTGATGATGTCGTCAACCCTCAAAATCATCTCGGCAGCCTCACTAGCAGAGAGCAAGACCTGAAGCTTGCTCTTGAACGATTCCGTGACGCCCATCTCCCTCATGCACGCAACCGAGCCATTATACATGTCAAGTCCCCAGGTATCCTCCCCCTTCGCGTGAGCTGAGCGGAGCTCAGCCACCAGCTGAACCCGAGCGAAAAACCGAGGTGCATTTTTAATGAAGCAAGAGCAAAACGAATGAAGTGAGTCAAACGAATAGAGTGAGTTAGTTCAGTTGAGTGGCTGTGGGTGGCTGTAGCCATTTCGCGGGATTACTATCGCTCGAGTCTTCATCAAGGCTCGTTCGCTTCGCTCGCTCACCTGGGCCGCATCGTATCCACCGTTATCGGCCACAATGGTTGGCATCTGCCTGAGCGCACGGGCGAAGGCTTCCATAGCGAGCGCCTTCTTCCCGGCAATGGTTGGGACCATGTTGTCGACGGCCTGGGCCATCAGCACCTCGGTGCAGCCTCCTCCGCAGATTGTGCGGGTCTCCTTTACAGTCTGGGTGAGCACGGCCAACGCATCGTGAAGACTGAGAGAGTCAAAAGAAATTGATTGGGTTAGTTAAGTAGTTAGTTTAGTAGTGGATGTAGCCGTCTATAGCATTTTTTCAGGACATCGCGAGTATGCTCGTCTTCTTCAAGGCTCGCTCGGCTTCGCTCGCTCACCTTCGCTCGGCCTCGTCGAGCATGTGGTTGGAAGCTCCACGAAGGACGATGGTGCAAGCCTCGCCGGACTGGCAGCCTGAGAATTTGATGACCTGTGCAATAAAAAAGGTTAGGTGATTGTAACTGAAAATTGGAATGTTGCGCACATCACATACCTTGTCCTCTCCAATCATGATCTCCTCGATCAAATCGCACTTCCCAAGGTTGACGAGCTCGGGGTGGTCGAAGGTGGACGCGACCTCTCCCCCCGTCACGGCCGCAAGCATCTCAACGCCGTCAAAGTCGGCGTGCTCGATGCTCATGATGCCAGCTTCGGCGAAAATTTGTTCGGGGAAGTTGTAGATAAGTTGCCTGTTGATGAATACGTTGATTTTGTGGTCGATAATCTTCTGGCATTTGGCCCTCATCTTGTCCTGTGTGTGTTGTTATGTAGTTATGTTGTGTTGGTTGTGTTCTGCTTTGATGTTCTGCTTTTGCTTTGCTTTGCTTTGATGTTGTGCTTTTGCTTTGCTTCCGAAACATGACTGACTCACCTTCTCAGCCTCCTCAATCTCAGCCACCTTGCTCATGGCATCAACCCTCACCCTACTGCCGTAAATCTTGATCTTGTCAGTGTCCATACTCGTGTTGGCAATTAAGATGTTGGCGTTTTCAATCCTCTTGGGCTGGCCAACCCCAATCTTCTTGTCCAAAATAAATCCGTTCTCCAAGTACGAGTCCTTGAGCTGCCCCCCGGGCATTTTAATCAGCCGGATGTGGTCCAAGTTCCCACTCTTGTTGAGCCTCATGACCGCCTCCACGGCGAGGTTCGCAAAGTAGTCCTTGTCGTGGGTGAGCAGCTTGCTCGAGAGAGTAGTCCTAGCAATGTTGAACAGGTCGTTGCGGAACTTAGCCTCGTCCCCCTTGTTGTCCTGGGCGTGGTCCTCGAGCGCCGCCCTCGCCGCTGAGCGCGCCAGGCGCCACCCCTGGCAGATGGTCTGGGGGTGGATCCGTTGCTGGATGAGCTTCTCCGCCTCGCGGAGGAGCTCCCCGCAAAAAACAGCGACGGAGGTCGTTCCGTCGCCGACCTCGTCGTCCTGGACCTTGGCAATGTCCACGAGAACCTTGGCCGCGGCGTTGTCAATGTTCACGGACTTGAGGATCGTGGCGCCGTCGTTTGTGACTGAGATTGACTGGTCGTTCTGAGACACTCGCTGGAGGATCTTGTCCATGCCTTTTGGTCCCAGGGTGGTCTTTACTAGGTCGGCAATTGCAATGGCGCCGATGAAGGAGCTCATGCGGGCGTTTTCACCCTTGTCCATCGAGGAGCCTTGGTTCATGTAGGCGGCCTCCATCTTATTGCTTTGCTATTGCTATTGCTATTGTTATTGCTATTGCTATCGCTTATTGCGTTGGCTTATCGTGTTGGCTGTTGGTTTGATTAGAAAGGATGGATGTGGGGAGTGGTGTGTGTGTGTTAGTGTTAGTGTGGGCGTGCAAAGTTGTTGGATGGGAGGGCAGAGGGGAGCAACCCTTTGTTACGAATGTTGATGGGGAGGACACAACGGGGGCAATTTTCAGGCAATTGAGCAAGAAGGTCGGCAGGGGATTACACAAACAGTATGAACAGCGTGGACGAATTGTTCAAACCCTCACCTGTCTGTGATGATCTATATTGGGCGAATATAAATTTAAAAATAGTTTGCAAATTATTTTTCTTCTTGGCGACCTCATATATTTAAGTCACACACCATTTAACTTAAATCACCGAATCTCTGCAACTTCTAGCCAACCATCATAACTCCCACCTCTGGTTATATCAAATCAATACGAATAGCGTACCGAACGATCACCTGCCCACACCAATCACCAATCCCAATTTTTTATCCTCCAAGAACCTCGACCCGATTGGAAACCAACAGTTTTACTCGTCAACCCTTCTCTCCCACATCCACCCCATCCCTCCACCATGAGCACAACCAACGTAAAGCAAGGAAACGCAGGTGCTGGTGGTCTGCTGAAACCGACAGCTAAGGAGTGGACTCCTAGCGTCACTGCAGTTGCTTGGACCCCTTCTCCCCAACCTTCTAACAACAACAGCAACAACAACACCAGCAACAACAGCAACAACAACAACAACAACGACAACAACAACAGCGACAACAACAACAACAATAACAACAACGACAACAACAACCCAACCCACCTGAGCATTGCCACCCCGGAGTGGAAGCCCGCCACCAAGACTACAGCTGAGGCCAAGACAGCGGCACCGGCCACCAAACAACAGCCAGCAGCAGCAGCGGTAGCCCCAGCCGCCACAGGTGTCAAAGCCACCAGCAGCAGCAGCAGCAGCAGCAACAACAGCAGCAACAACAATTCCAAGCAGCAGCAGCAGCAGCAACAACAGCAACAACAACAACCAAAAGAGAAGAAGCCCACCGCCGCTGTGGCCACGGCTCCTACCCCAGCCCCTGCTCCTGCCCCTGCCCCTGCCCCGGCTGCTGACGAGGGATGGGAGGAGGTCGTCAAGCCCAAGAAGCAGAAGAAGGGTTCAGAGCAGCAGAGCGGCAAGGGCAAAAAGTCCGGCGGCGGCAGTGGCAATAACGGAAGTGGCAGCGGCAACAACAACAACAACAACGACAGGAAGAAGAAGGGCCAGGGCCAGGGCCAGGACAACAAGGGCGGCAGGGACAGGCAGAGGAACAACAACAAGAGCGACAAAAGTGAGCAGCAGCAGCAGCAGGCTGATAATAAAACCCAGCAAAAACTGGAGGAGGCCAAGGCTCCAGCCCCGGCCCCAGCTCCGGCTCCGGCCCCGTTGCCGATCAACATTCCCCGCTGGGGCGCCAAAGCGCCGAGCGCGAAGGCTGCCGCCGCCGCCAAGGCTGCGGCGGAAGCGGAAGCGGCGAAAGCTGCGCCGCCACCGGCTCCAGCTCCGGTTCCGGTGGCAGCGCAGCAGCAGCAGCAGCTGAGCAAGGAAAAGGAAAAGGGGAAAGGAAAGGGCAAGGAAAAGGAAAAGGAGAAGGAGAAGGAAAAGGCGACAAATAATATCGCCCCGGCTCCTACCCCGGCTCCTGATCCTGTTCCTCCCCCCGCGACGTGGGCAAAGAGCAGCGTCCCCCTGGCCTCATCGTCATCGCAACCCTCGTCATCATCATCGTCATCGGACAAGGACGGCGATAGCAAGTGGAGCAGGTCAACCATGGCCCAGCAGCTCCCTCCCGCCGCCGAGGACAACAACAACAAGAGCGGAAACTCCGCCTCCTCCTCCAACAACAACTCCAACAACAACGACACCAGCGGCTGGTCCCGCGGGAAAACTCTCCCGGCGGACCTACTCAAGCCCGGGGAGGGCTCCACCGACGAGGCTAAGAAAGTCCTAAGGTTCAACGCTGAGGACCTGCTGAGCCTCAGGCTTAACTACTTGAGCAAGCCGCTTAACGGGAGCGCGTTTACGCCGACCGAGGCGGTGTTGTGGACGAGTGAGGATAGGTTGGCTAAGATTGATGCGACTGTGAGTGGGCCAAAAATGCCAAAAATTGTTTGTTTTCTTGAACTTTTCTCGAACTTTCTCTAACTCAAATCCCATCCCACTCCACATCCCCACTCCACATCCCCACTCCACATCCCCACTCAACTCACACTCACAGTGCAAAGCCAGCCGCATCGGCGGCGACGTGTCCCAGAAGAAGAACCCGAAGGACACCGCCCCCGCCCTTGAGGACTGTGTTCCTCTTGCCGTGGACGACGCAACCCGCTGGAAGGCCAACGTTTTCACAGGCACGGAGTCCGTGGACACCCCCTCCGTCGCAGACAGCGACGAGCTCGTGCTGAAGAAGAGCATGCTCGTCCTGAACAAGCTCAGCCTGACGAAGTTCGATAAGCTCAGCGACGCGTACGTTGCGACTGGGGTGGGGAGGAACGAGTTCGTCCTCAAGGAGGCTGTGAACATGATCGTCGAGAAGGCTCAGAGCGAGACTCATTTCTCAGCAATGTACGCGAGCCTCTGCATGAAGCTGAGCAGAACGGCGATGGAGGTCGAGACCGACAAGAACGGTGGGAAACGGTTCAAGGAGCTTCTCCTCCTGAGGTGCCAGAGCGAGTTCGAGAAGAGCACCGAGGAGAGCATCGCGCAGGCTACCGTGGGGATCACTGATAAAGAGGAGATCGAATACCACAAAAAACTCGTGAAGAAGTACTACCTTGGACACATGCAGTTCATCGGGGAGCTGTACAAGGTCGATTTGATCAAGTACAAGATTCTCACGAGGGTGACTCCGCCGCTGCTTGGCTTTGGGGCGCATGCGACCTTGGAGGAGCTCCGAGGGTGTAAGATTAGGGCGGTTGACGAGGAGAAGATTGAGTGCTTTGTTAAGCTCATGCTCACTGTTGGGAACCTTCTTGAGGCGCAGTGCAAGTTCTACAGGGAGAAGGGGAAGCCCGAAGGAGACGAAATCATGAACGAGTGCTGGAGAGTAATCAACGGCCTCGCGAAGAAGAGCGCCGAGTTCCCCTCTCTGTCGAGCAGGGTCGTGTTCCTCCTCCAGGAGCTCCTCGAGGTCCGCTCGAACCGGTGGGTCGAGCGCAGGCAGAAGGAGGAGGCCAAGACCCTTCAGGAGATCCACGCGGATATTGCCAAGGAGGAGAACAAGAATGCTAGGCACAATAGGAGTGGGCCGAGCAGCTCCTCTTCCTCGTCCTCGTCCTCGTCTAGGAGGCCACCTAAGGACCAAAAGGAGAAGACCGGAGCAGATGCTGACGGATGGGCAACTGTCCCTCAAACCAAATCCAACAACAGCAACAGCAACAACAATTCCTATTCTTCATCCTCCTCATCATCCTCCTCCTCCAAACCAAAACCCAAATCCACATCAACAAGATCAAAAGCAACAACAACAACAACAACAACAACCACAACAACCACAACCACAACGAAAACCTACACAAGTCCCGCCGAATGCGGCAAGTCTGCAGTTTCCGCACTGAAGGAGTTCTTCACCGGCGGCGACTTGCCCGAAGTTCTCCTTTCCCTCTCCGAGCTGATCGGAAAAGGTGACGGGTCACAGGGGAGGGGAACTGCCGTCGTTCGGGACCTAACCCTCCACGTCATGGAGCAGAAGGAGGAGCAAGCCGACAAGCTAATCAAGGTTCTCGGGGAGGCGCTCGGCCAGAAGATTGTCACTGGGGGGATGTGTAAGGGAGGGCTGGAAGATCCGGTTGAGTTCTTGGAGGATATTGCGGTTGATGCGCCGCTTGCTAAGGGGCTGCTGGGGAAGATTGTGGGGTTTTTGACGGACAAATGTGAAGGGGAGGACTTTGGGTTTGCGAAATTGAGCGTATAGGGAGAAGTTGGAGAGAGGGAGTGGGGGAGAGAGATGAAAAAAAATAGCTATCATGTGCGAATAACAAAACTTAACCTAACCGACATTACGAAATTGAAATTTTTGTCGGAGCAAAAAAAAAAAAAAGTTGTTTTCTTTACTTTTCTACGAAGCGAAGGCCCTTAATATCGGCCCCCAGCATTGTACAAATCGTTGTACCCTTGCGCCCCGGCAACCTGTGACCCGGCAACATGCGACCCGGCAACATGCGCCCCGGCAACCTCGTTCTCCTGAGCCTGCGCCTGCGCCACCTGCAGCGCCATCTGCTGTGTGTACTCTTGGAAGCCAACATACCCATCTCTGTCGTGGTCAAAGTCCTCAAATCTCGGGTAGTCCTTCTCCTCGAGGCCAGGGTAGTTGCTCAGATAATTCTTCACGTACATGTTAAACTCGCCCCTGGAGATTCGGTCATCCCCATCGACATCGAGCTGCTTGAACTCATCGTAATCCCTCTGGAGAGCATCATTCTCACCCTGTTCCTGGATCTCAACCGCAGTGTTGTAGTAGTAGTTGCGCTCCTGGATGCACTTCTCCAGCTCCTCGGACTTCCCGCCAAGGTCATTGTAGTACTGAGAGTAGGCCTTTTTAATCTCCTTCTTGTGCTGCTTCTGTAGGAGCTTCCTCGACCGCCGGTGGTAAAGAGTTGCGTTCAGCAGATCAGAATCAATATTGTTGATGTGAACATGCTGCTCGAGGTCGAACCACCACTCTGCTTTTTCTGAAGTTTCGCCAACAACCGTAATTTTTACTATATGCATGAATTGAGGAAGGTGTATGTGCTTCTCTGTGAGCCTGTCAAGAATGGCGGCAACTCGGGGGGCATGGAAATCGGATGTGACTATGAAAGCTGTTGAAGCATGGACAGGGAAAAGCGGAATTCCAAGAAGCAGATTCTGGACAGTGTTCGTGGACTTCGATTCGCGTGTGATGGAGGTAAAGGAAGGGAAGAACAGTTGGTAGTTATTGCTGCGAGTCGTTAGGAGTTTTTCCATTGTTTCTGCCTCTTCGTTGCCTCCGGAAAGAACGAAATCAATAGTTTGTCGAAACTCCGAAGGAAGTGTCGTAACAATCTGGATTGCAAGATCGACTCGAGCACGCAGAATCGCGTGATTGCCGCTACCCAAGATCATCACAGTTGTATTCTGGACAACATCGTGAGTTTTTTGAATATTTTGAGCTATCGATAAAGTCATAATAAGTGAAATTGAGAGAAGGTGCAGAATTCTCATGTTCATGGAAGTCGCGTTAGCTTCTGGTACGTCGCGCGGTTGCTTTTGGTACTTGAAATTGTCAGAAATTATTTTTTATTTTTTTCAACTTTTCCTTAAAATTTCTCGGTTTTCTCCAACTTTTCTCCTAACTTTTCCCCCAAGATCTACCATCACACAAAGTGATATTCAAAAACCCCGCTCTTCCATGACTTCCATGAGGTCATCAATCGTTTTCCTGGTTTTGATCTGTTCGACGACTTTCTCTTTTTCTTTTCTGACCCCAAAGGGTATCTTAAAAAACCGGCAGTATCAGCCTACTTCCCTACGCCTTTCCCTGCGTCTATATGCGGAGGAGGAGGATCCTCTCCCAATGGCGTCCTCCTCGTTCGGTTCGGTCTTCTCGAAACTAGGCATTGAAGAAGTTGAGCTTGCAAAGGGAGTGGATGCGGACGAGGTTCTTGAGTGGTTGGGCACGAAGGAGGATTTTAAGGCAAAAATGATGAAAGATAATAAAAAGTTTAGCGACGAGCGAGCTGAGGTTGAAACGGCAAAGTTCCTCTTGGATGCCGAGATGGTGAACCGCTACATTGCATTCCGCAAGAAGGAGGCCGATCCTGATTTTCAACGAGTAAGCCGGGAGGAGAATTTCTCAGATCCCAAGACCGTCGCTTTGTACGCGGCTTGGCTAATCGGCGGGGTTGGACTGGCTTATTTCAAGAATGTGATAGCCGCCCCAAAGTACGCTAGTGGGGAGTGGGAAGACATAAAGATCACCCTCCCGGATTGGCTTCCAGGCCAAGGAAGTTCAGGTGACGCTGCGGCTTCTGCGGCTGCTGCAGTATCTTCTATAGCCGACTCCCTTCACCACCTCTCCTAAAAACAAAACAAAACACAGAATAGCTCAAAATCGGAAATTTTTTATTGTTTGGTAATGTCTTTGTATCGGGCCCTCGGGCCCAACTCTGTTTTTACTTCTTCTCGTAGAATAAGCAGGTCTTCTTGCACTTCTTCAAACCGCAGCCTTGACACACTCCAGCCTTCTTAACGCTCTTTCTCTGCGCATCCTGAGCCTTGCTCTTTTCAAAATTTGCTTTCTTCTCCTCTTCGAGTTTCAAGTTCTGCAACCTACGCTCCGCGTCCATTGCTTCCTTGAACTGAGCCCTGTCCCTCTTGTCCTCCTCCTCCTTCCTGGCCCTTTCAATCTCGTCTTTCCCCCTCTCGTCCTTGATCCTCTTCTCCTCGGCAGCAACCTCCAGCTGGATTTCAAGAGCGTAAGCCTCCGTCGCCTCCTCGATGCTCGCATGGCCCAGCGCCTTTGTGAGCGAACCAAGGGCGCTCAACGCCGTGTCTCTGATGTCTTCGAACTGCACGTTGTCGCACACGTCCTTCAACCCGGGCACGAGAAGCCGTCCGAATGGCCGGACGGCATACGGTGATTCGACCAGCTTGCTCATGTTGTCAATCACGATGCAGGCCATTCTCTTGTTCAGAGTTTTCTTCTCAAGCAAGCACCTGCTCAGCACCGGACAAAGGATGCTCAGCGTGCCAGCGTCAACAGGAACGATGAACGTTGTGTGACAGAGAGCCTCCACAGCCTTGACCGTTTCGCTGGGTTTCACGATTGAC
>Ga0302116_1001610_pt1 | contig 13584 bp, 14 predicted proteins | sample AG5_SCM_MG_FD_203124 | JGI IMG/M metagenome (GOLD analysis project Ga0302116, IMG submission 203124) | Marine microbial communities from Western Arctic Ocean, Canada - AG5_SCM | ecosystem: Environmental > Aquatic > Marine > Oceanic | place: Canada: Western Arctic Ocean | collected 2017-10-01 | reverse complement strand
CCTCAAGACAGATGTTCGTAGTGAAGGTGAATTGATTAATATCGTCAAGTGAATGCCATGGCATCGAAATTAACACGTCCGTCTGTTCGATGAGAAAGGGCTTCCATCCTTTTTGGACTTGTCGCTGATAATCAATCAGTGACTCCTTTTCAAGGTCTACTTCCTCGAACGAAATTTGGGGGGGTGGTATTTGCGAGAGCGAAATTTGCTCAAGCACTATGCGCTCTATGAGCGAGCGCGACAACACAGATGGATCAAACCGTCCGGAGAGGAGGAGGTGGATGTCACCGGTCGTCGATGTTGTGTCATTGGGATCTCTAAACAGGAATTCCGGCATTCGAGGCTTGTGCTCTTGCACAGCCTCGACACCTAGCTCAAACAAAACCGTGGCTAGCTGACGGTAGTTATCTGTGTTGGATGAAGTTGCTGCATCGAACACTTTGACCTCGGTAGAATGCCCAAAGAGCGTGATTTTTGACGAAGATGATCGTGATATTAATAGGTGAGGGGGAAATTGTTGGAAATCACGCAAAGCTAATATACCACTCACACCGAGGAGCAGCAGCAGCAGAAGAAAATCCATTTCAAACGTGAGGTGCGACGAGGGCGAGGGCAAAATAGAGTAGAAAAGGGTGATATCTGGCTGGGCGAAATAATAGGGTGAAAAAAGCAAAATCCCTTTAGGTAACTACTGCCCCAAAGCTGCCCAGCTCACCATTTCTAACCCAATTCTCTTGCCTTCGCCCAGCAACTCACCTCTCACACTCTCCCCATTCTCGTTTGAGATCTTCACGAGCATACTTATGCCTTCCAATGAGCACCACAAGTGGCTTAAGAAGCGTGATTGGCCCGCTGTACAAGGAGCCATGTTTCACCCAGATCGGGACTTAGATTTGCTCGCGAGAAAGTACAAGGAGAGAGATGAGCATGGACGACTGCCACATTATTGGATGGCAGCGAAAGCTCAGACACACACACATGCTCTTGCCTTGGTGGGCGTGCAGTCGATTTGGTGGAATCCAGAGGCCCTCGCCACACGAGACAATAAAGGTAAAACTCCCATCGACATTGCCCGTAGGAGTGGAGCCTGTGCTGAGATCATCGGCTTGCTCTCCCTCACTCCCGAGGAAGCTCGTTCGTTGGGTGGTGATGAGATGCGCCGCTTGTTCGCGCCAGTGGCTTATTGGAGGGGTGAGATGAATGAGTGGATCAAATCACGATCGTATGCAGACTGCCACAAGTTCATCAACGAGCACGATGACGAGTTGGTGCGTGAAGTGCTCAAATACTTCAATTCTGATCTTCTTCGAGGTATTGCTATGAACAGCCAGGTATACAGCGACTCCCTCGTGTTTCTTGCTCTTCGAATGATCCATCGGAACCCACTTTCCCTTACTGATACATACAATGGCTTTACGGCCCTCCAGTATGCTGAGGGATCCAACTACAATGCATGCAAAGCGATCCGAAACGTCCTCCGCCTCACCCCCCAGGACATCTCCTCCACCCCCTTCCCCACCCTCCTCCTCCGATCCCTCCCCACCAAGCACCACGAGATCTACGGCCCCTACAACACCGTCTGCCAGTTCATCAAGCACATGAAGTACGACAAGGCTGAGCTGGTCGAAATTGAGGCTGTCCTCAAGCCGGCTCGCAAATGCGACGTCTGCAGCTCCATTCCCGCCAAACCTTGCGCCCGGTGCAAGAACACCTTCTACTGCTCCCCCTCCTGCCAAAAACTAGCGTGGAAGAAGCACAAGAAGACGTGCAAAGCCCCAACCACCCCTCCCGCCACCTCGTCCTCCCTCCGCTCCCTCCACAAGGGCATTGCCCTCCTGAACATGTGCATACAGAGACCTGGGGCTGGCGATGGACCAACCAGTGTTGTGCTGGGGTTCCTGGTGCCCGGTCCAGCGTAAAACAGATCTTGGGATACAAATTTGTCTCTTTTCCTTCTTTCTTTTCACAAACTCAACCTTCCCTTTTCTCGTTTAAGATCAAAACTCCCTACTTTTTTGCTTACTCTCCTCCTATCCTTAAAAAGTTGGCATTTTCATTTATTTTCGCCTGTCCCCTTATATATCTATCGTTTCACCAAGTTGCCTCGTTGTAAGGTGGCCGCTCCTGCATAGGAGGATGGGTTGCTGGTTCCTCGAGCAGTCCATCAATAATTTGCAACTGAGCATCAATGTCTCGCCGCCGGTTGCAAAGCTTCAGCACCTCAAGGTCGACAGACTCGCTGTGAGTCGATGCCATGTGTGCATCTTTTCGCAGGGAGTGTGCTTGTTTATCAAAATTGTGGTTACCTTTGGTTTCGGTCCGGTTGAAAGAGTTCTTGAAGGTGTTTTCTCGAGGATTTGTTTTTGTGAATGAGAATTTAGAGGAGTGGGGTTTATTGTTGGAGTTTGAGTCGGAGGAAGCTGTTGATGACTTGGGTTGCTCACGGGGGGTGAGCTCCGCCAGTATTGGATTTCGAGGCATCAACTTTAATTGTTTTATGTGTGAGCGAGCTTCTTTGTTGTAGATCTCCTTGAGAAACTGGTTTTGTTGTGTATTCTGAGTTTGGTGCCCGTCCTTCGGGACCGGTGGCATGTCTGACATCTTCTGTGTATGTTATTAATATAATATTTCAGTTAGGTTCTAGAAAAAAAAAACTAATTTTGTTCCATACCGGCGGACAAGGCATATAACGGGTTTCTCTCTATGCGCCAAAATAGACGTGGGTCCGTGTTAGCAGCTGCTTTGTCGGGCAACAAAGAACTTGTTGCAGAGCCGGATATAATGAAGTTCATCGTAGAGGACGATGATGATAAGAAATCCAAGGTTGATAACTTTCGAAGACTTTCAACCCTCTATGGTGTTTCTGCGAACTGCGTCCAGAAGACTAAGAAGCGAGCCAGGAAAATATCTGACCAGCCTCAAACTACGGCCGGCAGTCGTCCCCAGACCGCCCCTTCTCCAACCCTCCAATTCCAACCCCAAAACAAAAACCCCAAAACAAAACGTACTGTGCTTGATCAGCAGGACGATCTGAACTCGACTTTTGAGCGCCTCATAAAATTGAAACGAAACAAGAAGCAGAACATGGAGCAACCCCTTGTTGACCGTCTGTCTCGACCAAAATCGGCTCGTCCCAAGTTCAATACAAGACGGCGGGAAGAAGCCGAAAGAGAAAACCTGCGCCCGTCGAAGCGCCCTCCAATCTCTCCGGAGCAGAAAGAGCGCGATATGGAGTCGGAGGTTCACGCAGACAACAAGGCGCCCGCGTGGTTTTTCGGTAGGGACAACACTGTTACCCTGTCGACTACCCCTTTCGCCGTTGCCTCCCGTTTCGGTTTTCGGGGAGCGCTCAACATGGCCAAGCGGTCGTCCGCGCGTGCGCAGCACGTGCCACTCAAGCTCATTGAAAATCCGGAGAGAATTAACATCGAGAGGGATCTTGCGCAGCAGGTGAGCGAGCGGAGCGGGGGGGGGGGTGAGGAAGACAAGAAACTAACCCCTTCGCACCTTCCTCGCTCGGCGCAGGACGAGTGGGGTCCTAGCCTCCGCAATCTTCCAGCAACCACCGGCTACAACCACAATACGCCCAAGATGTGGCCCGAGGCTGCGGAGTTTCCGACCGGCATCAAGTTCAAGAAGGAGAACGAGAAGGTTTGGTATAACCGAGAATCAACTCTCGGGCACACTAGGCCCCAGAGCGCACTCCCCGAGCGCCTGTCGCGCACCCTCCAGAGGGAGAAGAACGAGCTCATCCAAATAAGAAACACGATAAACCAGGAAAGAAAAACTGTCGCCAGGCCGAGCACGGCTCCCTCAATTGGACGAGGGAAGATGTCCAACACGGGAAACTTTGTCATGAAGATGGGCATGGATGTTACGTTTGGGGGGGGATTGGAAAACTCGAATCATTTTGGAAATGAAATGATGTCCGGTGATGATCAACAACAGCAACAGCCCGTAAACAAGAAAATGTTCAAAACGGCCATCGAGGAGAAGGAGGTCAACGCGGTCATTAAGACCAACAGGCTAAACTACTGGGGCGAGATGAGCGCAAGCGTGAAAAGGGACATCAGGCCGGAGTACGCAAGGGCGGTGATCAACAGGGAGAACAACCAGCAAGTGCTCCAAAGCGACGTCAAGTGGATGCTGTTGAGGTGAGCGAGCGAAGCGAGCGAGCCTTGACGAAGAAAGACGAGAGTACTCGCGATGAATCCCGCGAAATAGCTACAGACATAATGGCTACATCCACTACAAACTAACATTATTCCACTCAATTATTGTTTAACTCGCTCGTTTTGCTCTTGTTTCATTAAAAATGCGCACAATCTCGCTTCGCTCGGCGCAGCCAATTTTACAGCTGTTTCAGACGGCACCGGCAGGCAAACAGACCGAACAACCAAAAGGGTCCAGGATTGTCGGACTTGCACGACCTTGCCACTCTCTTCCAGTTAACCAGCGCGGACAACCCGAACCCAAACGCTTTGAGCCGGGACCAGTTCGTGGCCGCGTTAACAAAAACCATTTTGGACGACAGCTTCGACGCCAGATTGGCTCAAAAGCTGTACACGACCTTTGACAGAAAGCTGAGCAACCGAGTGCCTTGGGTGATCATCCTGGCGAGCATTCGGTGCATGCTGCTAGACGGAGAGTCGGTCGAGGCCAAGTGCGTGGGGATATACGAAATTTTGGATCAGTACACGCCGAGCAACAAGCTGACGGCGAAGAACTGCAATTTGATTTTCACGATTGTCTGCGGAAGCGAGGAGCAGAAGCACGCCATGAACACAGTGTACAGGCACAGTTTCATAAATTTCTTGCGTGACAGCACGAAAAAACGGAACAAGAACAGCACGTTAGAAATTGGACATGAGACCGTGGAGTTTGCAAAGGTGTCGCGGCAGATCATCGCTGAGGCGCTGGCAAGGAGCAAGAGTTGCGAGACGGGGATTGCAAAGGAATTTTCGAGGCAATTGTTGAGCGTGCGGAGTAAGAGCGGCGCACCAATGAGCGATGGCCGGATAAGCCCGTCCGCCCAATTGGTTCAAGCGACGTTGATGTAAGGGGAATAGATTGATTGCAAACAACAAAGCTGTGTTATTATATTTTTGAATATTTTATATTTTTCCCCATTTTTCCCCCTTATAATATGTAAATCCATCCCGCACCATTAAACCAACAGCACGGCACCCACAAGAACTCCAAAGAGTGACACGACCCCACACTTAATCACGTTAGAGCTTCCTTCGAGTTCAACCCCTTTTTTCACTCGAGTCTTGCCCTCGATTGCACTGGCAATATCCTCCTCACTCGGGGGGACGAATTCTGTCACTTCAACCGATTCGAAGAGTGCAGAGCTGAGGTTGGGGTCATCTGCTGCCGCAGCTTGCAACAAGCCAACGAACGAGGCTGATGCCTCATTGGTCGCAGAAGCGTCTTCTAGTTTTTTGAACGCCGCGCTACTCTCCCTAACAATTTTCGCGTCCATGAGCTGAAGGGTAGTATCGTCGCACTCGTCATCGCACACGACCTGGTATTCTACATAGAAGTCAACAGTGAGTTCGTTGTCCGTCTGCAGCCTCCTCCTGGTTTGGGTTGGGGCTTTAACTGCCTCCCCGTTGATGTGCGTGATGACAATCTTGCCACCGTCCTCAGCCTTGACCTCCATGATCTTGGCAAGAGAATCCTCCATAACGTTGACAAAGGCGTCGAACGAGTCCTTGTTTGTCGGCACTTCAACATTCGCGAGTTTTAGAGTGACTGGGATTTGGACGGCCACAACCTCCGCAGCAGTGACATAGACTTTGTCCCCGTCGAGGAAGCCAGTGTCTTCTTGAGCTGGAGCTGGTGCTGGAGCTGGTGCTGGAGCTGGTGCTGGAGCTGGAGCTGGAGCTGAAGCAGCATCCTCCTCTTCCTCCTCCTCCTCCTCCCCCCCCCCTGTTCCTTCTCCTTCTCTTTCTTCGTCGTCATCCTCCCCATTATCGACAACCTCAGCCGTGTTCGCAAGATCGCAACTACTGCAGTCGCACAAGAAATCTTCCTCCAAAATCGAAGATTCCAATAGGAAGTTGTCGTTGTTGACATCGCGAGCAAAGTGCGTCAAAATATCATCGCAGTTCGCCCCCTGCATCAAGCAGTGCTTGTTGCTGCTGCAACTGCTGCCCGCCTTCTTGCGCAAGGGCTTGAAATCACCGTTCTCTACCACAATCATGTCCACCACAATATCTAAGTAGTCATCCATGTGAGTCCTGTCGTTATAGTACTTGCTCTGCAACACACTCATAAACGTCATCTTCTGTTCGTAAGCGCTCTCGTCCTCGCCGATGATTGTAGCCTCAGGCTTAACCACATAAACCATCATGCCCGAGATGCAATAGTCACCTAACTCTTCCTCGAAATTCTCCGGATCCCAAGAGGCCTCCGTTCCGCAAAAGCCACTTGTGTCGGCCCAGTACGCAACGCACTCGTACATGTGGCACACAGCATCAACTCCATCGACTCCATCGACCTGCGGTCCCTCGCCATACTTTTGCTCGCAGAATTCGTTGGCTTCACCCTGCGCCGAGCGAAAGAAACCGCGTGGGTTGATTAGTATGTGGCTCCGCTCGCTCGCTCACCTCGCTCGCTCGCTCACTCACCTCGGATTGGTCCTCGCCGCAGACAAACCTTTCTTCGGGATTCATGGGATAGTCCACAATCATTGTAGAATCGGCCATGCTCTTCCCGCAACCATCCATATCCATAAACAAGTCATATTCCTTCCTTTCGCTGTACATCGCACCTTGGCTAAATAGGCTCCTCGCCTCTTTTGTGCTCCCGCCCACGGTCGCGAACGAAATCCCCTCGCACCGCTCGGTGTTCTCCTCCTCGGCACCCTCTCCGCTCACTTCGCCCCCAGCATATGGGTAGGTGCTGAACTCAAAGTCAAAGAATTGATCCATCTCGGTTTCGTACTCGCCCCCGGTTGTAAACTCGTCCCTGGGTCCCTCCTCCTCAAATTCTTCCCAAATTTCCGTTATCATGCTTCCCTTTGAAACAGTGAGGCTGTACATGTCGTTAACGCGGTCTTTGAACTGTGCGAACCACGGCATGTTCCAGGAAGTCTTGAGCTGGGCGGAAGTCGCATCCCCCTCAGTGATCTCCATGGTTCCCGCAAACAACCCAACGTACTTTCCTGCGTACTGCGCGAAGGAGCAAATATTAGCCCAATTGAATTGAAATGAATTAAAAGGACTCAACTCACCTGCTTGAACCAGCTATCTTCCATGACAATTTCGACGTTGAGGAGTTTTTTGGTCTCATCCTCGTCCATAATATCAAACAGCTCGTAGCTGATCGTCGCAAATTCAACCCCCAAGTGCACAGTGTGGTCGATCTTGGCCTCTTCTGGCTCCCAGCTATCCCATATGACCTTGTTGCTCTGGCCACTCATGCAGAACCAATCTTCGGCACCTTCTCCCTCAGGATCAGATGTGCTGTGCTGGTCCGTGTGCCAATCTGTGCACTCTTCTGATTCCTTTCTAAGCATACATAATACCCTTACTTCCCATTCGTCGTGGACACAATCGAGCTCACTCATCGACGGCTGCACGCCCCATTTATCATTGTCCCAGTAGCAATCACCTTCTCCACCGCATTCGATTGATTCGGTTCCTTCGCTGCCAACTTCCATGGGACCGAAATGGTGGAACGTAATTCCATCAACGGAATTGTCTGTTAGCTCGATGACGTTGTCGGTCGCTCGGACTAAGCTATTAATGTAGAATGTGTCGATGGCAAAGTTGTAGTCAAATAGATATACATATATCAAATTGTTTGCGATATCAACCGAGACAGATGTGTCGGTCAGTGTCATGGAGACTGCGCCGAGCGAATTCATGCGAGATTGTGCGCATTTTTGATGGAGCAGGGGGGAGGCGAGCGAGTCAAAAATTGAGAATAATTTTTTGTTTAGTTTGTGGTTTGTACACTCGTCTTCGTCTTCGTCTTCGTCTTCAGCAAGGCTCGCTCGCTTCGCTCGCTCACCTGAGAAAAGCTCCGTCGTCGCATCGGCCTCTTCGCTCGGGGCACCGTCGTCGTCGCCTTCAACAATCTTGACCACTGCGGTGATTGGCGTGGTATAGTCTGACTCAGAACCGGTAGTGATGGCGTCCACGTCTATGTAGAAATACGCCCGTCCGTCTATGTCAAGTTCGTGGGTCACGGTGAACGTTTCGTGGGGTAGGTACACCACATCCAAGTCATGCGTGACGGTGGCGCGGTCGTCCCACTCGTCGAGGCGGTACTGGAAGGCGCGCTTTTCGTTTTCTTGGCAAAAGTATCTGTCTTGGTCGGCCTCATCATCCGCCTGCATTTGGTCCCACCTGCCTTCGCAGGAGGCTACAGGCTGGGCCCACACACAGTACATCCTATCCCTCCCTTCCTCATCGTCCCATCCGAAGTTGAGGCACTTTGTAGTGATGTTTTCGCCGGAGAACCTGCGCCGAGCGAAGCGAGGCGCATTTTTAAAGAAGCAAGAGAAAAAAAGAGTGAGTAGGAGTAAGTAGAATTGGTTGAATTCGTCGCTTCACACTCTTTTGTCCCAAGGATCGCTCGCTTCGGCTCGCTCACCTATGCTGCTGCTTCGCTTCCTCATTGTCCACCATACTCCATGGTGAGCAAGAATCTTCTCTCTCATCACCTTCACCCCACTCATTGCAATCAATGTGATGGAGCATGCTCCCACTGTCGTGGGAGTCGAAGAGGAATGTCTGATCTACAAGGAAGTCATCGGAATCGTAGCGGAGTGTCAAGTCACTGTTGAACTTCATAAAGTGAATTGTCTTTGTGAGGGGAACAGCCTCGTTGACGAACTCGTACGTAAAAGTGTCAACTGTTCCATCGTCGAGATACCCCCAAATGTGGTGGAAACTCGGAGTGACCTCTGAATCAATTCCAGGGAAGGTAGTGTCAATCGTGAGCCTGCGCCGGAATGATTTGTGAGGGTTAGTGCTCGTCGTAAAACTTCCCCCCCTGCCTCCGCGTTCCGCTCGCTCACTCACTCACCTCCTGCTGTGAACGGCGGTTGCTTCATCGTTGTTGTACGCATAAGTCAAATCGAGGGCGTGGAAAGGCTCAACTCCCCCCTCGCCAAGGTCCAGCACGTGGCCGATCGCATAGCTGAAGTGGGTGGGGGGTGTATCGGTCTGAGCGTAAGAGAAGACGTGGTTGATTTGGATTGACTCGTTCTCCCCGTCATTGTCGGCACAATCGTCATCATCGCAATTGTCGCCAATGATGATTAAATAATCGTGGTTGAAGCCGGTGGTTGGGTCGCTCGAAGTGGGCTCGTACTTTTGAGTCAAGGAAAGAGTTTGGGAGAAGAAGGGACGGGACATCTCGTTGACGAGAATCGTGTGATCGAAGGTTACAGCAGTGGAAGCTTCACCATCGTCCTCATAAGACATAGTGGCGTCGTGGTCGACCACCGTGACATCATCGTAATGGTTGATGAAGAGAGTTGATGATTTGCTTCCCTCCCACTCAAAAGCGGGAGGGTGGCAAAAGCTTCCTCCCTCCTCAAACCCTCCAGTGCTGTAGAACTTTTCGTGGAAGGAGGAGCCATCCTCGCATTCAGTCACGCTCGCACTTATAACGCAATACCTCTGGTGCGTACACTCCGTGTCGGTGTCCTCGCAATCTTGCTCCCATTCGTTGAAGTCGAGGCACCTCACCTCAACCCAATCCTCTCCCTCGCCGGACGAAAACTCGTTACACCTCCCCATATCATCGGAGCAATCTTCGTATTTTGAGCCTTTGTTGCGGATGCGCAGGTCAAGCACGTGGTTCAAATTCTTTGCCTCGCCCTCGTAGTCGAAATTGAGGTTTGTGTTGAAGTTGATGATTGTTCCATCATTTTCACCTGCGTTGAGCTGGTCCTCGGTCACGTCGTCACTGGCCATGTTGTAGGCGACGTTAATGACGAGGGCATCGGCGGCGACAAAGTCGTCGTAGTCGATGTTTAGGGTGCCAATGAAGTCGGTCACGACATTGAAGGTTCCGGCATCGTTCATCGCCAAAGAAGGCTGGAGGGTGAGGAGGGTGGAGTCGAAAGTAACGGGGGGAGACTCTTCGGGATTTTCGCCGCCAAAAGAGCCCTCGATCAGGGAAGTGGAAGTGCTGTAGGTGAAGTTGAGCCACAGGCGCCCATCGCAATCATCGCAAGCGCGATTGTTCTCATCAGTTTCGCAGGTTGAGCTGCATTGGGGTTCGGGGAAAAGCATGAGATAGTACTTCTCGGTGTCGTCATTCAGGCCATGGTGGCCAGTTTTAATGTTCATGTCCTGGGGTTCAATTCCCAAGAGCTCCATGCTCTCAGAATTGTCAAAATTCTCCCACGCAACGTCAACGTCGATGTCGACGTCCTCTGTCTGAAGTTCGGACAGAGTGTAGCCGAAAAGGTTGGTCAAAAAGGCATCTACGTCGCGAAAGATCGCGTTCCCACCGTCCAAGATTTCCTCTCCATCCTCTAAATCCTGCAACTGGCGGCGGGAGCGGTCCTTCTGCGTCGGCGCCGGGCGCCGAGCGAAGCGAGATTGTGCGCATGATATGGTATGGTTAGTTTTAGAATGGCCGCGTATATGATTATCGTCGCTCGCGATTATCTTCGCTCGCTCACCTCTGTGAGAGAAACCGCCACGTCGGTAATCAACCCCGTTGGGTAGGACGGGAAAACGGTCTGAGTGAAACTGAACGAGTTGGCGTGCTCGGCGCTGTTGTCAGCAACGGCAGCGGCCAACGTGGTTCCGGTCGCGGACAGGAGGGAGTTAAAGAAGTGGTGCTGCGCCGAGTGAAGCGTGACGAGTGGAGTGGAAAATCTGTTAGTTTATTAAGAATGGCGAGTATTTGATTATTGGCTTGAAAAAAGGCAAAACAAAAACACAAAAAAAGCGAATCACGGAATCGATCAAAGGTATGGGAGGTTTTACGCTGCTCACCTGGTTCATGCTCAAATCGAAAAACTTGGTGGCCGCCGGGTTGGAGGCAGGGTTCTTGCTCACGTACTCGGGAACAATGTCAAAGTTGAGCCAGAAATTGCGGTCACGGAGGACGTCGACCTTAGTGTCGGCAATGTAGAAGTGCAGGGCAATGTCAGCAGTGTACGGGACGTCGATCAAAAAGTCGAACTTGGGAACGTTGATCTCGAGCGACTTGAGGTCCTCCGAAAACATAGGAATCGACTCAGGGAGCTGGAAGTTGTACTCTAACTTTCCGTCGCCCTTGGTGTGGGTCTTGTACTGGGCAATTGTGTCGGTGAAGAAGGCCATTAGCCGAGCTTGGTGCTCCTGCGCCGAGCGAAGCGAGGCGCATTTTTAACGAAGCACGAGACAGCGCACAGCGAGCGAGCAAAAATAATTGAGTAGGTTAGTTCAGTTTTGGATGTAGCCGTAAAGCAATTTCGCACGGAGCTTCGCACACTTCTGTACAAGGCGAGCGGAGACGAATGAAACTCACCTCAGCGGAGGCAATGCCCTGGCTCTTGGTGGTGGCGAAGTAGCTCGTCGCAATCTTCTCGGCCTGGGTGAACAGCCTGACGACCAAATCGTTGTCGTAGGGCTTATCCTTGAGGGAGAGCTTCGGGTCGGCAACCTGGTGGCGGTTGTCAATTGTTGAGGGGGTTGTTTTCTCCAAGCACCGTTTGACGAACTGTTCGTCAGCAAGGTGGGTGAACTGGTAAGACTTCCTAATTGGGATGGTCCTGAGGGAGGGGAGGGGAGGGGAGGGGGATTTTGGGGGGAGGGGGTGGTGGGTGGGGTTAGTTGAAATGCGAACGCGAACGCGAAAGCACTCACTCACTCACTCACCTCAAAAACCAAAAGTTTGCATCAAAGGAACAGTTAGACTCAACATTGAGGTCGTAGGAAACCTTGGTTTGCTCCCTGTTCTTGACAATGCTGAAGACGTCGGTCAGGAGGAGGCGGAACTGCTTCCAGTCAATGTCCCTGAGCTTCAACTCGAGAGGAAGGACATAGGGCCTGTCTGCTTCGGTGAACGACTGCTCCGAGTGGAGCAGCATGTCCGCCGTGGCGAGGTGCTGGCCGCCCAGCGAGAACTCACAGACGGCGTTCTGGACGTTCGCGGAGTGCAGGGATGAGGTCTTCATCTTGGGGATGGCATCTCCGGAAACAACAAGGCCATTTTCTTGGAGGGTGAGAGCAAGTCGAGAGACCTCAAAGGGGGATTCGGATTGGATCGAGCTTGCCAGGTCCACCGCTGTATAAACAATGGTGGCTGTGGTACGACGTGGGAAGGGAGGGGAATGAGTTGGTTTGGGGTGAGTAAGTGTTGTAGGTAAAGTTGGGGTTCCCAAATCTTACCCAAAGCAAGGAGCGAGAGACTGAGGGCGCACAGTCTTTTTCTTCTGAATGCAGGTTTGGGAGGAACCAAGTAGGAGTCCTCAGAATGAATGATCATGACTTTAAAACAATATTGGTATAAAATCTTCTTATTTTTGAGCACAAAAAAGCCGAAAAATTCAGAAGAAAAAAAAAAATTTACAAAATTTTAACTAAATTTATGTTTATTTGTTCTGGAATGTCCATGCCTAGAAATGTATGCAATGTGCGCAAAACTTTTAACTTTATTACTATGAAATGTACATTATATAGAACTGAACAGATAACGTAGAAAAGCTCAGATTTAACAGTCTCCTTCCTCATCCTCAGCAGCAACTCTTCCAGTCCAAATATTTCAAGATCCAAGCAGAAGTATGCCCTCGTTGGTGAGCTACGCCCACGAGATCCTGTCCGAGGACCGGTATGGCTACAAGGCCTTAGCTCGAGTGGACGACAGGATCCAATCTCTGAACAATGCCCAACTCGATGGCATGATTGCCCACCTCTCCGGCAGCATGACCCGCGCCCAAGGCGCCCTATGGCGCGAGGCCAACCGCTCCGTCCTCGCCCGCGTCGCCGTTGAGCACTCGATCCGAGAGGACGAGAAGGCCAAGTTCGACTCGGCAGACTACCATGATAACAAGGAGGAGAGGCAGGCGGAGGAGGAGGAGGCGCTGAGACGGGCGGAGCACGAGGCGGCGGAGAAGCAAATTGTTAGGACTGCTGAGCGGCTGGCAAAAGAGTATGTTGCTGCTGTTACGAGGGAGCTGGAGCAGAAGGAGATGCTGGATATGATGGATAGGACTTATCAAGCGAGGTGAGCGAGCGAAATACTGCGAGCGAGCCTCGTGACAAAAGACTGCGAAGCTCCGTGCAAAATTGCTATACATGGCTACATTCACTACTGAACTAACCTACTCACAACTATTTTGTCTCGCTCAGGAGGATTCGGAGTGGGTGTTGGACGTTGGCCGCAGGTGAGTGAGTGAGAGAGAGACTGAGACTGAGATTCGGCAAGAAGATCGCCTCGCAAGCGCGGGGGATAACGCCCCGCTCTTCTCCGAAACCCACTATTGAGTGCGACTTCCCAGAACCTGTTTGCCCGTAGGCAAAGAGGGAGTAGTGATCATCTGTGGGGATGTGATTGATTTTTTTCTCATTATTGCTTTCGTTCGGGTTGGTGGTCTTGCACTGAGACTGAGTCTAAACCTAA